>WNFJ01385739.1_pt1 | contig 14851 bp, 16 predicted proteins | sample 5400461 | NCBI WGS metagenome assembly WNFJ01 (sample SAMN13153349, study PRJNA577476) | soil metagenome | isolation source: 115 cm saprolite on Douglas fir-dominated hillslope | place: USA:California | collected 2013-09-17 | reverse complement strand
TGTGCAGCTGAAGGGCAAGTCGGCGGAGACGTTTCGGATCTACCAGGTGGTGGCGATCCGGGAAACGCCCACCGCTCCGTGGGTGCAGTTCCCGACCGAATTGGCGACTCAGGCCCACCAAGAGTTTGCGCAGCAGTACACGCAGAAGTCGATCCTTGCGGCCGCGAACGCCGAGGCGAAAGAGATCCTGGTGGGCACCGAGGCGGAGGAGGCGCTCGCGGGCCAGGCGGCCGCGCAGGAGTCGGGCCCGGCCTCCTAGTGCAGGAGGGCCGCCGCGAGGGCCCCTACCATCGGAACCAGGCCGAGCACGCCCGCGATCATGGCCAGGCAGCCGGCGGTCTTCTTGGCGACGGGCCGGACGGGCGGCGTCGGGTTGTACACGGACTGAACGGGCTGCGCGGGCATGGGGGAGGCTGCGGGCATGACAGGCATGCCGGCGATGGCCGGAATCAAACTCGGTGAGGCTGTGCCGCCCGGCACCATCTTCGCGAGATCCGCGCCCGGGAGCAGGCTTCGCTGCCAGCCGGGACAGAGGCGGTCCGCGATCCGGGACATTGCATCGTCGAATTCCTGTCCCGATTGATAACGCTCTTCAGGGCGTTTGGAGAGTGACTTGAGTATCACCTCTTCGAGCCCCATGTCCAGCCCCGGTCGGTGCACCGACGGGGGTTTGGGTGGCGCCTGCACGTGCTTGGCCATGAGAGTGAAGGGACCATCCGCCTCGGACGCGGTGAAAGGAGGCTGCCCGACCACGAGCTCGTAGAACATGATCCCTGCCGAGTAGAGGTCGCTTCGTCCGTCCACCTTGCTCGAGGCAACCTGCTCCGGAGACATGTACTGTGGCGTGCCGACCGTGGTGCCGGTCTTGGTGGCTGTCGAGCCGGCTCCGGAATCGTCGGTGAGGCGGGCGATACCGAAATCGGCGACCTTGACGTCGCCTTCCTCGGACATCAAGACGTTCTCCGGCTTCATGTCGCGATGGACGATGGCGTGCTTGTGCGCATAGTCGAGCGCCTGCAGCACTCCATGCATGACGGCGAAGGTCTGCGGCAAGGGAAGGTTGCCCTGGTTGATGCGGTCCCGCAGCGATTTCCCGCGCACGAACTCGAGGACGATGTAGTTCGCATCCCCCATCTGTTCGAGGTCGTGGACCTGGACCAGGTTGGGGTGGCTCGTTCGGGCCATGACCTGGGCTTCCTGCATGAATCGCTTCAGGGCCGTTGGATCCGCGACCGCGGACAGGATGAGCTCCTTGATCGCGACCTCACGCCCGAGTCCTGGCTGTTCGGCCAGGTAGACCGCGCCCATCCCGCCGCGACCTAGCTCCCTCTTGATGATGTATTTGCCGATCCGCCTCTCGGTTGCGACTGGTGGCGCTGGTTCCGCCGGCGGCGGCATCGATGTAGCCGGAGATGGTGGCGCTGGCGCAGCCGGCGGTGGGACGTGCTGGACAGGGATCAGGCGCATGGTGGCTTCGACCGCGTATGGATCGGGGGTTGGCGCAGCCGGCGGCGCCGCCGAGCCCGGAGCTTGCATGGGCGCCCAGTCGGGCACCGCGGGCGGTTGCGGGTCGGGCGGAATTTTCGGGGCTTGACCGGAATCGGTCATCTCGCCGCGAGACTACCAGAGAAGGGTTCGGCGGCAGTCACGCTAGCGATGATCGGCCGGAGGTATGGCGTTTTGAGCGCCACCGACCCATAATCGGCGCGCACCGATCACTTTTGCAGGAGGGTTTCCATGTCGCAGATCCCGCCCCCGCCTCCAGGACAGCCGGTTCCAACTGGTGGGCCGAGCGCTGTGGGGAGCAACAAGAACCTCTACACGACTCTGGCCTGGGCCTTGTTACCACCCATCGGGAGCCTGATCTTTCCTTTTCGTTGGCAAGGACGACCCCGACGTCAAGTACAACGCCGCGGAGGCGACGATCATCCATGGCGCCGCCCTCGTCGTCTACATCGTTCTCTACGTCCTCGCCGTCGCGGTCGCGTCGCTTGGAGTCCTGCTCCTGCTTTGGGGAGTGGTCTGGTTTGTGATCTGGCTGGTCGGGCTGATCATGGCTCTTCAGGCCAACGGCGCACGCGTCAACTACCCGGTCGTAGGCCCACTGGCTGCGACATACGTGCCGATGGTGGAGAGCTGGGCCAAGTAATCACATCTTTGTGAGCTCGATGGAGGCCCCGCTTGGGCGGGGCCTCTTCCATTTCAGGCGTCTACAGATAGGTCCGCGATCTGCTCCAGCGCCTTCTCGATGCCCGCACGGAGCTCGTCCCGCTCCTCGCGCAGAACATTCGCGTCCGCCCGAGCGGTGGCCAGCTGATGCCGCAAGCGCTCGACCTCGACCTCCAGGTCTTTCAACCTCGGATCTGGTCCCGAGGAACCCTCGCGGGTCTCGGCCAGCTCCATGCGCACGCGCTCGAGCTGGACTTTCAGCTCGCGCCTTTCCGCGAGCAGGCCCTGGACCAGCGACTCAGCCGGCTTTTTCTGCTCGGTCGACATAGCGGCACAATCCAGGCTGGAACTCACGTAGACGGAGGTGCTCCATCTCGCCGCGCATCCATCGTCAGGGAGCCGATAGAGCTTGCCCGAGTCGACGAGCATGCACAGCGAGAGCTGTTCGCCGTCCTTTTCGATGACGTGCTTGTAGCAGGGCACCGTCCGGCGGGCGATCTCGGCCTTCGTGAAACCGCCGATTCTTCCCGACAGCACGTCGATGGGACTCCGCATGTGCGAAATCCTAGTGCAGCTAGTTCAGCAGGGACAGTTGTTCCGGCGGCGGCGGGGGCTCTAGGACGATCCGACGCCGGTCCACGACTGCATGCACTGCTCGGAGCCGGGCCACGGCGTTCATAGTCGGCTTGCCGAAGGCCGGCGGCAGGTAAGTGCGATCTCGATAGGCCTGCTCGTAGCGGGGCACCAGCTCCGGCCAATGCTTCCCCAGCACGGCCATGAAATGCTCACGGGTTCCATCCTTGAGATGCAGCATGCCGGCCCACAGCCCAGTGGCGCCGGCGGCTCGGGCTGCCTTGACGACGGCCTCGAGGCGATCCGGGCGATCGGAGAGGCCGGGGAGGATGGGGGCCATGCCCACGCCCACGTCGATCCCGGCGCCGACCAGCTTCTCGATAGCGCGCAGCCGCTGCTTTGGATGCGCCGTGCCCGGTTCCGTGCGCCGCCAGATGTCGTCGTCGACGGTGGGGATGCTGAACGTGATGTGGAGCTGGGCGCGCCGCGCAAGCTCAGTCAGGACGTCGAGGTCTCGGACGATCATGGGACCGCGGGTGATCATCGCGGCGGGGTTGGAAAAATCGCGCAGCACCTCGAGGCATTGGCGCGTCAGCTTGAAGCGACCCTCCGCCGGCTGGTAAGGATCAGTGGCAGCCCCGATGACGACCGTCTCCTTCCGCCACGACTTGCGCGACACCTCGCTGCGCAACACGGCTGCTACGTTGACCTTGACGCGGACCGTGCGCCCGTAGCGGTCGTCGGAAGGCCGGTCAGCCCGGCGCTCGAAGGCGCGGACGTAGCAGAAAGCGCATCGGTGCTCGCAGCCGGTGTACGGGTTGAGCGACCACCCGAAGCCCATGCCCTTGACCGGGTTCAGGGCAGATTTGCACTGCACCTCGAGGTACTCGACATCGGCCAGGCGCGGCTCCGGGACGGCCATCACGCCGGATGATAGAACAAATGTTCGTGGCCGTCTTAACAACCTGGGTTGGCGAAGGTTTGCAATTCGATTTGAATACGCGCAGGTCGGCCGGTTGGGGGAGGGAACCGGAAATCAGGGGAGGGCCCCCAAGAGGTATGTCAGGTTTTCGAAGCGCGCGCCCGGTGCTTCGGACGCGTGGTCGACGACGGGCAGAAGTCGTTGAGGATGCACTCCTCGCACCGCGGGCGGCGCGCGATGCACACCCGCCGCCCGTGCAGGATCAGGCGCAGCGACAACCCGGTCCACTCCTCGGGCGGCACCATCGAAGTGACCTGCCGCTCGATTTTGACCGGGTCTCGCGTCGACACGAGCTTGAGAAGGTTGGTGAGACGGATCACGTGCGTGTCGACCGCAAATCCCGGCTGGTTGAACCCGGCGCCCAGGATCACGTTGGCCGTCTTGCGACCGATGCCCGGAACCTGGAGCAACCCCTCCATGCTGGCAGGTACCTCCCCGCCGAACAGCTCCACCAACTTCCGGCTCGCCGCGATGATTCGCCGCGCCTTGACCCGATAGAAACCCGTGGGCTTGACGATCGTCTCCACCTCCGCTGGATCTGCGGCGCCGAGGTCGAAGGCGGTCGGGTACCGGGCGAAGAGCTTCGGCGTCACGAGGTTGACCATCTTGTCGGTCGTCTGCGCCGACAGGATCGTCGCGGTCAGCAGCTGGAACGGATTCTCGTGCGCCAGCTCTGTCACGGCCGGATACAGCTCGCGGAGACGCTCCACCGTCAAAAGGGCGCGAGTCCGCGCCCCGCGAGGCAGGCGCGGCAACGGCGGCGCTTTCTTTTTCTTCGCCTTAGGAGGCAAGGAGCTTGCGCGCCGCGGTTGCGACCTGGGCCCCTTCGGCGCGGCCGGCAAGTCGCGCGGTCGCGGCTTTCATGACCGCGCCGAATGCATTCGGACCTTCCGGCTTCAGCTCGTCGATCACAGCACGGACCTCCGCTTCAACCTGCTCAGCCGTCATCCCCGCCGGCAGATAGGTGCGTAGGAGGGCCATCTCGGCCTCCTCGCGCCGGGCGGCCTCTTCGCGCCCGCCCTTGCGATATGCGTCGATCGCGTCCTGGCGGCGCTTGACCTCCTTGCGGACGAGGCGCTCGACGAGACCATCGTCGATGGACCCGCTCGCGCCTGCCTCCTTGGTCGCCCGCACGACCTCGCTTTTGAGAAGCGCAAGTGTGTTCAACGCCAGTTCGTCGCGGCGCCTCCGTGCCTCGACGAGTTCGGTTTGTAGCCGGTCATAAAGAGCCACGGCGGCGATTGTCACACATGCACCGATCGTCGACCGATCACGGATAATCGGCCCCTATGCTGGGTTTGGTCGAGATAGCGGCAGGACCGCTCGTCGCTTTGATCGGCATCGTCGCCGTGTTCTTCGTGATGCGCCACAGATCGGTGCAGACGAAGTCGATGTACTCGGCGCGACGCGGGCAGATAGAACGCAAGGTGCGGGCGGCCCGCCAGCGCACGCTGGCGCCCACCGGCAAACACTCTGGAAAAGATGCCGAGGCTCAAGTCGAGCAGACGTATGCCGCTCCAGGAATGGAGGCCAAAACCGCCGCGCCGACAGCCACGTGGGGGCCGACCGCGGCCGGACCCGGAACTGTAGCGCCGCCGCCGGGCCCAGCCGAAATGACGTGGGACGTCGGACCGGCCGTGGCACCGCCCCCGTTTGCGCCCTCTGAACCGGCATACACCGCGCCCCCGTTTGCGCCCTCTGAACCGGCATACACCCCGCCCCCGCCCGCGCCTCCCGCGCCAGAGGAAGTGTGGGTACCTGCCGCGGTCCAGCCTGTGGAGAGACCGGCGCCGATCGAGCCGCCGGTGTCGACTCCCGCAGGGGCGGGCGCAGCCTGGTCGATTGTCGGAGACAGCAAGGCGGGCTCGGCCGAGACCGAGTCAGGCAAGAAGAAATCCAAGAAAGACAAGGAAAGGGAGAAGCAGGCCGAAGGAGCTCCCTGGCAGCTGTCCACCGGTCTTATGCCGGGAGACGAAGCGGGCGAAGAGATCAAGAGGCCCAGCGCGGCGATCGCGATCGCTCAGTACGCGGTGCTGGTCGTTGGGCTCGTCATGGTGCTGATCGGGGTCGTGGTCATGGTGGCCAACTCCCACGTCACCTGAGGACCGCTAAAAAGCCGCCGAGATCGCCTTCGCGAGCGCTGCGCCGCCATCAGCCATGACCGTGTCGCACAAGATCACCCGATAACCCATCGCCTCGATTTCGCGGGCCACGCCCTTGTCGCGATTATCGAGGACAAACATTCCCGCCACATATGCGTAGCGGCGAGCAACCTCGAGAGGCGACGCATCGAATCCGAGCGCCCGAAGCATCTCCACCGTCGGGCCTTTGAGCGCGGCGCCGCCAACGATCGGGGTTACCGCCACTGTGCGCTCGCGATGCAGCTGCCCTCCGATCACCTTGAGAATCGGTTCGATCGAGATCAGCGGGTTCGACGGACCGATGACCACGAGATCAGCGTCAACGAGCGCGGCCGTCGCCTCCGGAGTCGATTCCGCCGCGTCGGCGCCGGCGATGTCGATCGAGTGCAGGGCGGGCGCGAGGCGTTCACGCACGAAGTACTCCTGGAAGGAAAGCGTCCCGCGGTCTGTGACGAAGCGCGTGCGCACCTTGTCGTCGGTCATCGGAAGAACGTGCGATGCCAATCCGAACCGCCGGCAGAGTTCGAGCGACGTCTCGGTCAGACGGCAGCCGCTGTTGAGCATCTGCGAGCGGAGCACGTGCGTGGCCAGGTCGCGATCGCCGATTCGAAACCACGTTGGCTCGCCCAGGCGTCCGAGCGCTTCGAGCGTCAGAAAGGTGTCCCCCTTCTGGCCGTACCCGACCGACTCGTCAAACACTCCCGCAAGGCGGTAGATCGTCGCATCGACATCGGGGCTGACCAGAAGTCCCCAGAACTCATCGTCGTCGGCGGTGTTGGCGATCACCGCGAGATCGCCCGGCGGCAGCATTGACTGGAAGCCCGCAGCCAGCTTGGCGCCTCCGGTGCCGCCGGCCAGCACGACTGTCCTCACCGGAACACGTCCTCGGCCGCCGGCCGAATGAGGTCCCGACCATGGCCGTCACCCTCGAGCACCAGGCCGCGAATCACGACGACCGGCGCGCGCGCGGTCTTGCGCATGACCAGGCCCGCCGCCGAAGCCAGGTCGTCCGCGATCGCGAGCACGGTGGCATGCATGTCCCTGCCCGCGTCGTCCGGTGTGCCGCGCAGGTCGATCAGTGCCGGAAGGCCTGCGACCCCGAGGGCCACATTGACGATGCCCAGCCGCCACGGCCGGCCGAACGTGTCTGACACGATGACGCCGACGTCGACGCCGGCCCGCTCCTTGATGCGTTCCCGAATGCGCCGGGCGCTCGCGTCCGGATCATCCGGCAGCAGAGTCACGACGTCGGGCTCACCGACATTCGACTGGTCGACCCCCGAGTTGGCGCAAACAAAGCCATGGCGCGTCTCGGTGATCAGCACCCGTTGAGATCGAAGCACGCGCACGCTCTCGTCGAGGACGACCTGGACCAGGCGCGGGTCTGGCAAGTTGATGAGCTGCGCAGCGATGCGCTTGGCCTCGGCACCGGCTTCGACCGTGGCGAGGCTGCGCAGCTTCCCCTCCGACTTCGACACGACCTTCTGGGCGACCACGAGCACGTCTGCCGTTTTGAGCTTGGCCTTCGAGCTGATCAGGGCGCCGAGGTCGTCGCCGGGACGGACCTCGGGGAGGCCTTCCACGGCCAAGAGCTCGAGGGTGTTCACACCGCGCGATGCAGCCGCACGAGGTCGGCCGGCTCATCCAGGTCGAGCGCCATTGCAGGCGAGCGATGAATCACGAACCGCACACCCTTGCTGTGCGCCTCGCGCTCGAACGCGGATAGCGAATCGGCCCCGAAATGGAGCCCGATGGCGCGTGGCGGGTGCAGGTAGAGCGCGTTCGTGCCTCCGCGGCCGGCGGCGGCCACGGCTACGACCGCAGGCGGGGCGAGACGGCTCGCGACATCCAGCAGCTCGCGCACCGACCTCTTGGTCACGAGCGGTAGATCGCTCGACAGCAACAGCACGCTGGTGGCGCCGCCGTCGAGCGCGTGCCCGATGCCTCGCTGCGCCGCGACATTCTGGCCTTCCTGCCGCGGCTCGACCAGAACCTCGGCGCCCAGATCCACAGCCAGTGCGGCAGCCTCGTCGCTGCCCGCCACCACTAGCCGCCGCTCACCGGCCGCGGCGGCGCGAATCGCGCGCGTGGCATTACGACGCGCCAGGGCTCTGCGCTTGGCTGGGTCCAATGCAGGCCCCAATCGCTGTTTGGCCGAGTCGAAGTCCTTGACGAGGACCACGACCCACGTGCTCATCGGTTTCCCCACCGCTCACGGATCCTGGGGAGGACCTGCGAGGCGTAAAGCTTCAGGAATCGAGCCTGATCGTTGCCGGGCGCGTGGAAGACCAGGTGGTTGAATCCAAGCTCGACGTAAGGCCTTAGCTGCTCCAGGTGCTCATCAGGGTCGTTCGACACCAGCCAGCGCCGGTGCGCAACGCCCTCGACCTCGCGTGCGAGCCTCTCCATCTCACGCGGATCGTCGACCCCGGCCTTGGCCTCCGCGGGCAACGCCAGCGCAGCCCAGATCTTGGTGTCCTCCAGAGCGCGTTCGCGGTCGGTGTCGTAGGAGACTTTGACCTCGATCATCTTGTCGAGCGCTGAACTGTCGCGCCCTTCCGCCGCAGCGCCTTCAGCGAACGCGGGCAGCAGCTGCTCGGAGTAGAGCTCCATGCCCTTGCCCGACGTGCAGATGAGCCCGTCGCCCGCGCGTCCGGCGTATTTCGCGACCAGCGGGCCCCCGGCTCCGACGTAGATCGGAATCGGCTCCGCCGGCCGGTCGTAGATCGTCGCCTTGTGCGTGTGGTAGTACTCGCCGTCGAACGTCACGCTCTGCTCGGTCCACAGCATCTTGATGAGCTTGACGGCTTCGCGCAGGCGCGCGAACCGCTCCTTGTTGTCGGGCCACGCAATGCCGAGGGCGCCCTCGTTGAGGTGCTCGCCGGTGCCGACACCGAGGATCACGCGGCCTGGGTTGAAGCAGCCCAACGTCCCAAATGCCTGCGCGACGATGGCCGGGTGATAGCGGAAGGTGGGCGTGACCACCGACGTGCCGAGCAGCACGCGCTGTGTGCGCTCACCGGTCGCCGCGAGCCACGCGAACGCGAACGGCGCGTGGCCGTCGGAATCACGCCACGGTTGGAAATGGTCGCTCACGAAAACGCTGTCGAAGCCGATTCGTTCGGCTTCAACCGCGAAATCGAGCAGCGTGCGGGGGGCGAACTGCTCGGCCGAAGCCTTGTATCCAAGCCGGAGCATGTCTATCTGAACTCAGCGCCGGTAATAGCGCTTCCAGCTGAAGCCGATGCCCCCCGCCGCCGCTGCGACGAGGACCACGCACAACGCCACGAGGCTGCGACCGTCAAAGGTGGCAACCGCGCTGAACAACATCAGGGCGAGCACCAACACCGTCAGCAGCATCACGATCAGAAGAGTGGCGGCGCGGATCCTCATGACGCTAGCTTAAGGGCCCATTGGAGCAGCCCATGATCGTCCGACTCGGCACGGTGACCTCGACCCAGGACGTGGCTCGGGAGATGCCGATCGGCTCGGTGGTGGTGGCGGACCATCAGACCGCGGGCCGCGGCAGGTCTTCGCACAGTTGGGAGGCCCCGCGTGGCGCTGCTTTGCTGGTGTCCTTCGTGCTGCCGCCGAATCCCCTGCTCAGCCTCGCAGCCGGAGTGGCCGCCGCCGAGGCCTGCGGTCGAGGCGTGCGATTGAAGTGGCCTAACGATCTGCTCCTGGATGGTCGCAAAATCGGCGGGATCCTCGTCGAAGCCTCGCCTGCGAGGGCCATCTGCGGAATCGGGATCAACCTGACATGGGCGCCCGAAGGCGCGGCGCAGCTCGATGAGCCTCGCGATCAGCTGCTGGAGCGGCTGCGTCCCGCGCTGGAGCGCTGGAGCACAACGCCGGCCGAACAGGTTCTGGCCCGTTGGCGCAACCTGTCCGACACCATCGGCAAGAAGGTTCGCGTCGAGCTGCCTGATCGAATCGTGGAGGGAATCGCCCAAGACATCGATGCGAACGGAAGCCTCGTCGTCGACGGCGCGCCCTTCAGCGCCGGCAGCGTGACCGTCTTAGACGGCTGACAACAGCGCGGCGATTGTGAGGGGTCCCCGCGAACTCACGGCGCAGCCTCAGAGTTCGTGGGGCAAAAGCTCGGGAAGGACTTCGCCCGAGCGTCCGTGGATCACGACCCGGGCGAAGCGGTCGATCGGCGTCGGTTCCGCGTTGACCACAATGAGAGCGGCGCCCGCCTCCACAGCCGCCAGAGGTACATGTGCGGCCGGGTAGACGACGAGTGAGGAGCCCACCACCAGCATCACGTCGGCCGCCCTCGCCAGCGCGAATGCCTCTTCGACGGCTGGGATCGGCATCGCCTCTCCGAACAGCACGACCGTGGGTTTGAGAAAAGTGCCGCCGCACATCCTGCATCTCGGGGGCATCTCCGCAGCCAACCGGGCCTGGACGTCCGCGCGCGGCTCACGTGCTCCGCAATCGAGGCACTGCACCGTGCGGCCTGAGCCGTGGAGCTCGATCACGCGGCGGCTCCCCGCATCCTGGTGCAGCCCATCCGTGTTCTGGGTCACGACCGCCACCAGGTGACCGGCTCGCTCCAGGCCCGCCAGGGCAAGATGGCCGCGATTGGGCCGGGCCGCGAGCACGGCCGGACCGCGCTGTTTCGACACCTCCCAGTAAGCGCCCGGATTGCGCATGAAGCTGTCGATCGAGGCCACTTTGACGGGGTCGTATTGCGACCAGAGGCCGCCCTCGCCGCGAAATGTGGGGATGCCGCTCTCGGCGGAAACACCGGCTCCGGTCAGCGCGACCGCGCTTCGCGAGCCTGACAGGAGCTTCACCGCCCGTTCGATCGTCATGGCTCTGGCGGGCCGGCGGCCGCGAACACCGACTGCCATGCGTAGAGCCTCTTCTGGGCGGCGTACGCGGCCAGGGCAGCGTCGGTCGGAAACTTGACCCAAGGCGACTGCGTGTTCTCGCGAATCGCGCCGAGCTTGAAGATCCGGAAGGTTTCTGCTGACTTGCCCTTGAGCTGGATCCCGGGCACCTGGTCGACGGCGATGTACTCCGCGCAGGCGTCGAACGTCGGCTGGCCGATGATCAGAGTGAAAGCCTCCGCGGCGCTACAGAAACGCGCCGCTGTATTCACCGTGTCGCCTAGGGCCGTGTACTGCAGCCGGTCCTTGCTGCCCATGTTTCCCACTACCGCGGGTCCCGAGTTGATGCCAACACCCCAGCTGATCGGCGGAAGGCCTTTGGCGGCGAGCTTCGCAAGCAGGGTCGGTGCGGCGTGGACCAGGTCGTACGCGCAGCGCACCGCCAGCAGCGCGTGATTCGGCTGCAGCACGGGCGCATTCCAGATGGCTACGACCTCATCGCCGACATATTTGTCGATGGTTCCATCCCACTTGAAGATGAGCGCACTCATCTCCTCAAGGTAGTCCTGGATCACGGCGAGCACGTCCTCGGCACGCATCGCCTCGGACATCGCGGTGAAACCGCGGATGTCGACGAACATCATCGTCAGGTCGCGTCGCTCACCGCGCGTGATGATGTCGTCGACTGATTTCGTGGCCGCCAGCTGCCGGGCGACACGCGGATCGATGTAGTGGCCGAAGATGAGCTCAACCTTGCGCCGCTCGCGCTCTTCGAGCACGTAGCGCGCGCCGAGCGAGAACGTCGCGGCCAGCGCGATGGCGATCGGAGCATAAAGGGGATCCGTCAGGTAGCCGTTCTGCCCGAGCACCCACGTAAGTCCGAAGTACCCGAGCAGCAGCCCTGCCGTGATGAGCATGCCGTTCCGGAACGACGGCAGGTAGACGATCAGCCCGACGAGGGCCGAGAGCAGCAGGACTGCCAGATACACGGAGATGGCCGGCTGGACGCGCACGTACCGATCCGACAGGACCGTGCTGATCGCGTCGCCCATGATCCGGTAGCCGTAGTTCTGGTTGTCGAGCATGCATTTCGTCCGGCTGGCGGGGCAGAACGTGGCGTCGTGCGGAAAGCTGACCGCCTGCGAGTACACGTCGCCCGCATCGATCAGCTTCGTTCCGACCACGACGATGTGGTCAGTGATGTTTTCAGGGTGTGCGCAGCTGCCATTGAGCGCGTCGACATAGGCGCATGTCGGGCTGCCTCCCTTGGTGAAGTTGATGAGCATCTGGCCCCCGACGAGCGGGATGTGATGCGGCCCGAACGTAGCCTCCGTGCCGGCACCATTGACCGTCAGCGAAGAGCTCATCCCTTGCGAGATCCTCAACGCCTGGAGGAAGGCGGGCTCCCTCGCCTCGTTCTCCGGACAGGTGTTCTTCGGACGCAGCTCAACGCCGCGCACAGAGTCGGCCGCATCGGGGGTCGCAAAGCCGCGCTCGCCCACGGCCGCCGCGACGGTCGAGAATTCGGGCCTCGGCGCATCGTCGGCGGTGCAGACCAGGACGACGTTGCGGGCCGAGCTGATGGCCGACGCGAGCTCGGCGTCCGGGTTTGCGGATGGATTCTCTGGATCGACCGGGGTGTCGTGATCCAGGACCACGTCGAACAGGATCACCCTCGGGTGGAGGCCCGCCAGGTAGTTGATCACCTTGGCGTGGTAGGAATTGAGCCAGGGGTACGCACCGAGATCGTCCTTCGATCTCTGGTCGATGGCCACCAGCGTTATCCGTGGATCGGCGGAAGGACCAGGGAAAAGCTGATCCTGCGCGGCGTCGAAGGACCTCCCGATCACGCCCAGGTAACCAAAGGCGGTCACCAGCATGCCGGCGATGAGGCCCGCCAGCGCGAACCGCCAGGCCAAGCGCCAGTCGCCGACCCGCTCGCGGACCATGCGCCGCTATCTTAGGAGCGGTGCGGCCGGGCGTCCTCGAATCGCGCCGAACGCTCGCGATCTACATCGCGGCGGGCGCTTCGTTTGCGGCCCTGGCGGCGCGCGGCCTCACGGTCCCTCTCTACGCGCACGACCTGGGCGCTGATCGATTCCAGGTCGGGGCGTTGTTCTCGATGGCCACGCTGGCGGCGGCAGCTCTCTCCCTGCCGTCGGGCTTGCTCATCGACCGCTTCGGCGCACGCGGCCTGCTCGCCTTCTCGCTGGTGGTCTCGGCCGGTTCGCAAATCGCCACCGCGGCGACGACGACCGTATTTCCTCTTTACGTCTGGCAGATCGTGGGTGGGCTTGGCGCGGGCGCCCAGCAGGCGGCGCTGTTTTCGGCCGTGACGGAATCGGTGAAGTCCGGCCGGCTGGGTCGAGCGATGGGCTGGCTGACGGCTTCGATGCAGGTTGGTTTCTTCGTGGGCCCCTCGATCGCGGGACTCCTTCTGACCTGGCTGGACATCCGCACCGACGTCGCCGTCACGACAGCGATGCTTGTCTTTGCAGTGCCCGGGGCCCTCCTTGCTAGCGGCACACGGCAGTCCGTGCAACGAGGGCTGTCGCTGCGCGAGCCGCTCCGCGCGCTCGTCGCCCAAGCGGCCTTCGTGCCGATGACGGTCGGCCTCATCGCGGCCACCCTGGTCTGGGGCACGGTCGGCGCCTTTCTGCCCATCTTCGGCAAGGAGGCCCTGCACCTGCCCGGCTCGCAGGTTGGATTGCTGCTGGCGCTGCAAGCAGTCGCCAATGGACTGTCCCGCATACCCGGCGGGCGGCTCGTAGACCGGGCCCGGAACCGCTGGCCGATCGTGTTCGTGGGCGTGGTGGTGTGGTCGTCTGCCGCCGTGGTCCTGGGTCACCTGACGGGATTTTGGGGACCCGCCATCCTGCTCATCGCGGCGACGCCCTTCATGGCCACCGTCTACGTCGCAATCGGCGTTGTGTTCGGCGACCTGTCGGCCGCATCCACCCGCGGGGTCACGATGGGGATGTACGGCACGATCCTCTTCCTGGGCCTTGCCGCCGGGCCGCTGGTTTTCGGCTCGGTGGTGAAGAACTACGGCTACGCGGCCGGCTTCACCGCCTGCGCGGTCGTCGCGATTGCGCTTGCGCTGGTGATGGCGGCTTTCCACGCTGAACCGCTGCGGCGTCGCGTGGGGGTGAGGCTGCCTCCGCCGACGCCCGGGACTTGAGAAATTCGTCGAGGACATGGCGTTGGCTCGGAAATGCCAGCGCCGGCAGCGACTCCACAGGAAAGACGCTGACCTCCAGCATCTCGGAGCCCGCACTGAGCTGAGCGCCGTCGACCAGCCGCGCCCGATAGGCGATCCCGACGATGCTGTGCCCGTCCCGCTTGGGGACGTGATACACGCCGATCATCGCGCATCGCCGCGTCGGCGGGATGCTCGTCATCGTTGACAAAGCCACCGGGTAGGCACCACAGCCCGTAACCGGGCTCGATGGCGCGACGACCGAGGACTACGCCTCCGTCGACCTCGATGACGACAGCCGACGCCACCTTCGGGTCGCGCCACAGGACGAAGTCGTCGTTCGCGCATGCCTCCAGCTCGCGGCCTTCGATGACGCGCGTCTCCAATTGGGATCCGCACTTGATGCAGTAGTGGGCCATTTGACGCTGACCAATAGGCTACGGCTGTCTGGCCGCGCGCCCCACTCAAGACCTCTCCCCAGAGGGGAGAGGGTATCTATGCGTGCTGCTGTTGTCGGGCGGGAGCCGCTTTCATGTCCGCCACGCGCACCTGGTTGCGACCACCCATCTTGGCGGCATAGAGGGCCTGGTCGGCACGTTCGATGAGGGAGGTGAAAATCGCGGGCTCGGCGGTGGCCGCGACCCCGATGCTGATGGTCAGCTTCAGGCCTCCCGGGAAAGTGTGCGCGGCCACCTTCGCGCGAATGCGTTCGGCGAGGATGCGCGCACCGGCGTCATTGGTCTCGTGCAGGATCAGCGCGAACTCCTCGCCGCCGTAGCGCGCGCACACATCCGACTCACGTGCCCCGGTGCTGATGATCGACGCCAGCTCGGCGAGCACCGCATCTCCCTGCAGGTGGCCGTACGAGTCGTTGACTCCTTTGAAGTGGTCGAGGTCGACCATCAAGAAAGCAATGGGTTTGTGGCCGCGGCGCGCGCGCTGCATCTCC
>WNFJ01217669.1_pt1 | contig 14852 bp, 15 predicted proteins | sample 5400461 | NCBI WGS metagenome assembly WNFJ01 (sample SAMN13153349, study PRJNA577476) | soil metagenome | isolation source: 115 cm saprolite on Douglas fir-dominated hillslope | place: USA:California | collected 2013-09-17 | reverse complement strand
ATCCTCGAGATTTGGGCATGCCGGATAGCCAAAGCTGTACCGTTTCCCGCGGTAACGGGAAGTAAATCGCTGCGCCATGGTCATCTCCGGCGGATCGGGAAAGCCCCAGTCTTCCCGAATCCGCCGGTGGAGCCATTCCGCACATCCTTCTGCGCTCTCAATTGCCAGTGCCTGCAGGCCGTGCGACTTGAAGTAGTACCCCTCGTCCTTCGCTTTTCCCGACCGGCTGCGAATTCCTTCGCCGGCCGTCACCACGAACAACGCCACGTGGTCACGCTCTCCGTTCTTCGCTGGCAAAACATAATCGGCCAGGCAGAAAAAATCGCCCTGCCGCTGCCTCCCAAACCGGAACGTATGCAGCGGTGCCGCCGCCTTCGGCGCAAACACGTGTAGGGATTCGCCTTCCGCTTCCGCTTCGAAGAACTGCCACACCGCGCGGATCTTCATGAATTCCGCCGCTTCCTTCTTCACCTCTTCCATGTTCTCGAATAGCTCTACCGCCTTCGGCTCGCGTTCCGCCAAACGCTTTTCGAAATCGCCCCGGAAGCCCATGTGTCTCCCATAGAGCATGAACGGATTTATGTAGCCCCAGACCTCGCGCAAATCCGGCACCAGCCGGACTTTGCGGTCCAGAGTTTTCACGGACGGAATTGGCAAGTCCGCTCGTACTTTCGGCGACCTCGTCACCCTTGGAATTTCCGTGACACTCACTGTGGTCGTCACGCCAAAGCCGTTTCCCGATGAAGTGTGATTGCGCATGACCATCTCCCGCGTCGCCGGATCCATCAACTCGTTCATCAGGCGCAAGCCGGTCATCGCGTCTTTGGCGTAGCACACGGCTTTCCCATAACTAGGAGCAATCTTCGTCTGCGTGAATTTTGCGGAAAGCGCTGCTCCGCCAACGAGCAGCGGAATTTCAATTCCCGCGTCTTTCAGATCGCTTGCAGTTGTCACCATCTGCTGCGCGCTCTTCACCAGCAGCCCGGACAATCCAATCGCGTCCGGCTTGTGCTCCTGGTAAGCCTTGATCAATTCTTCCGGTTGCACCTTAATCCCGAGGTTCACCACGTCATACCCGTTGTTTTTCAGAATGATCTCAACTAGATTCTTCCCAATGTCGTGGACGTCGCCCTTCACGGTTGCCAGCACCACTTTTCCCCGCTTGGCCGTGTCCACCTTCTCCATGAACTGCTCGAGATGGCTCACCGCCTCCTTCATTGCTTCTGCGGACTGCGACACTTCCGCAACGATCAATTCATTCGCATTGAAAAGCCGGCCCACTTCCGCCATCCCCGCCATCAGTGGCCCGTTCACGATATCCAGCGGCGGTGCGCCTTCCCCGCGCTTTCTCTCCAGATCCGCGATCAGCCCGTCCCTCGTGCCTTCGATGATGTAGTTTGCCAGCCGCTCGTCCAGTGGCACGTTTGCTGCACCATCATTGAAAACATCAAGTTTAAAAACGCGGCCGTGCCCGACGCTAACGGAGCGGGAATTCGCATAGATGGTGGAAGCCTGACGATTCGCAATTGCTACTTCCACGACAATCAGGATGGAGTTCTTGCCGGAGGCGGTCCAGAGACCATGCTCGTGGAGTTCTCCGATTTCTTCCATAACGGTGGCCGGCGATGGTCAGTCCCACAACATCTACGTCCGCAACTATGCAAAATTCATTTTCCGCTACAACTACTCTCACGGCGCCGTCATTGGCCACATAGTGAAGTCCCGGGCAGCGGATAACTACATTTACGATAATCGCGTGAGTAATGAATGTTCCGATGGCGGCTTCAACCAGGCGATCTCGCTGACGTGTTCCGGAGCCCCCGCGCAATCCACCTGTACAGTGACTCCTTCTTCGGTTACCCCGAGCGGTACGGGCGTTTCCACAGTGGCAGTCTCCGTTTCCACGACGGCGCGTTCCGGGGTTTTTCCGTCCATCCGCTCACCGATGTCTCCACTAGGACCGCCCGTGGTTACCGCTACTTCCGGCAGCCTGGTCCACACGATGAAACTCACCCTGACGGTCAATTAGCAGCTCGCACGAGCACGCCGGCGGGACTTTCTATTCCGCAGCCGCTGCAGATTCACCACGGGAAGATACGCGCAGTCCGGATGCTGAAACACCAGCGCTAACGCTCGCCTCGGGATCCATCATGAAACCCTCGGTTAGTTCCACTCCGATTTCTTCCAGGCGCAGCAGCCTCCAGATTCCCGTCTGTTCTTCCAAGTCGGGGCAAGCTGGAACCCGAAGCTGTACCTCTTGCCCCGATACCGCGACGTGAACCGCTGCGCCATGGTCATTTCCGGAGGATCAGGAAAGCCCCAGTCCTCACGCATCCTGCGATGCAGCCATTCCGCGCACGCCTTTGCTCTCTCGATGGCCAGCGCCTGCAGTCCATGCGACTTAAAGCAATATCCGGCGTTATTTGCCGCCTCAGAACGCTCCCGCACGCTCTCGCCCGCCGTCGCAACAAACGGCGCAGGGGGGTACCCGGATTTCATCAACGCCAATGCTGCCTTCGGTGACAACTACTACAAAGCGTGATCAGGTTCTCAGGAGCGTCATGACCAAGCTTACTTCGAGGTCTCAGGTGATGAACGTGAAGGTCGTTTGAAGAACCGCAGTTTTGGCACTTCCATCCATCGCGGTCCAAAACCTGCTTTCGAAGTGAATCGTACTCTGCTGGATTCAATCTCAGTCGCGGTTGCTTCTGGCGGAATTGCATCGTGAGTTTGGGCGTATGATTTGCGAACTCGTTCATCAGTCGCGTGCACGACCAGTTAGGTTTGATCCTCTCCGAGGCTCGCGCCCGCCAGGAAATCGGCGCAGATCATCTCGAGACAGTAACCCCTTGACTTATCGGTTCCAAGCATCAGGCCGGCAGTTCCGAGAGCCTTCTCGACCACAGGTAACTGGCTCTTATATAACTTAAAGTAGATAATCTCCCACGGTTCGGTCTCCTTGCCTGTTAGGTGTCGCTCCACTTCCCGTCTGAATTCTTCCCTGGGGAGTTCTTTGGCCTTGTGCACCCAGCGTGCACAAACGAACTCGGGTCCATCTCTGCGCGCTACCTTGACGAGTTCCCGCGCTTTTGTCCAACCTATCTCTCGAAGCTGCGGCTTCGGTACGCGCATGAGATGCTCGTGAATGGTCATGAGGTAATAAGCCTTGCGTCGCGAATCAGGAAACCGCTTTGCCAGGAAGTTGTCAAACGAGGCCAGTCTTTCCAGTCTCCAGTATTGTTTTGCGCGAACTTCACACAAGTATTCCTCGAGCTCTACAAACCGCGCGTCCTTCTCCTGCTCTTTCGTTTTCTCCCAACTCAAGATCTCGTCGATCTTGCCCAGGACGAAGACTGCCCGCCGGCGATTCAATTCCGGTGCCACGGCAGTCCGTCCGTTAATCCACAAGCTCGTCAAGCCAGTCAAGGTCGCTCGCTCCTGCTTTGCGAATAAGGTTGGCAGTTATTAGCTGTTCGTTGTTGAGGCAAAGCCCCAGATGGGAGCAACTCACGCAACCGTTCTGAGGAAAGCGAATGCCGCTGTGCGAATTGAATTGAGCCGCCCCGATCTGGTTTATCGTTATCTCGACAAGCCGACCGAATTCCTGCCGCTGTTCCTCAGAGATTGTCGCTCTCAAATATTGGATTTCGGGAGCGTGCTTCCGCACGAACACCACCAGAGCGACCTCAGAGATCCCGCTGATCCATGAGTAGCAAATAAGTTGGGGATCGAGCGAAAGCAACCCTTCGGGCTCCTCGGGATAGCGACTCGTCGTCGTCTTCCAGTCGATGAGGCACTGCTTGCCATCGAGTTCCCCTAGAGCATCGAGGTACGCAACGAAATCGTTGCCTCCCCGTAGAGTCCGGACCACTTTGATCTGTAGACTTTTTCGCGGGCTATGAATACGAACGCGATCATCCCTTTACTGAGAGCGACCGCAAACCCATAGTTTTCGGTAAGAGACCGGAGAACTTGTAGCTGATGGCTGCTCAACTGTCCGGCCCACTTTCCTCTAGCAAGCTTCACGTTTTTTCGTGTTAGTCTGCCGAAATCCCTTTTCATAAGGACCTCCGATGTAACGCTATTGTAACGCTAAACGCTTTACAGGTCAAGACAATTCTACAGAGTGCACCGCACTTGACGCTTCGATTGCGCTTCGGTAGCATCGCGCTCAGTCATGTCTGAGGGTTAAATGCTGAAGACTGAGACACTAAACCTTCGTGTATCTACGGAGTTCAAGCGACGGCTTATTGAAGAGGCAAAAAAAGAGAAGAGATCAGTTACGAATTACATCGAAGCGGCCATAACTGAACTTTGGACTCTGAAGGCTTGCGGCACGACTCGGACAAAGACAAAGAAAGGAGAGTAACGAACCCCGCTTGCCGCGTCCGCAACGACACATCATCGAGCCGACATTTAGGGTAGCCGACAGAAATGTGCTTGCCCCCCTTCGGGTGGACGCTTCGCCGGGACGCCATTTAAATCCATTCAGTGAGGCCAACCCCGTCGCATCCCACTGCCACACTCTGTAGCCGACCACGAGCGAGATGTAATCCGGCGCTGTCATGGTGTGACGGGATCGTGCTCGGGTTCGTGCAAGTGGCTCAGGTTCCGGCTCATACGGATCAGGTTGGGGAGTAGGAACCGTAGTCGGAGCCCGAGATTCCAGAGGTTCGACAAGGGTCGTGCGAAGCGGTTGCCCTACCTGCATTCGGATTCTCCTACTTGCCTGCTCGGATTTTTGCCTGCCTCTCCCTTGCAGATTTCTTCAGTTCCTCGGGAAAACCGGCACAATTGTTGGCGAAGTGACGGTCTTCGATCTTTTGGTTGTACTCCACATAAACGTGGTCGCAATGTAGGCACCAGCCGACGACCTCGCTTGGGTCGGCTTCGGCGCATCCGCATTCGCAATGGGGCCGCTCCCGCCACTTCTGGACGAACGCAGCGTCGGGCCCGGAAGTCATCGCTTCCGCCATGCTCCGCTGCTCCTCAGGTGCATGCTCGGGGCAGGCGCGGAGTTCGACGGGGCAATCGCTGTGGTCGTGCCCCTGCATGGGAAGACCGCAGATGCATTCGCAGTTTTCGCTGCACTGCCAATCGTGCCCCGAGTAATCGCAATAATGGCGATGGCTCATCCTTCTCCTCGCTTGCTGCTCATGCGACTCCGATCAAGTGGCTCTCCTCGGAAGCGGTCATCCCAGCCTTAGCCGCAGTTTTGCTCAACACGGAAGAACTCATTGATTTCCTCGGCGACCTGCTTCGAAAACAACAGCATTGGGCACTTGGGATGAATGCACTGGATGTTTGCCCACATGATTTCTTCTATCTGAGCCGGGCCGATCTGCTTGGCCGGGCATCTTGGCTTGCTACGATCCTTCCCATCCGCGAGGGTCAACATCTTCCGAGCCAATTCCTTTTTGGCTTCGCCCTCGAGATTGGGGCACAGGACGTTTAGGCAAGCCCATACAGCCTCGGCACGCAGGGCGGCAAGCTTGAATGCAGCTTTGCATGACGGGCTCTGGGCACGCTTCATTTGGAGTATGTTCCGAACACTGCTCAGCAGCACCGGTGACGGATCGATTGGTCTCCAGGCTTCGATCTCAGTCAAAGCTACATCGATGGATGCGTATCCGCATCGGTGCATCCATGCTGCGTATATGATGGAGGATCGACTCAAACCAGCAGCACAGTGAAGCAACACGCCGCCATTTGGGATGCTTGGATGGGATCGGAGTAGAGTCGGAAATGGGATGGCGGATGAATATAATGCCCTTGCCGTGATCCACAACGTCCTTAGTCGTTCAACCAGATCGTGCGATCCCGCCAGCCGCCGCATGTACTCGAACAGCTCCCGAACGTCTGGCGCCAAATACTCCAACTCTGCTCTCCAATCGAAGTATACAGACGGCTGTCCGAAATCGACTACCTCCCCCTTGTACTTGAAGAAATTCCTTCCAGAAGTAGTCGATTCCCGCTTTGCCTCCGTATACTTCGAGTGGAAAAGCGAATTAGTGCACTGAACCAATGCCATCGAAACCCGACTTTCGCATTCGACTGAATGGCATTTACATACCGGAGATTCGCGTCCAGCGCGAGACGCCGGACGGCGAGATTCAGCTTGCCGTCAGGGACGAAGACCTTGGTTGGTTTGTGATCGACAACAACGAGAACCCCTCGAGCGATGCTCTGCCGAATTTCATTTTGGAGTACCGCGATGAAACGGCCTGGGCGCTTGTCCCCGTGGAGATGAAGCGAGCCTCAGAAGATAAGGGCTGGAACCACACGACACCGAATGAGCTTATAGCGGTTTTGTGGGCCGCGGGCGTGATCGAGTGACAGGCAGAAGTAATGGGGCAATGATGAGCGACCACAAAATGAACCGGATGGCTGACGACGTTCACCTGCTCGCTGCACCAGTGCGTGTCGCGGCGGATTGGATCAAGATTCTCGTCTTCATCGCCGTCTTGCCCATCGTCTTCATCGTGGCGCTTGTGAACTGGATTTCAACGGGCAACCCATCATGAGCCGGGATGAAATCTGGCTGACCAAGGTTCCCCTGACCATCTTGAGCCCGTGGATCACGACGTTGACTTATATCTTTTGCAAGCAAGTTCGAGAAATGAGGGGCCACGAGTATCGGAGCCCTGTGGCGAACTTCATCGCTTTCTTCGCAACTATTCTGATCGTGCTTTTCCTCGTGAAGTTGCAATTTTCTCTTCGGATGGAGTTTTTACAACGCGGAGTAAACACAAATCGCAAAGAGAGTTTATATCGAGCACCGCATCTTTGAATCTTCTGGCTTCGCGACGAGTTGCTGATGGATGTCCCCGTTGCTCTTACAGGGGAAGGGAACAGGACCGCACCAGAAAACGACGACGCGACACTCACGGCATTAACTCTGTGACTACATACCAATACAGGTACGGAGATCGTGCCACCATTAGTTGCTATTGCGGGCGCAACGAGCACATGAACAACGGGCTTCAAACAGATTCGACAGAGCAGGCCAGGCGTCCTGGTGGATGCTTCCTGTGGGTGCATTCTAGCGGAAACATCGTGGGAGACCGAGAACTGAGACACGACCTCGTGAACTGCGAAACCTGGTTCTCCAAATATTGGGGACAACACCTCAGCGTGCAACGGCTTTACCCGAGCGGTGGCCCACTGGAGGAGTTAAAGGTTTCCCCTAAGCTTAGGCAACATATTGAAAGAAAACGTAATCTCTATTTCTCCGAGATTGTGCATTATGCGCGGCACGAAGCGGGGCACGCAACTACTTGTCACACGTTACGACTGGACCTCGTTAATTACATCCATTTAAACTTGAAGGTAATACCAGACGGAAACCTTTTCGACCAAATCGCAGCACGAGAGCTGATTGCGTTCAAGTTAGTCAAGGCTGTGACCTCTGTCGGCGATCCCAATAATACCAGCTTGGAACATCTGAAAGCGTTGGCTTGGGCATGTTATTCGCTTGGCGGGATCGCGGGATGTGGTAATGACATAGGTGCGGGGGGCGATCTGGAGATGTTCCATTACTTCGTAACTAGGGTACTCGAATTGGATCGCGCGGCGGTCGGTCGTCTGCAAACCGAACTGCAGAGTCTCGCCAACGAAATCATCAGAGATCCGATTGTTTCGCCGCGGCACAGTGAACTCGCGCGGTGTTTGTCGGAAAGCAAATACCTTGACCGCGACGCGGTCGAGAAAATTCTTCTTCCTGCAAGCCTGCCCGATTACTCGCCGAGGCTTGCGGAAATCGCAAAGAAGTTCAACGTGGGCGGCGCCGCGGGCAAGCGTCGTAGTTTTCCCCTATCTGAGTTTCCGTTATAGCCCTGGACCGCAATCGATGGAAGGTACGAACTCGGAGTTCTTCCCCCAACCCATCCGCCTCGCACCTGAATGGAACTCGCGTGCACCGCGAATCAGCGCGGCCCAATTGTGTGGTCCGGTGGCGCTCAAGGTTCACGTAAGGAATAACAAGACAACCGCATCGGCCTTCTTTTGGGTCGCTTGCTCAGAAAAAGCAAACGCGCTTGTCCGCAACGATCGGGTGGCTTTCGGCGTTTGCAGCGGCCGCGGCGAAAAGTGATTGCGGGGCGGCGGATGGCCCGCAGCTGTTTGGGGGCGCGCCCTCTCGAAAAAGGCGTGAAACGCTAGGAATGCCGGCGCTCCCGGTCCGCCGGCGCGCTTGCGTTTGGCGAATCCACATCGCGGCTCCGAGCGACGCAGTCCGGCCATCCAGCCGCCGTGATGCCGGCGGGACATTGCGGAGATCCGCCAAAGCCCACAACAACTGCCTCCTCCGCGGTTTGGTGATCAGGTACAGCAGAACGCTTGTTAGCAAAAATTCATATATGGACCTCTCTTACTAGAAAGCTCAAAAGAGGTCCGCCGCGAACCCCAGCGGCAGCCCGCGGCGAGTCGGCCGAGATTTCCAGGGGCATTGGAGAGGCAAAGAATATGCCCGTTGAAAACATCTACACTTACGGTGAAATTCACGCAAATTGGATGATCGAACTGGTCAAGGACCCAGCCAACAAGGGCCAGTTGCGGCTGCTTTTTGGGAATGGCCAAGAGCTGTTACTTCGGGACGTCACCAAGGTGCTGGGGCCAGATGGGGTGGGGTCACCCAGCGGGTGTATCGACCTGCGGAGTTCGCCCTCGGCCTTTCGAGAGCCGTGCGTTTGCCCGCGAAGGCAGCTTCCTACGGCTCGGCAAAAGATTTGCTGGACGGGCTTTGCGCGGTCATCAAGCGCTACACGGCCTTGACCGACTCCCAAGCTTCGCTCTTGGCCCTGTCCGCGATGGCCAGCTGGGTTGCGGAATTCACGGAAGTCCCCGTTTGTCTGGCGCTTGAAGGACCACCGTCGGTCGAACGCCGCCAGCTGTTGCGCTTGTTGTGTTGCATCTTCCGCCGCCCTTTGCATTTGGCCGACCCCAATTTCTCGGGGGTCTGTTCGCTGCCCTTGGAATTGGGCCCCACTCTCATCGTGGAGGGCTGTGAGGATGTAAAGCAGCTGCGGAAACTCCTGCAGGCCACGAGGTCGCGGGAGGCGCGGGTGATTGCCAACAGACGTGTGGTCACCGCCTGTTGTCCCGTGATCCTGTGCGTCGAGGAGTCCCTGAATGCAGCGCTGCCTTGCTGGCCTGCGATGAGTATCCCTCTGGAGCGCGCAGAGGGGCCGCTGCCGACTCTGGATCAGGAGACCCAGAACCAAATCGCCAATGAGTTCCAAAGCAAGCTGTTGATGTATTGGCTCCAGAACGGCCAGAAAATCAGGGCGTCGTCTTTCGATCTCCCTGAACTTAGCGCTCGCTCCCGGGACTTGGCTCGTTGCCTTGGCGCTTGCGTCGGAGAAGACTACGAGTTGCAAGCACTAGTCACCAAGCTGCTTCGAGAACAAGAAAGCCTCATGGCAGCGGGAACGGAAAGTGAATTGGATTCAGCGGTAATCGAATCGATGCTCGGGCTCTCTCATGCTTCGGAGAAACAGGCTCTCGGCGTGGCCGAAATTACAACGGCCGCCAACAGAATTCTGGAAAATCGAGGGGAACAGGTAGAACTGAAGCCGCGTGCCGTGGGAGACCTCTTGCGTCATTTGGGTTTCCCACCAAGCGTCTCGGCGGCGAACGGAGAGGATTCACGCTTTTGAACTCCGTTCGCAGGCGAATCCACGAGTTGGCCAAGGCTCGCAATCTGCTTGGCAGCTCGCAGCAATCGGCCTCGCGTTCTATCTGTGAGGATATGTTTCCACGTCGAGGGGAGATGGATAATGAAAGCGACCTTGTCCAATGACCAGACACATCAGCGATGCAGAACTCGAAAGCATGCGCCACCAAACTAGTTACGTAATGCTCGGCCGGAACGAAGTGCACGTCATGCACGTTCTGTATGTCGTGAACTGCTTTTGATCAGCTATGTTTGCCACGCCCCATGGAGCAGCATCGCGGTGAGAACGCTTGCGTCGGGCAGATTCACTCTTCCGAACGATCTGCCACAGAAAAATAAGTGCAGTCCCGATGATGAAACACCAGCGCGCTGACGCTGGCCTTCGGATCCATCATGAAGCCTTCAGTGAGTTACACGCCGATCTCTTCCGGGCGCAGCAATTTCCAGATCGCGGCCGGGTCTTCCAAGTTCGGGCAGGCCGGGTACCCGAAACTGTATCTCTTTCCGCGATAGCGTGAAGTGAATCTCTGAGCCATGGTCATCTCAGGCGGATCAGGGAAGCCCCAGTCCTCGCGAATGCGCCGGTGCAGCCATTCGGCGCAGGCCTCCGCGGTTTCGATCGGCAGTGCCTGCAATCCATGCGACTTGAAATAGTACCCTGCAGCTTTTGCCGTCTCCAAGCGCTCTTGGATACTGTTGTGGACGGTGCATCATAGGACATTCCTGCGATCCGCGGGCTCGACGAGGCCCTTCTGGAGTGGCTAACGTAAGAGCAGATGCCGGTCAAAGACATGTGTTCCACCTCGTGATTTGCATGCAGGGTAGCAAGCCTGAGCCCATTGAATTTCGTTGAAGTCCTGGAATATTGCGAAGCACGGGTGGTCAGAAAGCAGGCACGATGCGTACCCGACAGGTGGAAACACTAGGCGAAAGCAATTCCGGATGGCTGATCGATCTGATTGCGGACAGCGCTTCGCCTGACCGGTTCAATCTGTTGTACTGGGACGGGCAGAAACTGGTGGCAGGGGAAAGCATTATCTGGACAGCCGAAGACGGATCGGAACAACGTGTCTATCGTGCCAGAAAGGTCGATCCCAGCATAGGTCAAACCATTTGTCTGCCAAAAAATGTGGCCCCTTATGATTCCGTTGGCGATCTGCTTAACGCATTGTCTTCTACCATCAAACGGTTCTGTGGGATCGAGGATGCCGAGGCTTCTTTGCTCGGATACGCGGTCTTGGCCAGCTGGCTTATTGACTTCACGCAAGTCCCGGTTTCCCTGGCACTCATCGGGTCGGCTTCACCTGAACGACGCCAATTGCTGCGTCTTTTGCATTGTTTGCTCCGTCGCGCCTTGGTCGTGGGTGAGGCCAGCCTTGCGGGAATCTGCTCCCTGCCAATGGAGATCAGTCCAACCTTGCTTGTCGAGCGTTGTGAGCCAACGACGCCGTTCCTCAGGTTCCTCGAGGCCACCAACTCGCTCGACTCCCATGTCATCGTGAATGGCAGAATTCTGAATACTTGCTGCGGCAAGGTTCTCTTCAGCGAGCAGTCCTGGAGCGGCACGGTCCCTGGCTGGCCCTTGCTGGAAATTTTTCTGCCGGAATTCCCTAGTGCGTTGCCGGTTCTTACGCTCACCGAACGCCAGCGTCTCGCGGCGGAGTTCCAACCAAAGCTCGAGATGTTTCGGCTCAAGAATTTCGCTCTGGCGCGTGACTCGGCCATCGACTTCCCCGACATCCCCGCCCCCGCACGGGAGTTAGCCCGCTGTCTCGGCGCGTGTGTCGCACATGACAAAAAGCTGCAAGGTCAACTGGGCGAGCTACTCAAGAAACAATTTCTTTCGGTTCAAAGCCTGTCCGAGCGGGAAGTGCATCTAGCAGTGATTGAAGCGCTGGTGGTTCTCTCGAAGAATGAAAAGAGAGCATCGGCTGGAGTCGCCGAAATCACCTTAAGAGTGAACCGGATTCTAGAAAATAATGGCGAGTTGTTGGTGTTGACGCCGCGCGCGATTGGCAGTGTCCTGCGAACCTTGGGCTTTTCAACGCAGCGGCTCGGGGCCGCGGGACGAGGCATCACGCTGCTCAATTCAATTAAGCAGCGCATCTATGACTTGGCAATACGCCACGGGATATTACCCAATCCTTTGGACGTCACCGAACTTCTCGGGCCGCAGGGCGGAGGACAAAAGCAGCCTCCGGTCCAGCCAAATCAGGTTCCGAGCCCACCCTCTACTGAGCTCGAGGAAATTGGGTCGGCGCGCTGGGTGGAGACAGCGGAAGATCGAAGATTTATAGATGAGCTCAAGAAGGACCTGGAGCTCTAGAAAATCCTCTGGCCCTGGACCTGACATACAGATGGCCGGTAGTCCCGGGAACGAAGCCACGCTGACGAGGGGCGGCAGGCGGATTTTCTGATCGGGCTAGAAAGTGCTGATGCAGGATTTTGAGTTGGCCGGAGCGGGCCGTCCTACTCCGGCCTGCAAGCCTGCAATGATGCATGTCTTTCAAAACGGAATTGATTGCCCGCGTGGATTAGTCATATATTGCTCGCTTGAAAGAAGATTTCTGCCTTGCCTCTGCACATTGAGCACATCGTGCACGTTTTTTCTACCCCGACAGAGGGCTAACTTGCTGCTGTTTGCGCATCCAATTTTTTCAATAAGGCAGTATGGCTGCGGCGAATTCGCGGACGGTCGGCCAAGACAAACCCAGTTCGGGCCGCAGCCTCGGTTCGCATCGAACTGAGCGGCTTTCACGTGTCTAACCGCTTCCACCAGCAGAACACAAGCACCGGGCTTCAGGGAAAGGGAGATTTTGCTGAAAAAGGAACTTGCGGAAGGCAATTCATACACTACAGCGAAGGCCGGAGCAAAGTCCAAAGAGCCTGCCAGCTCAGCGGGCCGCAAAGAATCGGGTTGAACTAAGCGGATATCCCATCGCGCCAGAGGAACGGCTTTCTTGAGGCGGCGCTTGAGTCTGTCGAGCGTCCTCTAGTGGAGGTCCACGGCCACGACTCGGCCATACCAACCTACTCATCGAGCCCCAAAGTCGAGGGAGTGGTTGCGGATTGCCTATCCGCCAGCTATCCTGGGCTCTCTTCGCCCGCCGAGAAATACGTGCAATCCGGGTGATGAAACACCAGCGCGCTCACGCTCGCTTCGGGATCCATCATCATCCCTTCAGTGAGCTGCACACCAATCTCTTCCGGCCTCAGGAGTTTCCAAAGCTCTGCCTGATCTTCGAGGTTCGGGCAAGCCGGATACCCGAAGCTATACCGCTTCCCGCGATATCGAGACGTAAATCTCTGTGCCATGGTCGTTTCCGGTGGATCGGGGAATCCCCAATCCTCGCGGATGCGCCGGTGCAGCCATTCTGCGCACGCTTCCGCCGTTTCAATGGCCAGTGCCTGCAAGCCGTGGGACTTGAAGTAGTAGCCTTGGTTCTTCGCTTTTTCCGAGCGGCTGCGAATGCCTTCGCCCGTGGTCACCACAAACAATGCCAAGTGATCGCGCTGCCCGTTCTGCGCCGCCATGACGTAGTCGCTCAAGCACAGAAAATCGCCCCTTCGTTGCCGAGGAAATCGAAACGTATGCAGCGGCACCGTCGCTCCCGGCTCAAACAGGTGCAGGGAATCGCCCGCTGCTTCCGCTTCGAAAAATTGCCAGACGGCGCGGATCTTCATGAACTCGGCGGCTTCCTTCTTCACCTCTTCCATGTTCTCGAATAGCTCAACTGCCTTCGGGTCGCGCTCCGCCAGCCGTTTCTCGAAGTCGCCTCGAAATCCCATGTGCCGCCCGAAAAGCATGAACGGGTTGATGTAGCCCCACACTTCACGCAAATCCGGCACCAGCCGCACTTTGCGGTCCAGATCTTTCTCTGCCGGAATCGGCAGGTCGGCGCGAACCCGCGGCGAGCGCTTCACCGCCGGGATCTCCTGCACCGTCACGATCGTCGACACGGTCGCGCCATTTCCGCTTGCCGTGTGATTCCGAAGCACTGTCTCGCGCGTCGTCGGATCCATCAATTCGTTCATCAACCGCAGCCCGGTCATCGCGTCTTTCGCATAGCACACGGCTTTCCCGTAACTTGGCGCGATCTTCGTCTGCGTGAATTTTGCCGAAAGCGCCGCGCCGCCTACCAGCATGGGAATCTCGATCCCCGCATCTTTCAGGTCATTGGCGGTAATCACCATCTGCTGCGCGCTCTTCACCAGCAGCCCGGACAATCCAATCGCATCCGGCTTGTGCTCCTGGTAAGCCTTGATCAACTCCTCCGGCGGTACTTTGATCCCGAGGTTCACCACGTCATAGCCATTATTCTTCAAAATGATTTCAACGAGGTTCTTCCCAATGTCGTGGACGTCGCCCTTCACGGTTGCCAGCACCACTTTTCCGCGCTTCGCCGTGTCTGCCTTCTCCATGAATTGCTCGAGGTGGCTCACCGCCGCTTTCATGGCTTCCGCGGACTGCAACACTTCCGCGACGATCAGTTCATTCGCATTGAATAGCCGCCCAACTTCCGCCATCCCCGCCATCAGCGGCCCGTTCACGATGTCCAGCGGCGCCGCACCCTCCCCGCGCTTTTTCTCCAGATCTTCGACCAGCCCGTCCCTCGTGCCTTCGATGATGTAGTTCGCCAGCCGCTCATCCAGCGGCACGTCTGCCGCGCGCGCTTTTTCCTTCTTCTTCGCCGTACGAAAATGTTCTGCGATCGCGGCGATATAGTGCTGGTTGACGGCCGCGCGTTGTTCCTTGGTCTGCTTGCGCCAGTCCGCAGGAACGTGCCGCAACAGCGCGGCATTAGAACGTTCCGCGGGCACATCTTTCGGGGGATGCGAAAACAGCAGGTTTTCCGCCAGCTCTCGCTCATGCGCCGGGATGGATGCAAACCGCTCCAGTTTCTCCGTATTGACGATGGCGAGATCCAGCCCCGCCTTCGTGCAGTAATAAAGGAAAACCGAGTTCACGACTTCGCGCGCGCCCGCCGGCAGCCCGAAGGACACATTCGAAATGCCCAGGATCGTTCGAACGTCCGGCAGCGCCTGCTTGATCAACCGGATGCCTTCCACCGTCTCGACCGCGCCGCCGATATAGTTTTCATCGCCCGTCGCGCAGGGAAAAACCAGCGGATCAAAAATGATGTCCTCCGGCCCCAGCCCGTATTTTTCCGTCAGCAGC
>WNFJ01171610.1_pt2 | contig 14852 bp, 18 predicted proteins | sample 5400461 | NCBI WGS metagenome assembly WNFJ01 (sample SAMN13153349, study PRJNA577476) | soil metagenome | isolation source: 115 cm saprolite on Douglas fir-dominated hillslope | place: USA:California | collected 2013-09-17 | reverse complement strand
CATCGCCGAGGAGCTGGGCATTCCCGCCGCGCATATCCAGGTCGAGGAAGGCGATACCGACACGGCGCCCTACGGCCTTGGCACCTATGCGAGCAGATCCACGCCGACCTCGGGCGCGGCAGCGGCGCTGGCTGCGCGCAAGATCCGCGAGAAGGCGAAAAAGATCGCGGCGCATCTCCTCGAGTGCAAGGAGGACGATCTCGTCTGGGAGGGGAACAAGTTCGCGGTGAAGGGATCGCCCACGCGGTCGAAGACCATCCAGGAGATCGCTTTCGCGGCCTATACCAATCACCCACAGGGAATGGAGGCCGGGCTGGAAGCGACCTTCTATTATGACCCGCCCAATCTGACCTTCCCCTTCGGCAGCTACATCTGCGTCGTCGACATCGACCGCGGCACCGGCATGGTGAAGATCCGCCGCTTCATGGCGGTGGACGACTGCGGAAACATCATCAACCCCATGGTCGTCGACGGGCAGATCCACGGCGGGCTCACCCAGGGCCTGTGAGCTACGACGAGAACGGGAACAACCAGGCGGGCAGCTTCATGGACTACCTGGTTCCCACCTCGATGGAAGTGCCGAATTGGGAGACGGACAAGACGGTGACGCCTTGTCCGCACCATCCCTTGGGCGCCAAGGGCGTCGGCGAGTCGGCCACGGTGGGCGCGCCGCCGGCCATCGCCAACGCGGTGGTCGATGCGCTCTCGCATCTCGGGGTCACGCACATCGACATTCCCATCACGCCCGAGAAGGTGTGGCGCATCCTCAAGGCGAAGGGAGTCGCCGATTGACCGACGGTATTCCGCAGCTGCTGCAAGAGCTCGAGAGCGAGGCGTACGTGGCCGATCCGGCCATCGCCACCTCGCTCTACCTCGCGCAGAGGCTCGAGAAGCCGCTGCTCGTCGAGGGGCACGCGGGCGTCGGCAAGACCGAGATCGCCAAGGTGCTGGCGCGGCTCCTCTCGACCGAGCTGATCCGGCTGCAGTGCTACGAGGGCCTCGACGCCTCGACCGCGCTTTACGAGTGGAACTACGCCAAGCAACTCCTGCACATCCGTTTGCAAGAGCGCGACGGGCGGCCGGCGGAGGCGGAAGCGCAGATCTTCGGCCCGGCCTTCCTGCTCAAGCGGCCGCTCCTGCTCGCCATCGCGAACGGCGGGCGCGCGCCGGTGCTGCTGGTGGACGAGATCGATCGCAGCGACGAGGAGTTCGAGGCCTTCCTGCTCGAGGTGCTCTCCGACTTCCAGGTGACCGTGCCGGAGATCGGCACCATCCGCGCCGAGAAGCGGCCGGTGGTGATCCTCACCTCGAACCGCTCGCGCGAGCTCTCGGACGCGCTGCGGCGGCGCTGCCTCTATCTCTGGATCGGCTATCCGTCGTTCGCGAAGGAGCTGTCGATCGTGCGGCGCAAGGTGCCGGGCGCGAGCGAGGCGCTGGCGGCGCAGATCGTCGCGCTGGTGCAGCACCTGCGCCGGCTGAAGCTGGCCAAGGTGCCGGGCGTGTCGGAGACGCTCGACTGGGCCGTGGCGCTGGTGGCCCTGCACGCCGCCCAACTGAGCCCGCAGATCGTCGCCGACACGCTCGGGTGCGTGATCAAGGACGAGGCCGATCTGCGCAAAGTGGAGGGCGAGCTCGGCGCGGGCCGCCTGCCGCTCGGTGTGGGCGCATGAGCGATCTCGTCGAGCGTACGGTGGAGCTGACCCGGGCGCTGCGCGGGCGAGGTTTGCTAGTGACGCCGGCCCACGCCGCCGATGCGGTGCGCGCCCTGCAGTGCGTGGGCGTGCACAGCCGCAGCCAGGTCTATCAGGCGCTGCGGTGCGTGCTCGCCATGCGGCCCGAGGACTTCGACGCCTTCGACGAGCAGTTCTGGCTGCTCTTCGGAGCGCCCTCGCCCGCGGCAGGCCCCGAGTCGCCTTCGCCGCGAGACGTGCCGCGCCCGCCGGAGAAGAGCGCGACCCCGCCAAACGGCTCGTCGTTCTCGCGCTGGCTCGGACAGGACGCGCCCTGCGAAGATTCCGGCGAGACGGAAGAGACGCCGCTCGCGAGCGACCGCTCCGCGCTGGCCGAGAAAGACTTCGCGACCTTCCGCGACGACGAGCTGGCGGAGATCCAGCGCATCGCGGCCCGCCTCGCGCGCAAGCTCGCCGCGCGCCCGAGCCGCCGCTGGAAGGCCGGACGGAGCGGACCCCGCGTCGATCTGCGCCGCACCGTGCGCAGGTCGCTCTCCAACGCCGCCGAGCCGCTCGAGCTCTGCTTCCGCCAGCGCAAGCCGCGCAAGACGCGCCTGGTCGCGCTCTGCGACGTCTCCGGCTCAATGGATCTCTATAGCCGCCTCTTGCTTCAATTCCTCTACGCGCTGCAGGGCTCGGTCGCGCGCGTGGAGAGCTTCGTCTTCGCCACCGAGCTGCGCCGGATCACGCCTCTCCTCGACGAGCGGCCCTACGCCAGCGCGCTCCGCAGCCTGGGCGCGCAGGCCAGCGACTGGTCGGGCGGCACGCGCATCGGCGCTTGCATCGCCGCCTTCAACCGCGCACGGTGGTGGTGATCTTGAGCGACGGCTGGGACACCGGCGACCCGGCAGAGTTGGGCGAGGAGCTGGAGATGTTGAAGAAGCGGTGTCGCCGGCTCATCTGGCTCAACCCCTTGCTCGGCAGCGAGGGCTACGAGCCGCTCACCCAGGGAATGCAGGCCGCGCTGCCGCACCTGAGCGCGTTCGCGCCCGCGCACAACCTCGCCAGCCTGCGTGCGCTGGAAAGGCTGCTGCTCAAATGAAGCCTGCCCGCATCTCGACTGCAGAGGCCCGCAAAGGTCTCGTCCTCGCTCGCGACGTGCGCGCAGGCGGCGCCACCGCGCTCGCCAAGGGAAAGCTCCTCTCCGAAGACGATGCGCTGCTCTTGCGCGGGCTGCCCGCGGGCGAGCTGCACGTGCTCGAGCTGGAGCCGGGCGATCTGCACGAGGATCCGGCAGGAAGGCGGCTCGCCGCCGCGGCCGCGGGGGACGGTGTGGAAGTGCAGAGCCCGGTGGGCGGCGCGTTTCCCCTGCAGGCGCGGAAGCGCGGCATCGTCGAGGTCGACGCCGGCCGGCTCGCGCAGGTGAACGAGATCGACGACCTGGTGGTCACCACGCTGCCGCACGGGCAGATCGCGATCGAGGGCGAGGTGGTGGCGCGAGCGAAGATCATCCCCTTCGTCAGCAGCGAGGAACGCCTCGGCCGCGCCGAGCAGGTGGCGCGCCCCGGCCTGGTTTCCGTGCGCGCCTTCGTCCCTCTGCGCGTGGTGGCGGTGGTCGAGGATCGAATCGAGGAGTCCGCGCTTGCGCGTTTCGGCCGCGACTTCGGCGAGAAGGTGCGCTTCTTCGGCTCGGAGCTGCTCTCGGTGGATCCGGTGGGAGGATCTCCCGAAGCGCTCGCCGCCGCGCTAGGCAACGCAGTCGCGCGCGGCGCGCAGCGGGTGATGCTCGCCGGCGGCAGGCCGATGGATCCGCTCGACCCGGCGCTGCAGGCGCTCGAGCGCGCGGGCGGGCGGCTGGTCAAGCACGGCATTCCCGCCCAACCGGGAGCGCTGTTGTGGCTCGGCTCGCTCGGCCAGGTGTCGGTGGTGGGCGTCCCCTCGTGCGCGATCGCCTCGAAGGCCACCGCGCTCGATCTGCTCCTGCCGCGGCTCTTCACCGGCGATCACCCCACGCGCCGCGATCTCGCGGAGCTGGGCGCGGGCGGGCTGCTCACGCGCGAGTCCGCGTTCCGGCTGCCTCCCTATCGACGCCCTGGCGCGCGCGGCGAGCTCGACGGCCCATGATCTCGCCCTACGGCGCGGTCGTCGCCGAGCACCATCGGCATCCGCACAACCGCGGCTCGCTCGACGCGCCCGACGTCGCGCACGAAGGGCTCAATCCGCTCTGCGGCGACCGCGTGCGCATCCAGCTCCGGCTCGAGAGCGGACGCATCGCGGTAGCGCGCTTCGACGGCGAGGCCTGCATGGTCGCGCTCGCCGCCGCTTCGCTGCTCACCGATCTGGTGCAGGGGCTGACGCCTGCGCAAGCCTCCGCGCTGCCGGACGAGAAGCTGCTCGCCGCGCTGCAGACGACGCTGCGGCCCTCGCGGATCGGCTGCGCGACGTTGGCGCTATATGTACTTCGCGAGGGACTCGCGGGCCGCGCCTGACCGGCGATCGACTGATAAAGTGATCCCATGGAGTCACCACACTGGCTTTCGTGGGCGCGGCGACTGGCGGCGCTCGCGCAGAATGGTCTGACGTTTGCGAAGGACCCGTTCGACCGCGAGCGCTACGAAGCCATCCGCGTGGTCGCGGCGGAGATGATCGCGCAGGGCGGGAGATGGAACCCGGAAGAGGCGCTGATGCAGTTGTCGGGCGAGAGCGGCTACGCGACTCCGAAAGTGGACGTGAGGGCAGTCGTGTTCCGCGAGGATGGGATCCTGCTCGTGCAGGAGCGTTCCGATGCGAAGTGGTCCCTGCCGGGCGGCTGGGCGGATGTTGGCGACGCGCCCAGCGCCGCGGTCGTCAGGGAAGTCGAAGAGGAGACCGGCTACCAGGTGCGCGCAACGAAGTTGCTCGCCGTCTACGACAAGCTACGGCATGGGCACCCCGCCCATGTGTTCCATGCCTACAAACTGTTTTATCGATGCGAAATCACCGGAGGCAGGCCCCGAGACAGCATCGAGACCACTGGCGCAGCCTTCTTTGCTGAAGACGGAATCCCGCCGTTGTCGCTCGGACGCGTAACCGAAACGCAGATCCGCCGGATGTTTCAGCACCAGCGAGATCCGGATCTGCCGACTGACTTCGATTAGGCCCGGCCAAGGCGGCTAAGGCCGTCGCAGGCCGGGCACGCCGCTCCCGTCGCCCGTCATCTCCCAGCGCAAGAGCGAGACGGGGATGAGCCCCGCGGCGTCCTTTTCGTCCATGAACTGGCGCAGCGTGCCCCCCGCACCGAGCTTGTGCGCGAGGATCTTGTCGATCTCGATCTTGCCGATGACATAGCTCGTCCCGTACCCCGGCTGCTGCAGGAAGAGATGTTGCTCGAACCAGACCGTCGAGCCTCCCAGGCGCAGCCAACCGCGCGGGGTGTTCGCAGAGGCAAATTTCGCCGCCTGCTCGAGCGTGAACTGGTTCGCGTGCATGCGCAATTCGCCCAGCGCCCGTGCCGCCCTCTGCGCGAGCAGGATGTAGATCAGCTCGCGCGAACGCGGCCGCGCGTCGCAGAGGCCGGCGTGCATCATCATCTCCTCCATCGCCGTGGCGAATCCCTCGGTGCGCGAGTTGAAGATGTTGTAGAGGAGCGCGCCGCGCCGGACCGGGTCGGGATGCGGATCGTGCGCCATCCGCGCCAGGTCGATCCAATGATAGCCGTGCGTGCGCATCAACACCGGGTCGCGATAGTCGATCTCGATGAAGAACTCGAGCGGCCGCTTCGCGGTGTACTGCCCGACGTGCGCGCGCAGCGCAGGCTCCATGTCCTTGCGGATGGTGAGGACGTCGTGCTGCGCGAGGAAGGCCATGTATTCCGTCACCCCGGCTTCGAAGCGGCGCTGGTGTTCCTGCGCGCTCGCGATCGGGACTTGCTGCGGCAGCGCGCGGTTCTTCTCTTCCTCGAGCCCCAGCGTGGCGCGGGCGCGGGCGAGCTCGCGCTGCACCAGCGCCACTTCCTCGGCCCAGGTATAGGGAACGAGCTGCACGTTGGCCAGGTACCAATCGTAATTCTCGATCCCGACGCCCGAGGGCCCGGTCTTCGCTGGCGCCTCGTGCTCGAGCCAGCCGATGAACGCGTCGGTTGCCTCGAGAGCACGCTGGATCGCTGCGGCGAGATCCGCGTGCGCGCCCGCTTTTCCGGCGAGATCCGCCAGCGCCGCGCGTTGCTCCTTCACGGCGCCGATGCCCTGGACCCACAGGTCGCGCGCATTGCCGGTGAGGTTGCCGCGAGCCTGCTGCAAGAGCCGGGGGATGGGCGCGAGCCCCGAGGCGAGTTCGCCAGCCGCGCGGTCGTCGAGCGGAAAGTGCCAGCGCCACAGCTCGACCATGCCGAGCGCATGCGGACCTTCGCGCGCCGGCTGGTCGCTCTCGTCGGTGACCACTGTGGCGTAGAAGTCGGGATTGCGCGCCCACGGCCGGAGCACGCGGTGATCGAAGTCCAGCCCGTTCATCTCCGCGCGAACGATGTGGAAATCGACCTGCTGCGCGACGGGCCACGGCCGCGGATCGATCGCAGCGAGCCTTCGCCGGTATTCCTCTAGCTCGCGCGCTTGCTTGGCCATCGCGGCGGGCGTGTAGTCGGGTACGCCGTCCACCACCTGCGGCCGCTGAAACGCGCGCCAGTCGGCGAAGAGCGAGATGAGGTCTTGATGACTGCCGGCAAGGACGGCGCAGAGGAGGAACAGGTGCACAGGCACGCTCCGTGTCTTCTGCACTGTATCGCATCAACGGCCGTGGAACGGGGTTAGAATCCCGTTGGGAGGCGCCGATGCTGCACCGGATCCGCCTCGTTGCCGGCCTCGCTCTGTCCGCCCTCTGCGGCGGGACGGCATGCGCGACGACGAAGCTCGCCTACACCCAGGACGAATTGAAGGCGGAAGTCGCGCGCCGCGTCCCCGGCCTGCCCGCGGCCGACGTGGCGGCTGCTTTTCTCATCGATCCTGCGCGCGCCCTGGCGGCCCGCAAAGCCATCGGCGAGCAGGACACGGATCTCGACCGCACCCGCGCGCTCGTCGGCCAGCTCTTCGCGCCCGACGGCTTTCACCTGCGCTACTCGTGGGGTGTGACCCCCGGCGCGGAGGAGACGCTGCGCAGGTCGGAGGGAAACTGCCTCGCCCTCGCCGCCGTGTTCGTCGGCCTCGCCCGGGCCGTCGGCCTGAAGGCCGTCTACATCGACGCATCGACGCGTGTTCACGAGACGCGTCAAGGCGGCGCCTGGACCGTGAATGCGGGTCACGTCACGGCCATGGTGATCTCCGGTTACGAGCGGATCGGGCTCGACTTCGGGATGATGGGATCCATCGTCTGGTACCGGATCCTCGACGACCTCGAGGCGCTCGCGCACTTCTACAACAACCGCGGCTTCGAGCTCCTCGAGGCCGCGCAGGAGCTCGACGAGAGCGCCTGGCTGCAGGCGGAGCGCGACTTCCGGACTGCGGTGCAGATCGCCCCGCGCTTCGCCCGCGCCTGGAACAACCTGGGCATCGCCGCCGGCCACCTCGGGCGGCAGGGCGAGGCGATCGGCCACTACCTCACCGCCATCGCGAGCGATCCGCAGCTGGCGGCCCCACGCAACAACCTCGGCTCGCTCTATCTCGAGCAGGGCCGGGTCGCCGAGGCGCTCGAGACGTTGACCGCGGCCTCGCGGCTCGAGCCCCAAGGATCGCACATCCAGTACAACCTTGCCCTCGCCAGGCTCCAGGCCGGCGACCGCGAGGGTGCGGCAGAAGGGCTGCGGCAGGCCATTCGCCTGCGCGGCGTCTTTCCCGAGGCGCAGGCCGCGCTGGACCGGCTGGGCGCTTCCCCGGCGCCAGAACGATGAGCGCGCCTCACGACAAGGGTCGAGCGCTGGTCCACCGCTCGGCGGGCAAGCAGAAGGCCTTCACGCGCGGCCGGTCCCCCATTACCGGCCGCGCCCTCGAGCTGGTAACGGCTACCAGCTCGAGGGCGCGCCTAGAACGCATCTTCTAACCAACTTGTAACGGCTCTAGGCGTAGTTGCTAAGCCGCCCGCGGCGGCCGCGACCAAGCCGCCTTCGGCGGCCGGGCCTAGCCAACCTCGATCTTGGTCGCGATCAGCGCGCCCGTGGCCTTGTCGATCGTGCCTTCGACCTCGACCTTCTGTCCCTTCGCCAGCGCCGCCTTCGTCGCGGCGACGCCGTGCACTTCGATCTTCGCGCTGCTGAAGTCGACGTTGGTGACGGTCGAGCCGCTCAGCGTCAGCTTGTTCGCCGCCAAATCGAGGGTGGCGATGGAGCCCTCGACCTCGAACTCGTCGTGCTCGTTCCCCTCGCCGCTGTGATCGTTCATGCCGTCGTGACCGAGCCGGTACTGGCCGGCGCCGTCCTTGATGACCACGGGAACGAAGTCGATCACCGCCAGCGTGGTGCCCGTCCCGGTCACGACCGCCGCCGGCTTGAAGTGGAAGTCGAACTCGGCCTTCGACTTGCCGTCGCCCTCGAGGACGAGCGGCACCGTGACGGAGGGCGCGTCCGCAAAGACCACGCGGGCGCCGTTCACCGTCACCTCGGCCTCGCCGTAGGTGCCGGCCGGCACGGTCACGGTGGCGATCAGCTCGGAGAACGTCGTCACCTTGAGCAGGTCGACGGTATGCACGGCGCCGGTGCCGGCGTCGAAGACCACCACGTCCTTGTCCTCGACCTCGCCGGCCTGTTCGTTCTCGCCATCCGACTGGAGCTCGATCTTGGTGATGTCAATCTCGAGCTTCGTGATGGTCCTTCCGTCGCTCGAGGTCGGGGGTCCGTCCTTGATGCCGATGACGAGGCGGCCGCTGGAGCCGCCGCACGCGCCTGCGGTGGCGAGCGCCGCCGCGGTCACGCCGAGAACGACAATGGTGGAGATCTTCATTGACTGCTCCTTTTCGGGGATCCGGCGCTGATTCGCCGCCGGCTTCTCCCCCGCAACGAGCAAGTCCGGTGCCAGCGCCGCTCCCTCTCAAAGCGCGCAGCTTGGTGCACCATCTGGTACAGGTGCCGAACCGGCGCGTTCAGGCAGAGCCGAGCGCTACTGCGGGTCGTCGGGCTCCTTCTCGCCGAGGCTGTGCAGGCGCGAGTAGAGCCTGCGCCGGGTGATCCCGAGCAGCCGCGCCGCCGATGCCTTGTTGCCGCCCGCGCGTTCGAGCGCAGCGAAGATCAGGTCGCGCTCGAACTCGTCGAGGTTGAAGCCGGGCCCCAGCACGTCGCGGGCGCCGCTCTTCGCGGCGAGCCCTCCGATGGCGGCGACGTGCTCGGCCGCGATCCCGTCCTCGCCGGCGAGGATGAGCGCGCGCTCCAGCGCGTTCTCCAGCTCGCGCACGTTGCCGGGGAACAGCCTTCGCAACAGCTCCTCGCGCGCGGCGGCGGACAGCTTGGAAGGCGGCACGCCGTGCTTGTGCAGGTGCGCCTCGGCGAGCGGGATCACGTCCTCGCGCCGGTCGCGCAGCGGCGGCGTCTCGATGGCGAAGACGTTGAGCCGATAGAAGAAGTCCTCGCGGAAGGTGCCCTCCTTCACGGCCGCGGACAGGTCGCGGTTGGTGGCGGCGATCACCCGCACGTCCACCTTGCGTGCCGTCGAGGAGCCGAGCGGCACGAACTCACGCGACTGCAGGAAGCGCAAGAGCTTCACCTGCGTCGCCGGGGTGATCTCTCCGATCTCGTCGAGGAACAGAGTCCCTCCCTCGGCGGCTTTGAGGTGTCCTTCCCGCCGCTCGTGCGCACCGGTGAAGGCGCCCTTTTCGTGGCCGAACAGCTCGGCCTCGAGGAGCGACTCCGGCAGCGCCGCGCAGTGCACCTCGATGAGCGGCGCCGTGGCGCGCGGGCTGCGGTAGTGGATGAATCGCGCCAGCTGGCTCTTGCCGGTACCGCTCTCGCCGAGCAGCAGCACCGTCGCATCCGACGGCGCGACGCGTTTCGCGCTCTCCAGGACCGCGCCCATCTTGGGGCTCGCCGCCACCAGGCGCGGCGTCAACTCGTCGACCAGCCGCCGGCTCTTTTCCTCGGTGGAGTGTTTCTCGACGAGCCGGCGGATCCGCAGCCGGATCTCGTCGATGGAAAAGGGCTTCAGCACGTAGTCGGCCGCACCGGCCTTCATCGCTTCGACGGCGCTCTGCGCGGTGCCGAAGGCGGTCATCACCACCACCTCGGCCGGAGGGGTAGTGTTCCGCGCGGCCTTGAGGACGGCGAGGCCGTCCACCTCGGGCATGCGCAGGTCGGTCAGCACCAGATCGAAGGGCTTCGCCGCCAGCTCGACCAGCGCCTGCCGCCCTCCGATGGCGCGTGAGACGGTGTGGCCGTCGCGCTCCAGCATCTCGTTGACCAGCTTGCCGAGCTTCGGCTCATCGTCGACGACCAGGATCCGGGCCATGGTGGTCTCCCTCTGCAGCGAAAACGGACAGGCGAACCTCGAAGGTGGTGCCGGCGCGACCGTCGGCAACCAGGGCGAGCGTTCCGCCGTGCTGCTCGACCAGCATCTTCGAGATGGTGAGCCCGAGGCCCGTGCCGCCGGGCTTGGTGGTGACGAAGGGATCGAAGAGGCGCTCGCGCACCACGGCTGGCAAGCCGGGCCCGTCGTCGTGCACCTGCACGGAAACCAGGCCGGCGGACACCGCGGCGCTCACCTCGAGTTCGCCGCTGCCGATCGCCTGGCTCGCGTTTGCGAGCAGATTCGCGAAGACCTGTCCGAGCCGCCCGGGATCGCCGGCCACGGTCGGCAGCTCACCGAACCGGCACAGCACGCGCACGTCGCGATGAGCTGCCTCGCAGCCGCGCGCGGCGCTGGTCAGCACCACCGCAAGGTCGACCGGCGCCAGCGCGAGCGACTGGCGCGGCGTGCCCAAGGCGAGGAAATCCTCGGTCAGCCGGCGCATCCGCTCTACCTCGCCGAGCAGATCGTCGAGAGCCTCGTGCTGCCATCGCGGCAGCTTTCCTCCGGCGCGCTCACGCATCAATTCCACGGTACCGCGGATGATGCCGAGGGGATTCCGGATCTCGTGCGCGACCATCGCGGCCATCCGGGTGATCGACTGGCCGCGCGCCGCCTGCTCCGCGGCTTTCTGCCGCCGCCGCTCCGCCTGGTTCCACCGCCAGGCTATGAAGCCGAGCCCCAGCGCTGCGGCGATGGAGAGAAGGACCGCGGCGCTCCGTGCGCGGGAGAGGTCGCCGCGCGCGGCGAGGAACGATTGCCCTGCCTCGAGTACGAGCACCGCCTCGACCTCGCCCTGCGCGCCGCGCACCGGGAAGTAACCGGACGAGATGGTGACGCCGCCCAGTGCGTAGCCCGGGCCGACGAAACTTTGCCCCTGGAACGCGCGGGCAACGTGGTCGGCGTCGATGCGCAGCAGATCGGACTTGCTTCCGGCGCGGCCGCCCGCATCGGCGATCAGGGTCAGCGAGCGATCGACGAGGCTCGCGCCGTCGAGCGCGTTCACGCTCATCAGCCGCGGGAAGTCCGCTCGCGCGTTTCCTCCAGCGAAAAGCAAAGCCGTCGACTCGCCGGCGCCGCGCAGGCGTTCTTCGAGGACGTGGTCGAGCGCGTGCTGCGCGGCGCCGAAGAGATAGAGCGTCGAGGCCAACGAGCCGGCGAGGGCAATGGCTGCGGCGAGCAGGGGAGCGAGCGCGCGCGACATCAGAAGATGCCGAGAGTGTAGCTCACGCCCAGCGTGGCGGTGAGGCGGGAATAGGTGAATGCGGCATGGTTGGAGACGGAAGCCCGCGCGCCACCGGCGAGTCGCAGGGTGAACCTGCCGAGGTCCTGCTCAACCGAAGCGCCGGCGTAGCGGATCGCGTCCGAGCGTGCCTGCGGGATTCCCGCGTCGTAGGAGCGGAAGAGGAAGCCGCCCTCCGCGGCCAGGCGCAGCGTGGGGCGGAGCACCCAGCGGACGGCGGCGCGCGGTCCGTGCTCCCACGCGCTGGTGTCGGCGAAGCTGGTCACGTCACGCAAGACGAAATAGCCCAAGGAGATGCTCGATCCGAGCGGCAGCCAGTATGAGACTTCGGGCGTGAGCGAGTGCGCGGTGCCCGAGTAGGCGCTGCTGCCGGGGGTCTGGTACGTCTCGAACCGCAGCGAGTAGAGCGCGGAGAGCGCAAAGCGGCGGATCTGCCAGCGTCCGCCCGCGCGCAGCCGATGCGCGAAGAGCAGAGGCGAGCCGCCCAGCATGGTGGCCTCGTAGGCATAGTCGCCGAGGGCGTAGGTCTCGCCGCGGCCGAGCCGGTAGCCGGCCTGTCCGCTGAAGAGCCCGAGATCGCGATCGGTCGCCTGCGCCTGCCGGCGGTAGTAGGCGTTTCCGCGCAGGTAGGGTCCGGAAAGGCCGAGCGGGCGCAGTGAGAACGAGAGGCCCCCAGCGCCGCCGAAGTCTCCGCTAGCGGGCAGGGAGTCCGGTGTATAGCTGATGTTGGAGTCGTACCCTGATTCGGCGAAGGCGGCGACGACCATCCTGCCGCTGCGCAGCGCCGCCGAGCGAAGCACCTCAGCGCGTTCGGCCAAGGGCCCGCCCGCACCGGCGACGCGGTCGAACAGCTCGGCGGCATCGTTGCCGGAGCGGTCCCGCAGCTCGATGAGGCCGAGGAAGTAGCGGGCGCGGTCCTCGTACGCGGGGCCGGCCAGCGCCTTGAGGAGGAGGGGCCGGGCCTCGTCATCGTCGCCGTGCTCGTAAAGACAGATCGCCTCGTACAGCGCCGCCGCCGGATCGTCGGGCAGCTGCCGGAACATCTCGACCGCGCCCCGGCAGTCGCCCTCGTCCATGCGGCGGCGGCCGTCGGCGAGCAGCGCGTCGCGCGCTCCTTCGACACAGGCGGAGAGGTACGCGCTCCGCGCCCGCTCGTTCGAGGAATCGAGGCGCGCAGCCTCGCGGTATGCGACCAGGGCGGTCTTGAGCGAGCCCGCCGCCAACTCGGCGTCGCCCACTTCGAGATAGACGCGGGCCGCCGCTGCGTCCGGCGCCGGCGCAGGGTCGGGGAGGGTGCAGACGGCTGCCGCCGCGCTGAGCAGGACGGCGATCATCGCGGGGGCGTCTCCAGCGCGCGATAGCGATCGGCGCGTCGGGCTGCGAGGCCCGCGGCCTCCGTGAGGTACGCGGCCGCGAGCAGCGGGCGCTTCGCCGACTGCTCCGCGCGCAGGTAATACCAGTCGATCGCGGTCCGGGCGGGCTCGCCGCGCAGCGCCGGCTCGATCCGCCCGAGGAGCTTCCGCGCCTCGCCGCGGATCCGCGGGCCGGCGCGGTCGTCGACGCGGGCGAGCAGCCGCTCGGCGCAGAGATAGAGCCGCGCGTCGTGGCAGGCGACCGCCCGGTAATAGTCGAACAGCTCGTCGCGCATGGCGGGTGCGCGCCGCTCGGCCTCGGCGAAAGCCTCGACCGCATCCTCCGGGCGATTGAGCCGGACGAGGCATGCAGCCGCGTACCAGGCGGCCTCGCCGCCGCCGCTCAGCTTTTCGGCGACGCGGAACTCCACCAACGCCGCGGCGAATCGGCCGTCGCGAAAATGGCGCGCGCCGGCGAGCAGATGCTCGTCCACCCCGGTCGTCGCACCGAGGGTGAGCGCGACGACGGAGAAGCAGACGATTCGGCGCGCCAGGCGTGGTCCCGTGACTACTCCTTGTCGTGCTCGCCCGGGTCTTTTCTGTCGCCCTCGTGACCGGCGCCGCGGCCGTGTTCCTCGTCGATGGAGCCCGCGCCCGACCCGTGTTCGCCGATCTCGCCATGCTCGCCCAGGTCGCCGCGGTCGATGTCATGCTGCTCTTCGCGGCCCACTTGCCCCTCATGCATCTCGCGACCGTCGTGTCCGTCGTGCTCCTGGTGGTCGCGTGCGTCGCCGTCGCGCTCGTTCCGCTCGCCTTCGCGGTCCTTGCGCTTGTTCTCGATCTCTTCGCCGCGGCGGCCGTGCTCCGGCTCGTCGAGGTCGGGAAGGTGCGTCTCGGTGTGCACCGCCGGCAGCTCCATTGAGAGAGCATCGTGCACCGCCTGCCGGACGTCGCCGTCTCCCGCCAGCACCGGGGCCGCCGCGAGCAGCGCAGCCGCCGCCCATGCTCCCCGGAGCCGTACGTTCGACATACCGCGCCTCCACCGCATCATGTAGCTCTTTCTAGCAAGGTCGATACCAGAAGGGTTTCACTGTGGAGCACCGCGACAAGGCGACCCGATCCGGGAACAGGAGCGTACCAGAAGGTACACTTGCGCGTCCGGCCAGCCACGGTGAACTGCAGAATCGAACGGTCGCGCTTTTTCAGCTGAACGCCGCTTGGGCCATTTTCGCTTCCACGGGCCCTAGCCATGCCCGTCAGCGCGCCGCGACGTCGAGGCGCGCGATGACCTCAATCAGCTCGTCCAACTCGACCGGCTTTATCAAATGCGCGTCGAAGCCGGCGCTGCGGGTTCGCTGCAGGTCGTCGTCCTGTCCATAGCCGGTGAGCGCGATGAGCCACAGAGGCGCGCCGGCGCGCTGCCGCATGCGCGTGGCCAGCTCATATCCGTCCATCACTGGGAGCCCAAGGTCGAGCACGGCAACCTCCGGGTGAAATGCCGCCTGCCGGATCAGAGCCTCGGGCCCGTCGTGCGCCACCTCCACTTGATGGCCCATGGAGACGAGGAACTCCGCCAGCATTTCGGTCGCATCGGCGTTGTCGTCCACCACCAGGATCTTGCGGCTGCGCTCCGCACGCACGGTCTCCACCTGGGCACGTGCCGGTTCCTTCACCGTGCGGAGCCGAGGGACAACACGCTCGCGCACTTCCTGCGGGCGCGCCCGAAGCGGCGCGTTTCCCTCTGCGCATCGAATCGCCGCCAGCAGCCCCTCGATCCCTGCGAGCTTGGAGACTACCGAAACGACGCCCGCGAGACCTTCCAGCCCGCTGGAGGGCGAGGAAGAAAAGACCACCACCGGGATCGCGGCGTGCGCCCCCTTCGCCTTGCAGGCGAGGAAGGTGGCGCCATCCATCACGGGCATCATCAGGTCGAGGACGATGAGGCCGAAACCTGGGCCCGACGCCAGCGCATCGAGGGCGAGTTGACCGTCGGCTACCCCGATGACGAAGTGGCCTTCGGACTGAAGCAGAGCCGCCAGCGTATTGCGCAAGTCCTCGTTGTCGTCGACGATGAGGGTGCGCGCGGGGGCAGCCATGGTTCAGGCTAGCCACCCGCGAGCCCCCCTGCACGCCT
>WNFJ01626591.1_pt1 | contig 14854 bp, 14 predicted proteins | sample 5400461 | NCBI WGS metagenome assembly WNFJ01 (sample SAMN13153349, study PRJNA577476) | soil metagenome | isolation source: 115 cm saprolite on Douglas fir-dominated hillslope | place: USA:California | collected 2013-09-17 | reverse complement strand
TCTTTAATCATAAGGGGGCTCGACCCGCTCTCAAAAAGTGTGATGAATATGTGAATTTGAAGCGCTCATTCGTGATGACCTCGTGCCTTCCACGTATTACATTCCATAATGGAATATGGTTGTGAGACGAAAAGACAACAGAGGTGTCTACGTCCTGAGGACTGAATGTGCTTGAGCGCTCATGGAGAACATGAGAGGGAGGGCTAAACATGAACACTTTGATCATGTACGATTCAACCTTTGGAAATACAGAGCATCTCGCGCGAGCCATGGCTGATGAATTGGCACACTACGGAACGGTCAGACTCTTGCGAGTACCTGAAGGCGGTGTGTTTGAGAGAGGAGAGGCCGATGTCTTACTCGTGGGCGGCCCAACACAGCGCCATGGGACGAGCCTGGCGATGCGAGCCTTCCTCGAAAGCATGCCTCGCCACACGCTACACGGGCTGGCCGCGGCTGCGTTCGATACGCGCTACCACATGGCCGCCTGGAAATCCGGCTCCGCAGCGCATAGAATTGCCAGCAGGCTCAAGCGGGTGGGAGCAACGCTCATCGTACCCCCAGAGAGCTTTTTTGTCGCAGAGCGGGAAGGTCCGCTCGAACAAGGCGAACGCGAGCGTGCAGTACAGTGGGCCGAGCAGATCTACACGGCGTTTGAAGCGAGCAGGAGAGCAGAGCAAGGGGAGAGAAAGCATGAGAATCTCTAAGGCATATATGTGGTTATCAGTTCTCGTTGCATGCTTGGTGCTGATTGCCAGCAGTGCAGGACTCTTTCTCAAGAGTATCTACGCCAGGGAAACGATGTCCTGGGCTGTACAGGCAGTTGGCCAGGACATCGCCAATCTTGTCGCTGTCCTTACGCTTTTCATTGCGGTCTATTTTGTCAACAAAGGATCAGGCAAGGCCTTCTTGGTCTGGATTGGGGTCTTGCTCGCTCTGCTGTATGCGTACGTCACTTATGCGTTCGCTGTCCACTTTAACAGCCTGTTTTTGGTGTATGTGGCGATTCTAGGCCTGTCTTTTTATACCCTTCTCGGCAGCATGATACGTCTCCGCCTGGACAGTCTCCACCCGTACTTTGCTGCCAATACCAAAGCAAGACCGGTGAGTGTGTTTTTACTGCTGCTAGCCCTCCTATTTTACTTTCTGTGGTTAAGCGAGGATCTACCAGCGCTTCTGATAGGAAAGATTCCACAAAGTCTGACGGAAAATGGCTTGCTGACCAATCCTGTGCATGTCTTGGATTTAGGATTGTTGCTCCCTGCCATGATCATCACGTCAATGTTGCTGTGGAGAAGAAAGCTCTTGGGCTACCTCTTGGCGATTCCTCTGCTGGTTTTTATCATCCTCACGGGGATTGGGATACTCGCCATTAATTTTGCCTTGAGCAGTAAAGGAATGCCTGCGAGCTTTGGCGTAGAGCTATTTATTACTGTCATTATCCTGGTGAGCCTTGTCCTGAGCTGGCTCTATTTAAAAGAAGTGAAATAACAGAGGAATTGAACATGCGGAGCCTCATCGAGAAGCATGATTGGTCACCCGCTCCCGCACTACAGAGATGTTGCTGCTTCCAAAACGATTCCCTGGAAGTATTTCGTTGCCCTTCACAACATCCTGTCGGCCAAAGGAATCTTGCGGATGAAGCTGCTGATCAGGAAGCACAGCGGGACGGTGATGAGCACCGCGATGGCAAATTTGAGCAGAGGATACAGCGTCACCACGTGGAAGGCATAGGCAAAACCTACAAGCACCGGGGGATGGATCAGGTACACGATGTAGACAGTGGCGGCCAAGCTTCTCGCCAACCTCCCTTGATGATTCCAGCGCTGACGGAAGAGCACCAGCAGGCCAATACACACGCCCCACTACAACGAATGATTCCCACAGCGCGTAGCTAAAGGCCAGCCAGTTGAACCCACCTGCTATGGCAAGGCCAGCCTGTCGCGTTCCTGCTGCCGCCGCCTCTTGCTGCATCGTCGAGGGAAACACCAGACCTCCAAAGATGATGAGCGTAGCCATGAGAGCAATCAGCGACTAGTCCCTCCCCATTTTCGGTGTGAATTCGAAGAACCAGTTACGACGATAGGCAATCAGACCTAGAATGTAGAGGCTGATATATTGGGGAAGATAGCCCACAGGCACGTTGAGGGGTAGAAAAATCCAGCCCGCCGGCCACCAGATACGCACTACAAAGGTCACGAGACCCAGCGCGAAGATAAACACAGCGATTGCTCGATAGCCTGGAAGTTTTCCACTTCTGGCGGATGCCAACATTCGATGGCTGGTCAGCCCCCGCCAGGCAGCATAGAGAAGGGAGAAGAGTAAGAGCACCGCGATGAACCAGGCAGGTCCGGTGACCCCTCTCACCTGGGGCAGGTAGTTTCCGTAGAAGCTCCAGTAGGACCCGTGCAGACCACTCGGGATGTAGACCACCAACGGATCAAGCAGCAGACCGTAGAGCAGCAAGGGAATTCCCAGACGGACGAGCCGATCGCGCAGAAACGATCTGGGACCCTTGCGATCATAGGAGCCAGGCGTAAAGTAGCCAGCGATCAAGAAAAAGACCCCCATGCCTGAAGCCATGCCTATGGCGTTCGGGATCGACAGGAGGGTCCCGGTGAGCAGATTGGTGGCTGGATCGTGATAATACCATGAACCGACCGCTCCGTAGGTAGCGTCCAGGTGCACCACTAGAACCATACTGATCAGTAGAATACGTAGGTTATCAACAAATAACACGCGAGAGCCATTCGGTGCTCCGGCTTGTGACGTTGGCGCAGTGCCTGCTGCACCGGGTAGCAGAGACGTCGCCTGTTCAGTCTGGGCTGACATCTTCTTCTCCTTTCCCATGGTGGGTGCCTCTTGTTCAACGAGCGTGTCTAGTACGCCTCTGGATGGTATGATGGAGCATGATGACGTTTCTTTTTCGATACCGATCTGAGTCTGTAGTCAACCTGCTTCATCCTCATCAAGAGATACATGCCATACGCCTATCACTCACTGCTCACAAGAGCAGCCCATGAGGTCACACGTGGCTCACAGTTATGTTGAGAGCACCAATTCGGGGTTAGACGTCAAGCTGGCAATAGTGCTGAAATGCCTCGACCGCCTGACCAATGCCATATGAGTCGATGTCCTGTACAAGTATGATCGGACCAGTTGAGCAATTGCATAGCTCTTAGCATTATTTCTGATCTGTAGGTCCCTGGGTGATCATAGCAATGTCTTTCCTTCCTTTGAGCGGCGATGAGCCCGGCGAAGAAGGTCACAAATGAGATGACGGTTGAGATCAGCGCTATGGCAAGCACGGCTATCCATCTCAGCGCGCTGCCAGGACAGGAACTCTCTTCCTAAGCTGCCTTGACCGCCGCCACCAGCCTGGCCAGCGATTCCTTGGCGTCGCCGAACAGCATGATCGTCCTTGGGTCGTAGAACAGCTCGTTATCGATGCCGGCGAAGCCCGGACGCATCGACCGCTTGAGGAAGACGACGTTGCGCGCCTGGTCGGCGTTGAGGATCGGCATGCCATAGATATCGCTGCCAGGGGAATTGCGGGCAGCCGGATTGACCACGTCGTTGGCACCAACCACCAGCGCCACGTCCGCCCGCTTGAACTCGTCGTTGATCTCATCCATCTCTTTGAGCTGCTCGTAGGGGACATGAGCCTCCGCCAGCAGCACGTTCATGTGCCCCGGCATCCGCCCCGCTACCGGGTGGATCGCGTATGCCACCTCCACCCCACGCTGCTCGAGCAGATCGACCAGTTCCCGCAGCACATGCTGCGCCTGGGCCACGGCCAGCCCGTAGCCGGGCACGATGATGACGAAGTTCGAGTAGGCCAGCAGCATGCCGATATCGTCCGCGGTGCCGGTGCGCGTTGCGCGGCCTTTCACCCCAGTGCTCGCGCCGGCCTGCTGCACCTGGCCGACGGCGCCAAACAAGACAGTGGAAAGCCGGCGCCCCATCGCATCGCTCATCAGCTTGGTCAGCAGTGTACCGGAGGCGCCTACCAGCGTCCCGGCCACAATCAGCGCGAAGTTGTCGAGCACGAATCCGCTGGCCGCAACAGCCAGACCAGTGCAGGCGTTGAGCAGCGAGATCACGACCGGCATATCGGCCCCACCGATTGGCAGCACGAACGTCACGCCCAGCACCAGCACCAGGATAAGCAAGACCGCGAGGATGACAACCGAACCGGTCATCGCCAGCAGGACACCCGCCACGGCCAGGATGGCCAGCGCGAGAGCCGCGTTCACCACGTGCTGCCCAGGATAGGTGATCGGGGTGCCGGTCATTAGCTCCTGCAGCTTTGCAAACGCGATAATGCTGCCAGCGAACGAGATGCTGCCGATAATGATGGCAAACACCACAGGCAGTCCGGTCTGGAGTTCGGAGTGGCTCCCAGCTCCTTTCAGCAGTTCCGCTACCGCGACGAGCGCAGCAGCGCCGCCACCCACGCCGTTGAAGAGGGCCACCATCTGGGGCATCGCCGTCATCTTCACTTTGCGAGCCGCCACCGTCCCGGCCACACCGCCGATCACGACACCCGACACGCAAATAGCGAGGCCTGCGGACGTGAAGGAGCGGTAGAGAACGACCCCGGTCCAGCCAACGGCCAGGACCATGCCTCCAGCCGCGATCCAGTTGCCGTAGCGAGCGGCTCTTGGCGAGCTGAGGAACAGCAGACCAAGAATGAAGAGGATGGCGGCCAGCAGATAGACCAGTGCAGTTGCGATGGTCATGGCTCTTTCCCTGCCTTTCCATCAGTTCTACCCGGCTGCCTACCTTTGAACATCTCCAGCATGCGGTCGGTGACGACAAACCCACCCACCACGTTGATGGTGGCAAGGACTACTGCCACGAAGCCGAGCACGATCTCCACCGGTGTCTGTGCATGAGCGGCGATCAGCAGAGCCCCGACCAGGATGATGCCGTGAATCGCGTTGGAGCCGGACATCAGTGGCGTGTGCAGGATGGTGGGAACCTTCGAGACGACCTCGAAGCCGATGAAGACAGCCAGCACAAAGTAGGTAACCAGGACGACAAGTTGCTCGTTCATCAGCGCACCTCCGATCGAATGGCCCCTTGAGCGGCAGACACTCCCATCATCTGGCGAGCCCGCTCGCTCGTGATCTGCCCCGCGTGCGTCACGCAGCAGTCCCTGATGATCTCGTCGGCGAAGTCCAGCTTCAGCTCGCCATTGCTGAAGAGAAACTGGAGCAGGTTGGTGACGTTGCGCGCGTAGAGCTGGCTGGCGTGGAGCGCCATGGTGCTGGGAATGTTGGTCGTGCCATCGACCCAGACGCCGTCCACTTCGACCACCCGGCCCGGCAGAGTCGCCGCGCAGTTCCCGCCGCTCTCCGCGGCCAGGTCCACGATGACCGAGCCCCGGCGCATACCCTTCAGCATCGAAGCAGTAATGAGCAGCGGGGCTCGCCGGCCTGGAATCGAGGCAGTCGTGATCACAACGTCATTCGCCGCCACGTGTTCGGCGAGCCCCTCGCGCTGCCTGTTCAGGAAGTCCTCGCTCTGCTCGCGGGCGTAGCCGCCCTCGCCCTCCTGGATCTCCAGCTTCAACTCCAGGAACCTGGCCCCCAGGCTCTTGACTTCCTCCTGGACGGCGGATCGCACGTCGTATGCCTCGACGACGGCGCCAAGGCGGCGGGCAGTGGCGATGGCTTGCAAGCCAGCCACACCGGCTCCCAGCACCAGCACGCGGGCCGGTGGGATGGTGCCCGCCGCGGTCATCAGCATGGGGAAGAACTTACCCAGCCGGTTCGCGGCCATCAACACCGCCTTGTAGCCGGCGAGCGACGACTGCGAGGACAGCGCGTCCATGCTCTGGGCCCGGCTAGAGCGGGGCAGCAAATCCAGCGAGAACGAGGTGACGCCACGTGCAGCAAGCGCTCCTATGATGACAACCTGCGTGGCCGGCTGGAGGAAACTGATCGTGAGCGCTCCGGCCTGGAGCTGCGCCACATCCTCGAGGCGCGGCGGCTGAACCGAGAGCACTACGTCAGCTGTGCCCAGCACGACTCGCCGATCGGCTTCGATCGCTACGCCGGCTTTGCGGTAGGCGTCGTCCGTGAACTCCGCCCCCACCCCGGCGCCCGTCTCCACAATCACCTGGAAGCCGATTTTGACGAGCTTGACCGCCACGTCCGGTACCAGGGCGACGCGACGCTCGCCCTGCTGAGTCTCAGATAGCACTCCAATCTTCACCTGATGAAACGTCGTCATGATTACATCCTCTCATTCCTTCATATATCTTAATTTGATGACAAATTACTGGTTATTATTGTCAATCGCTGTTTATCATGAATATTTCTTCACTAAGTGGTGCGTTCGGGAAATTCATGGATGAGAGCCATGGCCGATAAATCGGCGCTGTGCACGATAAATCGGCACCTACGGTTTCCCAGGAATTAGCGAATGTACCACTAAGGCACAACTAAAGCGGGTACCTGCATTGGATACCCGCTTGCCCTACATGCATTTGAGAGAGTCCATCCAAGAGGAGAAACTAGCTCCACCTCGTCACATTCAAACCAGATAGGTTCCTTGATGTACGTACCTTCTAGCTCAACAAGATAGAAACAAAAGGCTTCGTCAGCTTCAAGATCAGCAATGGTATCGACTGTTCGGATCGTCCCTATCAGCCCTCGAAAGGGACTATAACTGATCACACGTACCCTACTGCCTACTGGTAATACCTGGTTGTTCATGATGGTGAACACTCCTTTAGCGCCCCCACTTACTCCTTGGTCGTTTCGATCAGGGATACGATGTCATCTTCTTTTTCGCTCGTATTAGAACAGAACTACCAAACTCACGGATGTCTACAGATCATGATGAGTATATCCATCATCTCTTTCATATATCATCGCAGTCTCATACGTCTCACGATTGTCGCTTCTCATTTCACAATCCTCTCACAACCACATGAGTAACTATAGGTAGCAGGACTGTTGCAACCTCCATGTTTTGCCGCCCGCGGCGGCGGGAAGGAAGGATGAAGCGAGGACACCTCGCGCTCCGACAAAGGGCTATCGCCCTCTGCACTCCCACACGCACACGTTGTACTCCCGATCTTGCAACAGCCCTGCTATAGGTCGGGGAAGTATAGCAGGTTTATTGGTAAACCTTGCATGATGAAACGTTCTTTGCCATGATCAAGAGAAAAGGGATATCGAGCGAGTACAAAAACGGTCTATCTTGCGAACGGAAGTACTAAGCCGGCAGCGCAGCGAGCGAACATCGACGTGAGGTGATTGTGAGATTATTGCTCTGCTCTGTTATGCTTCTGTGAGATCAAGCAGGTACGCTTTCCATGAAGCGTGTTCACAGCCGATCGTTGTAAACACGATGAGCCAGCCATGCCTTCCTCAATGCTGAGCGAAGCATGACACCCACTTCATCCTTCGCGACTCCGCCTACGTAAAAGCGATGACACATCGACGAGCGGAATTAGTCGTGAGGCCAGGACATTCGTTCTCTCTATTGAGAAATGGAGTGAAGCATGCAAGAATCAGTGAGTCCGCCAGTTGAGCAAAGGAACGCTGAGGTACCTTCAACAGCCAGCAAAGAAGCTCCTCAGCAGGTTTCTTTGCAACAGCTCTTCGAGCAGTTCCACACCTCTGACAGAGGCCTGACCAGCCAGGAGGCGCGTCGAAGACTTGGCGAAGTGGGTCCAAACGAACTGACCAGCGTCAAGCGTATAGCAGGGATCAGGCAGTTGCTCCTCCTGTTTACCAACCCCCTCGTCCTCATCTTGCTGGCGGCAAGCGTCGTTTCTGCTATTTTCGGTGAAGTGGTCGATGCCAGTATTATTATTGTGATCGTACTGCTGAGTGCCACCCTCAACTTCTTACAGACCCACCGCTCACAGCGCGCTGTGGATCGGCTGCGCGAGAAAGTAGCGCTCACGGCCACGGCTCTGCGCGACGGGAACTGGGGCGAGATTCCACGACGCGAGCTGGTTCCTGGGGATATCATTCGTCTCACCGCAGGGGACCTGGTGCCTGCTGACGCTCGTTTGCTCCAAACCGTCTACCTGCATGTGCAGCAAGCCGCACTGACAGGAGAATCCTCGCCCGTGGAAAAGGATGCGCAGGAGGGTATATCGGCGTCAGGACACCTGGCCGACGTATCCAATACCGTTTATCTCGGTACCTCCGTGATCAGCGGAACTGGCACGGCACTCGTCACAGCCACAGGGCGAGACACAGCGTTCGGTGACATCGTGGTCCATCTTGCCAAGCGTCCGCCAGAAACGGAGTTTGAACGCGGCGTGAAACACTTCGGCCTGCTCATCACGAGAACCGTCTTCTTCCTCGTTCTCTTCGTCTTCATGGCCGGTATTATCTTCCACCACAGCACCCTGGAATCGGCGCTCTTTGCCATCTCCCTGGCGGTCGGATTGACCCCGGAGTTCCTGCCGATGATCGTGACGATTACCCTGGCACAGGGCGCCTCGCGCATGGCAAAGGAGAAGGTCATCGTCAAACACCTGGAATCCATGCAAAACTTCGGCAGCATCGATGTCCTCTGTAGCGACAAGACCGGGACCTTGACCACCGGGGAAATGGCGCTCAGCGGGGCCCTTGATCCGCAAGGCAACCCCTCGCAACGCGTGTTGTTGTTTACCTGTCTCAACAGCTCGTATCAAACAGGGACCGAGAATGCCGTCGATGCCGCCATTATGCACGCTGATCACCCTGATCTCAGTGCCTATTGCAAACGCGGGGAAATCCCCTTCGATTTCGAGCGACGGCGGCTCTCCGTGATCGTGGAGCAGCATGGAGAATCCCTCTTGATTAGTAAAGGCGCGCCTGAGAGCGTGTTACGCGTTTGCTCGACCTATGAAATGGATGGGCAACACCGTTCATTGGATCTTACAGCGCAAACGCAATGCAGAGAGATGCATCAGAAGCTCAGCGCCCAGGGATACTATTCATTAGCCGTTGCCTATCGACCGTTGCCTCCCCAGCAAGAGGACTTTAGTCCAACTGATGAGCAGGAAATGATTTTGCTCGGTTTCCTGACCTTTTTTGATCCCCCTCGGGAAGACGCAGCCCAGGTGCTGGAAGCACTCCGCCGCGATGGGGTCGAGGTGAAGATTTTGACCGGTGATAATGCGCTCGTGACGCGTCATATCTGTGCGCAGGTTGGATTGAATACCGATCAGATGGTTCTAGGAGACGACCTGGATCGCATCGATGATACCGCGCTGGGTCACGTAGTCGAGCAGGCCAACGTCTTTGCCCGCGTCTCGCCAGCGCAGAAGAACCGCATCATTCTGGCACTCAAGCAGCGTCATCACGTGGTGGGCTTTTTGGGTGACGGCATCAATGATGCCCCTTCGCTCCACGCTGCCGATGTGGGGATCTCGGTTGCTACGGGTGTCGATGTGGCAAAGGAGGCAGCCGAACTCATCCTGCTTGAGCGAGGCCTCAATGTGCTCCATAAGGGCATCATTGAGGGACGCAAAGCGTTCGGGAACGTAATGAAGTACCTGCTGATGGGCACCAGTTCTAACTTCGGGAACATGTTCAGCATGGCCGGCGCTTTTGTATTCTTGCCGTTCTTGCCCATGCTCCCAACACAGATTCTGCTCAACAACTTCCTCTACGACCTGTCCCAGGTGACGATCCCTACAGACAACGTGGACGCTACCTTCATACAGAAACCGCAGCGCTGGAATATCAAGCTCATCCGCGATTTCATGATCTTCATTGGGCCGATCAGTTCGATCTTCGACTTTCTCACTTTCTTTGTGATGCTGGTCATTTTCCACGCCGCTGAGCCGCTCTTCCATACGGGCTGGTTTGTTGAATCACTCGCAACGCAGACGCTGGTCCTGTTTGTCATCCGCACCTCGGGCAACCCATTCCGCAGTCGCCCAAGCCTGCCGCTGACAATCACAGTGCTCACGATTGTGGCGCTCGGCCTGATTCTTCCGTTTACCCCGCTGGCCGTGCCGCTCAAATTCGTGCCACTGCCCGGCCTGTACTTCCTCTTCCTTGCGGGAGCGACGTTGATCTATCTCCTGCTCGTCGAGGTAGTCAAGCGTATCTTGATGAGACGATGGTTGGGAGCGGAGTAAGGACCTGCAAGCGGCCCACTCCGTCCACTCGCCATGATCCTCGCTGAGATCACAGGGATTTTCTTGCTCACCTGTGATGGCTCTGTGAGCATGAGGTCCACTTTTGTGATGTCCTCGTAATGTCCATGTATCAGACTCTCTACTGGAAAGGTCTATCACAGATGATGGGCACGACGAGGTGAGGACCGGAGATTGAACGTCTTGCCCCATCGTAGGGAGGGAGGGAGAGAGAGAATGAAACAGAAACGCGATGATTACGAGGTGGTCCCGTATTCGAAGCTCCGGCAGGTGCTGGAAGTCATGTATCCTTCAGTCCAGCGCAAGCCCATGATCCATGGCTTGATCGAAGTCGATGTGACCAGGGCTCGCGAGTTCCTGCGGGACCACAAGGCGAAAACCGGGGAGTCCCTGTCGTTCACAGCGTTCATCATTGCTTGTGTGGGAAAAGCAGTCGATGAGAACAAATCTCTGCATGCGTGTCGCAAAGGCAGGAAGCATCTTATCCTGTTTGATGAGGTGGACGTAGCGATCCCGATTGAGCGTGAAATGGCAGGGCAAAAGCAACCCATTATCTACATCATCAGAGCCGCGAATAAGAAGACCTTCCGCGAGATTCATCACGAGATCAGGGCGGCTCAGGTGGAGCAGGTGGAAAAAGCTTGGGAGGGCTTCACAGCTATAGACTGGCTGCGATTCCTGCCGATTGTGTTCATCAGAATCGGCTGGTGGACCTTCTGCTGGATGCGTCGGACGTATCCACAGGTGCAGAAGAAGTACGGGGGGACGGTGGGCATAACGGCAGTAGGAATGTTTGGGAAGGGTGCAGGCTGGGGCATCCCTGTCAACGACCATACTATTGATGTTACCCTCGGCGGCATCGCTGAGAAACCGGGTGTCGTAGACGGACACATAGCTATTCGCGAATATCTCTGCATGACGCTGAGCTTCGATCATACATTTATCGATGGTGCTCCGGCCGCACGCTTCACCCAACGACTGAAAGATCTGATCGAGAGCGGCTATGGTCTCGACAACTCCACGGTCGAGTCGGAGCAGGCTGTAGCTCCAGGGAGATCCAAGAAGAGCTAAAGTGGTCCGCATCCCAAGGAGGAAACAAGAACACTTTGGTCGTCTACGATTCAGAATACGGGAACACCACAACTGCTTTTGCGTATGGGCTATGGACCAGAAGTTCCACCCACACCCCGTCGCAGCGTGAGCGAGGTGCTCTTATGACTCATCTAATCCTCTTCTGTGATACTATCGTGTGCTCGTTTCTTTGCTCTGTGATGCTGTTGTGAGAGATCAAGTATATGTTTTATACAGGGAACATGTACCTGTTCTGTTCGGCGAACTTCATGTTTCTCTCAGGATCATCTATACATACCTACCGACAAGGATATCGAAAGGAGCGAGCAATATGTTGAAAAGAATTCTTGTCCCACTCGATGGGTCAAAGCGCGCAGAGCAGGCGCTCCCCGTGGCCGCACGCCTGGCACGCGCTTCCGGCGGAGCTATCGTCTTGCTGCAAGCAGTAACTGTTCCGACTGAGTATCAACAGTCTATCCAAGAAACAGCGATGACTATACCATATGCGCTTTCCCTGGCAGTTGCTCCAGCAGTTGAACGGGATGCCGTTTCCACAGCACTTGACGCAGCGCAGCGTTACCTTGACATAACTGCCAAATCGGGCGAACTGGCAGACATCGAAGTGGAAACACAGGCTCTCTTTGGTACAGTGGCATCGGAAATCCTTGCAGCGGCACAATCGCTCCATGCCGATCTGATCGTCATGTGCAGTCATGGCTACACAGGCTTCAAACGCTGGAGATTGGGCAGCGTGGCACAGAAAGTCGCACGTCACAGCCCGGTGCCCGTGCTTGTCCTGTACGAGGACGGAGGCGTGCCGACGAACCTTCATCCAGGGGGCATTCGTCCGGTACGAGTTCTCGTTGCACTGGATGGCTCTTCTCTTGCTGAAGCAACGCTGATGCCAGCTGCGCAACTGAGCGCTGCCCTATCTGCCCCCGCGCAGGGAGCACTTCACCTGGTGCGAGTGTTGACGATGCCTACCATGTACGAGTATGGTCAAATCGATAGTCTCTCAGTGACAAGGGATCGGGCGATAGCAGAAGCGAATGCTTATCTGCGCACTGTGGAGCAAAGGCTGCGTGAGGGTGACATGGTGAATCTCAATCTCCTGGTCACCTCGTCTATAGTTGTCAACACGGATGTTGCTGACGTGCTCATTGGGGTGGCAGAAAACGGGGAATACCTGGAAGATGCTGCAGGGTTCGAGGGATGTGATGTGATCGCTCTGGCGACCCATGGACGAGGTGGCAGAAAACGCTGGATGATGGGGAGTGTGACCGAGCGCATTCTCGGTGCCACAAGACTCCCCTTGCTTATTGTGCGACCACAAAAGGCCATTGTCATACCCGAAGAACCAGAGAACAATGTCACAAAACTGCCGTTGCTGGTTGTACACCCACGGCAGAAAGAAACAAGATGTTGAACTGCTTCGGGTGAGTGTGATGCATCTGTGAGGAAAACGGCTCGCTGGAAAGACGATAGTGTGATGGGCAAGCGGTACACTCTAATGAGCAAAGAAATGTTGGAGAGGAGGGAGTGATATAGCTATGGAGATACCAGCTATAAGCGAATTAAGAGTACTGTTGGAGCAACACAATGGCCCTTGTATCTCGATGTTTCTGCCCACCCACCGGGCAGGGATAGAAACCCACCGGGACCCGTTGCGACTCAGGAATCACATTCGAGCAGCTGAAAACCGCCTGCTGCTAGATCATCTTCGAACTACACAGGTGGAGCATTTGTTGCAGCCAATTCAGGCGCTCTTAGAAGACGAGTCATTTTGGCTGCACCCAGGTGATGGGCTTGCGCTCTTCCGCTCCCCAGACACGTTTCGCACCTATTGGCTGCCGTCCAGTTTTAAAGAGCAAGTTGTTGTTACCGATCATTTCTATCTCAAACCGCTCCTCCCATTTCTTACCAAGGATGAGCGCTGCTCTATCCTGGCCCTCTCTCAAAATGAAGTCAGACTGCTCCAGGCCACACACGACAGCGTCAAGAAGGTTGATTTACCTGCTGCCGTTCCCAGGAGTCTTGCCGAGGCCCTCAAGTATGATGTGCCCGAAAACGAGCCCCACAACCACAGCAGTTCATCGGGCGTATCAAGAGGAAAAGGCGGACGTCGAGCGACCATTTTTCACGGGCAAGGTGTTGGCATTGATGATGCCAGGGAGAACCTCCTGCGGTACTTTCAGCAGGTCGATCGCGGCCTGCATGAACTGCTGAGAGATGAAAAAGCGCCCCTAGTACTGGCTTGTGTGGAATTCCTCTTTCCGCTGTATCGTGAGGCGAATACGTACCCTCACCTGTTGGATCAGGGAGTGCCGGGAAACCCTGATAAGCTGAGCGCAGAGACCTTACGCAGGCAGGCATGGGCCATTATGGAGCCGTACCTGCTCCTGGCACGGGAACAAGCTGCTGCACGCTACAGACAATACGCAGAGACCGAACGAGCTTCACACAACGTCAGGGAGATCATTCAAGCAGCCTTTCATGGACGAGTTGAGAGTTTGTTTATCGCCTTTGATCAGGAGCAGTGGGGTACCTTTCATCCTGCGACCAATAAGTTCCATGTGCACCGGGTAGCACGATACCATGATGACGACTTACTGGACATCGCTGCAACTCAGACGCTTCTTCATAGCGGATCGGTCTATGCGGTCGGGCAAGCACAAGTGCCTGGTGGCGGAATGGTAGCGGCAGTGTTTCGCTTCTGAGTAATCGCTACGCCAGGCAATTTGTAATCATCTCGTGATACTCCATAAGGACCTCGTGAACAAGTTGTGACTTCCAAATTGCATATTTATAGAGAGGGGATACTCAAGCCCCCATACTTCGGCTTTTGTTTCATCAGCAGTGGATTGGGACTTGTCTCATTCATCTGCTGGATCGTCTTGATGGTCTCGGCTCACCGGGGCAGGTATTGTAAGTTGCCTGTAGTTGGTGATTACGCTGAGAGATATGCCAATCGGACGAAATTTTAGATTGGAGGTGCAAACTATGAAAGCGCTCATCATCTACGACTCAACCTTCGGCAATACCGAGCACGTTGCCCAGGCTATCGCGCAAAAACTCAGAGAGCATGGCTCAGTACAACTCGTCCCGGTAGAAGAGGCTGGCAGGCTTGAGCTGAAAGAGACACATCTACTACTCCTGGGCTGCCCAACGCAGCGATACGATCTCACCCCGGCTGTTAGAGCATTCCTCGAAAACATTCCTCGCGGGACTCTACAAGGCGTGATGGCCGCTGCTTTCGATACACGTTATCAGGCTCTGCTGCTTGGGACATCGCCCGGCACCTTCAAGAAGCGGGCGCATCGCTCATCTTGCCACCCGAGAGCTTTTTCGTCGCTGGTATCAGAGGCCCCCTGGATGAGGGAGAACTCGAGCGAGCAATGCAATGGGCAACAACTCTCCTTGAAAGGTTCGAGGAAGCAGAGCCATATGAACGTGACACTCTCATCCCGTAGAACGGGATAAGCTTCCAGGCGATGTGTGCAGTGTGGCCTGTTCCCAAAGGAACCATCTCTCTAATACCAACTTGCGTTCCGAGTGGTATACTAAGGGAAACGATGAAGGAAGGGAAGAAGACCTGTTTTGGGAACGAGAGTCACACGAGCCGCTGCTCATTTTCCAGTGGAAGCAGTCAAACGTCGCATG
>WNFJ01331987.1_pt2 | contig 14857 bp, 16 predicted proteins | sample 5400461 | NCBI WGS metagenome assembly WNFJ01 (sample SAMN13153349, study PRJNA577476) | soil metagenome | isolation source: 115 cm saprolite on Douglas fir-dominated hillslope | place: USA:California | collected 2013-09-17 | reverse complement strand
TACGCCGAAGTGCTCGAAGCTCGTCAGGACATCCAAGGTGCTGCGCAGCATTGGAAACTGGCAGCCAGATTGGGATCGGATGGAGCCATATCCGGAGAGGGCGGGGAACTAAGCACCAACACAACTCAGAGCCTCACTGCCTAACGCGTGGAGTCGTGGCTCCATGCCGAGGACGTGCCGCCGTTCGCCAACTGTTAATCGCCGTACGTCGATTTGAGTGGAGACAGAGCCGACGTCAAGTGTGCCCTAGTCGGGCGGTCCCCTATGTTTTTCTGGCGGTCGGCTGCTTGTGCACGAGCCTCTGGGAGGGATCACCTCTTCCGATTTGAAGTTTGGCGTGTCGGACCCACAAATTCGTCAGGCGACAAACTAGTTGTTTCGGACATCGGGGCAGCCGAAGCTTCGAACCAAAACGAACGCCGGGCTTGGAACAGCGTGTCGCGGGTTCCGGTCAGAAGCCACGAGATCAATAAGGAGTGGCGTACCACTCTGGCTTCGCGCGAGCTACTTAACGAGGTCGATTCTGACTAGTTCCGCCAGCGAGGGATCGATGACCGTCTGATAACGGCCCCGCTTTGCGAGGGCGGCGAGCCAGCGTCCCTCGAGCAAGCCATTGATGATCGGCGTCGGATCCCGATCCCACTCGACTGTGCGCGGCTGCCTTTCGCCGCGCCGTACGTCAATCAATGCGCGTTCGAAACGCGCCACCGAGCCGATCATTCCGCCTCTTCGCGCAACATGATCGAGAAAGAGCCTTGAGCGCGAGTCGAGGTATGCATCCGCGGTGGCAAACGGTACTTCTCGTACGACCTGTTCGAACTGGCCGAGGTGACCGAGCGCGCGAGCGGTTAACGGACAGGAACGGCGAACGTCGAAAGCTTGCCAGTGGGCGAGGATGTCCCGTACGACTCGTAGTCCGTCAGAGGCTGCAACCTTGCGTAGGTAAGAATCGCTCAAATGCTCCGCCGAAGAATCGGCATGGATCAACTCGTACAGGGCGCGCTGATGCGCGGCGAGATCCATAGGTGCTAGCGCGGGAGCGCTCCTCGGATATGAACCAGTTCGGAAATGATCGTGTCGATGCCGAGAACGGATACGGCTTCCGGTAGCAACTCGTAGGTGACGCCAGCGACGTTGGGCGCGCGCTCGAGTACGTGGCGCGCAAGGGCAAGCGTCGATGGCGCAGTCCGGCGAGAGTGCACGTCGACGCGTAAGCCGTCGAATTCGACACCGCCAGCGATATGGATCTCACGGACCGCGCCGAGGTTGAGGTCGGTGAGGAAGCCGTCGATGTCGAAGCCGTAGTTGGCCTCATCACATTCGAGGTTATAGATATCAAGTAGGAGCCCACAGCCGGTCTCGGCGACAAGCGTATTGAGGAACAGGGCTTCGCTGTACTCGCCTCGGTAATCCGGAAGGAGATGAACGATGTTCTCCACCAAGAATGGCAGCGAAAAGCGCGTCTGGATTTCGTTAATCCGCTGCACAAGCAGAGCCAGCACGTCCTGGGTTCGCGGAATCGGGAGCATCGTGCCCAGGCTCGCCCCGTCGACGATCGTATAGCCTAGATGCTCGCTATGCCACGCAACCGCGAAGTGAGATAGGAATTCGTCGAGAAGCTGCAGATAGAGCTTCGAGTAGCCGCTCGCCGAGCCTATCGAAAGTCCAACTCCATGCACGACAAAGGTCGTGGAGCTGCCGACAGCCTTCAGTTCGTCGACGATCGCTCTGTCTAGGTGCACTTCAGCGCCAATTGGGCGTGCGATCGAATCCGGGGTTATCTCAAGATAATCGACGAGCGGCACAATCCGATCGAGCAGTTCCGGCTCGCCACCTTCATAGCTAAACCCCAGGCAATGCTGACGAGCGGCGGTCCGGCTGTGGAGAGTCGCCGAGCCCACCGCGCGGGTCGACTTCACCTCACGCGTCACCGAGAGAGTTGTGTGTCGGGAAGCGCGCGGGCGTTAGCCCGCACTCACCGTAACGCCTTCGAATCCAGGGGCACCTGCGAGCTCCTTCACGTTCACCAAACGCTCTGGGTCGACCACAAACGCAAGATCGAAGCCACCCAAGCCACACGTTCTGCAGCCCTGCGGCCCGACAACACGCTCGATCAAATTCGCCAAATTCTCCAGCGTGATTCCTTCCCGCACCTGAATTCGTACAACTGACCGCGCGCGACCACTTGACTTCCTCGACTCTGCCATCAGTGCGCCTCCTGAACTCCGGCTAGCACACCGGTCGGACGTATTTGACAGAACGCTAGCAGGCCAGATAGGGCTGTCAAGTGGTTGGATTTACAAACTGGCCACCTTGGTTAACGGCCGAAGCTGTTGGCAGAGCGCTCGGAACCTTGAGGGGCCGGGCCCGTTAACGTCTCTTCGAGCTTGTGGGCCTGCCGGGCGACTCCCCGGCCAGGGTCGGGGCTGCGGTAGTCGCTACGCCCCCCTTTCCACATTGCGGCATGAGCACGACCTGCGGACTCTGCAGGGGAGGGGGACCCTAAGGTTTCAACTACCTCCAGGACGAGAGGGTCAACCGGCCAATCCCGCTACTGAACTCAAGTCGACGCGCGGCGATCAACTGCTAGCCGTTGGTGATGTGCAGAAAAAAGTGCGCGACCATGGCGCCAAAGATCACGGCCAGGATCGTGGCGAACCAAGGATACGCAATCATGAATTCGTTGAGGTAGTAGCCAACGAGGTCAGCAGCTGCCACCGCAAGCAGGACCCCAGGCATCACAGATAGGAAGATGAGGAATCCGATTCTAGACAGCATGAGTTTTCTTCCGGCGCCAGAGCCAATCGTCGCTTGGATACCAGAGCCAGTTGCCGATTAACAGGCCGGCTAGAAACGCGGCGACATCCGCTGGCAGCCCGGCCAACCGCTCCGGCAGAAAAGCGTGATCTGCGGCCGCGCAGCGCACGTAGCTGGTGATGGGAGGAGGGTTTCCGTTCATTAGAAGCGCATACGTTTCGTAGGCGATCACGCAAGCCATCCCGGTTAAGAAGAGCGCGAGGCCCATTTGTAAGAGGCCACCAGTACGAATTTCTGGGCTCTTGACGACTGCCGGGGCTTGGTGAATCAGCTTCCGAACGTAGGCGGCGGCCCGGCCGCCGATGAAACCTACGATCGTGACGCCGGCAAGAATCGGCCCCGCCCTGCTGTTGGCTGTGAGGACAGCGCAATGGCTGATGTCGCCAGTGAGAGCCCGATAGACGCCCCAGATGAAAAGGACCGACAGCACCAGGGTCAAACCGCTCAGCACCCCGATTTCGAGTTGCCGATAGCCCTCTCGATGCCGCTCGACCTGGTTTAGTATTGCCAAACGAACCAGCCCACGATGATGCCGGCGAGGACCGCTGCGGGAACGGCGGAATCCAGCGAGAAGTGGATGTCTGCCGGCAGCGCCCAGAGATATCGCCACCCGAACTTGCAGCTCAGCCAGTTGTACAGCGCCACCAAGGCAAGAACGCCAACGCTGTAAGTGGCGAAGCCGGAGGCGGCGACCGAGATCGCTGTCGCCCAGTCGTTGCCAACGGCGAACCTCAGCATCAGCATCCAGGCGCCCACGCCTACCGCGCCGGTGCCGATGACGATGGCGAAGTATCGTCCCAGCCGTAATGGGTGCTCATTGGTTGCCTGGCACCTTGCGTGGCTGAGCCGTCCAGTCATTGATGACCGCACAGCCTTAACCGCTCCGGCACGGCTTGTCAAGCGCCTCCGGCATCTCAGAGCCATGTCAAGTAAGGGGCCGACATAACCACTTGACGCATGGTGATCGAGAGGAGATGCTTGCGACGGCAGTTAGGTGGGGCAGATGCCCACGCGGATTTGGGACTTGGGAGGACCGGGCGATGGAGAACATGCAAGTTCAAGGTTTGCGGCTTGGCCGCACCCCGAAACGAGACGACCCTCGAAGCCTGAAGCTGGAAGCCTTGCTTCCAAAAGCCGTTCCGCAGCCGCCGGCTGCGGTGGACGTGAGCACAGGTGTCACGAAATGGCCGATGTACGCCAATGACCATCTCGGGGACTGCACTTGCGCGGCGGTCGGCCACATGCTCGAGATCTGGACCGAGCAGGCCACGAACAGCCCTCGGATCCTCACCGACCTCCAGGTGATCGCGCTCTACAACCTGGTCAACAACGGCCAGGACAAGGGCGCGAACATGCTCGATGTGCTCCACCAGATGCGCGTGGGAGCAGGGCTTGGCGGTGACAGGGTTTTTGCTTACGCATCGGTCGATACCAAGCGGGCCGACCTGGTGAAGGCCGCGGCGTGGCTCTTCACCGGGCTGTACATCGGCATCCAGATGCCAGTTAGCGCTCAGAAGCAGACTGGTTCGAACACTGCCTGGGACGTAGCAACAGGCCCAGACGGGCAGGCCGGTAGCTGGGGCGGCCACGCGGTCAATGTGGTCGCGTTCGACGGAAACGGACTCACGGTCGTGACCTGGGGCGCACTCCAGAAGATGACCTGGGGATTCTGGAATGCCTACGTCGACGAAGCCTGGGCGCTGATCCCGGTCGACTACGAGCATCTGAAAGGGGTTCTGCAGGCGAACGGGTTCGACTTCGCCCAATTGCAGCAATACCTAGCGAGCGTAGGCCCCGTGGATCAGGTGCCTGCGCCACAGTAAGACGACGACACGGGACTCCGGCTCGACCTCTGAGACCCGGAAGTGGTAGGCGTCAATGGCTGAAAGTGAGGGAATCGGGCCCGTCGGTTCGGGCTACCCAAGCGCACCGCGGAAGCGCAGGCAGATGCAGGCCCCGCCTGGGGCTGCGGTCCCGCGGGCGCGCGAACAGTAAGGCGAAACACACGTACGGTTTGGCCCAGCCCCTGGTTTCATACAGCGGCGGATCTCGAAGCAGCTCACTCAGGGGAGCAGTTGACTCCATTCAGGTGCAGAGCAACTACGCGAACTGTTCGGTGAAGAGAAGTTCCAGCTCTGGCGTCGGTTGCGGCTGATCCTCGAGCCAAGAACGCATTTGGTAATACGAAATCGATCGCTGCCCGAGGTCGATGAGGGCACAGCCATGGTTGTACCAATCGCCGTCGCGTCCCAGCTGAATGGCGGGGTTTCGCTGCTTGACCTGGGGGAAATTGACGGAGTAGGGGTCGTCCCCCTCGACCGTTTCGAAAGCGCTGCAGCCGATGAGTCGGCCCTTCTTGAGCCCGAACTGCCCGTCCTCGAAGATCATCAGGCTGTGCTCGTGACCCCAGAACCACGCCGCGATCCGATCGAACACAGGACGAAAGGCATCCAGCAATGCCTGGTTGATGTACGGCACCTGGCCTGAGTTGAGGCCGTTCAGCGCCGAGTGGGCGCTGAACAGTTGGTGGTGGCTGAACAGGATTGTCTTGCCGGGGAAGGCGTTGATCTTGTCGAGCAACCACTCGAGCTCGGAATCGTGGATTTTCGGCGCCACTCGGTTTGCATCGAAACCGACGCCGGGATCTCGATCATAGAAACCGGTGTCCATACCCAGGAACTGGATACTGTCATCCGAGGTCCGAATACAGAAGTAGCTGGCCGTCTGGCCTGACCCGCCTTGGTTGAGGCTGTCGATCAGGCGGTAGAAGCCAATGCCGCCCGAATAGTAGTCGTGATTCCCGGGCAGGGTATAGGCGCGCAGGTCGGTACTCGACAAGTGGAGATCGGCGCGTACCCGATCGAGGACGACGCCGAAGTTGTGCTGCGCTTCGAAAGGGGTGCCGGAGTAGTAAATGTCCCCGAGGTGGATGAGCACAGCTGGCGAGTGATCGGACAGCAGTCGCTCGAGGAGGATTCCGGCGTCATCCATGCCGGTGCCCCAATCGCCTATCAGGCCGACCCTGGCGTCGCCTGGGATCAAGTGGTCGACCACTCCAAAGTTGGTGCCGCTGGCACTGTGCTTCCAGTCTCGATACTCCGGTTTGCGATTTGCCAACCAATACCACTTGACGAAGTCGAAGATACATTCGATGAAAAGGGGATCCAGGTTTGCGAAGTGACCGATTGACTCCGCAAACGAGGTGGTCCGTTCAACAAGATTTTGTGCATGGGCATAGGCGACCTCGAACAGGCGGTCAGGACCTACATCACCTGCTGGCGGAGGGGCCTTGGGTTCTGCTGGATTGCTCAGGGCTTTGAACGCATATTCGTCGGCAGCTTGGACCAACGGGTGTCTGGCAACGTCTCTCGAGCTGACGTCACCGCGAGCGATATGCTGGGCGACCACCTGGCGGACGGTGGACTGCCACAGCGAGATGCCCGGGTGTGAGACCCGGACTATTCGAGGCGCTTCAGTCTCTGGACGGTTCACTCAATGGCTCCTGGAATAACTGCAACGACCCGATGGATCATGACGCCTGCTGCAGCCCTGTCAAGTGGCGACCCCGCCCAGGGGACTGCACACTTGACATCCGCCGCCCACAGACGACAATGGCGCTGGCTTCAACGTCAGGCTACGAATGGCAGATAGCAGCGCCTATACAAAGCGGGTAGTCCTATTCCGTGCGGGCGATGGGATGCAACTCAACCTCATAAACGTCAGCGGCAAGCAAACTGCCAGCCGGGGTCCCGTGCTGTTGGTGCACGGCGCCGGCGTCAGGGCAAACCTGTTTTCCGCCCCAGTGGACACCTCGATCGTCGAATTCCTTGTCGACCGTGGATACGATGTTTGGCTCGAGAACTGGCGCGCCAGCATCGATCTCCCCCACAACGAATGGACGCTCGACCAGGCCGCCGTTTACGACCACCCCAACGCCGTGAAGAGGGTGCTCCAGGAGACCGGCGCCTCGAGCCTGGATGCCGTCATCCACTGCCAGGGATCGACGAGCTTCATGATGGCGGCGGTGGCGGGGCTAGTGCCCGAGGTCAAGACCATCGTCGCCAATGCGGTGTCGCTCCATACGTTGGTCCCGGCCTGGTCGGGCCTGAAGATCCGCTACTTGATGCCGATGGTTCGGCCCCTCCTCCCATACGTCAATCCCCAGTGGGGCCTCAAGGCTCCCAACGCCCTTGCGCTCGCCCTCTCGCTCGGTGTTCAGGCGGTGCACCGCGAGTGCGACAACCCGGTATGCAAGATGGTCAGCTTCACGTACGGCGCCGGGTTCCCAGCCCTCTGGCGCCACGAAAACCTGAATGCCGCCACCCATGAATGGATCAAGCAGGAATTTGGGGACGTGCCGATCAGCTTCTTCGTGCAGATGGACCGGTGCATCAGAGCCGGTCACCTTGTGAGTGTCGATGGATTCAAACAGCTGCCGGCGGATTTCGTGGCCGAGCAGCCGCAGACGGACGCCCGCTTCGCGTTCTTCGCGGGACAGCGGAACCTGTGCTTCCTGCCTGAGAGCCAGAAGCTCACGTATGAATGGTTCGCGGGGCAGCACAAGACCTTTCACTCCTTTCACGAGCTTCCCGGCTACAGCCATCTCGATGTCTTCATCGGCAAGTCGGCGGCGCAGGAGGTCTTCCCGCTCATCGCGGCTGAGCTTGAGAAGAAGGTGGCGTAGCCGTGGGTATACCGGCTCGGTTCCGCAGCCAGGAGGGCCGGCATGCACTGGTCGACGGCATTCCGTTCCGCATGCCAATCGCGGCGCACAACACCCCTGCGCTGATGGCCGCCTTCACCATCGACTTCGGCAAGGCCGCCGCGCTGCTTCCACATTCGATCCACCCGCTGCGGTGGGGACGCAAGGCGTTGCTGGTCGTCACCGTCGTCGATTACCGGGCAAGCGTAATCGGCAAATACATCGAGTTCAGCGTGGCCATCGCCTGCACGCGTGGCGCGCGCCCGGCCCCGCCGCTACTGCCGCTCGTCTTCCAGGGCCTTTACGGGACGGGGCAGTACGTATACGACCTGCCCGTTAGCACCGAGATCTCAGTCAAGGGCGGCAAGGGCATATTCGGGATGCCCAAACATCAAAGCAGCCTCGACTTCAACATCGGTGAACGCACAGTGAGCAGCCAGTACGACCAGGATGGGCAGATGGCCGTGCGAATCGAGATCAAGCGGCCCGGCCGAGCGTGGCTCCCGATCACGGTCGGCGCGGTCAACTACTGCACGTTTCGCGGCATGATCGTGAAGTCGACCATCTACTCCGCCGGGAAGGTCGGCTTCTCGTTCTTTGAGAAAGGCTCGGCCAAGCTGTGCATCGGTGAGCATCCGCGGGTCCAGGCCCTGAAGGGGCTGGGAATCGGCCCAGACGCACTCTTCGTTGCCTTCTTTCCCGAGGTGCACGGCGTGCTCGACGACCACGTCGAATCCTGGTACGACACCTACGCCGAACCGCCGAAGACAAGACCCGAGGGCCTGGAGAGTGTCATCAACCTGGGCCTCAGCGAACAATGGCTGCCGCCGCCGCATGACCTGCCCGACTGCAAGCCGTGAGCCGCCTCTTCATCCTCAATGACCTGTTGTTGTTGCTCTTCGTCTCCATGTACCTGGGCACCGGGTGGTCCCTGGTGCTTTTCTCATTCCCGATCGCGCCCAAGCTCACAGTCGACAACTACTACATGCAGTTCGTGCCCCAGGTCACAGCCGCCACCCGGTTCTTCACTGTGATGACGTCGCTGATGCTGGTGAGTGCGGCGATAATGATCGTGTCGCTCTGGGGCAGCGCACTGGCCTGGCTGCCAATGATCGTGATCGCTGCGGTCATCGCGGCCACTGTCATGACGGTGATCTGGATCCTGCCGCTCAACAACCAGATGAGTGCCGGTATCAAGGATCCCGTTCAGCTGAACGACATCATCGGCCGATGGATGGCGCTGAATCGCGTTCGCGTAGGGCTCTGGAGTGTCCAATGGTTGGCGATGGCCGCCTTCTTCGGCATCAAGGCGATGTGATCAAGTCCAGCGCCGCCGGCAATCTCGACCTCCTCCTACGCCGCCTGGTGTACGCGGTGGCGGCGATCACGGCCGTCTCGGGCCTCTTCCAGATGCTGCTGCCTGAGCTCGTGCTCCGCTTCGTGGGGGCATCAACCGCGCCGCCGGCGCGGCATTTCTTCGGCCTGGTCGGGATGTTCATGCTGATCGTCGGCGCGGCCCTCTGGGTGGCAGTCCGCGACGGAAGCAGCGGGGTCGTCCTCGTGATGGCGGCTCAGAAGGCGGGAGCGGTCGCCGGCGTGGTCATCGGGTTCGCCAACGGCATCTTCGGCGCGACGGCCCTGCTGGTGGCGGCTTTCGACGCGCTGTCTTTTGCCTTGATCTTGTGGTATTGGCAGCGAAATCGGCGTTGAAGGGGTCGGCCTACCTCTTCTTCTACGGTTACGTCTTGACGCTGATCGCCGCCGGCGCTTTCGGCCTAGTGCTTGCGCGCCTTGATGCCCGCTACCTGCTGGGACTCGACCTCTCGCAGCTCACACCGCTGACCGCCGCCACCACGATGAGCCAGTACCGCTTTCTCCGCGCCATCGAGCTCGGATTTGGAGTCATCGCCTTCACCTTCCGCCACGAGATCTTCCGCGACCGCAAGTTCAACCGACTGTTTCTCGCGATCATGGCCTGCGGGATCGCGGGCCGGATCCTGGGCCTGGTCATAGACGGAACGCCCTCGCTCCCGATGTTCTTCTTCCTGGCTTTTGAACTCGTCGGGGTAACCCTGATCTTCGCCTACACCCGGTCGACGGTCCGGACCGGATGATGGCGCCGGCGCACGTCCCGGCCGTGGCCCCGCCCTCCGCCTATGAAGGCCCTCGTCGCTCGCTGATCCTGGCCGGAGGCGGGATGAGGGTCGCCTATCAGGCCGGTGTGGTCCGCGCCCTGCTCGAAGAGGGCCTGAGCTTCCATCACGCGGACGGCACGTCGGGCGGCACTATGAACCTGGCCATGCTGCTTTCGGGTCTCTCACCCGAAGAGATGTGCCGGCGCTGGCGCACCCTGGACGTCAACGACTTCGTCAGCCTGCTGCCGCTGAGAATGTACGCCCGGGGTCCGGCCGATCTCCCGGCGCTGGGCGGTGCCGAAGGCGTCGTCAAGCGGGTATTCCCCCATCTCGGCATCGACATCGAACAGATCCGAGCCGCGCAGGGAATGCAGGGGACGTTCAACGTTTGCAACTACACGCGCAAGACAAACGAAGTCATCCCACACGAAAACCTCGAACTGCCGCTGCTGTTGGCCTCGATCTCGCTGCCCATCTTCATGCCACCTGTTCCGCACAACGGTTGCCTCTACATGGATTCGGTCTGGATCCGCGATGCCAACCTTGGAGAGGCCGTGCGCAGGGGCAGCGACGAGATCTGGGTCGTCTGGTGCATCGGCAACATGGGCGAGTACCTCAGCGGAGCGTTCAATCAGTACGTCCACATGATCGAGCTCAGCGCCAACGGCAACCTTTTCAAGGAACTCGATGAGATCGCCACGCTCAACCGCAGTCGCCACCACCCGATCCGCGTGCACGTGATTCATCCCGAGTACCCGCTGCCCCTTGACCCCGACTACTACAAGGGTCACATCGACGGCGCCACCCTGGTCGATCGCGGCTACCGCGACGCCGCCGCCTACCTGGCGAACCGGAGCCGGGATGGTGCGCCACTCGGCCCGGACGCCACCCGAATGCGGGACCCGCTGCCCGGCATCACGCTCCGAGCTTCGCTGCGGGGGAGCCTCGGCGGCGAGGCTTGCCGACTCGATGTCGGCGTGGAGATCGACGACCTCGACAGCTTTCTGGCCGACCCCGCGCACACCGCCCGCCTGAGCGGGCGAATCAGCAGCACGGGCGTCGGCGACCAAAGACCGGCTACGGACGGACGCGCGCAGTTCGGACGCCGCCTGGAGGTCGATCTCGGCTTCAAGCTGGATGGTGGAGCAGTCCGCATGACGGGCGCGGGCAATGGCACGTGGAAGGTCGGGTTGGGCACGAGCAAGGGCGAGCTGAAGCTCGACCAGCTGAGAACGGCGCTTTCAGTCCACGCCACGGGGGTGCACGGTCTCGCCGAGCGCCTGCGAACCCTGATCCGCTTTTGGGCTTTTGTCCTGCGTGGACGCTGAACCCCGACCACGGCCCCCATTCCTTTTCGGCGTGGCCACCGCGGACCACCAATGCGAGGCATACGACCCCGAGTGCGAGGACATCCGTGACGTCTGGGAACGGGACCACAAGCAGACGCCGCGCGGTCGGGCGACGGATTTCTGGACCCGCTACACCGAGGACGTGAGACTGGCGGCCGAGCTGGGCTGCCGAGCCTTCCGCTTCTCTGTAGCCTGGTCGCGGCTCGAACCCGAGCCCGGCAGATTCGACCCTGCCGTGCTCGCGCACTACCGAGACCTGGTCGATACCATCTGCGCCCACGGCCTGGAGCCAATACTCACGCTCCACCACTACACCTGGCCGCTCCACGTGGAAAAGCAAGGCGGGATGATCGCGCCCGGATTCCCGGACCTCTTCCAGCGCTACGCCGAACAGGTGGCGCAGGTGCTGGCCGGCAAGGTCCGCTACTGGATCACATTCAACGAACCGAGCCAACTCGTTTACGGCTACATCAAGCCGTGGTGGGAGCCCGCGTACATGATGCCGCCCGGGCTGCCCGATGACGTCGACGTGCAAGGCCAGATGGCGGCAATCCAGCAATTGATCCCCAACCTCTTCCGCGCCCACACCGCGGCGCGCCAGGTCATCCAGGCGCACAACCCCGCGGCACTGGTGGGCGCCAATCCCTTCCTGCTGGGCCTGCCACCCTGGCTGCAACGTTTTGTCGATTGGCGTCTCTCGCGGCTCAAATCACCACATGACTTCACGAGGCATGGCGAGCGCCTGGCGCGGCGTTCGCTGCCCAGCATCCCGCTACCCGAGTCACTGTCGCGGTTGCTCACGATCCTTTCCACGGCGCTGTCCGGCAACTGGTGGTATCTGGGGATGGCGGGCCGGCTGCCGGAGTTCCTGTGTCCGCCGGAATGCCACGGCCAGCAGGACTTCGTGGGGTTCGACTACTACTGGGGCATCCGCACGTTCAGCCTGGGATCCCTCGGGCGGCTCGCCGACGCGGCCGCCGGCCGCTTCGATCGCGCCCCGGTCTGGCCGGGCGTCCTCTACGGGATGATCAAGTACCATGCCCGCCTGTTCCCCCACCTCCCGCTGATGATCGTGGAGAACGGCTGCGTGGAGTCAGCGGATGGGGTCGACCGCGCGACTTATCTGCGGCGCCACCTGCGTGAGGTCTCGCGGGCCCTTGACGACCGCGTCAACCTTGCGGGCTATGTGTGCTGGGCTATCACGTCCAATCGCGAATGGGGCCTTGCTTTCGCGCCCGGCTCGGACTTCGGTCTCTTCCGCATCGACCTGGATAGCGACCCCGCGCTGACCCGGAAGCGAACGCCGGCCGCCGACGCTTACGCGGAGATCATCCGGGAGTTCTCTGCGCCTGATTAGCCGTCTGCCGCAGGTGCTCCAGGATCAGCGGGTATACCTCCTGGGCGGCGTTGGCGCCGATCAGCAGGTCGACATGACCGTAGCCGGCAACCGGCTGCCCCTGATCGGCCGTCACCCGCGGATCGGCAGCCCCATATATATAGGTAAGCGGAATGTCGACCGACCCGGGCGCCGGCGCCGGCTGCACCTCGCCCGCCAATCCATAGAGCTCGTGAAGGGTCTCGTGCGTCGCCGGGTTGAGCTGCGCGTGCTCGAACAGCCGGCCCTGTACAGCGGCGATGCGCCGGCACACCTCGTTGTCGCACGGCTCGGCGGCGACCCCGAGAGTTGGCGACAGCGGCCCGCCGATGCAGACGACTGACGCAAGTGTCGGCAGGTCATTCGCGAGCAGAGCCGGAGCAGCGGCGCCGTGTGCCCCCGCCTCTGCAGAGACGACAGCCAGTGCCGCCGCGTAGTCCTGCCCCTCGACGACCCAAACGTCATAGGCCTGCGCACACAGGTATTCGACCAGCGTGGTCTCCACCGTGTCGTGCGAGAAGACCTCGCTGAACGAGCCGGGTTCGTGAGCCAGCAGGACCGCGCCCTGGTCGCCGCCGCGGTAGCGGGTAAGCCGCGCGTCGCCATGAACTGCGGGCGCTGGCGCGCGCAAAGCGCGCCGCTGCCGGAGCGGGACGCCGTCCGTGAACGGGCTGGGCCGGGCAACAACGCGCCCGTAGGTTTGCATCAGGACCCCGCCGAAAGTCTCGCCGAAGCGCAGTTCCGCGCTCAATCTGTCCTTCAGATCGCGCGCCTTAGTCGCGCGCATGGTGGTCAGCTGTTTGAGGAAGTCGGCAGGCGCAATCGTCAGGATCCCTTTGGCGAGCACGGGGTTGGTCGCGTCAGGGCCGTCGGACACCGTTATGTAGAGGGTGGTGGTTTGCGGCCACGCCATAGCCGGGCTCGACTCGCTTATGAACTTGAAGCCCTCGAAGTAGCGAACTGAACCGTTCTCGTCTGTCATCTGCATCCGGTATCGCATGCGACGCACGCCTGGTTCGACGGGGTCAACCACGAAGAGGTTGAACTCGCCGTCATCGACTGTCATCGGCGTGGCGGATAGGGCCGGCGCCACCACGGTCCCGGTCATGTGCGCCGTGTGCTCAGGGTCGGCGAGCATTCGGTCCAGGTCCTCGGAGACGATCGTCAGGATGAAGCGCATGCTGGACCCATCGCGAGAGCCTTGATCCGCGGCCGACTGGTAATCGTCGAGCACCCTGGTTGAGACCCAGCCCGCCATCGACTCCGTGAACTCGATCCCGACCGGCGCCGAGGGCGCTGTGACTATTGGCGGGCTTGATGGCAGCGAGTAGTCGATCGTCCAACCCCGGTCCGCGGCCAGCAGCGCTGCGCAGCGCTCGCTGATGGCGGAGATGGTCAAGAGCGGATTCACCCCCAACGGCCGGGGCATCACCGATCCGTCCGTCACATACAGGCCGGAGTAGACGGCATTCCCCTGAGCGGCGGCGAAGACTTTGCCTTTGTGGTTGACCACCCCGGCGCTTGCATCCTCGGCCATGACGCAGCCCCCCAACGGATGGACGGTGATCAGCGACTTACCGGTCACCTTCGACCAGATCGGATCAGCGATGAATGCCGCCTTGATCGCGACGCTCGATTCATAGAGCCGGCGGTTGACGAGCTGGAAGATCTCCTCGTAGCCGGCCCGCTCCCAGTCGACGCGGACCCGGTCGTCCTCAAGGCGGATCTTGCCCTCGTCGTCGTCATGGGTCATGACCAGGAATGTCTGCGTGTGCTGAGTCGCCCCGCGGTAAGCGCCGAGTAACAGGCTTTCTCCTTCGCGAGCCGCAACCGCCGCCTTTTCGCGGAGTTTTTCCGGCTCCCGGCCGAAGAGGTCGGAGGCGGCGGCAAGGGCTACTGGGAGGAGACTCGCAACCGCACCCGGTATCGAACCCTCCTCGATGACCATTCCTTTGCCCAGCTCGGCCTGCTCGCGCATGTCGATGATCCCGGTGATGCACGGCCCGACCGGGGGCTGATGGCCCGGCTGGCGGTGCCCGAAGCCAATCCCGTTCACCGGTGGGTCCGCGTTGTAGGCGAAGCCGAGCACGTCGCCGTTGCCCGTGAATCGCTCGCCGACCCGATCGGACGTGGACAGGCCGCGCTGCTTAGAGCGTAGGAGAATCTCGGTCGAACCCAGGGTACCGGCCGAGAGGATCACGACGTCAGCGCTCACAAACAGCTCGGGGCCGTCGAACTTCTCGCGCCCCACCCCGAGCAGTTGGTAATGGACTAGCCAACGGTTCTCTGCCCGTTCGACGCTTCTGACCGCAACCTGCGTAAAGATCTCAGCGCCATGGTTGCAGGCGTCGGGCAGGTAGTTCATGAGCACTGTATTTTTGGCGCCGTAGTTGCAGCCGCTTACGCAGTCCCCGCATAGCTTGCAAGCGGACTGCTGGACCCCGACCTGGTTAATGCCGTCCTTGAATGTGACGGTGAT
>WNFJ01750306.1_pt5 | contig 14865 bp, 7 predicted proteins | sample 5400461 | NCBI WGS metagenome assembly WNFJ01 (sample SAMN13153349, study PRJNA577476) | soil metagenome | isolation source: 115 cm saprolite on Douglas fir-dominated hillslope | place: USA:California | collected 2013-09-17 | reverse complement strand
GAGTAGAGCTCCGAATCGCCTTTGCCCTCCAGCTTCATGTAGGAGCCGGAGCGAGTATTCAGGTAATCGACATAGGTCGAGATCGCCGCAGCCGAGTCGGCCTCCTTCAGGAGCCGCGCGAGGCTGCCGATGAGCGTCCGGCTGAGCTGTTCCACCTCGGCTCCGCGCGTACTTCCCTGCCTGCGCTGGTTCTCAAGTGCCCGCCGTCGAGAGTAGTAGAAGAAGAGATACTCGGTAGGAATCAGCCGGAGCGTCCTGATGAGGTCATGCTCGAAGAGCGGCACCGAGTAGAGCTGGCTGAGAAACGCATCGTCCGCAAGCAGACGGTCGGTCACGTCTTCACCGCGAAGGCGAATGCGGCGGATCCAGCCAAGATGGTTGAGCCCGACATAGTCGCACTGGACCTCCTCCGGGCCGGCCTCAAGCGCGGTATTGATACGGTGCAGCATCTCCGTCGGGGTGTCGCAGATGCCGACCACCTTCGCGCCGCTGTTGTGCCGGATAGCCTGCGTGATCAGGCCAGCGGGATTGGTGAAGTTGATCAGCCAGGCCTGCGGGCTGAGCCGCTCGACCACCTTCGCCTGCTCCACTGCAGTGGCAACGGTACGCAGCGCCATAGCGACGCCGCCCGGGCCGGTCGTCTCTTGGCCCGGATAGCCCAGCTCGATCGACGCCCTCTCATCATGGGAACGCGCCTGGGTTCCGCCGACGCGAATGCTGTTGAGCACGAAGCTGGCCCCATCGACGGCATCCTCGATCGAGGATGCCTGCCGCACGCGAAGGGAGCCACCCTCCTGCGCGACGATGGCCCGACCCAGCCCGGCCATGATGCCAACCCGCTCCTGGTCGGGATCGAAGAGAACCAACTCTTCAGCCCCGAGCCTCTCAACGGCCTCATTGATGCCGAAGACAACGAGCGGTGTACGGACACCCCCGCCACCGATGAATGCGATCTTACGACGTGTAGGTTTGTTCATAGATATTCTCGAGCTCTTCGCGAAGTGGTAATGCGGATAAGGCGCCTGCCGCGCGTGTCGACAGCGCGCCGCAGATGCAGGCTCGGCGCAGGCAATCCTCAGGATCGGAGCGGTCCAGCAAAGCGTCGATGAACCCCGCATCGAACGCGTCTCCGGCGCCCGTTGTATCGACGACGTCGACCAGCGGCGACGCAACGCTGTACTGAGCTCCGCCCGCAAGCATAGCCGCTCCGCGAGAACCCAGTTTCACGACAGCCTGCCGTAGACCGCTGTGTTGTGCAAACGGGATGTAGTCGGCGGCGTCTCCACCGCACAGAAGAGAGGCCTCTTTCTCGTTGGGCAAGAGGTAGTCAGTCGCTCGACAGATGTCCAGGCTGGATGCTGCACGCAGCCATACCGGACTGAAGCCCACGTCGAGCGACGTCGTACAACCAGCGGCTCGCAGTCGAGGAAGGAGGTGCAGGGCAAGTTCACGTGCCAACGGCATGGCAAAGTGCACATGCCGGGCATGCTGCAGCGAGGCAAGAGTCTTCTCTGACCCCAACATCGACATCAACTTTTCGTTCTCGCCGACGTAGCTGAAGAAAGAACGATCGTCCAGCATCGAAACGCTGACGGTTACGCCTGTATCTCCGTCTGTCTTCTCCAGATCGTCGCTTGACACGCCGAATTCACGGAGGCGTCTTTCAAACCATCCTGCATCCGCGGAGCCAATCACGCCAACCAGCGTGACTGTCCTGCCAAGCCTGGCAAGCGCACATGCTGTGTTAGTGGCGCCGCCACCAATCTCTCTCTTGTACTCCCGGGTAAACACCTCTTCGCCCGGCTGCGGCCAGACGCCGAAGCCAGTGAAGATGTGGTCAACATAAATCTCACCAACTACGGCTACATCACAGTTCATCATGCTGATGGAAAGGCCACTCCAATTTCTGTTTAGCTTGCAAAAGATAGACCCCCGCTCCAATTGCCGCCGTGGCAAGGCCGATGGCGATGTGAGTGGGCTTACTGCTTATGACGATGTATAACCACCCGCACAGCGCGATCAGCGCTGGCAAAGGATACAGAGGCATGCGGAACGTGTCCGGAGTTCCCACCGCTTTGCGGCGCAGAAGAATCACGGCAATACACTGGGCTGCGAACTGAAACATGGTTTGAACGACGATGAGAACGGAGATGAGGTCGGCTAGAGAGAAGAGACAGGCCACCGCAGAGAGCCCGCCCATGAAGAGAAGTGATGTGGAAGGAAATTTGCCTGTGGGATGAAGACGCGCGAAGGGCTTGAAAAAGTGTCCGTCGACCGCGGCTGTATAGGGCACGCGAGAGAATCCAAGGAGAATGGCAAAGACAGAGCCCCAGCTCGCGACTAGGACGAGCATGGAGACAAGGACGCCGCTCCATCGTCCATAGAGCATCTCCATATAGTCGGCGACAATGGCCTTCGAATGTTGTCCCTGCTGCCATGGAACCGTTCCCAGAATGGAAAGATTCATTGCCAGATAGAGGATCGCTACCAGCACAATGGAATAGATGACGGCGCGCGGGATGGTTTTACGCGGCTCGCGGACCTCTTCTCCTATGAGGCAAACGTTGTTGTATCCGCCGTAGTCATACACGGCGATTAGGGTTGCCGAGCCAAGTCCAAACCAGAAGGCGCGCGATGGATGCAAGGCGTTTACCGGAAAGCTGAAGGCGATAGCGCTATTGAAATGGATAGCGCCGCTCACAATGATCCAACAACATGTGCCCAGTACAGCGGTTGTGATCACGATGGAAACGACGCTGATCGACCTGATGTTCCGGTACAGCAGCGCCGTGTTCAGCAGACAGAGTGACATTGCGATCAAGACAAGATGGCCGTGTCGAAGATTCGGGATAAGAAAGCTTGCGTACTCGCCAAAGCCGACAGCGCCAGACGCAATGGAGATTGGGCCGATCAAGAGCGACTGCCAGAGGAGGAGGAAGCTGATCAGGCGCCCCCAGCTCTTTGGGCCGAAGGCCTGCAGAAGGTAGTGGTAGGGGCCACCGGAACGGGGTAGCGTCGAACCAAGCTCTGCCCACACCAGGCCATCGCAGAGGCAAAGGATGGCTCCAAGAATCCAGCCGAGCATCGCCTGCGGACCTCCCATCGCAGCCAGTGCCAGCGGGATGGTGAGGAATGGGCCGACCCCTACCATGTTCAGGATGTTGGTCGACATCGCCCCGGCGAAGCCCATACCACGATCGAGTTGTTGTCCGGTGACGTCGGTCTGGCTTTTCATGGAGCCTGCGATAGTCATAGAAGAATCCTGGTGATTTCAACATCGCAGAAGAGGTTCGCTTTTGAATCCAGCACTGAAGCCTATTTCCCAGAGTGAAATTGCGGATTCTTTGGCAGGCTAAGCATGTTGGCAAAGATGCGATATGCTCCGGGCACACCAAGTGGAAGTTGGCGATAGAAGGCGTAGGCGTTATAGATGTAGACTCCTTTGCCGTAGCGTGCATAGACCAGACCACCTTTCTGCGGTGGCTGACCCTCATCGTGCGTTTCAAGAAGAGGCTCATACTTCGCATCCCACGCTGATAGGAACTTCGAGCCGCGCTCCTCGATCCATCCCTCGAAGTCTTTCGAGGTAATCGTGTTGGGCCACGTAAACAAAGGGTTTTTGGGATCGAGAATAGTCACAATAGACTTTTCGTCTGTGACCTCTTCGGGGTCGTTGGTCATGACGTAAGGATATGGGCCGAAGTTGTGGTCGTATTCGGGTGTGTTGTATTGCACCATTACAACACCGCCGTCTTCCACATACTTCAACAGGCGGCTATTGTTCGCGATCAGATCAGGTCGAACCGCGTAGGCACGGACACCAACGACGATCGAGTCATACTTGCTAAGATCGGCGCTTGCGAGATCCTGAGGGGAGAGGAAGGAGACATGGACACCGAGAGCCTCCAGCGCAGCCGGAACATCGTCACCGCTACCTTCTATATAGCCAACGTTCTGCGATGGCGCCATCTTTACGTCTGCGCCCATCGTCTTATAGATCGCCGGACTATATAGGAAGTAAGGTCGCAGGCCGGTATAGCCTACTGAGATGTAACCTTCCTTGTACGATCTCCCGTTGTAGTCTGCTACAGCGGTGATCTGGTAGCGCTTCTCTGCGATGGCCGTAGGGAAGATGGTGAAGGCTACCGCACGTTCTTCTCCAAGCTGGGAAAAGTTGACTGCGATGAACTTCGGCTCTGAGATCCAGCCATCAGGAAGTTCGAGTCGAACGCTTTCCTTTGCTTGACCCTCGACGTTGTTGTGGAGACGTACGCTGAGGGGGAAGGACTTCTGACCGAGCGGAACGATTCCTGCGCTGGGGCTGAGCGCCAACGAGACTGACGGACCTACCGGCATGGGGTACCGTAGGGTTCCTGGACCATTGACCTTGCTGATGACCTGCACGACATTGATGGTTTCCAGTGTCAGTCCATCAAAGCGCAGGCGGACCGAAGCCTCGAGCGGATAAGGGGAGAGCGGCATATTCAGGAATTTGTCATGAGCAATGTCATAGTAGGACTGATCCATTCCTGGGCGCGTGAAGTATGGACGGGTGAAGGGCTCATCTTCCGGAACGGTTGCGGTAAAACGGACGTCTGACGCCTTGCCAGGATCAATTTGCTTTTGTGCCGCCGCTTCAGACTTTGCCTTCCACGATTTACCCGAAGGGGCCGTCAGATCAACTGCCTCAATTTCGACGGGAAGCTTGCCGCCGTTGAAGAGATGAACACCAACGTTGAAGCTTCTGGATGGCGTTGCCATCTGGAAGGTCTGCTGCGCGCCTCGAAACTCCGGTGGCAAACCGCCCTGTCTCGCGGGCGGTACAACATCTGCCTCAACGGATATGCCAAGTGACGAAAGCAGTGCTGCGTTGAATTGCTTTTGCTTCGCTGTGAGCTCATGGAGAACGTTATATTTTTCCTCTGCCTTGAGTGAACTCTTGGCTACCTCGGCCGCAAGGGTATCTGTCGCTTTCAGACCCTTTGCGAGTGTTCCAGCGATTGCCGATGGCTCCTGAGCAGAGAAATTCGCAATTGCGCTCTCGACGGCGTCACTTATCTTCTTCAGGCCATCCTTGAGGAAGGCAGGAGGCGTAGCACCGGCGAGATTAGCTATTCCGGCGAGCGAGACATCGATACCGTCAAAGAAGCTTGATTCCTTATCCTGCGCCGGGATGTGCGAACCGAAACGATGGTAGTTCCCAGCTTGCTCACCTGGCGAAGGAACATCGGACCCGCCGTTCTGCGATTTCTGGAAGCCTAGGCCTTCCCGCGAGACCTGAGGATATGTGAGGCCAAGCATGCTGTCATAGGTTCCTACTGGAATGGCGACGGTTGTTGAGACGGGACCGGGCTCCCAGGTGTTGGTTATGTGGTTCTGTACGCCGAGTGGTCCCCAACTGTGATTCGCGTAGTCGTATGAACCTTTCTCTGATGTGCGGAAGAACGGTGTCCGAGCATACTCCTTCACTGGGCTCCACGGCAGAAGGCCTGACTGAATCTGTTCAGGAAACATCTTTGGATCGCCAGCCGCTTTGAAGACCTCCTGGGCCATTAGGCCTGCAGTTGCATGATTCCCATGCCCATCGGTTGGGCCGCCGACAAAGACCGAACACACAATGAGCGGACGCACCGTCCTGACAACTCGGACAGCTTCAGACAACACGCGATCATGGCCCCACTTATCCAGAGCTTCTTTTAGTGACTTTGAGAATCCGTAGTCCGCTGCGGTTGAGAAATATTGTCCGTCGAGACCGTAGTAACGGCCCGCCTGCAGTAGCTCTTCGGTGCGGACCAGACCAAGAGCGTCCCAAAGATCGGATGACATAACGTTCGCGCCACCCTCACCACGATTCAGTGTCATGAGGTTGGTGCGGACGCCAAGGCCGCGGCCTTCGTAGGCGAGGGTTGCTCCGTCCTCGTCGTCGGGATGAGCGACGATCATCAACAAGCTTGCGCGAGTGTGAAGTTTTTTCAGAAGCTGCCAGGTCTCCGCCGCGCCGCGATCAACTGGAATGGGCCGGGCGTCTACTATTGGCTTGGCAGGCGCAGCAAAGCTATATTTGGCAGCGAAGAGGGAGGGCAACGCGAGAGTTAGCGCTATGCCCAACAGATTCCTAGATCGAAAAAGCATGGTTCTCCATCTCTCACGGGATGTTCCGGTTAGTCGAAACATCCCGCGTGTCAGTTGTACTTTAGAAGTAGAACTTGCCAGCAAGTTGAATTTGCCGCGGATCATTCACCGTTGAGGTGATTTTGCCAAAGGTGGTTGTGTTAGCAACGCTTGAAGCGGGATTCGAAAAGTTTGCATGGTTGAAGGCATTGAACGCCTCAAAGCGGAGTTCGATCTTTCTTACGTCTCCAAGAGGAAACTGTTTGAACAGGCTGAAATCGATGTTCTCGCGGCCCGGCCCATGGTACATGCGAGGCCTGCAGCTGCCGAACGTGCCTGGCGTTGGCGTCGCAAATCCGTTTGGATTGATGAAGATGCCACTCTGTGATGCAACGCTTGCGCGATCGGTCGTTGTCCCGCTGAAGGGATTGCCCACACAGTTCGCGTACGCAGCGTGGTTGCCGCCTGTCTGACTGCTGTCTGGCGCCGTAACATTGAACGGATTGCCCGTCTGCAGCGTGACGATAGCGTTGACCTGCCAGTTACCGAGAAGCCGTGACGCTAAGGAATCGCTGTTCAAGACCCAACCGCCTTTGCCGATAGGCAACATCCATTCGCCGCTCGCAACGAAGCGGTGACGCTGATCGAAGGGAGAGTTGCTGCGTTCATGAGGGTAATCGTAAGCATTCTGTGGAGTCGACCCTGCCGTCAAATTGTCGGCAAAATCCGACATGGCATGTGCCCAGGTGTAACTGATCTGGTAGCCGAGACGATTCACCAGCCGGCGCCGCAGGCTTGCCTCAAGCGCCTCGTAGCTGGTATTTCCATCGTTTGTCGCCAACTCCAGGAAGGCGTGCTGTCCGGCACCGTTGAGATTGGCGTACGGGAATTGAACGGAGGGAACGCTTGGACTGGAGAAGCCCGTTATCAGGCCCTGATTGGCGTTGCGCAGCCTGTTCATCTTATGACCCCAGTTGCCGACCCAGTTCAACTCCATGACGGTAGATGAGGTGAGCTGCACCTGTGGGCCGAAGCTGGCCTGCTGCACGTAGCTGGTACGCTGATTGGGGTCCTGCCAATTGCTCTTCTGCAGATAGAGCGGGACCACCGAGGCAGCGTAGGTCGCACCTGGGAAGCCATTCTTCAACTGGAAGACCGGGGTTACGCTACCGCTACTTTGGGAGGTATTGATGGCCTTCAGAAAAGGTTGATTGAGGGCGAGGGTAGACTCCGATCCAATACGATTGATGAATTGATAGAAAACACCATAGCCACCACGAAAGACCACCTTCTCAGAGGCCTGATAGCTGAAGCCCACACGAGGAGCTATGTTGTTCTTGTCGGGGTTGATGAGGGACCGATCAGCCCAGCCTTTCGCATTCGCTGTCGATGGAACGAGTGAACCACCACCCGCCGCAGAGAAGTTCGCGACCTGATTTGTCCTATTCAACATGGGCGCGTAGAGCTCGTAGCGTGCGCCGTAGGTCACTGTCAGATTTTTTGCAATGCGCCAGGTGTCCTGCCCGAAGAAGGAGTGGCCGGGGAGGAAGTTATGCACCGAGAGCGGCGTGTTGTAGATGGTCGAGGCGACATCGCCGAGCAGGAAGTCTGCAAAGCCGAAGCCGGACTTGTTGGAGTAGATACCGGTGGATTGAATGAAGCCCTGCGGCGCCTGGAGATCGAGGAAGGTAAAGGTACTACGATGATACTCGTAACCGAACATCAGGCTGTGGTTGCCCTGCAGCTTGGTGAAGATGTCGATGAATTGGAACACCTGTGCAACCTGGAACTGCGGCCGAAAGCGATCGACACCAAGAGTGACCAGGCCGGAGATATAGATTGGCGGCAGGCCGGTGGCGAAGGGCGATTGGGGAATGCCAGTCAGGCCATAGTCGGCGGCGTTGGATTTGCCGGGCGTGAGTCCGATGGGATCGCTATGCGCGTTGTCGCGGAGGAAGCCGTAGCGAGCCTGATTGACAGCAGAAGGAGACAGAATGTGGGTCCATCCCAGCGCTAAGCCCTGATTGCGGATCTTGTAGTCGGTAGCGAAGCCACCATTGCCCGCAATCGGGTTCGAAGTCCACGGAGGGTCCTGCCGATGCTGTTGCAGGAAGCTGTAGCGGCCAAAGAGTGTGTTCTTCTCGCTAAGCTTGTGGTCGATGCGGATGTCGGCGGAGTCTACTTTTGTCGGGACACGGTAGACAAAGTTGTAATTCGGATTGCCTGTCCAGGTCGGCACTGTTGAGTCATTAGGGTCGGGGAAGAGAGATGCGAGTTTGACTCCCACAGGATCGAGGCAGCCAGGTGCAATGACTCTGTTCGTGATGCAGCCTGCCTGGCCAGTGGCTACGGCGGTGAGCGGATAGGCGGCGGCACTGAGTTCGCTGAAGTCGCCCTTCTTCATAGCGGCAGAGGGTACGACGGAGGACTTGGTCGTATCCTGACTGCTTCGTAGGCCCTGGTAGTCACCGAAGAAGAAAGTGTGGTCGCGATAGATGGGGCCGCCAAAGGTTCCGCCAAACTGATTCTGGCTGAATACTCCCTTTTTGATTCCCTTTTGCCTATTGAAGTATGTGTTTGAGTCCAGCGCACTGTTGCGAGCGTACTCGAAGGCGTTCCCGTGAAATTTGTTGGTGCCGCTTTTGACGGAGGCATTGACGACGGCTCCAGCAGAGGTGCCGAACTCGGCCGAATAGGTTCGGGTCTGGAGACGGAACTCTTGAATCGCATCCGGCGGAGGCTGCACATTCTGCACAGAGCCCTCCTGCAGGTTCGTGGAGCCGGAGTTGTTATCTACACCGTCCAGGGCGAAGTAGTTTTGCGTCTCCGAGTTGCCGTTCGAACTGAATCGATCAGGCGCAGCATTCGCGACAGAAGGATTCTTGAAGATGCCGGGAGACAACAGCGCCAGGTCAGCATAGCGGCGACTGTTCAAGGGGAGATCGTTGATCTGGGACGCGCCAATGACGACGCCGACATCGGCCGACTGCGTCTGCAACTGTATGCCGCTTTCACTTACTTCGATCTGCTCCTGCGTGGCGCCAACCTTGAGCGTGAAATCCACTTGCGCGCGAGTCTTGACGTGAACCTCTACCGAAGGATTCTTGGCCGGCCCAAATCCTTGAGCCGTTGCCTCGACAGAATATGTGCCCGGGATCAAACCGAGCGCCTGATACGTTCCATCATCGTTGGCCTTGGTGGTCGTAGCGACGCCCGTGTCCACGTTGCGAATGGTCACGGTCGCGTTTGCTATCACAGCGCCCTGCTCGTCATGCAGCACTCCGGTAACCGTGCCCGTATCCATCTGCGCCCATGCCGCAGGCACTATGAGAATGAGCACGAGGAGCAACACGCTGCCGATGACCTGGCTCTTCTTCTGTCTTGCGAGATTGATTCCAGTTCTAAGCAGATCCATGCGACTCACCTCTCTTGCGTGTGCGTTAGCACCGAGACCAACACAAATCCTGCCCTGCGAAATGGACCGAACTGGGACACTCATATTCGCTTCTTTGTTTCCGCAGTTCGATGTCATTCTTGGCGATTCCGTTATCGGTAACGTAACTAGCGTTCCTAAGGAAATATCAGCCACTCATTGGCCTGTCAAGAAAATTGTTTGTCTGTACTCAGGAACGTCACATGCAATCAATGTTGCCGCAAGGCAGGAGAGGAACTATCGAACGACCATCCCAACACAAAGCCGGAAAGATATACCGCACGGTCTCAATCGCGCAAATCCACTGCGAGCTTTCGGCTTGCGCCTTAGTCCTGACCCGGAACGCTCCTTCAATCCTGTCAAGTCCCGCACAGCATAATCAAAGGCCTATCCAAAACGGAACATGCACAAAAAGAAAGACTTACGATCAAGAAAATTATTTCGGAAATCTGGCGTAGCAGTTAACCCCAAACCGTTAGAATAGAAACAGTGGACAAAAGGAAAGGCCCAGCGGCAATGCTGGGCCTTATCTCTTTTAGATTGAATATTTTACCCGCAAACCCAATGAATGCAATATTTTACGAGGACCATTTTTGCTATCTATATGTAAACATGACGCTTATCGAACCACCCCCCGGGGGTACCCCCTAAAAGGAGGCCCTTATGCCTTGACTCTCAATTGGCGCATATACCTGGCGAACTCCGGGTGAGCGGGGAGTCCTTGCGAGCCGCCTGCTGCCATCGCTGCGAGACTGCCGCAGATATTCCCTGCACGCAGGCAGTCGTCCCATTGAGAACCGCGCAGGAACTCATGCAGGAAGCCGCCGTTGAACGCGTCGCCTGCGCCCGTTGCATCGATGACGGTGCCAGGCAGAGCGGGCTGCTTGTGGAGCTTGCCGTCGTACATCAGCATGGCGCCTTTTGCGCCGAGCTTGACGATTGGCACGCGAACCCATTCGCCCAACTTCTCAATTGCGCGCAATGCGCTTTTTGTCCCAGTGACAGCGCATGCCTCATGCTCGTTCGGAAAGATGAACTCGCAGTGCCGGATGATCGACAGCAGTTGATTGATCGAGATGTCCGGGTTCCATCCAAAATCAGCCGAGATGGTAATGCCTTCTTCCCGCAGAGCCTTCAGGACGGGAATCCATTTTTGCGGGCGGCGGAGGGCGCAGGCCAGGTGTACATGGCGCGCCCTTCTGAGCTTGCGTTTGACCTGATCCTTGTCGAGCAGATCTTCGAGGTTGCGGTTGATGGGCTCGTGGGTCACCATCATTCGGTCGCCTTTGTAGGCGATGCAGACTGTCAGAGCCGTCGCGGCATCCTTTCGGACTTCGCAGGCGGTGACGTCCAAGCCTTCGTTCAGGATCGATGCCCAGGTGGGTAGGGTGGGGGCGTCGGCTCCGACCCTGGTCACAATTCCGGTAGAGGTGCCCAGCTTGCTGGCGGCGAGGGCGGTGGTCGCCAGTCCGCCACCGGGAGCGATGAGGAAGTGGTCGGTCTTGAGCTCTTCGCCCAGGCGAGGCCGGTCGGGGAGGCGGTAGAAGACGAGGTCGGAGAAGAACTCTCCAAAGACGACCAGATCAAAGGACTTTACAGCGTTTCGCTTTGAGAGCATCGCAGCCTAGCCTGAGATCGTGCCGAAGACGCTCTCAGCGTTCGCCTCTCTCAGAGATTGCCATTGAATTTCGCTAACGATATCGGCAAGCCGGAGCGGTGTCAAGAATCCGTTGCGCTCTCAGCTTTCGCTTGAACGTCTTACGATCATTTTTGGGGAGAGCATGAGATCGCGATTGGGGGCCACCCCGTCAGCGGAGAGCGCGCGCAGGATCAGCTTCGCGGTCCTTTGCCCCAGTTCCAGACCGGAGAGGTCGACGGTCGAGAGGGGAACCTTCATCTCGCGGGTGGACGGGAGGTTGCCGCAGCCGACGACGGCAACGTCCTCGGGCACCCGCAGGCCCTTGTCGAGTGCGGCGTCGATCACGCCGATGGCGAGGAGATCGCTGTAGCACATCACCCCGTCGGGGCGAACCCTTGCGGACTGCAACCGGCACATCGCGTCATAGCCTCGCTGATACTCATGCTTGTCGATCTCCGTGGCTTCGATGATGAGGCCGGGCCGGAAGGGGATGTTGAACTCCTGCAGCGCTGCTCTGTAGCCCGAGTAACGGAGGTCGGCGGCGGCGGTGCGCGGACCTCGCAGATACGCGGGCTTGGTACAACCTGCCTGGATCAGATGTGCTGCGGCTACATATCCGATCTCCTGATCGCGTATGCCGACGAAGGGAGACGCGAATGATGGAAGTTTGCGGTCGATGAGGATGACCGGAGCCCTCTGGGTGCCGAGCGCAGTGAAGAACTCCGGCGACTCCTGAACCGAGGCGACGACCAGGGCGTTTACCTGGCGGGACAGTTGCAACTCAATCTCGTGGCGCTCGATCTCGGGATCTTCTTCGGCGGAGGAGATGAGGAGACCGTAGCCCTTTGCACGGATCGTCTGGGCCAGGCCCTTTGCGACCTCTGCGAAGAAGGGGTCGGCGAGGGATGGGATGACGAGGCCGATGCTGAAGGTGTTTCCCGTGCGCAGGCTGCTGGCGGCGATGTTGGGCCGGTAGTTCAGCTCCTTCATGCGCTGCAGGACTCTGGCCTTGGTGGCTGCGCTGATGTCCGTCTGTCCGCGCAGGACCTTGGAGATCGTCATCTTGGAGAGGTTCAGATCGCTTGCGATGTCTTTCAGGCGAACCGTCATTGCCTGGGCGATCTCCTCTGTGACCTGGCGTTGAGTTGATGCTCATCTTACACTTCCTGTTTCAATTCCTCACTGGTACCCCTCCCCCTCCCCTGTTTGGACCTAAAGTTATTAGATTCAATACTTTGCATGGGTATAATATGTGCAAAGTATTCATTCCAGAGACTTTACAGGTAAAGTCTTCTTTCCAAACGGGTTATGCCATCTAAATGCAAAAGCCCCGGTGGTTAGCCGGGGCTTCTTTCTTGATCTCTACTTTAATTATAGCGGATTGGGTGGAACTCCTACGCCACGCGTATGTGGTTGATTGGTATTGGTTTAGGCGACTTGGGGGCTTGACAGGTTTTTGAGTGGGTGGGATTGGTGGGATGAGAAAGGAGAGCGGTTCGCGCTTTTGCGCGAATACCCACCTTAACGACGATGAAACCGTCGTGAAGATGGGGCACCCGGATTTATGGGGTTCCGCGGCCGGTGAGGGAGCGGATGAGGTCTACTTCGTGCTGGCGGTAGGGGGTCCAGTCCTGGCGGAAGACCTCGTGGAACCAGACTGTGGGCTGGGAGAGGACATAGGGTTTTTGCCATGAGTCCCAGGGGAGGTAGGTCTGGGTCTTGCCGGCTACGAAGCCCCAGTTGATGGCTCCGACGTTCAACTGCTTTGCGAGGGGAAGGATGGTGTCGAAGGTGCTTCCGTTGCCGCGCGCCATGTACTCGGTGCAGATGATGGGGCGGTGCAAAGGCTGGAGCGATTTGACCTTGGCTTCGAAGTCTTCGGGCCAGCCGTAGTTGTGGAAGGTGATGACGTCGGACTCGGCTAACTGGATCCTGGTTACGGCACTTTCCTTTGCGGGGTCCGTCCAGTTCCCTGTCCAGACGCCGCTGGTGAGGGGGTGGATTGGGTGGGCGGAGCGTGCCCAGGCGAAGGCCTTGGGTAGGAGGGCGGCGACGAGTTCCGCCTTGTTCCTGGGCTCGTCGAATCTTTTGTCGTTGGTGTTATCGGGTTCGTTCCAGATGTCCCAGCCGAGGATGCGGTCGTCTTTGGCGAAGGCACCCACGACTCCCTGGACGTAGGACTTCAGTTTGGGCTCGTAGGAGGGGTCGGTGAGCTCGGCGGCGCCCGGGCTCTGGACCCAGCCGGAGTTGTGGATGCCGGGGATGGGTGGGTGCTGCGGGCCGAGGTGGGGGTTGGACTCCCAGCAGGAGTCGAAGAGGACCAGAAGCGGCTTGATGTGGTGCTTTGCTGCGATGGCGAGGAAGGCGTCGAGTCGTTTGGTGAAGCCCTGGGGGTCCTGCTCCCAGAGTTGATCCTGCAGGAAGACTCGCATGGTATTCATGCCGATGGATTCGGCGAGGGCCAGCTCCTTGTCGTTGAGCTGAGGGTTGAAGGTGGCGGCCTGGAACATCTCGAGCTGGTTGATGGCGTCGGAGGGGACGAAGTTCGCGCCTACGAGCCAGGGTTGCTTTGCGTACCAGGCGTTGGCCGCCTGCTCGGTCCATCGTTGTGGCTGGTCTTGTGCGGCGACAGAGAGGACGGGGAACGCGAGGGCTAGACCGACGGCGAAGAGCTTAGTTAGCTGCATGAGGCGAAATGATACGTGAGAGGGATGGAGATTCGTATAGGAAGAACAAACGACAGCAAGTGCAAGAACAAGAGCAACCGAAGGTCCTTCGACTCCGTAACTCGCAAAATATGCGAGTTACTTCGCTCAGGATGACACATCGTTTTAGGGGAGTTGAGAGAGAACAGACAACGACAAAAGCAAAAAACAGAAGCAGATCCCTACGGGATGACAACCAAAAGAGCAACGGCAAGAGCAGCTGCGACGGCAAAAGTAGCTGCAACTGCACACGGACTACATCGATAGGCGGGAACGGTATACCCTTGTTGCGCGAGGTTTTTGCGCTGTGATGATGAAGGCTTTGTTGCTCTCCGAATATAAGCATCTGGAAGTGACCGATCTGTCTGCGCCGGTGCCTGGGCCGCAGGATGTTCTGGTGCAGGTGGCGGCTTGCGGGATCTGCGGGAGCGATGTGCATGGATATGACGGCTCGTCGGGCCGGAGGATTCCTCCGGTGGTGATGGGTCATGAGGCGGCGGGGACTGTCGCGGCGGTGGGCTCGGAGGTGACAGGATTTGCCGTGGGTGACCGGGTTACGTTTGACTCGACCGTCTATTGCGGTGCGTGCGAGTTCTGCAGGAAGGGTGAGGTGAACCTGTGCAACAACCGGCAGGTGGTGGGAGTTTCGTGCGGGGAGTTCAAAAGGGCGGGGGCGTTTGCGGAGTATGTCGCCGTACCGGCGCGGATTGCCTACCAGCTGCCGGAGGCCCTGGGGTTTGCCGAGGCGGCGATGCTGGAGGCGGTGTCGGTGGCGCTGCACGCTGCGCACGTCTCGGAGCTGGAGGGTGAGGAGACGGCACTGGTGATCGGCGCGGGAATGATCGGGCTGCTGGTGCTCCAGGCTGGGCGTGTGGGTGGGTGCTCGCGGGTGATTGTCGCGGACATCGATGCAACTCGGCTCAAGCTGGCTGGTGAGATGGGCGCGGATGAGGTGCTGCAGGCCTCCGGCGTGGAGC
>WNFJ01049799.1_pt4 | contig 14869 bp, 13 predicted proteins | sample 5400461 | NCBI WGS metagenome assembly WNFJ01 (sample SAMN13153349, study PRJNA577476) | soil metagenome | isolation source: 115 cm saprolite on Douglas fir-dominated hillslope | place: USA:California | collected 2013-09-17 | reverse complement strand
AGGCGGCCTTTGAGCTTCGGCCAGATCGTTTCGGGCACGTACACCCGCGAGCAGGCGGAGCATTTCTGCCCCTGATACTCGAATCCTCCCCGGACGATCGCCGTCGCCAGGCTGTCCAGCTCCTCCCCCGCCGAGACATGGGCAAAGATGAAGTCCTTGCCGCCGGTTTCACCCACCAGCCGCGGGTATTGCTTGTAGCGAGAGATGTTTTCGCCGATCTGCTTCCACATGCCCTGGAAAACGGCAGTCGATCCGGTGAAGTGAATCCCCCCCAGGTCGGCACTGCGCAGCGCTGCATCCCCCACCACGCTTCCCTTTCCTGGAACGAAGTTGATCACTCCGTCCGGCAGGCCGGCTTCGCGGAGCAATTCCATTAGAGTCCAGGCGCTGTACACCGCCGTCGAGGCCGGCTTGAACACCACCGTGTTGCCCATCAGCGCCGGGGCGGTCGGCAGGTTGACGGCAATCGAGGTGAAGTTGAATGGGCTGACCGCCAGGACAAACCCATCCAGGGGGCGGTAGTCGGTGAGGTTCCACATCTGGGGACCGCTTTGGGGCTGCTGGGCGAGCAGCTGTTCGGCGAAGAAAACATTGAAGCGCAGAAAGTCCACCGATTCGCAGGCGGCGTCGATCTCCGCCTGGTGGGCGGTCTTGGATTGACCGAGCATGGTGCTGGCGTTGATCAGCGTCCGGTATCGGGTCGCCAGCAGCTCGGCAGCCCGCAGAAAAATGGCCGCCCGCTCCGCGAATGGCATCCGAGCCCAGTCGGTTCGCGCCGCCATCGCAGCCTGGATCGCCTTCTCCACGTGCCCAGCATCTGCCTCGTGGTAGGTCCCCAGCAGGTGAGAATGGAGGTGAGGCATCCGGATTTCGCCGATCTTCCCGGAGCGGATCTGCTTTCCCCCCACCACCAGCGGAATCTCGACGCGCTGGCTGGACATCTGGCGAAGCGCCTCCTTCAATTCCCCGCGCTCGGTGCTCTGGGGGCGATAGGCAAACACCGGCTCATTGAACGGCGGAGGGACGTGGGCGAGCGCATTGATCATTTGGGGCCTCGAGGTTGAAAACTGGCTGTTGTATTCCCACAGGACTCGCTGTTTAGGCAATCCGATCTGCCCACTCCGGCGGCGAAAGCCCTCCAAGCGCCGGAACTAGGTGCCAATCGTTCCTAGGAGAAACTGGCATCGGAGGCCGCCGTTGCGCACTGGCAGGCGTTGCTGCACGTCGATCCCGATGGACTCGCCGAGCTTTGACTCCGGAACCAGCAGCACCGCGCGAGATCCGGGAAATCTTGCCCGAAGCAGCCCGGCCAGGTCCCGGTACAAATCCTTCAGCTTGGAGGGCTCCCCGACCCGCTTGCCGTAGGGAAGGTTCGCCGCAACCAATCCGGGCCCTGGCTCTTGGCGAGCAGGCAGGGCGCGGATGTCCGACCTCTCGAGGCGCAGGTGATCCACCGCGCCGGCCCGGCGCGCGTTGCGCCGCGCCACCCCCAGCGAACCGGCGTGAATATCGAAGCCGACAATCCGCTCGAGCGGCCGGCTCAGCTCGGCGCCCCGCGCGCGTTCCAACTCGTCCCGCCAGGCGGTTCCGTCGAAGGAAGGCCAGTCTTCAAAAGCGAAGCGGCGCCTCGATCCGGGCGCCCGGCGAAGCGCAATCCAGCTTCCCTCGATCAGAATCGTTCCCGCCCCGCACATCGGATCGACCAGCGGTTCATCACCCCGGTAGCCTGCCCACCAAAGCATGGCGGCGGCGAGCGTCTCCCGGGCTGGCGCGATCGAGGTTTCCTGCCGATAGCCCCGGCGATGCAGCAGCTCGCCGCTGGTATCCACGCTGACGGTGCAGAGGTCGCGATCCAGGCGAAGCTGCAGCAGCAGATTGGATCCATTGGGCGGATCGCCGGACGCTTTAAGCGGCAGTCGCCACGCGGCCGAAGCCACCGGCAGTATCTGCCGGCTAGACTTGAGGGCGGACTGCTGCGCAGAGATCCCCAGTCGAACCGGTTTCTTGCCGTCCCAATATCGCTCGAGTGAGATGCGGCGCAGCTCTTTGCCGAGCGTCTGGAGGTCCGAGGCATTAAACTCCCCCAGGCGAAGTACGACTCGACTTGCAGTACGGAGGTGTAGGTTGAGCCGGCGGTGGACCCCGGGCGGGCCCGTGACCGCGACCCCGCCGGCCGACACCCGCGCTTCCAATCCAAGGGAACTGATTTCTGAATGAAGAATGGATTCTAGCCCCGGCGTGGCCGAGGCGAATGCCTGTTCAGTGGGTAGGGTCAATGGAAACGCCTGAAATTTCTTTTCTTAGCCTTGGGATTGAAGCCGTAGTACGAACGCCCGCTCCAGGCGAAATGAAGGTTGATCCAGGGAAAATTTCTGAGAATGAAACTGGCCGGGTGACTGAGGCATCAGGGGACCCATACTAGCCAGCTTCACGATTTTTCTATCGACTACGTGCCGTGCAGCTAGTGACCCCAAAAACAGCGTTGCCAAGGAGTAAGCGCGTGGGTAGACGATTTTTGGTGACCGGAGCTGCCGGCTTCATCGGCAGCCATGTTGTCGAGGCGCTGTTGAGTCGGGGCGATCGAGTGGTTGGTCTCGACAATTTCGACCCCTACTACGACGTCAATCAGAAAAAGACGAATCTGGCGGAAGCGGGTCGGGCCCCCGGCGCGGAACGCTTTTCGTTTGTCGAGGGCGACATCCGCAACCGCGACCTCCTCCATTCGATTTTTTCGTCGCGCAAGATCGACGTGGTCATCCATCTGGCGGCGATGGCCGGCGTGAGGGCCTCGATCGAGCACCCTCACGTGTACCTGGACGTCAACGTGACCGGTACCCTGAACCTCCTTGACGCCGCGCGCACCCATGGGCTGAGCAACTTCGTCTTCGCTTCCACTTCCTCGGTCTACGGGAACAGCGTGAAGTTGCCGTTTCAAGAGGATATGGCCGCGGACCGGCAGCTTTCTCCCTACGCAACCACCAAGCGGGCCGCCGAGCTCCTCGGCCACACCTACCATCATCTCTACGGGCTGAACTTCACCGCGGTCCGTTTGTTCACCGTCTACGGCTCTCGCAATCGGCCGGACATGATGGCCTTCAAAGTCCTTCACAGCATCTGCACCGGTCAAACCCTGCCGCTCTACGGCGGGGGCCACATGTACCGGGATTGGACCTACGTATCGGACATCGTGAGCGGAATCATCGCCGCCGCCGACCGTCCGCTCGGATATGAGCTGCTGAACCTGGGGCGGGGCGAACCTGTTTTGCTGCTGGAGTTTGTCAGAACCATCGAGGACCTGGTCGGCCGAAAGGCTCGCTTCGTGTCCACCCCGAACTTGAACTCCGACGCCGCAGCCACCCATGCGGACATCGGCAAGGCGCGCCAGCTCCTCGGATACGCGCCGAAGGTATCGACCGCGGAGGGAGTGATCCACTGTTGGTCATGGTATCGGCGCGCCATCCTGGGGAGGGGCGATTTCCAATCTCAGCAGCGCTCACTAAGCTGAGTCTTCGGTTAGCGACACTTCAGATTCTCGGATGAACCGTTTCCCCGACTCGCTCCCAGCGCTGGAGCTGAAGGGTCGTTCCCCTTCTTGGAGCACCGGCGCAATTTGCCTGATCGCGGCTTGCGTGCTGGTCGGACTGTGGTTGCGAGTACGCGGACTCTCCGCCGAGGGATTCGCAGATGATGAGGTCCACAAGTGGCTCGCCGCAAATCGCTACCTGATCGGCGATTTCGGAGGCGATGACATCGAGCATCCGATGTTGATGAAGTGGCTGATCGCCGCGTGCCTTGCAATCGGTCCCCACTTCTCATGGAAGCCGGAGACAATGGTTCGGCTACCCAATGCGGTCGCCGGCGCAGTCTCAATCATCGTCGTCGCTCAACTGGGGCGACGCTTGTTCGGTCGCACTGCCGCTCTGTGGGCGGCTGGGCTGGCGGCAGTCTCCACCACGTTTATTGGGTATCAGCGGGTTGCCAAGGAGGACACCCTTCTGGGGCTCTTTTTGATGGTCGTCCTCTGGTGTTGCGCCGAGGCCAAGGCCGCAGCCGATGACCTGCGAACTCGAGACCAGAAACGCTGGGAATGGCTGGGAGCTGCTTCGCTGGGAGCAATGCTCGCGTCGAAGTATTTCTTCTTCTTCGCGCCCATCCCGGTGGTCTTCTATTTCTGGGTTCTCGGGACTGGCACGCGATGGCAGATCCCCTTCACCCGCTGGCTGGCCCTGACCGGTGGAGCGCTCCTGGTTTTCGCGGCGCTCAACTGGACTCCCTTCCTGCCATCCAACTGGGAATACGGCGCCAGCTACTTGGCCGAGAAGAAGACCATCCACGGGTCGCTGTTCTTCATGGGAAAGCTCTACCACAACCTCCCGAGCTGGTGGCTGAAGGGTACGCCGCCCTGGTTCTATCTGGTCTTCGCATCCGTCAAGCTCGCTCCGCCGACGGTGATCGCGGCATTCGGGGGACTCTGTCTGGCGCTCTGGCAGCGCCGACCTGCGCACCGGCTGTTGCTGTCATGGATGGGGACATGGTTCTTGATTCTCTCGGCCAGCGGCTCGAAATGGGGTCGATTTTTCACCTCCGTCTTGCCCGCATTCCTGCTCCTGGCGGGTTATTTTTCGGCCCAGATCTGCGCCTGGATCAAGCGGTTCCGGTTGCCCAGGGCGGCGATCGCGTCAGTGGCAGGTTTGCTCACCGTCCTGTTGGTGGGGACCGAGGCGGCTGCGGCTGTGGAGTACGGACCCCACTACCGCTTCTACATCAGCGCGCTGGGCGGCGGCGAACGCAACCTCGACTGGTTCTTTCCGCACTGCGATTACTTCGACGCCGGGTTTCGCGAGGCCGTGGCCTACGTCGCGGCACATGCGGAGCCCAATGCCGAGCTGTCCACGGAGATTGACTTACCCGCCCAATTTTACGCCGAGCAATTCGGGCGGAAGGACCTCCTGCACACCTTGGTCCGGCGCGGAGAAAGCTGCCAACGAGGTCGAATCTGCTACCTGATCGTCCAAACGGGGCGTTTGTACTTTCTCAATCGGGACGCCCTCCAAAACCTGTCGGGGCGCCAGCCCTGGCACACCGTTTCGCTGCGGGGGCACGAGGTGATCAAGGTGTACCGGCTGGAGCCCGGTGAGTCGCCATTTCCGGCCGCCCGCTCCACCCAGTCCCTTCCCCCCAAATCGTCCGGCAGTGGATGGAACCCCGTCTTCGGGATAGAACTGCTGGAGGGAGTCCAATGAAGATTTCACTCAGCCCGATGGAGAAAGTCCGCGCCGCCGGCAAGTTCATCGACGTTGCGCTGCACAAGCGACCCCTGACGGTGTCCCTCGAGGTGACCAAGCGCTGCAACGCGCGCTGCGACTTCTGCGATTACTGGAAGATCACCGATCGCGATGAGCTGACCGATTTCACCGAGGTGGTTCAGAAATTCGATCCCCTGGTGGTGGTGTTCACCGGTGGCGAGCCGATGCTGCGCCGCGACCTGGTACCGATCGTGGCGTCGATCAAGAAGCTTCCGGGGTTCCGTTACCTCACCTTGTTGACCCACGGGGGCTTTCTCTCCGAGGAGAAGATCAAGGACCTGGTCGCCGCTGGAATCAACCAGATCAACATTTCAATGAACTACCCCGACGCGCGGCAGGATGCGGAGCGCGGCATCCCCAAGCTCTTTGAAAAGCTGGAGCGGACCGTTCCGAAGATGGTGCGGGAGGGGTACCCGGTCTTCACCTTCGCCTCGATGTTGATGGTGGACAACATGCACGACGCGGAGCCGCTGATCCGGCTGGCTCACTCCTGGGGGATCAACATCGCCTTTTCCGGCTACAACGACATGAAAAACGGGAACCAGGCCCATTTCGTCTCCCCGGAGAAGATGGAGGAGTTTCGAAAGGTCTGCGCGCGAATCATCCAGCTCAAGCGCGAGCTGCGAAACGTGATGACCTCGGACTACTTCTTTCAAACCTTGCCCGAGTTCTACCAAAAGCGTGAAATTCCAGGCTGCAGGGCCGGAAAGATCATGGTTCACGTGTCCCCCAAGGGGATGGTCCAGCCCTGCGCCGAGCTGCCGGCGGTGTCGCACTACCGGGAGTTCAGTCCGCGCGACTACCCCGGCCCGAACTGCGGGAAGTGCTTTGACGCCTGCCGGTCGGAGGCGCAGGCGCCGCTCACACTCCGCCGAATTGGAGAGTTGACAGGCCTGTTGTGAGCGAGCCCGAGCTTCGTGTGAAGGGGCTCTGGCTCCGCACCGGGCTCGGGCTGATCGCCGGGCTCGGGCTGGCGATCCTGGTGATGCTCTACCTGGGAGTGTCCCAGCGGGAGGTGCTGCGCCAGCTGCGGCACCCCAAGGTCTGGCCGATCCTCTTCGCGGCCGGCGGGAGCCTGATCCTGCTCGGTTTTCAGACGCTGCGTTGGTGGATGGTGATGCGGCCGATCCTTCCCCTTCGGTACTTCCAGGCCTACCGGGCGATGGCGGTTGGTTTCTTCTTCAATGCGCTTCTGCCGGCGCGCGCGGGAGATCTGCTGCGGGTGCAGTACCTGGGCAAGCGCACCGGCATCAGCCGCGCCAAGCTGCTGGGAACGGAAATCGTCGACTTCTGCAGCGACAAGTGGGGCTGGGTGGCCTCCTTTCCCCTTCTCTGCATTCTCGGCGTGCCGCCGCCTTGGCTGTTCCGCGCGCTTTTGCTGTTGTCCGGTGCGATGGTGGCGGCGGCGCTGGTGCTGGTGGCGATGGGAAGCTCTCTCTGGCGAACCGGCAGCGACGGCGACTCCCGGGGACCAAAGTGGCTGCACAATCTGCGAGATGGCTTCGCCGTCCATCAGTGGAAGCGGTTGTTCTGGGTGGAAACGCTGATCGCGCCGCTGCCCTGGCTGTGGGAGACGCTGGTGATCGCCATCGGAGGGAGGGCCCTCGGGCTCTCCCTCACTCCGATGGAGGCGTTCGCGGTGCTCACCGCGTTCAACCTGGCGATGGTGGTCCCCGCTCCGGCGAACGTCGGCTCTTTCGAGAGCGGAGGCACGCTGGCGTTGGTTCAGTTCCAGGTGCCGAACTCGACGGCGCTTGCCTTCCTAGTGCTCTATCACCTGACCCAGGTGATTCCGGGAGTCGCCGCCGGTGCGCTGGTGCTGGGATTGGAAGGCCGAGCGCTTTTCGGCAGTCAGCTCAAGACAAAAAATTGCGCGTAGTCGGCCTCGGACTCGCTCTTCGTTTGATCTCCATCGGTATACACACCGACCCCCACAAAGTCCGGAACGTCTGAATCCGTACCGCCAGGTTCGAAGTGCTTGAGGAATTCCGCGCGCAAGTCGATCTCCTCGTCCAACCAGGTCTCCTTCGGACCGCCGGATTCGCGTACGATCGTATCCCGGTTGTAGAAGGGATTTCGCCTTGGGTCGCACACCGTTCCCTTGACCCCTTCAGTGCTCCACACGTATTTCAAAGTGTAGTACTTCAGGCCGCGCTTGAAGGTGATGAACACGCTGGCAGCGGAGTCGGCTCGACCCGGGACGCAATCGTTCCCGTGATTGGGAAACTGCAGGACTCGCCAGCGCCAGCGAAGGCGCCTGGCCTTGCTCCGAAGGGCCTCCGGAACCTTGATCGCCAAGGTGACCGACTCCAGGGGCGGTCGGTAATGGGCGTGGATTGCCGGGCCCTCCGGCTGGTAGACGATCCGGTAGTAATTCACCGGGCCGGAGTCGCGCTCGAAGATCACGTCCAGCTTGGTGGCCGTGAAGGGGGAGCCCGCATCGACCAAAACCGCCAATGCCAGCCAACGAACCGCCGCGAACACGCCTCCTAACCCCACTTTCGCTGCCAAAGAAGAAACATGGCGATCGTCCACAGCGGCTTTCGCAGATCCGCATCCCCCCAGAGGTGGCGATGGAGCAATTGCCGAACCGCGCTGGCCTCGAATACCCCGGACGAGGCGAGCGAGGCCGTCGACAAGAGGTCCTCGAACAGGGGCCGCAATGGGCCGCGAATCCAGCTCGCCACCGGGATGCCGAAGCCCTTCTTCGGCCGGTGGAGGATTTCTTCCGGGACGATTTCGCGCAGCGCGCGCTTGAGGATCCGCTTGGTTTGCTTCAACCCGAGCTTCTCGTCCCAGGGCAGGCGGGCGGCGAACTCCACCAGATGGGTGTCGAGAAACGGCGAACGCACCTCGAGGGAGGCGGCCATCGAGGCGCGATCGGCCTTGACCAGAATATCGTCGGCCAGATAGCGCCCCAGATAGAAGCGCAGCGCGCCATCGATCGATTCCGGCTGGACTCCGACGCGCAGGGAGCGTTCGGCATCCCCCAACACCTCTCGATAGAGGACTTCTTCGGTCACCATCGGTCGCAGATCCGGACCGACGAGTCCCTTCATCTCCTCCGGGCCCAGAGAGCCAATCCACCGCTGATGCCTCAAGCTGGCGGAGGTGGAGAGCCCCCGCAGGAATTGCTTGAGCCGGAAATCCAGGCTCATGTTCTTCTCGGATGCCGGCAAGCGGTCCGCCGCGTGCTGCATTGCCAACCGAACGTTTTGCGGCAAGTGCGCGAGCAGCTCTGCCGGTCGGTGGGCCAGGAAGGTGTCATAGCCGGCGAACAGCTCGTCGCCGCCATCCCCGGTGAGGGCCACGGTGACTCTCTTCCGCGCGAACCGCGACAGCAGCATCGTCGGCAGAATGCTCGGATCGGCGAACGGCTCATCCAGCTGGGCGACCGCTTCCGGCAGCTGCTCCAGACAGGCGTCGCCAGTCAACTGCTCGGCATGATGATCGGTCCCCAGCTGCCGCGCCGCCAGCTGCGAAAAAGGGGACTCGTCGAACGAGCTCTCGGAGAATCCGATCGAAAAGGTCTCCAGGGGACGGAGATGGCGAACCGCCAGTGCCGCCACCGCGGTCGAATCGACACCCCCGCTCAAGAAGACGCCGACCGGCACATCGGCCACCAATCGCCGCGCCACTGCCTCATCCAACAGGCGCTCGATCGCGGGCTGGGCGGCGGAAGCTCCCAGTAGCGGCGCATCCTGAAGCCCTGCTGATCCAACACCGCCAGGTGCGCCGCCGGCAACTTCCCCACGCAGGCATAGATGCTCAGCGGAGCCGGGACGTATTCCACCGCCAGGTACTGGAGGAATGCTTCCCGGTCCATCCGACTGGGCACGTCGCCGCGGGCGCGCAGCGCCTTCAGTTCCGACCCAAACGTCAGCCGACTGGCAGCGATTGTGCCGTTCACGGTGGATCGGTCCGAGGTCCATTGGACGGAGTCGCCCAGTGCGTAATAGAGCGGCTTCTTGCCCAATCGGTCTCGCGCGAGGATCAGCTTCCTCTGGTTGCCGTCCCAGAGGGCGATCGTAAACATGCCCTGGATGCGCTCCACGAACGCCTCGCCCCACTCCAGGTAGGCGCGCAGGACGACCTCGGTGTCGCTGCGGGTGGAGAAGGAATGACCCCGCTCCAGCAGAATTCGCCGCAGCGCCTGGTGCTCGTAGGCCTGCCCGTTGAAGATCAGGGTGCAACCCTCGCGCGTCATCGGCTGGGCGCCCCCCGCGATGTCCAGAATCGACAAACGCCGGTGCCCGAGAGCCGCTGGCCCATCGGTGAAGAAACCCTCGGCGTCCGGGCCTCGATGCGCGAGCGCATCGGTCATCCGCCGTACCGCATTGGCGTCCGGCGGGCGATCGAAGCGGACTTCCCCGGCGATCCCACACATCAACGACACTCCGCCAAGCTCAGCATCGAATCATCAACGCCCACTGGCGTCACCGCCCGCCGTCGCTCGAATCGACGCTTTCGTGCTCGTCGGGCCCCGACTGGATCTGCTCGGCGATCAGGTAGGGGCGCTTGTTCTGGGATTCGTAGTAGGTGCGGGTGACCAGCTCCGCCAGCAGGCCCATCAACAGGCTCAGGATTCCGACCAAGCCGAAGAGCACCGTCAACAGAGGTAACGGCGTCTGAACGAAGTCCTTGATTCCCAGCACCTTGTAGGCCAGCGCCCAGAAGAAGGTGACCAGCGAGCAACCCAGGGAAAGAAGCCCGAAGCCCCCGAACAGGTAGATCGGCTTGGTGGTGAAGCTCGCCAGGAATTTGACCACCAGGAGATCGAGAATGACCTTCCCCGATCTTCCCAGGCCGTAATTGGAAGTGCCTGACCGTCGAGGGCGATGGTTGACCACCATCTCGGTGACTCTCGCGCCCTGCCAGCTGGCGTAGATGGGGATGAAGCGATGCATCTCCCCGTAGAGCCTTACCCCCTGCAACACTTCGCGACGATACGCTTTGATCGAACAGCCAAAGTCGTGCAGCCGCACTCCGGAGATGGCGCTGATCAACCAGTTGGCGATCCTGTTCTTCCGCCACCCGCTCACCACGTCGTATCGGGCTTCGGCCCCCTCGGCGCCGTTGTCCAATTGGCCATCCAGCTTGTCCAGAAGCAGGCGGATGTCGGCCGGATCGTTCTGCAGCTCCCCGTCCATCGGCACAATCACCTCGCCCCGGGAGGCCTCGATCCCGGCGGACATCGCCGCGGTCTGTCCGAAGTTCCGGCGGAATCGGATCACTCGAAGCGCCGCCTCTCGCCGGCTGATCCGGACCAACGCAGCGAAGGTTCCATCCCGGCTCCCGTCGTCGACCGCGATCACCTCAAACGATTGACCGATCTTTCGCAAGGCGTCGAAGAGCTCAGAGAGCAAGGGCTCCACGCTGGCCTCTTCATTGAAGAGCGGAATCACCACTGACAGCTGCGGCGCGGCCAACGCGTCCTGCGGTTGCAGTGCCACCCTGGGCGTTTCACGAAGGTCGCGCGCGGCTCGAACCGACATTGTCGGTCGGGAAATAGCACGATTGGAATCGTTTCGCTGCTCAGGCTGCATACTTATCGAGCCCTGCCCTTGGGGGGACCAGCAGCCGCAGCGATGGCAGGAGGACCAGGGCGCAGATGATCGTCGTCACCTCTCCCACCATCGCGTACCAACCGAAGGAGCGAAGCGCCCGGTTGAGCGAGAACAGCAGTGAGCCGTAGCCGATGATCGACGTCCAGGAGCAGAGGGCGACCACCGGCCCGACCTCGACCATCGACCGGAGGACCTGCCCTCCCCGCTCGCGAATCCGGGCAACCACGTTGGCGCCGTAATCCACCGCGATTCCGAAGGTGATCGGAAACACGATGAAGTTGAAGAAGTTGATTTTCAGTCCCAGCACTGCACCGACTCCGCCCATCAGAATCACTCCGGTCACCAGCGAACCGATCACCAGGATGCTGGCCCGGGCGCTGCGAAAGAGCACCACCACCAGAATACACACTCCCAGCAGCGAGAGCAGGGTGGTCAACGGGCCTTCGCGCTCGATGTTAACCAGCAGGTCGGCGAAAACAACGTTTTCACCGGCTCCCTCATAGGTCTTCCCGTTCACCGGGATGTTGCGCACCGCCTGCACGAAGGCAACCAGGTTCTGCTCCAACTCCAGCTTCGCGTCCCCGCGGGCGGTGACCACGGCGATCCGGCCCACGGTTCCGTCCCGCTCGCGGAACCGGTCGAGCAGCGTTGGAGGAGCCTGCTCGACCGAAAGCACCGTCTGAGCCGCCAGATCGGCTTTCACCTGCCGCAACCGGGCCTGCTGGGGCGGCGGCAGGTGCTCCAGGACCAGATCCGAAAGCATCCGCTTGATGTCCCGGATCACCTTCAGCTTTTCAGGTTGCTGCCGAGGCACGACGCTGGACACGGTTTCGCAACCCTGAATCAGCGAGGCCCAACGCGGTTGTTTCTGCCGCTCGCGGACCACGTCGCAGAAGGCATCGGCCTCTTCCGGAGACGGAAGCAGCGCCAGGGTTCCCGCGATCGAGGTGCCCAGAGAATTCTGGGCGCGGTCATTGTCCCGCAACAGCTCGCTGTCCCCCCGCAGCTCATTGGTGAGGTTGTCGAGGTTTCGCTCCAGCGCCTGGGGTAGCTGCCTTAGGAATAGGATCGTCGCGGCGACCGTCAGCGCGGCGAAAATTCCCACCACCGCCCTCGGATGGGCAATCAGCCGCTCGAAGACGCCGGTCACCCGGCGCGAGGGTTCCGGGTTCGGGTGGGCGGGTGGCTTGGCAGGGCTCACCCGCTCGAAAATCGACAACAGGGCAGGCACCAGGGCGAAGGTGAATACCCAGCACAGCAGCATTCCGATTCCGCCGATGAATCCGAAGTGCCGAAAGCCCCGGTTGGCGGCGACGATCAACACCCCGAACGAAACGCTGGAGGCTGCCGAGGCGAGCAGCGTCGCGCTGGCGGAGGTGCGGGCCGCGTCGAGGCAAGCGGGCCCGAGCGCGATTCCGGCTCGTCTTAGCTGGTGCAGGCGCGCCAGGTAGATCAGCCCGTAGTTGATGCCGTTGCCGACGACGATCGCTCCCAGGAACGCGGTCTGGGTGTTGAGATACCCGATCACCAGCCGGGTCAGGCCAAAGGTCAGGGCCACCGCGCAGACCACCGAGATTCCCAACGCCAAGGTGGAACGGAGGTCGCGATAGAAGAGGAACAGCGAGCCGAGCACCAGCGACAGGCAGATGATCGCGGTCGACGCGATGTCGTTGAGGATCGCCTCGTACTCGGCGACGAAGAGCGGGAAGGTGCCGCCAAATCCTACCCGCAAACGATCGGTCTTCAGCTGATCGGCGCGCTGATCGACGACCGCTCGCATTCGGTCGATCAGCTGTCGCGCCTGAGCAACGCCAAGTGCGGTTCCGGTGGGCCGGACCACCAGCGTCAGTGAGCGCCCGTCCGAATGAACGAGAAAACCATTCCGGTACCGGTCGAAGCGCGCTTCGATCTGCTCCCGGGGCAGCGGAGTCTTGGGATCCAGCCAGGGCGCGATCGGGGCGCCGGGCACCGGCGGCGCTTTTGCTTCATCATCCAGAGACAAGAGGAGAGGGTTGGCCTGTGCTTTCGTCTTGGCGACATAGGTCCGGAGCGCGTCTCGGACCTTTTCCAGCTCGTCGAGGCCCAAAAACATCGGCCAGTGGTCGGTATACCAGTGCTCCACCGAGGCCATGTTCCATTGCACCGAGCGAATGGTCAGCGGTCCCAATGCCAGGAAGTCGTGAGCCAGCTGCTTGGCCAGCGCTTCGGCGTGCCCGAGCCCGTCTTCAGCTCGAAGAGCTTCGATCGAAACGAGCACCGTTCCATCACCGCCCACGCGGCGGACCAACTCCTTGACGTGCACGACGCTCGGGACATCGGAAGGAAGTAGCTCCTCGAACGAGGAGCGGATCTCCAATCCGGAAGCCAGCCAGACGGAGATTGCGGTGACCACGCTCGCGGCGCCTAACATCCGCCAAGGATGGCGCAGGCTAAGTCCCGTTATCCACGCAATCAAGCCTTGCTCTCGGTGGCCGGCTTCACGGAGCGATCGACTCAGTGGCGTCCTGCTGGGCTGGGCACACCATCGGGCAGGAAATAGCAGCGCTTTCACCTAATTCCAATAATCCGGCGGAGCTCCGGCAAGCGTGCCGCTACCGCTGACCTTCCAGTCCTTCCTTCGGGGGCGACCGGGGTTACTTCGGGCTGTCGGGAGTTTCCGGCTCGCCTCGTTCCGGCGGGTCGTAGGTAATCCGCGTGCCGGGGACCATCCGAGTGTAAGGGGCCGTGGAGGTGAGGATGTTTCTCTTCACCTTGGTGCCCGTGGGTTGGACCTCGTTCACACCCGGACCGCGTTGAGAAGTCTCACTGCGAGTGGCGGGGGCGTCCTGAGCGGACCGGGTCGTCGCGCAACCGACCATCACCAGCGCGGCTGTGGCAGCTCCGATCATGGGGCCGATGCTGTTCCTTTTCATGGTGACTCCTTGTCAGCCGGCCATCGCAGATTCAGGTCGACATTCAAGTCTAACCCTCTCTGTCCGAATCATCATCCCAATCAACGGGCGGGGACGATCCGGGCACTTTCGCGCCCACTAGGAGGGCCGATCGATCACCTTGAAATCGGAATGGATCAGCTCCGGATATTTGATTCCCGTCCCAGTATTGAGCAAGACCACGCGCTCGTCCGGGTGGATTTTTCCCTCGCGCACCAGGCGTTTCAAGCCCGCCCAGGTCGCGGCTCCTTCCGGTGCGGCGAAGATTCCTTCATCGCGCCCGATTTCGAACATCGCCTCCAAAATCTCGGAGTCGCTCACCTCCAGGGCGGTGCCGCCGGATTCGCGAACCACCTTGAGAATCAGGTAGTCGGCCACCGCGGCCGGTACCCGCAGGCCGCTGGCGATCGTCTCCGCATCCTTCCAAGCGGGCGCGTGATCCAACCCTTCTCGAAATGCACGGACGATCGGGGCGCACCCGGAGGCTTGAACGCAGACCATCCGCGGCCGGCGCGGGCCGATCCATCCAAGCGCCTCCAGCTCCGAGAAAGCCTTCCAGATTCCAACCACTCCCGTACCCCCGCCGGTGGGGTACACAATCACCTCCGGGACGTCCCAGCCCAGCTGCTCGGCCAGCTCCAGGCCCATCGTCTTCTTTCCCTCTGCGCGATAGGGCTCCTTGAGCGTGGAGACGTCGAACCACCCCTCCTCGGCGGACCGGGCGCGAACGATCGCGCCACAGTCGTTGATCAATCCGCGAACCAGGGTCACGTCTGCGCCGTAAACGGCCCCCTCCTTCTGATTCAAGCTGGGGGTATCATCCGGCATATACACGTGCACCGGTCCCCCGGCGCGAGCGCCGTATGCGGCCAACGCCGATCCGGCGTTGCCTGCGGAAGGAATGGCCATCGATGACACGCCCAACTCGAGCGCTCTAGACACCGCCGCGGACAGCCCTCGCGCCTTGAATGAGCCGGTGGGATTGACGCCCTCGTCCTTGATCAACAGCCGCTTGCAACCGATGCGCGCTCCGAGCCGGGGCGCCGGGAGCAACCGCGTGTCCCCC
>WNFJ01642398.1_pt1 | contig 14871 bp, 16 predicted proteins | sample 5400461 | NCBI WGS metagenome assembly WNFJ01 (sample SAMN13153349, study PRJNA577476) | soil metagenome | isolation source: 115 cm saprolite on Douglas fir-dominated hillslope | place: USA:California | collected 2013-09-17 | reverse complement strand
AGGAGTTCGACGCCGGGCTGCCTCACGCGCGCAGATAGGCCAAGATTGCCCGTACGGCCTCTTCTTTCGCATCTTTAAGCGACATCCCGGCAGGCCGGCGGAGTACGGCCCCGTGAGAGAGCGCTTCCACCATGTGTGTCACGACGAAGACAACCTTGTCGAGATCACGGCGCCTCTTCAATTCGTGCGCTCTCGATGAGATCGCAAGCAGGAAGGCGCCATGAAGGCGCACGGCGAAGTCCCGAGTTCCGTCCGCTCTATGCGGAACCTCCGCCATCAGCAACTCATAAAGCTCCGGGTCGGTCGCATGGGTGTCGACCATAGCCTCAACCATGGCGCGTACGAGATCCTCGATCGACGATGCAGCGTGTTCGACGAGCTTGGTCTGAACCATGCGATCGATCTGGTCTATGTGACGTTGATGCAAGGCTGTAAAGATCGCGCGCTTGTCGGGGAAGTACTGATATAAAGAGCCGATACTTACTCCCGCAACCTCGGCAATGCGGTTGGTTGTGATTGCATCAGACCCGCCGCGCTTTAGAAGCCGTATCACAGCGTCCAGCACTGCCTCCACTGTCTGACGCGCGCGGCGCTGCTTTGGCCGGCGCCGGACGGAGGTTCTTGCTGCCTTCGTTGTCATCGAACCGAGCATAGATAGAATGTGAGCAAAAGTCTACTTACACTCAGATTTCGGCGAATTCCTTGCGTAAACGTTACTCCAGCAATGCGAGTAGACATATCCGAGCTAGCCTCGTAACCTTGTTTACGAAATGTGAGCATTCGTACATATATCTCACATGGATCCTCACAAGGAGAGCAAAATGACTTATCTCATTACGGGTGCGACGGGAGACGTTGGGTCCAAAGTCGTCGAGCGCTTGCTCCAACGCGGCGACCGGCCGCGAGTCTTCGTGCGCGAAGAAAAGAAAGCGCGCTCGCGCTTCGGTGATCGCGTTGACGTCTTCGTTGGAGATCTCGCATACGCGGCCTCGCTGAGGGCAGCGCTTGAAGGAGTCGATGCGCTCTTTCTTGTCAATACTGGCCCGCAGATCCCAGCGCAAGACGAAGGAGCAGCGCAGGTCGCCAAAGCCGCGGGAGTTAAGCATCTAGTCAAACTTTCGTCTATGGACGTGGAGCAAGGCCTGGCGATCGGCGCATGGCATGAGCGAGGTGAAGCAGCTATTCGCGCGAGCGGAATACCATTCGCGTTTGTGCAACCCACGGGATTCATGTCGAATCTGCTCGCGTGGGCGCCGTCCATCAAAGCCGAAGGCGTGGTTCGTGCCTCTACCGGTGAAGGCAGGAGAGCCTTCATTCACTCCGAGGATATCGCCGCGGTCGCTACAAAAGCATTAACGACACGCGAATATGACGGAGAATCGATACCGATCACCGGTCCAGAAGCGCTGAGCTTCGCCGAAGTGACGGCGAGGCTCGGAACTGCCATTGGCAAACCACTCAAGTTCCAGCCGATCTCCGACGATGAGGCACGTCAACGGTATGCGGCCGGAGGCGCGTCGTCGCTAGAGACTGAGGCCCACGTTTCGCTATGGCGAGCAATCCGCGAAGGGCAGCTGGCGAACATCACCGACATCGTCGAACGCATTCTGGGTCGCAAGCCGATTGCCATGGATCAGTGGGCCATGGAGAACGCGGCGGCGTTCCGCTAATGAGATTTGATCCAAGCTAGACTTAGGCGCCGTCTGCCCGGTTAGGGCGAAACACAGCATGTATCGATTCTCATCGGTTCGTACCCTTATCTTGACAGCAGAAATTCCGAATGCATTCAGCCTTATGGCCGGCACACTGCAGGCGGCTAATGACCTTGTACGTTATTTGGGGCCGGTCCATCATGGGCCATAAGCACGCTCTTGAGCAGGCGCACAGCGTTGGGGATTTCTTCGGCCGGAGTACCTCCAAAACCCAAGACGAGCCCCTGACGCGAAGCCTTAACCAGGTAGTTGGCGGAAAGAGGCCGGAGCCAGAGTTTCTTCCGTGCTGCATGCCTTGCAATCTCCATATCACGAAATCCTCTGGGAAGTGCGACGAGAAGATACGTGCCGGCTTCTGCCCCAAGCACTTCCAGGGTTCCGCCGAACTGCTCGCCGAGGCTGTCGACAAGTGCAGTCCGGCGTTGACAGTAAAGCAGACGCATTCTGCGAATGTGACGTGCGAAATGCCCCTCACGCATGAAATCTGTGAGCACCGCCTGGTACAAAAGCGGCGCGGTGAAATCCATGCACCGGCGAACTGCAACAAAGTAATCCAGAAGGTCTTTAGGGATCACCACATATCCGATTCTCAAAGAAGGGAATAAGACCTTACTGAAGGTCCCGATATAGATCACGCGCGAAGCAACATCGAGACCCTGTAACGAACTGATGGGCATGCTCCCGTATCGATACTCACTGTCATAGTCATCCTCAATGATCCACGCTCCCGAGTTCTGCGCCCAATCCAGGAGTTGCAGCCGCCGCGTAGCGCTCATCGTAGCTCCGAGCGGATACTGGTGAGAGGGCGCAACATAGGCCGCTCGTGCCTTCCGGCACAGTCTGATTCCCGCCTCCACATCCAGGCCTTCGCTGTCGACAGGAACGGGTATCAGGCGGCAGCCCGCCAGGTTGAGGACGCGCTGCGTCAGCCAGTAGCCGGGTTCTTCAACCCATACGGAGTTTCCGGGATCAAGCAAAACACGCGCCGAGATGTCCAGCGCCTGTTGAGAACCGGAAACAATCATGACCTGCTGCGGATCGCAGCGCACCGCGCGCGCTGTCCGGAGATAGTAGCAGATGGCCTCGCGCAACGGTTGAAAACCCAGTCCATCACCGTAGTGGAGTGCACTTGCGTGCGGGTTACGGCAGTGGCGCATAACCAGGCCCGACCAGATCCGGAACGGAAACTGATCGTAAGCCAACTGGCTCGGGCTGAATGCTCCCAAGCCAAGCCGGGGCCAGGTCGGGTACCGGGGATGAAGCATGGCGCGCCGCGCCACGAGTCGGGACCCGGAACGAACCTGAATCGACCTGGCGGGTCCCCGTTCGGTGCGTGGCGTCTGCTCCGGCAGGGAGCGGCATACGAATGTTCCCGAACCTACGAGGGTTTCGAAATAACCCTCAGCGAGAAGCTGAGCGTAAGCAGTGAGGACTGGAATGCGGGAGATCTTTAGGTCGGACGCCAAAGCTCGAGTTGACGGAATCTGTTGGCCGGCGCGCAGGTTTCCGCTGAGGATCATGCCGAGGCAGGCATCGTAGATCTGCTGATGCAAAGACTTTGTGGCCTTGCGGTCGACCGCGATGACCGGCGAAAAGGCGCTGGATGCTTTCTTCATTCCCGAGCCGCAGTGGTCATATCAGGATGCGTCAAAGTGGATATTGCCAGAAACCACTTCGCCGGGCAATATTAAAAACACCAGTACTTTTCTCCCGCGTGCGCGCGCACCTATACCCTGGAGGCTAGACGATTCCGGCGGCGGTTAGCTAGTAGCCAGAGCCTCTCTGGCAGGAAACACAATGGGCCAATTCTCCAGATCTCGACTCGCAAGGATCGCACCGGCTGACGAACCACAGGTGCGCGCCAGCAGGACTCCGCGGCTTCTTCTCCCGGCGGTTGAAGAATTCAGTGAATCCACGGAAGGCAAGACAAATTTTCTCGCCAAGTCTTCGACAGGCCCGCTGTCCCCACGCATGGAAGAGGCTGTACTTTCCCTGATTCGGGAATTGATGAAAGGACGAATTGCAGGCCTAGGAGCTATTCACGGGCCGGAAACCGCATACTTCCGGAGAGTCAAGATCGGAATAAAGACCAAGGGAAAAGTTCTGCTGATTGATCCTGCAGATGTCGCTGCCGTGGAAGCACAGGGAAATTATGCCCTGATGCGGTGCCAGTCGGATTCTTATGTAGTGAGAACGTCAATTTCTGAGCTGGCGAAACAGTTGGAGCCGCACGGTTTTGTGCGAGTCCATCGGTCCTCGCTGATAAATGTGTCCTGGGTAGAAGAGCTTCGCCCATGGATTACCGGCGAGTACATTCTGGTTGTCAAGGGGGGTAGAGAATACATCGTTTCGCGAACATATCGTTGTAATCTGAAAAGGCTTGCGCAAACATGGATTGGGGCTGACTTCGCTCGGGAGGATAGGCGCGTTTGACATCCAATTCGAATCAGGTACAAGCCGAGAGATAGGGGCGACCCGGGCGCGGGGCCTTCCTGCGCGCGACACTGCCATTGACCTCGCAGCTTGCGCGCTGGTGCCTTAGGCCACTTTCGCAAGGCGGAAGGTCATGCTGTAAGGATCGATTCATCCAACCTGGAATCGCTCACGAAGACACCAGGGGCCAGCACTCCCACATCCGACAAAGTGATTGCATAGGCGGACGCGAATGCGCTTCCAAATCGCAGCCGAGCGCCTTACCCAGCAGCGAGCATGCCACCGCCGCTTTCCAGTGCGTGTTTACCGCAATCGCATGGGATCCTGCAATGGGTTTGGAGTGACACAGTGGATACGGAACAGAGCAAGAGTTCTGTCGAGACTCGAGTGCGCCAGCAAATGGTCTGAATCAGCGAGAGTAGTGGCGCACGGAGAGAGCGATAGGCAAGCCGACACAGAACCAGTGCTCTACGAACTCGAAGGCCATGTAGACGAACGGCGTATTTCCCTTCGGTACAGCCGAGAGTGGCAGCACGACGAGGTGCATGAAGAAGTAGACTAAGGCTCCGTAAACGAGGCCGGAGACGATGGGGCGTTGAACCAAGAATCCGAACCTCCGGCTAGCCACGTAGTACACCGTTGCGGCGCCGAGCGCGATAACGAAATGTAGTACGACTCCGAGTGCTGCAGTTTGAGCGCCACCGCCATACGACTTCATGCCAAGAACGCCGCTGGCAATTGTCTGGGGGACGAGAATGGGCTGCCGGGGGCTGTACACGAGGATGGCGTAAATAAGGTCAAGCACACCGACGATAAGTCCACCGACGAAGATCGCCGGAAGCGGCGCCTGGTTTGCGGATAAAGAAGCTGCAAGGCCACCGTTCACAGAGTCTTCCATTTGGAATCTCCTTGGTCATTTTTTTTTGCCACCGATCCGATGCAGTATCTTCCTGATCGTCATTTGCGAAAACGACGCAGAGTAGAATCCTCGCCCGCAAACCAATGTATCTGCAACTGCATTGATTGTTCATGACGATTTCACCGCATCTGTTCCTTAGCTCACCGAAAAGCAAGTTTCACTTCCTGTGGCTTGCCTCTACCGGCACTTCTTGGAAAAGCGCCTGCCAGAATCAAGAGGCCTCCCGCAATTCCTAAATCCTTGAGCCAGTTTCCGAGGATGGCGCCAGGATGCGCTGAAAAGCGGGGAACCCATGTCAGCAAATCAAACACAAGGATCGTGATTCCGAGTAGAGTTGCCGCCAATCGCGCCTCTTTGTTGATCAGAATGCATACCGCAGCAACCAGAAAAGCGATACCCGAAAAGTAAACCCAAAACAGATGTCCAGGAATAAGGAAAGGAATATTCGGGGACATGGGCGGGATACCTGGTGCAAAACCAGGATACAAAAAGTGCAAAACGCCGAACGCAGCGATACACGAGGCGAGGACAAGGCGTCCAAAGGTGAGAACCCCGTCCTCGCCTGACTTTCGCCAAGCTTCCGATTGGGTTCCGGCAAAAACGAAAACTGCTGCGCTCAACCCCAGGTCCTTAAAAGCGTTGTTCAGCCGTCCCGGCAAATCGAGGGACCCAACAACGCTTTGCACCCAAGCGTCGCCTGGTTTGTGGAAAATCAGGAACACGTGAATGAGCAGCACAAACAGAAGAATCTCCACTCCCAACAGAATTCCAGCCAGATGCGCGTACCTCTTGAATGTGATGGCCAGCCCGGCAGCCATAATGGTAGTGCCGGTAAAGTAGGTCCAGAATACCCGCCCCGGAATCCACGGTGGGACAATGTTTGCGACGAAGCGCGTGTTGAGGAAATGGAAGACTGGGTAGATAAGCATCGGAAGAACCAACAGGTAACGCCCCAACTTAGGGGTGCTGTCGAGAATGTTACCCAGGGTCAACATCAGTGTCTGACCTTTCTTGCAAAGACATTTGAAGACGGCTTATCACGCGGGAACAGTCGTGAACACACCCTGCACGCTGGCCCAGCGCTACGATCTGCCCTCTGAAAGTGCAACCAAAGGGCCAGTTCGATATTTCACAACGTTCTCTGTTTTCAACAACTTTCGCGCGGCGTATCGTTGCAAATATGAATTCGTGAAGAATGGTCCAGACTCGCACGAAACGAGATTCCAGCAAGTTGGCGCCGCATTTGCGGCAATTCGAATGCGCCAGTCCCGATTCTGTCCCCGTTCCTGAGGGATTCGACAAATTCCATATTTTGTAGGGAGAGCGCCCTGATTCATAAGGTGTTTGCTGCGCCAGGAATTTGGTTGCCGCAGAACTTTTCCACCCTGTGAGCCCAGACTGCAGCAACGCATAAAAATGGTTTCCAGCAGAGACGGGTGGGGATGTTGATCGCTCCGTCTCTGGTTTAAGGGGAGGGCGCTACAGGAGTGTAAGCTGGCAGTTCATCGGAATCACAATATTCGCAGCGCTGATGAAGTGCTGCACACGTTGTATGGCTACGGCCCCTTGCGTAGACACCTTGGCAAGCAGTTCGGGGTAGTCATTGAACCGCTGCTCAGTGCGAATCGTCTTGAAACGGCGAACACCGAGGCGCTTCACAGCCTCAGCGCTACGACGGACTTTGCCTTCTTCGCCGGTGTAGAAAGCCCAGTCTGAGCCTGGCGAATGATCAAACACGACTATGTCAGGCGCCAGCGTGCGCGCATGAATCAGTGCCCTCCGGGGCTCGTCCATCTCGTGCAGACAAAATTCGAAATAAACCACGTCGCCAAACAATATGACGTCCTCGAAGCTGGCGGGCAACACCTCCACTGAATCCTTTCCACACTCGCGGCCCATTCTTGACTGCAGCGCCTGAAGGGCTTCGACATCGCGATCGATCGCGATCAGTTTTTTTGCCTTAAGGGAGGGATCGAGGAGTTGGCCCGTTCCCGCGCCGACGAAAAGTACTACCTTGTCTGTAAAGTTATAGAACAGGCGTAGATTTTCCGCGAGTCTTCTGGAATCAACAGTCAACTCAGAATCCTTTCCTCCGACATCCAATCCGTTCGACGGAGTCGGAGCAGAAATAACTCACTCGGGCTTGGAAAGTTCCGGCAATCGACGGTCTACGAGGAGGGAATAAAAGGCCAGACCAGGGTTTCCAGGTCTTGTCACCGCTGATCGAGTTGACCGGCTTACTGGCAGCCCTCCAAGAAATCCCGAGTGGGAGTATGCGCCCTTTCGTTCTCGAACCATTCCTGAAACCGTCTTGGTGGAGTGGACCAATTCCGCACCGAATATCACCGGTGAACGTTATAATCTTATTCATTCGATGTAATCTTCATGACATTGACAGCCCGTGGTCCGTTCCCTGTCTGCGCAATCTCAAAGTGCACACCATCCCCTTCGTGTGGCTCTTCATATGCGTCTCCCACAATCCCCGAGTAGTGGACAAACACATCAGGTCCATTCTCACAACGGATAAGCCCATAGCCCTTAGAGTTGTTGAACCACTTGACTATGCCCTGCAATTGACCTCCCTGCGCCAAAGAGCCCTGTTCTGCACCTGCCTGGAAAAGAGTTTGGGTAAAGTTAACCCAGCTTTCGACCCAGGAAACCAGATATGTGATGAAGAATAAGAGAAAGGGTGTGAACTCACAGGAGTCGCAGGCGAAAAATTAGTTCCCCCGCGCACGACTTTGCTGCGGGGCCTCTATTTCGAGCGATATGAACTGGAGAGCGTTTTGCCTTCAGTTAAGATCATTCCATACCACGCGGGAAAGCAGGTTTCAGCATGGCGCTATGCGAGTGTCACGGACGCTTAAAATAGAGGTCTACGGGCAACCGGCAGGTCTTGCGATCTGAAGGAGCTCAGTAACCACGCCGTTCGGAAATTCTTCACGAAGCATAATATGGGGAACATCGTGACTTCCAAGCATCTGATAGTGCTCGGTCGTTCTGGCTTTCTCCATCTGATAAAGGATTCTGTAGGCGCGAAAAACCCCAGCCGGAACCTGGACTTGTTCAACTGGTCCAACTTGACGGGTAACCCGGCTAAGGCCCGTTCCGGGGTCGTATACGTTGAACTCAAACCGCTGTCCCGTTTCAAGATTACCCGCGAGCACCGCAGCCCAGTCAATATCTTTGGTCAACGGTGTTCGTTGGCACCGTGGCATCCACAGGGCGCTTGGTTCCAACCGTCGATCCTTTGCGGTCGATCAAAAATCCGGTGACTCGGCCGGAACCATACCGCAGATCGAAAACAGGGATAACTTCTGAGTCGCGGATAAACGCCAGCGTGGCTGAAATTGGGTCAAACGTGGGTGTAGCGATGGCCTCCCATCGCTGGCTGCGGAAGCCAGAGAAGTCCGCGGCGAACGTGGAGTCATTCGAGAAGTGATAGCGTTCGGAATCGCAAAGCCTACGAATTGTAACGGTGCCTCTTCCTACTTCATGACCATGGTCCAGATCGTGGTAGGTGAATATGCCTGTTTTTAGACGCCCAGCGTTGGAGATGAAGGGAGCAGTCGCAACCGTGGAAGGCAAATTCTGAGCGCCCAACTGATTCAGGAATAACAAACCCACACTTAGGATAAGAAGCGCAGCCGTGCGCTTCAGGGCAGTAATCTTCATCAACGGTTCTCGACTGGAGTTTGCTGCGCGAAAAATGCAAGCCATTTTACGTTCTCCCAGCAGTAGAAGTCTGTTAATCGCCTTGTTCGTAGTGCTACCGGACCCGGCGTACTTGAAATCCGGTGACTGAGAATGGGCGCTCGAGCGCGGTTTTAGAGTTCCCACAACAGTGATGGCACCGAGACGTATCAGCATTCAGATTGCGCCTCTAGCATTGTCATGAGGGCATAGTTTCCGTGCGGCGAGCGTGCCGCTTCAGTGCGGTAGGTTTGTCGACCAAGCAGTGAGCCATGAATCGGGTAAATCATGGACGCCCCCATAAGCTCTTTGACGCCTGTTAGACGAAGAAGAGTGAACGGGAGTGGCAATTTTCCGCCTCTGTGCCAAGGAAATGTAAATGAAAAAACGCTTGAACTTCTCCAGAATTCTGGAGAAATCCTCTTCTCGGTTCCGTTGGGGTTGAATAATGTTTTTCGAAGCCGAATTTCAGGCGAAGAGGTGTGAGTCTACAGAACAACCATTTGAAGCGCTTCTGGGCCTCTTCATGAATTCATATTCTCGTGAGAACAAGTTCTCGGAAGTTATTGAAAACAAATAAATACAAAGAATTTATTTCGTGGTGCTTCGCTTGCAGCCTGTTTCTGTGCGAGGTGTAGCCGCTTGTGCATAGGCGCAAGGAAGGCCCGCGGGTCCGTCTGTTGTATTTGACGGTCTGCGCTCTTCATTGATTCTTGCAAATTCAGGAGGGTTTTGTGAAACAGGCGTGCGAGAAATTAGCTGTACTCTTCAGCATGGTTGCTTTCCTGGTTGGTTTCGGCCTTCCCAGCCGAGTGTCTGCACAAGCAATCAGCGGGGATATCGTAGGAACGGTAGTGGACAAGACTGGGGCGGCTGTGCCTTCTGCCGCGGTTGAGGTGGAAAACGTTGCAACGGGCGTCAAGACAAGCGCGACGGCCAACGACGTGGGGGAGTTCCGTTTCGGCAATCTGCCCGTGGGCACTTATACCATCCGCGTGAGCAAGACCAATTTTACGACAACCACGGTTACGAATTTCGCCGTGGAATTGAACAAGACGAATTCCATTACCGTGACGCTGCAGATTGGGCAACAGTCTGTGACGGTAGAAGTCTCCGGCGCTGCGCCTTTGATTAACACTTCGACGGCCCAGATCGACAATACTTTCGACAGTAAGGCCACCACGGACTTCGCCGTCGCCGCCCAGGGCCAGGGGGTTTTGAATCTGTCCTTGCTCCAAGCCGGAGTGAGCACCAGCGGGGGAGTTGGTGCCGGCACAGGCCCATCCGTTGGAGGGCAGCGACCGCGAGACAACAATTTTACAATCGAAGGCGTCGATAACAACAATAAGACAGTGACCGGTCCGTTGGTCATGGTCCCGAACGATGCGGTGCAGGAATTCTCCGCGCTATCGAATCAATTCAGTCCGGAATTCGGCCATTCGAACGCAGGTCAGTTCAATACCGTCGTCAAGACCGGCAACAATGACATTCATGGCAAAGCCTTCGGATATTTTCAGAACCGGAATTTTAACGCCATCGATCAGGCTGTAATCCAAGCTCTTGGCTCCGGTGCGCAGAACCCGCGCTTGGATGACAACCGTTACGGCGGTCAAGTGGGCGGCCCGGTTATAAAGAATAAGTTGTTTTACTTCGCCGACTTTGAGTATCGGACCAGAGGACAAGCCAGCGTGGCGGCTGGCGGTCTGTGCGCGCCGACGGCGGCGGGCTATACAACCATTCAAGGCATCCCTAATATTTCCACCACGAACCTAGGAATTCTTCAGAAGTACGCGGGAAATGCCCCGGCGGGCGGCAATTGCGGAAATGTGCCTGCCAAGGATCCTGCGGGAAATGCGAACACCACAAGGTCTATTTTCGTGACAAATCCCAACGGAGCGTCGGGATTCACCCCAGTTGAGGTTGGGACGATCCCAGTTCAGGCGCCAAACTTTACCAACTTCAAGTACTTGACCACGGCGATGGATTACAACATCTCGCTGAAAGATCAAATCCGAGGCCGGTACATCTACAACAGCGCAGTGGGGATTGACTTCGCTGCAGCCCTGCCAGCGTTTTTTCTCTCAGTTCCCACCAAGTTTCACTTGGCTTCGCTCTCCGAATATCACACGTTCAATCCAAGCGTCTCCAACGAGTTGCGCGTGGCCTTTAACCGCTTTGCCACCACGGACCCGGCGGGGGATTTTAAGTTCCCCGGGCTGGACAGTTTCCCGAATTTGATTTTCTTCGACTTGGGCTTGCAACTGGGACCCGACTCAGTCGCTCCCCAGTTTGTGATTCAGAACCTCTATCAAGTGATTGACAACGTAACTTGGACCAGAGGAAGGCACACCTTCAAGTTCGGGATGGAGGCCCGTAAGTTTATCTCCCCGCAATCCTTCACGCAGCGCGCACGGGGCGACTATGACTACAATACGTTGGACCTTTATCTCCGCGATCAAAACCCCGACAACCTCGCCGAACGTAGTTTGGGCAATCCGGTCTACTACGGCGACCAAATCGGCATCTTTTGGTACGCCAGCGACAGCTGGAGGATCCGGCAGAATGTGACCCTGAACCTCGGCCTGCGACACGAATACACCACGATTCCCTTTGGAGAAAGATCTCAGAAACTCAATATCGCAGCCGGCGTCCCGGGCCTGATTGACTTCAGCGAGCCGCGCGCACCAAAAACAAATTTCATGCCACGCCTCGGCCTGGCCTGGTCCCCGGGCACAAGCGGGAATACCTCCATTCGAGCGGGTTTTGGACTCGGCTATGACGTCCTGTATGACAACATCGGCATTCTGTCGCTGCCTCCGCAGTTGAGTGGCACAATCGACGAACCCCAGCCACCGGTCATCAACAACTTCCTGGCGAACGGCGGAATTTTGCCCTCTTCCGGCGGTATCCGGACTTTTCCGACCCTGGCTGCCCAACAAGCCGCCACTGCGAACCACGTCGTGGTGGATCAGAAAGATCCTTACTCGATCCAGTACGATTTGAGCGTGCAGCACCGGTTTGGCTCAAAGTATTCTGCGGAGGTGCGTTACTTAGGCACGCGAGGCGTTCACCTTAACACCCAAGAGCGCATCAATGTACAGGATCGCGTCGATTCAACACACTTCCTCCCCACATATCTTGCGGCACCGTCCCAGGCGACCTTGGATGCGTTAACGAATACAGTTGCTAGCATTTCGGCGCGGCCGAGAATTCTTCCCGGCTACGCGGCGAACAATTTCAGAAACAACCTCGTGCAGTTCACTCCAAACGGCTGGTCGGATTATAACGGCCTGGCGGTTCAGGGTTCGCGGCAATTTTCGAACGGGCTGCAATTCCTGGGTGCCTACACCTGGAGCCACACCATTGACAACAGCACTGCGGACTTTTTCACAACGGTCATTACGCCGCGGCGCCCGCAAGACTTCCAGAACATCAACGCGGACAAGAGCTCTTCGGCTCTGGATCATCGTAACCGGTTCAGTATCGCCGCGTACTATGACCTTCCGTATTTCAAGAATGGCAGCTGGATGCGGAAGAACTTGCTGGGCAACTGGCTGTTCGCGCCAGTCTATACGTTCCAGACCGGCGAACCAGCAGACGTGCAAAGCGGTGTGGACGCCAACCTGAACGGAGATTCGGCAGGCGATCGGAGTATCTTTAATTCCAAGGGCGTTCCGGGAACCGGGACCGGCGTGACGGCGCTCTGCAATAGCGGCCTCCCAGCAGGCACGTCGTGTGCGTCGTCGCCCGCAAACATTGTTGCCTATCTGGCGAATAATCCGAATGCTCAGTACATCACGGCTGGAAAAGGCGCTTTGACCACAACGGGCCGGAACACCCTTCAAACTCGACGGATCGACAACCTCGACGTAACCGCAGGGAAGCGGTTTAACCTTACGGAACGCACGCGGCTGGAATTTCAGGCCCAGTTCCTGAACGTCTTGAATCATCCCCAATTCACTCCGGGACTCCTCAACCAAGTCGACTCAATTGGATTCACTGGGGCCGCGGCGACAAATTACCTCAAGCCGTCTAACGGCATCTTCAATCAGCCCAACTTGGCATTCCCGAGCAACTCCAGAACCCTCCAGATGGTGCTGAAGTTCATCTTCTAGCGTCAACTGGCTCGAAAGATTGAAACCAGGACGCCCACGGGCGTCCTGGTTTAGCGGAGACTGATGCTGCTAACTTTGATGCCTTAGAACAGGCGATCAACGATGGGTAGCAGGCACGAACTCGCGGACGAGCCGACGATCGGTGAGTTCGTATCAAGAGGCACGCTAGAGCAACCCTTTCAAGGAGCCAACGCGACGACGTTCAATATTGCGCCCAAGGCGAGAGGCCCTTCCCAACGAAGGACCGTTCCTACACACCGGGCTGTATATGTGACCCAATACTAGAGCGTTTTGAAAGTAATTTTCAGATCCTTCGGGCGCCAGCGAAGCGACAAAAGCAGCCTGAACCGTCACCACGTCGGCGGGATCTACGAACAGAATTCTGCCTTTGGCTTTGATCGTGATCCTGGACGGTTTCGCTAGCATGTCTTCGATCTGAGGCAGAAGATCTCGCACATGAAACACAACTTGCTCATCCATGGGCACGGTCCTCCTTGGGCAGAGTGTCCGCCAAAAACAAGGCAGTTTCGGATGACGCATCGACAAGAGAGTTCAGGCCATTGCCGATGTCTCGCGGATTCGGATTGACAAATGCTTCTTCGCGCGCGCGAAGCACATGAAAGACGGCGCCGTTTTCAGCTTGCGTCAACATGTTTGGCCTCACCGTGCTGCTGGCAGTGCAGCGGGAATGCCGAAGGTTCCATCGACCACTTCGATGAAGTTTCTTTCTTCGCGAAGAATGAACCGCTTAGCTTGCGACGCCGCGAAGTTCTCACGTCCTTCCGGGTCGGCCTTCAGACGTGTTCGGTACGCCTCATACGAAGCCAGACTGTCGAATGCGATGAGGGCCCAGGCAACATCGTTGGTCCCTTCGTAGGGGAGAAAATATCCGACAAGATGTCCGCCGCACCGAGGAATGATGCGGCCCCAATTCTCTGCGTACTTCTTGAACGCCTCTCGCTGGAATGGGTCAATCTGGTAGCGGATGATGCAGACGATCGTCATTGGTATCCCTTTCTCGGTTGGCCTGGCAAGTGCATCGCGGTCGACGGAGAGCGCCGCAATCGTTGCCACCATGCCGCCGATGGCTTCGCGACGGGTTATGTGCGCGCTTGCGGGCTTTGTTGGCTTCATACGGCGCAGTATGCTGGTTGTCTCGCGGGGATACTTCGTCTATCATCAAAGTATGGATGTGGAAGATCACGCGGACCACGCAGTCTCCGGAATTGCCGCGGCCATCGGTGAACCGGCACGCGCCCGCATGCTCTACTGCCTGGTGGATGGCCGGGCACGAACAAGCACCGAACTTGCGATGGTCGCTGACGTAACACCGTCAACCGCCAGCGCGCACCTGCAGCGGCTGAAGACCGAGCGATTGGTGAAGGTGCTCGCCCAGGGGAAACACCGCTACTACAGTTTGGAAGGGGCCAACGTAGCCGCCGCCCTCGAAGCCTTGAGCGTGCTCGCCGGCGGATCCCGCGACGTTTTCGTGCCGAACACGCCAAGCCGGCTGCGGACCGCGCGGACCTGCTACGACCACATCGCGGGTACGCTGGGCGTGTCGCTGCATGACCGCTTCAAGGCACTAGGCTGGCTGTCGGGCGGCTCAGGCGCTGAAAACGCTTACGATCTCACGCCGCCTGGGGCGAAGGCATTTGAAGCTCTTGACATTGACATCGAGGTAACTCGGACTCTGCGGCGTCGTTTTGCGTACCCCTGCGTGGACTGGAGTGAGCGGAGACCGCATGTCGGTGGCGCTGTCGGTGCTGCTCTGCTGAGCCTCTCCCTGAAACGAAAATGGGTAATCCAGGATCGCGACTGTCGCGCTTTGACAATCACCAGAGTTGGCCGACATGAAATGATGATTCGTTTCGGCCTTCACTCTTGAGGTGTTGAGGGCACGCCGCCCGCCGGGAATTATTAGGCAGCTTCTGGACGACGCCGTTGCTGCGGCGATATGGCAGACGTGATTGTCTGGGCCATCAAGTCTGGCTGTTTC
>WNFJ01242495.1_pt1 | contig 14873 bp, 13 predicted proteins | sample 5400461 | NCBI WGS metagenome assembly WNFJ01 (sample SAMN13153349, study PRJNA577476) | soil metagenome | isolation source: 115 cm saprolite on Douglas fir-dominated hillslope | place: USA:California | collected 2013-09-17 | reverse complement strand
GACGTGGCCCGCCTGCGCCAGGAGGTGATGTCGCGCCAGGCCGAGACCGACAAGCTGCGTGCCGACCTCGAGCGTATCAAGGAGATGGACCTGCGCCTGGAGCGCCGCCGATGACGCGACGTGTATTAGTGGTCGACGACGATGCCGCCATCCTCGAGGTGCTCGAGATGCGGCTGACGGCCATGGGTTTCGACGTCATGGCCACGCGCGACGCGCAGGCGGCGCTGGGCGCGGTGGAGGGCGCGCGCTTCGACCTGGCGTTGCTCGACCTTCGCATGGAGCCGATGGACGGCATCCGCCTGATGGAGAGCCTGCACGAGCGCCAGCCGCGGCTGCCCGTGCTCATCATGACCGCGCACGGCACGATCGAGACGGCGGTGGAGGCCGTGCAGCGCGGCGCCTTCGACTACCTCACCAAGCCGTTCGTCCGCGACGAGCTCCGGGCCAAGATCGGCCGCGCGCTGGCCACACGGCGCTGGGCCCGCGACCGCGAGCGGCTCCTGGCCGTGGGCCAGACGCTGGCGTCGTCCGGCGTGATGGACCGCGTGCTCGACGCGGTGGCGCAGGCGACGGTGGAGACGACGGAGGCCGAGCGCTGCGTTGTCTTCCAGCTGCAGCAGGGACGTTTGCTGCCGATGGCGAGCGCCGGCTCGCCGCCGCCCTCGTGGCCGGCCCTCGAGACGGCGGCCCGCGCCGCCATGGACAAGGGCGTGCCCACCACGTTCCCGGGTATCGAGACCGGCGCGATCGTGGCGGCGCCGCTGCTCGTGCAGCGCGGGCCCGCGGGCGCGCTGGTCATCGAGACGCCCTCGCGCGTGGAGCCGACCGAGGACGACCTCGAGCTGCTGGCGCTCTTCTCGTCGCAGGCGGCGGTGGCCATCCGCAACACCCACGAGCTGGAACGGCTGCGCAGCGGTGCCCTGGCCGCCCTCGGCCGCATGGCCACCCAGGTGGCGCACGAGCTGAAGAATCCGCTGGCCGGGCTGCGGCTCTACGCGCGGCACCTCGAGCAGCGGCTGGCCAAGACCGGCGACGGCGACGGCGCGGCCCTCGCGCAAAAGATCTCCGGCACCGTCGATCACCTCGCGGCCGTCGTCTCCGAGATCACCGCCTTCGGACGCCCGCCGGAGCTGCACCGGGCGCCGGTGGCCCTGCACGCGCTGCTCGACGAGTGCGTGTCGTTCGCCCAGGCGCGCATCACGACCGAGGACATCGAGATCTTCCGCATCTACGATCCGACGGCTCCGCCGCAGGCGATGCTCGACGCGCGCGAGCTGCGCAAGGCGTTCCTCAACCTGATCCTCAACGGCCTGGAGTCGCTGGCGCCGGGCGGGCGCCTCACCGTGACCACCGCGTGGGCCGCCGACACCAAGGCGCTGACGGTGACGATCGAGGACACGGGCGGCGGCATGCCCGACGAGACGCTGTCGCGCATCTTCGACCTTTTCTTCACCACCAAGCCCCAGGGCACCGGCCTCGGCATGGCCATCGCGCGCTCGGTGATCGATCTGCACGGCGGCGAGCTGAGCGTGCACAGCGTGGTGGGGCAGGGCACGCGCGTGGTGGCGCGGCTGGCGATCGAGCCCGCGCCGCGGCGCGCGGAGGACACGGCCACGTGAGTCGCCATACCGTGCTCGTGGTGGACGACGAGGCCTCGATCGCGGACGGCTTGCGCCTCACGCTGGAGGCGGAAGGCATGAGCGTCCGCCTGGCCGGCAGCGTGCGCACGGCGCTGGCGGCGGTGGCGCAGACGGACGTGCAGGCGGCCATCGTGGACCTGATGCTGCCCGACGGCGACGGCCTCACCCTCACGCGCGAGCTGAAGGCGCGCGACGCGGCGATAGAGGTCATCGTCATCACCGCCTACGGCTCCGTGCGCAAGGCGATGGAGGCGACCAAGGGCGCCGGCGCCTTCTACGTGCTCGAGAAGCCGTTCGATCCTGACGAGGTGGTGGGACTCGTCAAGAACGCGCTCGAGCACCGCAAGCTCGTCGTCGAGAACACGGAGCTGCGGCGGCGGCTCGCCGACCAATCGGCGGACAGCGAGATCCTCGGCTCCGCCCCCGGCATCCAGCGAGTGCTGGAGACCATCGCGTCGGTGGCCGACGCCGACGCCAACGTGCTGATCCTCGGCGAGAGCGGCACCGGCAAGGAGCTGATCGCCAACGCGCTGCACGAGCGCTCGGGCCGCCGCGAGGGGCCGTTCGTCAAGATCAACTGCGCGGCGCTGCCCAAGGACCTCATCGAGTCGGAGCTCTTCGGCCACACCAAGGGCTCGTTCACGGGCGCGACGATGGAGAAGGTGGGGCTGCTCGAGGAGGCGCACAAGGGCTCGCTCCTGCTCGACGAGATCACCGAGATGCCGCCGGACCTCCAGGCCAAGCTCCTGCGCGTGCTCGAGGAGCGCGTGGTGCGGCGGATCGGCGGCGCGAAGTCCATCCCCGTGGACTTCCGCCTGCTCTCGTCGACCAACCGCAACCCCGAGCAGGCGGTGAAGGACGGCGGCCTCCGCCAGGACCTCTACTTCCGCATCAACACCGTGACCATCGTGGTGCCGCCGCTCCGCGAGCGCCGCGAGGACGTGCCGATCCTCGTGCGCGCCTTCCTCGACCGCTACCGCGCCAAGCACCAGCGCGGCGCCGACGCCATCGAGCCGGAGGCGTACCGGCGCCTGCTGTCGTACTCGTGGCCGGGCAACGTCCGCGAGCTGCAGCACGCGATCGAGCGCGCCGTGCTCGTCGCGCGCGGCAAGGAGATCACCCTCGCCGACCTGCCCGAGTCCCTCCAGCACGCGGCGGGGGAGGGCGGCGGCACGGCCATCGCGCCGTCGGAGGTGCCGGCGGGCTCGCTGGAAGAGATCGAGCGCGCGTCCATCCTCAAGGCGCTCGAGTCCACGCGCTGGAACAAGCAGGCCGCGGCCGCGCTGCTGGGCTTGCGCCGTCCCACGCTCTATTCGAAGATGCGCAAGCACAATATCCCGCAGCGCCGCCCGTAGCCGAGCCCCGTTCCGCCGCCCGAAGGCTGAGCAGGCGCCCGGCCACTGCCTGAGATTTGGGCAGCCCTGAGGCCGGCCGGGTTCGCCCAATCGCCTGAAATCGCGGCCTTGAGGCCGCGCGCGCGCGGCACGTCCGTTGCTCGTACGTCCGCGATCGGGAGGACCGTGATGAAGAAGATCGAGGCGATCATCAAGCCGTTCAAGCTGGACGACGTCAAGGAGGCGCTCACTGGCATCGGCGTGATCGGCATGACCGTCTCCGAGGTGCGCGGCTTCGGCCGCCAGAAGGGCCACACGGAGCTGTACCGGGGCGGCGAGTACACGGTCGACTTCCTCCCGAAGATCAAGATCGAGGTCGTCGTGCCCGACCAGTTCGTGGACAAGGTGGCTGAGGTCGTGGCGGCCGCGGCCAAGACCGGCAACATCGGCGACGGCAAGATCTTCGTGTCGACCGTGGAGGCGGCGATCCGCATTCGCACGGGCGAGCGGGATCAATCCGCGCTTTGATTCGCCGACCGTCGGGCGCGGAGGCGCACGACGGCAACATAAGGAGACTCGCGTGAAGCGACTGACCCTGGCCCTGCTCGCGCTGCTCGTCCTCGGCGTCACCGCGAGCGGGGTCCTCGCCCAGCAGCCGGCGGCGCCCCCGAGCAGCGCCGCGCCCGCGGCCCCCGCCTCGCCGGCGCCGGCGGCGTCGAAGATCGACCACGGCGACACGGCCTGGATGCTGAGCGCCTCCGCGCTCGTGCTCCTCATGACCGCTCCGGGGCTTGCCCTGTTCTACGGCGGCATGGTGCGCCAGAAGAACGCCCTCGCCACGCTGATGCAGTCCTTCATCATCATGGCGGTCATCTCGATCCAGTGGGTGCTGTGGGGCTACAGCCTCGCCTTCGGCCCCGACAAGGGCGGCATCATCGGCGGGCTGGAGTGGATCGGCCTGCGCGGCGTCGGTCCCGAGCCCTTCGACGCCTACAGTAAGACGATCCCGCACACCGTGTTCATGCTGTTCCAGATGATGTTCGCGATCATCACGCCGGCGCTGATCACCGGTGCCTTCGCCGAGCGCAAGAAATTCTCGGCGTTCCTGCTCTTCACGCTGCTCTGGGCGACCCTCGTGTACGACCCGCTCGCGCACTGGGTGTGGGGCGACGGCGGTTGGCTCAAGAAGCTGGGCGCCCTCGACTTCGCCGGCGGCACCGTCGTGCACATCTCGTCCGGCATCTCCGCACTCGTCTGCGCGATCGTGCTCGGCCGCCGGCGCGGCTACGGACATCAGCCGATGCAGCCGCACAACCTGCCGTTGACGGTGATGGGCGCCGGCCTGCTGTGGTTCGGCTGGTTCGGCTTCAACGCGGGCAGCGCGCTGGAGGCCAACGGGCTGGCCGCCAGCGCCTTCCTCGCCACCAACACCGGCGCATCGGCAGCGGCGCTCGGCTGGATGTTCACGGAGTGGGCGACCCGCGGCAAGCCGACCGTGCTCGGCGCCGCCTCGGGCGCGGTGGCCGGACTGGTGGCCATCACCCCGGCCTCCGGCTTCGTCGGCCCGCTCTCGTCGATCGTCATCGGCGCCGTGGCCGGCGCGCTCTGCTACACGGCGTGCAACCTCAAGTCCCGGTTCGGCTACGACGACTCGCTCGACGTCGTCGGCGTGCACGGCGTGGGCGGCACCTGGGGCGCGCTCGCCACCGGCCTGTTCGCCTCCAAGGCCATCAACGACGCCGGCGCCGACGGCCTCTTCTTCGGCAATCCCGGCCAGCTGTGGACCCAGCTCGTCGCGGTGGTCGCCACCATCGCGCTGGCTGTGGTACTGACATGGGTGATTCTCAAGGTCGTGGACGCCGTCGTCGGCCTGCGCGTGAGCGACGAGGACGAGGCGGCGGGACTCGACCTCTCGCAGCATTCGGAGACGGCGTACGTGCTGGGCGGCGGGCAATATGGCGAGTTCTCGTCGGCCACCGGTCCCTTCGCCGACGCCGTGCGCGCCGCCGAGGCGAAGCCGCGGCCGTCGATGAGTCACTGACTGCCGGACGCTTGATTTCGCTCCGTCAGTTGCCCTAAGGTATGCGGGCCGCCGGCGCCGAAGGCGCCGTCGGTCCGACGTTTTCAGCTACCACTCTACGGAGAGGGAGAAGGAGCGCACCGAATGACCCCCAAGGACGTCGTCAAGCTGGCCAAGGAGAAAGGCGTCAAGATCGTCGATCTCCGCTTCATCGATCTGCCCGGTCTCTGGCAGCACTTCTCGATCCCGATGTCCGAGCTGAAGGAGGACATCTTCGAGGATGGTCTTGGCTTCGACGGCTCGTCGATCCGCGGCTTCCAGACGATCGACGAGTCCGACATGCTCCTGATCCCCGATCCGACGACCGCGCAGATGGATCCGTTCACGGCCGTCCCGACGCTGGTGCTCATCTGCAACGTCAAGGACCCGGTGACGGGCAAGCCCTACACGCGCGACCCGCGCTACATCGCGCAGAAGGCCGAAGCCTATGTGAAGAAGACGGGCGTGGCGGACACCATCTACATCGGGCCCGAGCTCGAGTTCTTCTTCTTCGACTCGATCCGCTTCGACCAGAACTACAACAGCGGCTACTACTTCATCGACTCCGAGGCCGGCGCGTGGAACACCGGCCTCGAGGGCAGCCCGGACCGGCCGAACCTCGGCTACAAGCCGCGCTACAAGCAGGGCTACTTCCCGGTCCCGCCGATGGACAAGTTCCAGGACATCCGCTCGGACATGGTGCTGGCGCTCGAGTCGGTCGGCGTGCGCGTCGAGGTGCACCACCATGAGGTGGCGACGGGCGGTCAGACGGAAATCGACATGCGCTTCGACACGCTCACGAAAATGGCCGACAAGGTCCTCTGGTACAAGTACTGCGCGAAGAACACCGCGCGCAAGTGGGGCAAGACGGCAACGTTCATGCCGAAGCCGCTGTTCCAGGATAACGGCTCGGGCATGCACACGCACCAGTCGCTGTGGAAGGGCGGCAAGAACCTCTTCTACGAGCGCGGCGGATACGCGGACATCAGCAAGACCTGCCTCTACTACATCGGCGGCATCCTCAAGCACGCGCCCGCCCTGCTGGCGTTGATCGCGCCGTCGACCAACTCCTACAAGCGGCTCGTGCCCGGATATGAAGCGCCGATCAACCTCGTGTACAGCCAGCGGAATCGGTCGGCCGCCATTCGGATTCCCATGTACTCCAAGGCCGAAGGCGCCAAGCGCATCGAGTTCCGCACGCCGGACCCGACGTGCAATCCGTATCTCTCGTTTGCCGCGTGCGTGATGGCGGGCCTCGACGGCATCGCCAACAAGATCGATCCCGGCAAGCCGGTGGACAAGGACCTCTATGAGCTGCCGCCGGCCGAGCAGAAGAAGATCAAGCAGCTGCCCGGCGACCTCTCGATCGTGCTCGAAAACCTCGAGAAGAGCCACGACTGGCTGCTGAAGGGCGACGTCTTCACGCCGGACGTGATCGAGACGTGGATCGAGTACAAGCGGAAGAACGAGGTCGATGCGGTGCGGCTGCGTCCGCACCCGTGGGAGTTCGCCCTCTACTTCGACATTTGAGGGGCCTCGAAGGGCCCCTCAAACTCCCCGACGTTCGGAGCGCCCCGGGGAACCCGGGGCGCTCCTCTATGTCCGACGGCCCTCAGCGGAGTTCCGCTACTTCACGATTTCGAGGAGCTCCACCTCGAAGACGAGCGTGGCGCCGGGCTTGATCTTCGGCGGCGCGCCCCGGTCGCCGTACGCGGTGTCGGCGGGGCAGACGAGCCGGCTCTTGCCGCCGACCTTCATCTGCTGCATGCCCTCAGTCCAGCACTTGATCACGCCGCTGAGCGGAAACGTGATGGGCTCGCCGCGCTGGATGGAGCTGTCGAACACCGTACCGTCCATCAGTGTGCCCTGGTAGTGCACCTTCACCTTGTCCGACGCGGTGGGACTGGGGCCCGTGCCGGGCTTGAGCGTGGTGACGACGGCGCCCGAGGGCGTCTTGACGGCGCCCTTCTCGGCGGCCGCCTTGTCGACGAAGGCCAGGCCCGCCTTGCGCTCCGGTACGGCCGCCGCGGTGACGCGCGCCTTCTGCAGCTCCTGGATTTTCGGGCCGTACACCTGGAGATCGACCTTCTTTTCCTTGCCCGTGACGCCGTCGCCGATGCCCGCCTTCACGATCTCGAGATCGGCCGGGCTCAACGCGAACGACGACAGGTTCTGCGCGATGACGAGTCCGAGAGCGTAGAGCGTCTTCTGCTCTTCCGTTTTCATCTCGGGTTGGGCCAGGGACGCGGCGGGCGCGGCCGCGATGAGCAGGAGAACGAGCGCGAGGAGCGGCAGCTTTCGCATCGAGGATCCTTTCGAGAGTTGTTTCGACCACCATACGCCCGAAGCCCCCGCGCCGTCCCGTTCGGCGGCTGCCTCCGAAATGAGCAGGCGCCCGGGACATGCCGGGGGGTTGGGCAGAGCCGACCGCCAGAATCACCCGTAAGCGATTGATTTGCCGTGAGGGAGGTCTGGCACCGGGCTTGCCGTAGAGGCCCTCGCGATGAGCGCCGACAAGGCCGTCCAATCCCGTCCGCGGTGGCGTGTAGCGATCGTCGATGATCACGAGCGGTCCCGCTCGGCGCTGCGCGCCGCCATCTGGGCGGCCGGGGGCGAGGTCGTGGGGGAATCGGTGCGCTGCGCCGACGCGCTCGCGGTCGTCCGTCGCGCCGCCCCCGACGTCGCGGTCTGCGCCGCGGGACTGCCCGACGGCGACGGCGTGCAGACGGCGGCGCAGCTCACGGCCGCCGATTATCCGGTCGTGCTCTTCACCAGCCACACCGACGAGGCGCTCGTGGAGCGCGCGCGCGCGGCCGGCATCATGGCGTTCCTGCTTAAGCCGCTGCGTCCCGCCGAGCTGGCGCCCGCGCTCGATCTCGCCATCGCGCGCTTCGCCGAGACCCGGCAGCTCAGGCAAACGCTCGAGGACCGCAAGGTGATCGAGCGCGCCAAGGGCACGCTGATGACGCGCTTCGGCCTCACCGAGGACGAGGCCTTCAAGCGGCTGCGCCGCGCGGCCATGGACAGCCGCAAGCCGATGGTCGAAGTCGCGCGCGCCTTGCTCGTCTCGGAGTCCGTGATCTCGTGATCCTCCACCGGACAACGACGTCCACGATCGGGGCGGCAGGGGCGCCGCCCACATCACCCGAACCCGGAACAGGAGACGCTATGTCCTACTCTCGCAGAGACTTTCTCAAGACCGGCCTCGTCGCGGCCGGGGCCGGTGCGGCCGTCGCGCATGGCTTCCCGTCGATCGTCGCCGCCCAGAGCAAGGAGCCGGTCAAGATCGGCGTCCTGCACTCGCTGTCGGGCACGATGGCCATCAGCGAGGTGTCGCTGCGCGACGTCGTGCTGATGGCCGTCGACGAGATCAATGCCAAGGGCGGCGTCATGGGCCGGCCGATCCAGCCCGTCGTCGTCGACCCCGCGTCGAACTGGGACCTCTTCGCGGAGAAGGCCAAGCAGCTCCTGCTCCAGGACAAGGTCGCCGTCGTCTTCGGCTGCTGGACGTCGGTCAGCCGCAAGTCGGTGCTGCCGGTGTTCGAGAACAACAACGGGCTGCTGTTCTACCCCGTGCAGTACGAGGGCGAAGAGTGCAGCAAGAACGTCTTCTACACCGGGGCCTGCCCGAACCAGCAGCTGATTCCCGGCGGCGAGTACCTCATGTCGAAGGAGGGCGGCGGGTACAAGAAGTTCTACCTGCTCGGCACGGACTACGTGTTCCCGCGCACGGCCAACAAGATCCTCCGGGCGTTCCTGCTCGCCAAGGGCGTGCCGGCCGCGAACATCGAGGAGGAGTACACGCCGTTCAGCCATCAGGACTATCAGACGATCGTCGGCAAGATCAAGCGCTTCGCCTCGGGCGGCGGCGCATGCGTGCTGTCCACGATCAACGGCGACAGCAACGTGCCCTTCTACAAGGAGTTCGCCAACCAGGGGCTACGCTCCGAGAACGCGCCGATCATGGCCTACAGCGTGGCCGAGGACGAGCTGCGCGGCATGGACACCTCTGCGCTGGTCGGCCACCTCGCGGCGTGGAACTACTTCCAGTCCGTCGACACCCCGGCCAACAAGAAGTTCGTCAACGCGTTCAAGGAGTACGCGCAGAAGAAAGGCCTGCCCGGCGGCAGCAAGCGCGTGACGGACGATCCGATGGAGGCGGCCTACTTCGGCGTCTACATCTGGAAGCAGGCCGTGGAGAAGGCCAAGTCCTTCGACGTCGACCCGGTGCGGAAGGCCGTCTACGGCCAGACGTTCGCGGCGCCGGTCGGCACCATCAAGATGCACGAGTACAACCAGCACACGTACCGGCCGGTGCTGATCGGCGAGATCCTCAAGGACGGCCAGTTCAAGATCATCTCGCGCACCAAGACGAACGTGGAGCCCGAGCCGTGGTCGAAGTACACGAGCCCGGACAAGGGTTGTGACTGGATCAATCATCAGGGCACGTATCAGAAGAAGGCCTGATGAAGCGTCTGCTGCTGCTGGTGTTCGTGGCGTGGCTCGCCGGACCAACGGCGAGCCACGCGCAGTCTCCGGAAGCGCTCAAGGCGCTCGCCGATCTCGCGGTGGACGACAGTGACAAGCGCGAGGCGGCGGTGAACGCGCTCGGCGGCACGCGGGATCCGAAGTGGCTCGACTTCCTCGCCGCGCTCCGCGATGGTAACGTGTACGCGCGCACCCACGGCAAGACGGCGGAGGTGGTGATCGGCGGCGCCAAGTCCACCAAGGGCGACGCGGAGCTCGTCGAGATCGCCTCCGCCTATGACCGTAAGCCGCTCGGCACCGTCCCCGCGTCGAGCCTCACCGAGATCGCCGCCGATCGGCGGCTGCGGATCGCTATCAAGCCGTTCCTGGACGCCGACGAGACGCGTGTACAGCTCGCCAGCCCCGATGCGGAGACGCGTCGGGGCGCCGCCATGAAGCTCGGCCACAAGGCCGACGCGGGCGCGACGGCGGTGGTCGAGGCCGCGATCGCCAAGGAGCGGGTCGAGCACGTGCGCCATGCGTTGCAGGAGGCGCTCGCCCTCATCCGTCTCGCGCACGGCGCGCCCGCCGTGCGTATTCTCGCCGCGCAGTCGCTGGGCAACCTCCACTCGTTCGACGCCATGCCCGCGCTACAGGCGCTGGCCACGGACGCGAGCGCATCGCCCGCGGAGCGCGACGCCGCCACCCAGGCCATCCGGCAGATCGAGCGCTGGAGCCTGCTCGTGCGTACCGTGGAGACGGTGTTCCAGGGCGCCTCGCTCGCGTCCATCCTGCTCCTGATGGCGCTCGGGCTGGCCATCGTGTTCGGCCTGATGGGCGTGATCAACATGGCGCACGGCGAGCTGATGGCCCTCGGCGCCTACAGCACGTTCGTCGTGCAGAACGTGTTTCGGGCGCGGTGGCCCGAGTGGTTCGACGCGTACTTCGTGGTGGCGCTGCCCGTGTCGTTCGTGGTCGCCGCGCTCGTCGGCATCATCCTCGAGCGCGGGGTGATCCGCCGGCTCTACGGCCGCCCGCTGGAGACGCTCCTGCTGACGTGGGGCGCCTCGCTGATCATCCAGCAGGGGCTGCGGCTGTGGTTCGGCGCCGCCAACGTGGACGTCTCCTCGCCGAGCTGGCTCTCCGGCGGCTTCGCCCTCATGACCGGGCTCACCCTGCCGTTCAACCGGCTCTTCATCATCGCGCTGGCGTCGGTGAGCGTGGCGGGCATGTACTGGCTGCTCTTCCGCACCGACCGCGGCCTCACCATCCGGGCGGTGACCCAGAACCGCGGGATGTCGTCGTGCCTCGGCGTGCGCGCGGGCGTCGTGGACGCGGTGACCTTCGGGCTCGGCGCCGGCCTGGCCGGCCTCGCGGGCGCGGCGCTCACGCAGATCGGCAACGTGGGGCCGTCGCTCGGCCAGAACTACATCGTGGACTCCTTCATGGTGGTGGTGACGGGCGGCGTTGGGAAGCTCGCGGGAACCATCCTGGCCGCGGCCGGCATCGGCACACTCAACAAGGGCATCGAGCCCGCGCTCGGCGCGGTGTTCGCCAAGGTGGCCATCCTGGTCGCGGTCATGATCTTCCTGCAGCGCCGGCCGGCCGGACTCTTCGCCACGCGGGGACGCAGTGCCGAAGCGTGAGGCGGTCGCCATCGCCGTCGCCGCCCTGCTGCTCGTGGTGGTGCTGCCGATCTGCAACGCGCTGCCCACGAGCTCGCCGCTGCATCTCTCCGACTTCCGGCTGAATCTCTTCGGCAAGTTCCTCGCGTACGCGATCCTCGCGCTGGGCCTGGATCTCCTGTGGGGCTATGCCGGCGTGCTCAGCCTCGGCCACGGCGTGTTCTTCGGGCTGGGCGCCTATGCGATGGGCATGCATCTGATGCTGGAGATCGGCTCCAAGAGCGTGTACCAGAGCGCGCTGCCGGACTTCATGGTCTGGAACCAGATCAAGGAGCTGCCGCTGTTCTGGAAGCCGTTCTACTCGGGCGCGTTCACGCTGGCGGCGGTGGTGCTGGTCCCGGGGCTGTTCGCGCTCGCGTTCGGGTTCCTCGCTTTTCGCAGCCGCATCCGCGGCGTCTATTTCTCGATCATCACGCAGGCGCTCGCGCTGTCGGCGTGGCTGGTGTTCAACCGGAACGAGATGCGGCTCGGCGGCACAAACGGCCTCGCGGACTTCAAGACGATCTTCGGCTTTCCGCTGAACCAGCCGTCCACGCAGCGCGGCCTCTACGCGGTCACGGCGGCGACGCTCGTGGTGGCGTACCTGGTCTGTCGCCGGATCACCGGCAGCCGCGCGGGCAAGGTGCTCGTGGCCATCCGCGACAGCGAGACGCGCGTGCTCTTCTCCGGCTACTCGCCCGCGCGCTACAAGCTCTTCGTGTTCGTCGTCTCCGCCGTGCTGGCCGGCGTGGACGCCCGCCAAGATCGGCGTGCTGCCGTCGATCGAGATGGTGGTGTGGGTGGCCGCCGGCGGGCGCGGCACCCTGGTGGGCGCGGTGGCCGGGGCGTTCGGCGTGAACTGGATGCAGTCGTGGCTCACGACCAGTTATCCCGACGTCTGGCTGCTGTTCCTCGGCGGCCTCTTCATGGGCGTCGTGCTGTTCTTCCCCGACGGCGTCGTCGGCGCCGTCGCGCGCGCCGCCACGCGACTTTACGCCCTGACGGGACGTCCGGCGTCGACTACCACGCAGCCTGAAAGCGCACGCAGCCGGGAAGCGTCCAGGCCAGGCCACCCACGGTCAGAACCGCTCTCGCGGACCCCGCTCCAATAACATGGCAGACACCCCGTGACCTCCACCGGCTCCATCATCTATCTCGAGGACGTGACCGTCTCCTACGACGGTTTCAAGGCGCTGTCGCGCCTGAATTTCTACATGGACCGCCGCGAGCTGCGCGTGGTCATCGGCCCGAACGGCGCGGGCAAGACGACGCTGCTCGACGTGATCTCCGGGCGGGCGAAGCCCGAGCACGGACGCGTGATCTTCGGCGACCATACCGATCTCCTCCCGCTCGCCGAGAACGACGTGGTCGGGCTCGGCATCGGCCGCAAGTTCCAGACGCCGTCGGTCTTCGTCAACCTCAGCGTGTGGGACAACGTCGAGCTCTCGCTCAAGCGCCCCAGCAAGGGTGTCTTCGCCACCCTCCTGGAGCGCGATGCCGCCAGCGAGCGCGAGCGGATCGCCGCCACGCTGAGCACGGTGGGGCTCGGGGGCAAGGCGTCGCTGCCGGCCGGCGTCCTGTCGCATGGCGAGAAGCAGTGGCTCGAGATCGGCATGGTGATGGCGCAGGATCCAGAGCTGCTGCTGGTGGACGAGCCGGTGGCGGGCATGACCGACGAGGAGACGGCGCGGACCGGCGCGCTGCTGGAATCGATCGCCGCCGACCGCTCGGTGCTCGTCATCGAGCACGACATGGAGTTCGTGCGACAGATCGCCCGGAAGGTCACCGTGCTGCATCAGGGCACGGTGCTGTGCGAAGGCCCGGTGGAGCAGGTGCAGTCGGATCCGCGCGTGCTCGAGGTCTACCTCGGGCGCCGCCGCGAGACGGCCGATGCTCACGGTTGAGCGGCTCGACGTCGCCTACGGCGGCTCGCAGGTGCTCTGGGGCGTCGACCTCCAGGTCGCCCAGGGCGAGGTCCTCTGCCTGATGGGCCGCAACGGCGTGGGCAAGACCACGCTGCTCAAGACGGTGATGGGCCTGCTGCCCGCGCGCGGCGGGCGTGTGACCTTCGACGGGGCGGACATCACGCGCTGGTCGACCGACCGGCGCGCGCGCGCCGGCATCGGCTACGTGCCGCAGGGCCGCGAGATCTTCCCGCACCTCACGGTCGAGGAGAATCTTCGGGTGGCCCAGCTGGGCTGCGGCCGCGCCGACAGGATGGACGACGTGCTCGAGCTGTTCCCCGCGCTCCGGCGATTCCTCGGGCGCCAGGGCGGTGTGCTGTCGGGGGGCGAGCAGCAGATGCTGGCCATCGGGCGCGCGCTGCTCACGCGCCCCAAGCTGCTCATGCTCGACGAGCCGACGGAGGGCATCCAGCCGTCGCTCATCCTCGAGATCGAGGAGGCGATCCGCCGGATCAAGAAGGAGATGGGACTGGCCGTGCTGCTCGTCGAGCAATACCTCGACTTCGCCGAGCGCCTGGCCGACGCGTATGTGATCATGGCCAAGGGCGCGGTGGTGGCGGCCGGCGCCACCCGGGATCTGCACGCCGACCAAGTGAAGCAGCACCTCACCGTCTGAGGCTCGGAGGTCCAGCGATGCACCTCACGCCCCGGGAGCAGGAGAAGCTGCTCATCTTCACCGCGGCCGAGCTGGCGCGCCGGCGCCGGGCCCGCGGTCTCAAGCTCAACCATCCCGAGGCGCTCGCCATCATCACCGCCGACATCCTCGAGGGCATCCGCGACGGGCGCACCGTCTCCGACCTGATGGAGGCGGGCTTGTCGATCCTCCGGCGTGATGACGTGATGGAAGGCGTCCCGGAGATGATCGACGAGGTGCAGGTCGAGGGCACCTTCCCTGACGGCACCAAGCTGGTCACGATCCACCACCCGATCCGCTGAGATGATCGTGAGCCTCGAGGTGTGGGCGCTGTTCGTCGTCACGGAGAGCATCCTCTGCCTCACGCCGGGACCGGCCCGTCCTGCTCGTCGTCGCGCAGGCGCTGGGCCGCGGCGCCGCGGCGTCGGTCTGGGCGACGCTCGGTATCCTCACCGGAAACGCCCTCTACTTCGCCCTCTCGGCCACGGGGCTGGGCGCCCTGCTCCTCGCGTCGTACGAGCTCTTCGCGCTCGGCCGCTGGCTGGGCGCCGCCTATCTGATCTGGCTCGGCGTGCGCGCGTCTTCGGGGCGCTCGGCCACGCGCTCGACCGCGCCGACGGTCGCGGCGGGACGGCGGCGGACGTTCGTGAACGGCTTCGTGCTGCAGGCGGCGAATCCGAAGGCGTTGCTGTTCTTCGTGGCGCTGTTGCCGCAGTTCGTCGAGCCCGGCGGCCAGGTGGCCGGCCAGGTGCTCGTGCTGGCGGTGACCAGCGTGGCGATCGAGCTCGTGATCCTGCTTGCCTACGGCGCGGCCGCGGGACGGCTCCACGCGCTCACCGCGAGTCCTCGCGTCGCGCGCCTTGTCGACCGTCTGACCGGGACGATGCTCGTGACCGCCGGCGCCGGCCTCGCCGCTGTTCGCCGGAGCTGATCGGACCGATGCCGAGGCCAAGGAGGCCGCGATGATTCCAGGGGAGTACCTGCTCGAGAGCGGCGACATCGAGGCGAACGTCGGACGGCGGACGCTCGAGCTGACCGTCGAGAACACGGGCGACCGTCCGATCCAGGTCGGCTCGCACTTCCACTTCTTCGAGGTGAACCGCGCGCTGCG
>WNFJ01271242.1_pt1 | contig 14882 bp, 17 predicted proteins | sample 5400461 | NCBI WGS metagenome assembly WNFJ01 (sample SAMN13153349, study PRJNA577476) | soil metagenome | isolation source: 115 cm saprolite on Douglas fir-dominated hillslope | place: USA:California | collected 2013-09-17 | reverse complement strand
GCGGCGGATTCCGCTGGAGTGCGCTGGCGGAATCGATCTGGAGAACGTGCGGTCGTACGCGGCGACAGGCGTGGATTTCATTTCGGTGGGGGCGCTGACGCATTCATCGACAGCCGTGGATATGAGTTTGAGAGTCACTCCAGCTTAGAGCCCAGTCGTTGGTCGTTAGTCGTTACTCGATGGTCGTTCGGGCCGGCCCACTTCGTTGCGTCTTCATTTTCCCCGGATTCGATTTGCCAACGACTGACGACCAACGACCAGCGTCCGGCGACTGTTTATAATTCCCTCCATCTCCGCTTCCACGAAAACTCGCAGCCTGCCGTCTGTGCACAAGGCGACAGATGTTCGCCTCGGCCGTATCGTGCGCCTGCTCATGAGCCACGCCACCGTTGTCGTCAGCGGTACGAAGATCGCGGAAGAAATCGGGACGAGCCGGTCGGAAGTTTGGCGGCTCATTCAGCAACTGCGCGGATTGGGCGTGGACGTGGCTGGACATCCAGCGACGGGCTATCAGTTGCGCGCGGTTCCAGACCTGCTCCTGCCGGAAATGTTGGCGCCATCATTGAAGGGCACGATCTTTGGAGGTGGCCCGATCCATCACTATTACAAAATCGGCTCGACCAATTCGGAGGCAATGCGATCCGCGGCGGAGGGCGGGCCGGAAGGCAGCGTATTTCTCGCCGAAGAACAGCTGGCCGGGCGGGGACGTGGTGCGCACACGTGGCATTCGGCGCGGTCGACGGGGATTTACTGCTCGGTGATCCTGCGTCCGGTGATGCCGCCTTCGGATGCGCTGATTTTTTCGCTGGCTGCGGGGCTGGCGGTGCGCGCGGCCGTTATGGAGATTGCACCGCAGCTTCGTGCGGACCTGAAATGGCCGAACGACCTGCTGCTTACCGGCAAAAAATTCTGCGGCATTCTCACCGAGATGAATGCCGAAGCCACGCGGGTGCGACATCTGGTGGTGGGGATGGGGATCAACGTGAACCAGGTGAACTTTCCGGCTGAGCTGCGGGAAATGGCGACGTCGTTGCGGATCGAGACCGGCACCGAGTGGTCGCGCGTGGAACTCTGCGCCGCTTTGCTAAAATCGCTCGACCGGGAGTATCGGACCTTGATTGAGGATGCGGGAGCGCGAGCTGCGATCCTCCGCCGGTTTGAGGAGAGTTCGTCGTCGGCGCGCGGCAGAAAAGTGAGCATCGAGGAAAATGGCGGTTTGGCGGGCGTTACCGAGGGATTGGATGAGCGCGGATTCTTGCGGGTGAGAACGGCGCGGGGTTTGACGACGGTGATGAGTGGAACGGTGAGGCTGGACGGGGCGTAGCCCGGTCTCCACACGTGGCTTATCCAGGTTGATGATCTATGTTGCTAGTCATTGATGTCGGTAATACGAATACGGTGCTGGGCGTGTTTGAGCGGGTAGCGCACCGTGCGGGCGAAGACGTGACCACGGACCCGGCGCGCTACGAGCGGCTGGTGGCGAACTGGCGCGTTGGTTCGCACCTGAACCGTACGGTCGACGAGTATGGAGTGATCTTTCGCAATCTCTTCTCGATGGACAACCTGGAAGTTTCGAGCGTGCATGGAATCGTGATTTCATCGGTGGTGCCGCCGCTCGATTCGGTGTTGCGGCAGGTGTGCGAGCGCTATTTCAACACCAAGCCACTATTCATCGAGCCGGGCGTAAAGACGGGTATGCCGGTGCTGTATGACAATCCCGCGGAAGTTGGCGCGGACCGCATCGTGAATGGGGTGGCGGCGTTTGAGAAATATGGTGGGCCCTGTGTGATTGTGGACTTTGGCACGGCGACGACCTTTGACTGCATTTCGAAGAAGGGCGAGTACATGGGCGGCGTGATTTGTCCGGGGATTGGAATTTCAGCGGACGCGCTGTTTCAGCGCACGGCGCGGCTGCCGCGAGTGGAGATTCGCAAGCCGGCTCGGGTGATTGGAACGACTACGGTGGGCAGCTTGCAGTCGGGGCTCTACTACGGGTATCTCGGCCTGGTCGACGGCATCCTGGAGCGGCTGATGGATGAACTGGGTGAGGAGACACGAGTGATTGCGACCGGCGGACTGGGATCGCTGATTGGCACGGCTTCACGCTTTATCAAAGATGTGGACGAATTTCTCACCCTCGAGGGGCTCCGCATCATTTGGGATCGGAACCAGTCCTTCCGCCGCGAAGCCGCGCCGAAGGCAACGAAGGCACCGGCCGCTGCGAAGCCGTTGGATGCCGCTGCGAAACCGTGGCCCTCGCCGAAGTCTCCTAAATCGCGCTGAGCTAAATCGCGTTGAAGCATCGTGGAAAATTACTTCCATTACTTGACGGGCAGGTGGTTTGGCCACAGGTATAGACCTCGCGCCCAATTTGTTGCAGCAAGCCTGTAAACGGGCGGCAGAAGAACAATTGGAAATACGGTTTGAGGAGGGTGATGCAGAAGACCTTCCGGTTGGCGATCATGAATTCGATGTCGTGCTGACCATGTTTGGGGCGATGTTCGCTCCTCGCCCGGAGCGCGTTGCTGAGGAGTTAATGCGCGTTTGCAGGCCGGGAGGATTGATAGCCATGGCCGATTGGACTGCTGAAGGATTCGTCGGCAGGTCATTCCGCTTGACTTCGGAAATGCTACCGCCCCCGGCTGGGGTTCCCGCCCCGGTGCTCTGGGGAAACGAGGATATGGTTCGGCAGCGGCTCTCTAGCGGAACTTCTAAGCTGAGCATGAATCGGGAGAAAATCTGGTTTCACTATCCGTTTAGTCCAAAAGATGTGGTGGAGTTCTTTCGACAATACTTCGGGCCAACTCAGGTCACGTTTTCAAGACTGGACACGCAGGGCCAAGCGGAGTTGGCGTCTCGATTGGAGTCATTGTGGGCTGAGCACAACACGGCGTCGGACGGGAGCACGAGAGTTGAAGCCGAGCATCTGGATGTCCGGGCGATTCGTGCTTCGTAACTCACTTCTGAGAAATTCCTCGTTTTGTGACCAGATAGACGGCAAAGCTACCCAGCCAATGACCGCCCTCGTAATGCTCGCCTGTCACCGCTGCAAGCGCCCGGCCTTAAAAAGGGAAACGGACGGTCAGGATTGCATTGTGATTGTTTGTATGGAAGTGGGTCGTTGCGACTTGATAGCCGCCGCCGAACGAAAGGCGAATTCGGCCGATTAGATGCAGACGCCCGATGACGAAGCCGAGCATCACAAAGTTCTGCTTCTTGCCATTGTTTTTTCCATCCTGAAAGAAGGTCGAGTTGAGTTCTGCCTCCGGCCAAAACTTTCGAAACAGGTGGTACTGAAAAGCATTGTTCCACGCAATGTTTCGTCCGAGCATGCTAGTGCCCGCGGTCGGAAGTCCGACTCCTGCCGTTCCTTGCAAATCGAACAGCCCAAATCCTTTTCCATAGGCGATAGTCGGTGTGATTACCGGGTGAAGCGCTCCGTTCTTAAACTGCCCGGTTGGCCAGCTCAGTCCCAAGTATGCGGTTAGGGCATAGTTTCCACTTTTCTCATTTGCTGAAAGTAGGCGGTATTTAACGGCGAACGAAACGTCGCCCCAGCCATTCTCGATCTTGGGGTCGTTCTGCACAACATAGGGAGGCACGTTCAAGTTGACCTGGACCCGCTCGCAGGGGATCAGGGAAAAACCTTTGCCGCCACCATAGTTCTCGATCAGCCCGCCCTTTGAATTCTGCCAGAGCGAGTCATAGTGATACGCCTCTTCGAGGCGAGCTGTACTTGTGGCCAGCGGAACAATCCAATTTGGCTGTTCGGCCTGCGTCTTGTCCACGCGAAGAAACCAATTGGGGAAGTATCCATCCTGCGCCAAGGAGAAGGCAGGAAGGAACAAGATGAAGACGGCCAATCGCAGGCCAATATGGCACATTGCGTTTTGCCTTGTGTTTCAATGATTCTTTAAATTTGTGGTCCAGTTCAGAACGACGGACATTGGGGTTGATCCTGTCTTAAGTTGCGTGTTGACCAAGAATTTCTGTCCGTTTTCGCTTACGTCATAAGTGACTTGTTCGGCGATTGCAACCATTACACGAGGATTGGCTTGAAATAGTGCGGTCGCGCTGCCGGGGTCGAAGTTAGTTCCAGTCGTAACCGGCACTCCCATGATTTTGCCGTCTAGACCAAGGTAGAACAATTCTCTGCCGTCATTTCGCCACTTTGGCTGATCTCCTCCGCCATTAGAGACCTGCCACTGGCCCCGTGCTTCGGGGAAGGAAGTTACGTAGACCTCCCATCGTCCGGTCTCATTCGAGGAGTACGCCACCCACCTTCCGTCCGGCGAAAACCGGCCGAGTCTAAGAGTGGCATGGGCTTTGAGAAACAAACGGGTCTTGAGTTCGGGGAGAGCGACAAACCATAGGTCCACGCCTTTCTCATAGAGCACGTATTTGCCGTCTCGCGACCAGTCAGTCGGAAGTTTGTCGGGACCGTCTTGCACGATTGCCTTCTCCTCTTGGATGCCGTTAGCCTCCTTCACATACAGGTCGAATTTCAGATTGCGATTCGAACCAAACACGATCCGCGTACCATCTGGGCTCCACACGGGCATGGCATCAATGGAGGGATCGAAGGTGAGTCGTTTGGCTTTCCCGGTCTGCAAATCATAAGTCCAGATATCCGTGTTCTGACTTGTAAGATCAGTGGTGTCGGCTGCAACTGATCTTCCATTTGCGGCCAGACAAATGTCGCCGTATATCGCTGGTTTAGTTGCCGTTGCAACTTCCCTCCCTCCACGATCTAACCAGAGCAACTGTGAAACTCCCGTATCGCCGCTTTTCTGAGCCAATAGCAGTCCAGCATCGGAACTCGCGAATACAGCTTTTGCGATTCGCGGCGAATATTGGAGGTCGGTGAAGATAGGAGTCGGTTCTCCACTCACATCAAATTTCTGTGCGTCGAAGTGCTGCGCAAAAAGAATGTGGTCCCGGTAGAAGAGCAAATATCCGGGTGCGATATAAGCCGCGTTTGCCCTAGCTCTGGTGACAAAGTGCTTCTCCTTGGAATCTAGCGAACCCACGTAGATCGAATAGAGGTCTTTTCGTCCCGACAGATTAATGGCCAAGTATAGGTAGTGAATTCCATCCGGGAGGAATAGTGGCCAGCGATGGCTGTCTTCTCCCTGAGTTCTATCCGGGAAAGTGATTTGGACTGGCGTTCCACCCGAAGCCTCAATCCGATAAAGCCCAGTCCCCAAACTTCCGCTCGGGTTAAACAGGATCACACCATCTTTGTTCCAAGTGCCGCCGCGTCCGGTCGGAGCATCGCAGAGCGTTTGCACAGGACCGCCCGGTAAATCCAGCTTCTTTAGCTTCCCGTCCGCAAAGAACGCGAGCGACCGCCCATCTGGAGACCAAAAAAGAAAACTAGCACCCTCGGTATTTCCAAGGCTCGTTGCTTCCTGCCATCCGGGTTCATAAATCCAAATGCTGTTCTTTCGTGTAGCTTCCTGATAACCCACTACTGCGACTGTGTGACCGTTAGGAGATACGGCGACATCTTCAGCCTCGAACGCGAATGGCGCAGAATAGTAGGCGGCAGGTTTGGCGACGTTGGAGCTGCGCCACCAAATCACTAGAGCGACCAGTATGATGGCAAGTCCCGACACGGCAATCCAGGATCTGACTTTGCCCCTCTTTGCTTCTTTGTCGGTTGCCCCAGAGCCCTGCCTACCGCTCACAGCTATCCCTATACCCTCGGCCGTTATGCGGCCAGATTCGAGTTCTCGGTCCGCCCCTTGCCTTAAATTGCCGAGGGTCTCCAGCAGCTCGAGGTTACCGGCCTCATTTCCCGAGACTAATGTAGCCGATAGCTTGCCCGAGGAGCCAGATTCTATATCCCGTTTTAGCCGAAGTAGGTCAGCCTGCATCTCTAGGGCATGTTGATAGCGTAGATTGCGATTCTTCTCCAGTGCCTTGTTGATAATCCGTTCTAGCTCCGGGGGTAAATCTGGATTCAGCCGCAGGACAGGTGTCGGAGCCGCGTCCAGAATCGCTTTGAAAATTACTCCTGAGCTTTCCCCACGGAAGGGCAGCGTGCCCGTGGCCATCTCGTACAGCGCTGTGCCAAAGGAAAACAAATCCGTTCGGGAGTCTAGTTCCTTGGCACGGACTTGCTCGGGAGACATGTGGGCAACGGTTCCCAGCGTCGTTCCAGGACTGGTGAGATGTTCCTCGGCGACAGTTGTAGCGGTCTCCGCATTCTGTGCGGCTATTCGGCTGGCAGAACTGGGAGGAAGCGCACCCTTGGCCAACCCGAAGTCCAGAATTTTGGCATGCCCACGCTTGGTGACAAAAATGTTCGCAGGTTTGATGTCACGGTGGACGATGCCCACGGCGTGAGCTGCGTCTAGAGCATCGGCGATCTCGATTCCGAGCGACAGCAGGACCTCAATTTCCAGCGGACGCCTCGCAATGAGGTACTTCAGCGTCAGCCCGTCCAGAAACTCCATTGCGATGAACGCTTCGCCGTGCTGCTCGCCAATATCGTAAATGGTGCAGATGTTGGGGTGGTTCAGCGCAGACGCGGCTTGGGCTTCACGTTGAAAGCGGGCGAGGGCTTGCGGGTCACGGGCAACCTCTTCCGGCAAGAACTTGAGGGCGACGAAGCGATTCAGTCGCGTGTCCTCAGCTTTATAGACCACTCCCATACCACCGCCACCGAGTTTCTCGATGACCCTGTAATGCGAGATGGTCTGGCCGATCACTGGAGCAGAATCCTACGTCTGTGAAACGGGTAAGTCAATGAAATCCATGGGGTTGTCGGCGTCTCAAAAGAATGGTTGGCGAGAAATTACCATTACACGCACAATCCAGCCAAGGTCTGTCTATACTCGTGTCCATGCCCGGCGGCAGAAAATTTTATCCTCCTCGTAGCTGGTCAACGGTTTTACTCGAAGTGATGCTGGTCATGCTCTTGGTTGTCCTCGTCTAGGGTTTGTTGTCCAGTTGCACTGGCTTCGGCAGTTGTTGAAATATCGCCATAGCTCAAACTACCCAACTACCCCGGCAAATCTCAGTTAGTGCTAACGCCTGGTTTCAACAGTCACGCGCAATCTCGCACGGAGCGTATCATTTGGACGTAAATGGCGGGAGACTGACAATGAGGCAAGTCTTGAGTCTGGTGGCATTGGTGACGGGCATAGGCATAGTTCTTGCGGCGTCACCCCAGAATGCACGAGCGATGGACAAAGCGAATTACTCGGGCAAGTATTTGGCTGAGCAACATAAAAGCGCCCCTAGTGGTTCAACCGACCGGACTCTCGAAGTGGTTCAGACTGCGGACGGCATCGATTTTACCAAAGTAGAACTGGGAAAAAGAACAACCGGCCAATGTCCGTTCAATGGTTCAGATGGTGACTATAGAAGCCTGGGTGGCGTTCCCGGCAAATGGAAAGCGCAATTCAAAGACAAATATTTGATTCTTGAAATTGTCGTTGTGACTCATCCCCAGCCAGCCCTACCAATGCGCATGCACACCAAAGAGCGATGGCAGCTTTCAGCAGACGCCAAAATCCTGACGATCAAGTCTGATGTGGATTTCCCGGATGTTTCTAGGGATGTTTCCGCAGTCGTTGCAGGCGACGTGTCTGGAACCCAAAAGTACATGCGAACCGATAGCCAGTAGTTGTTGCAATCCCCATTACACTAACAACCGTGTTTCCTGACCGATCTGCCATAATTCCTCCATGTGCGGGCGCTACAAACTGAGTCGGCGAAAACACATCGTTGAAGAGTACCTCGATGCCGTCTCGGATGCTGAAGACTGGACTCCCCGGTACAACATCGCGCCGACCCAGCCCGTCCCCGTCATCCGCCAGCATCCCAAGGAACCAGTCCGCGAATTGTCGCTGATGCGTTGGGGGCTCATTCCGTCATGGGCAGCGGATTCGTCTGCCGCTGCAAGGATGATCAACGCGAGATCGGAAAGCGCGAGCACCAAGCCCGCGTTCCGTGATGCATTGAAATCCGCAGGTGCCTCATCCCGGCAGACGGTTTTTACGAGTGGATGCGAACGGAAAAAACAAAGCAGCCGTACTGCTTCGAAGTCAACGAAGGGGGATTGTTCGCGTTCGCCGGATTATGGGATCGCAATGACCGACAACAAATACGAGGCGAACTCCAAACTTTTGCGTGAATAGCAATATCGCAATGCCATAGGCGTACCGCAACTGTGAACTCCTACCCGCCCGGCATTATTTGTCGCCGCTCGCCTTTGGTGCCGCAAACTCGATTCGATCCACCCGAACAGAGTACCCGGAGTGAGACCGACTATCGTCCTGTCCCCCGATAGGTCGATGGTCTCATCTTTGCCTTCGGGTATCCGAGGTCGGTTCCAAACCCCGCGCTCGGTGCCGCGAGCCACTCCGCTCCTATACAATTAGGCCGCATCAAAATACCCGAGGGGGTAACAATGTCGAATTTGGATAATGCACTACGGGAGCTTCGTGAGAAGCGCAGCCAAGCACAGGTAGAAATTGACAAGTTAGACCAGATAATTTCTGGGATCGAGTCCTTGAACGGTGCGGGAGCATCCGGCAATACAACCCAAGCGAAACGAATCATATCGGCAGCTTCACGGCGGAAAATGGCACTGGCACAAAAGGCGCGATGGGCAAGTGTTCGGAAACAGTCGCGGCCAACACTGGTGGCGAAGTCAACGGGATCGGCTCCTGCCAAGCGCACCATATCCGCTGCTGGCAGAAGAAGAATCGCGGCTGCACAGCGTGCACGTTGGGCGAAGGTGAGGGCAGCGAAGAAGGCTGCATAACGCCAGCGACTAAGAATACCGAGAAATGCCCTTGTAATTACTCGGATATCGACCAGCCGACTGTCCAGTTGAAGTCGGATGGTCGGTGTTATCATCGCGACCACAAGTGAAGCCGTTTTCTACGTGTGAGGTCGGAATGCAAGTTTCATCAGAGAAACTCTTAGCTGTCCTAAGCTGGGTCGGAATTATTTGCTTATGTCCGACGTTCAACGCCAGGGCCATGGCAAGCACCGAGACAGTGCTGTATACGTTCACCGGTATGCCTGACGGCTCAGCACCCTATTCAGGGCTTGTGAGGGACACGAGGGGAAACTTTTATGGTGTGACCGCTGCGGGGGGAACCGATAGACAAGGCACCGTCTACGAAATAAGCCCTACCCCAGCAGGTGGCTGGATCGAAACAGTTCTGCACGCCTTCGCCGCCAACGGTACTGACGGATATTCACCGGGCAGCGGCCTGACTCTTGACGCGGCGGGCAATCTTTATGGGACGACAATTTTCGGGGGGACCCACGTGTACGGTACGGTCTTCGAGTTGTCCCCAACCCAAAGCGGCTCGTGGACGGAAACCATCTTATATAACTTCACCGGGGGGAACGACGGAGGATTGCCGCAGTATGGCAGTCTGGTTTTCGACGCGAAAGGAAACCTATACGGCACTACGCAGAATGCGGGCACCTTGGGATACGGGGTAGCATTTGAACTCTCTCCTTCCCCCAATGGTGGCTGGACTGAGACGGTGCTGCACGACTTTGCCGAGAACGCTACCGATGGCGGATATCCGATGGCAGTGGTCTTTGACAAGAACGGAAATCTGTACGGCACTGCGGCGCAGGGCGGGGGTCTCGGACGAGGCGTCATATTTGAACTATCGCCGTCTCTCGGGGGAACATGGACGGAAACGATTCTCCACAATTTTGCCGACAATAGCACCGATGGTGGAATACCGATGGCAGGTGTTGTTTTTCACGGAACTCAACTTTACGGCACGACGGAGCACGGTGGCGCTTACGGTTGGGGTACTGTGTATCGACTCTCTAAAACGATAACAGGGTGGAAGGAAAAGGTTCTCCATAGTTTCGCGACCGACGGCATTGACGGGTTTCCTCCGAAGGGTACAGTCGTCATCGACAAAACTGGTCACATCTACGGTACGACCTATGGCGGTGGAGCAAAGGGTTCCGGTACGGTGTTTGAATTAACCGTTTCAAAAGGCGTGTGGACGGAGACTGTGTTGTACAGTTTCACAGGACAGAGCGATGGCGGGTACCCATATTTCGGATTGATTTTGGATGCGACAGGACATCTATACGGGGCGACCAACGGTGGAGGCAGCGGTGGGAACGGAGTGGTGTTTGAGCTTACACCCTAGCTGTCTAGCTCCTTCATTGAATCTCTTCAGAGACTATCGAAGCTTGAATCTGGATCGTCTCCGGCTCCTTGGGGAACCACATCTCCCTCTGCTCGATGCGAGCAGTCACGTCCACCGTGCCCACCGGTAACGGCTCCCTGCGGTGGATAAGCGAGGGCGCGGTGATCGCCAAGGGCAAAATCGTTAGCGTGCCGATGCTCTTGCCGAGTTTGTAGTCGTAACGAAATCCGTCGCGGGGATTACCGCTCTGACTGAGAATCTGAGCCCCATTGGCAACAAGCTGCTGGTACGCGTCGTTGTTGAGAGCAGTCATAAGGGGCGTCCACTTGTCCGACTGCATTGCAAAAAACCATTCGAATCCCCCGTGATGGGTGACAAACTTGTCGCCCGCTGCGCCGCCACCGGGGCCAACGTGCTCTGAGGACTGCGTGCTGCACTGGTATGCTTCGATTACGTGCTGCGGAGTGTAATTCTTGAGAAACGCACCTTCCGTTTCCGGCGTGGGATACAGGGTGTGAAATACGATTCCAGATCACTGGAACCGCAACAGCACCGGCGAGCGTGAGCAATACGGCAAAAAGCCCGAGCAGGATTCGAAAAGACTTCATGTGGCAAGCCTCAGCGCTGCGCATGATCACACCCCTTTTCTCGGCAAACCCTACGGGGCGACTGAAAATAGCTCTCACCCAGAGCCGACCCACGCCCACGATTGCTCGCCAGACTGGCCACAAAGGCTACCTTGACCTCTGATACGCCCGAGCCGACCTGAGCCCCTCCTCCCCCGGGCAAGGCAAAATCTGCGCTGCCCTGATCAGGTTGCGGAACTGTTTGCAGGCGCAAAGCCGAACATCCCGCTAATTGACCCGACAGCGTTCAAGAAATCCGCCGAGGAGATGACCGCCAAACAAGACGATCTTTTTTAGCCATCAAGGTCTGGTGCGCTTTTTGCGGGTGTAAGGACGGCAGGTCGTTGGCGCACAGTTGGCGCACAGTTGGTGCGAGCAACACCGAATAACGCCGCTTTACGCCCATCTGCTACCCTGTGTCCTTAACAACTTATGTCCGAAACAAACTTCTTCAATTACTTCACCGAAATCGAAGAGCACTATCTGCGGCGGCGGGGGACTCACCTGCTCCTCTCAACGCTTGATTGGGCTCTGATTGAGATTTGGAAAAGTGCGGGCGTGCCGCTAGAGGCCGTGCTCCGCGGGGTGGATGACGCGTTTGACAAGTACGATCAGCGTCCGTCGAAATCAAAGAAAGTGAACAGCCTGGCGTATTGCTCACAGGCTGTGCTGGCTGCGGCGGAAGATATGAAGGAAGCAGCCGTAGGTGCGACCGGCGACGAAAAAGCTCAGCGAGAGCCCGGATTTGAAGTGGCGCAACTTGCAGCGTTTTTGCGGGAGAACGCCGACAAGCTCGAAAAAGCGAAGCTGCCGGAGCGCGCGGGATTCGCGACTGGAGCGCTCGCACGTGAAGAAGCGGGTTCGATGCGTGAGATGGCGGAGTCAATCGAACGCACCGGGAAACTTCCGCGGCTGGAAGATTTGGAGCGCCGACTGACCGTGCTGGAGGAAAAGCTCTTCGCGGTATTGATGGCGGCGACTCCGGATGACGATCTGGTAAATGTTCGCGCGGAAGCGGATCGGGATATTGCCCCCTACCGGCGAAACATGACGGCTGCGCAGGTTGAGCAACTGCACAAACAATATGTGCATAAGCGCCTGCTGGAGCGATGCGGCGTGCCGCGCCTGAGTTTGTTCTATATGCACTAGCGTAGGGACAGACCCCTCGGCTGTCCAGGCGGGGCGAAGCCCCGCAGTGGATTGAGAGGATGAACAAAACGAAATCCAGCGAGCGCTCGCCTGGACAGCCGGGAGCGGCTGTCCCCACGCGGGCGAGTCGCGTCAAAACCCATGCTTCTTTCCATCGAAAAGTTAATCTACGGCGGTGACGGGTTGGCACGCACTCCCCCCGGTGTAGACGGTCGCAGCATGGCGGTGTTTGTTCCGTTTGTGCTGCCGGGGGAGCGGGTTGACGTCGAGATCCGGCAGGAGAAACCTGGGTTCGCTCGCGCCTTGGTAGCGCAGTTGATCCTAGCTTCGCCCGATCGCGTCGAAGCGCGGTGTCCGTACTTCCGGCAATGCGGCGGATGCCACTACCAGCACGTCCCATACGAGCGGCAACTGGAATTTAAAGCTGAAATCCTGCGCGAGACGCTACAGCGGATTGCAAAGGTCGAACTGAAGTCCGAGATTCGCCTGCATGGTTCCCCTCCCTGGAACTATCGCAATCGGACGCGGCTGCAGGTGCAGACGGTACCAGAGTTTGCGCTGGGGTACCTCCGATTCGGCTCGCACGAATTTCTTCCAGTGTGCGAATGCCCCATCAGCTCACCGCTCCTCAATCGGGTGATAGCGCGCCTGCATGAACTGCGCGGACTGAATTGTCCGGCGGCAGTTGAAGAGATTGAGCTGTTCGCGGATGGGGCGGATGAGCGTTTGCTGGCTTGGGCGTTCTTTGGCCTCGAGGCTGACAAGCGAGATCTATTGCGCTGGGCGGAGGCGCTCGAGCGCGAGTTGCCGGAAATCGCCGGTGTGACGTTTTTCTCTTCGCGGCGCCAGACTTCAAAAAGACCACCAGAAGATGATGCGGCGATGGACCCGAAAGCGCTGACGCAGTCAGGCGCGAAGTCAATTCGGTGCATTCTTCCAGGTGAACCGTTATCTCATCGACGAACTGATTTCGGTCGTGACCGGCAATGCGCGCGGAGACGTCGCACTCGACCTGTACGCAGGAGTGGGGTTATTTTCCGCGGCGTTGTCGCAGAGTTTTCATCACATATTGGGTGTAGAGGCGTCACGGACAGCGTATGGCGATCTGCTGCAGAATGTACAGGCGAACGTGAAAGCGGTCGGCGCGCGAACCGAGGATTACCTGAAGAGCGAATACCGAAAAAGCCAGCCGGTGCGAAAACGTCCTGACTTGGTCGTCCTGGACCCTCCCCGCACCGGGGCCGGCAAGGTAGTGATCCGATATCTGGAGGAACTTGGGGCGCCCCGCATCCGATATGTTTCGTGCGACCCGGCGACGCTGGCCAGGGATATCACCCCCCTTCTCGCGGCCGGATACCACATCGAGGAGGCACACTTATTCGATCTCTTCCCCGAGACGTTTCACATCGAATCGGTAATGCTGCTGGCACGCTGACCGTTTTCACATTGCCCAGTTCCTCCTGGAACTCTACGGACATCCCCGGCCTGAAGTGCTGGAGCGGCTACACCAGGCCGAGGTGACAACCTACCGCACCGACGAGGAGGGCGAGTCAGCTTTTATCTGGACGGCAAGTTCGTGACTCCGGACGTAGCGCTCATCCACTGACTTGTGGAGAGACGGGGCTTGCCCCAACTCGTCTGGACGCAGGCACGAGACGGCGCGGCGGAGACGCGGCAAGCCGCGTCTCTACGGAATTCGCCTCTCATCCAGCGAGATCGATATCGGCGGTGTCGTCATCGAGGGGCGGCAGTTGACGGTACGCCGCAATAATTTTTCCAGCTTCGGGCGCGTCTTCTTCACGCACCAGGATGAGCGTGCCACCGACGCCGGGAAACGCGTCCTGGACCGCATCAATGGATTTCAAGTCCGAGTCGATGCCGGCAGATTCAAGTAATCCCTGCACGACGATCGCTTCTGTTTCCTGCTCGGTGTCGAAAATCTTGATGAGTTTCTCGTTAGGGTCTGGCTTGGGCTCGGGTTGAGGCGCGGGGTTAGTCGACTCTGGCATGCGTCCTCCATAGAACTGGCTGTTAACAGATTACGGCAGTCACTATACCCTTGTCTTGCGGGTCACAAAGGTGTACCGCCAAGGGCAGCTTGATTCGCGGGCGGAAGCTGGCACAATGGCGATTGGAGCCAACGCGGGAAATGCCGCCAACATCCAAATCCAAAGCATAAATCCAAAGAAGACGGGGGCGATATGGAAGTTGAACGGGCCGAACAGCCCAGCGGCGAATACAATGAGCACGTGGACGAGGCCAGAAGACTCCGGCGCCTGCAGATCATGATGAGCATGGTGATGTCGGTGATCAGCCAGGATCCCGACCTGACGCTGGAAGAGGCGTCGGAGATGGCCGCGAATGCCCGCCGCGCCGCCCTGAGCATGTTTCCCGACAAAGAGCTTGCCTACGATATTCTCTACCGGCCGCGGCTCCAGCGGCTGATGAATGAACGATTCCGGCTGCAGTAGAAACATCGCAGCACAGTTGCCTTCTTACCAGTTTGGTCCGAACCCTCGTTTCCATCATTGACAGTGGCTTGCTGCAGGATAAGCTTGAAGAAAGCTTATAAGAATTCCCGAGGTCATCTCTCATGTGGAAACTTGCGTATGGCAAGTCATTCTGCGCCGCGTTGCTGGTCTTGCCTTTCTTTGTCGCAGCGTTCGCCCAGGATCCCACCAAGGTCGAGCCCACGCACTACAAGCTGGCTTTTGAGAATGAGTATGTGCAGGTGGTAAACGTCCACTATGGACCGCATGAAAAGTCAAGCGTGCACGCGCATCCCGGAGGCGTGGTGGTCGTTCTCACTGCCGGGCATCTCCGCTTCGCCGATGAAAATGGCAAGACACAAGAGGTCTTTGCCAAGCCGGGCGAGGCCCGGTGGTTCCCGCCCTTCAAGCACAGAGTGGAAAACCTCGGGGAGACTTCATACAGCGCCGTCTATATCGGAATCAAG
>WNFJ01066977.1_pt1 | contig 14883 bp, 9 predicted proteins | sample 5400461 | NCBI WGS metagenome assembly WNFJ01 (sample SAMN13153349, study PRJNA577476) | soil metagenome | isolation source: 115 cm saprolite on Douglas fir-dominated hillslope | place: USA:California | collected 2013-09-17 | reverse complement strand
TAATTTTTCGTTTCGCGTCGCGCGTGCCCAAGCCGTTCAAAAACTCGGAGTTGATAGAAGTACCGTCACCAGTGAAACAGCCTTCGACCGGCGTCAGCGGCTCGACCACCTTCCGGGTCTCGAGTCCAAATTTCTGAGCAAACTCAAAATCACGATCATCATGAGCGGGCACCGCCATGATTGCTCCGGTCCCGTAGCTAGCCAGCACATAGTCAGCAATCCAAACGGGAATCTTCTCGTTATTTACCGGATTTTTTACGAAGCCGCCGGTAAAAACCCCGGTCTTTTCTTTGGCCAGATCGGTCCGTTCCAGATCCGACTTTGTGGCTACTTCCTTTTGATAGGCCTGGACAGCCGGCTTCTGCTCTGGAGATGTGAAGATATCGACCAGCGGATGCTCCGGCGATAGAACGAGGTAAGTGGCGCCGAAGAGCGTGTCTGGCCGAGTGGTAAAGACAGTCACTTTCTCTTGGCGTCGAGGGATCGAAAAATGGACCTCGGCTCCTTCGCTTCGGCCAATCCAGTTACGCTGCAGCGCTTTGATCGACTCCGGCCAATCGAGCCCCTCCAGTTCGTCGATTAAACGATCAGCGTACGCGGTGATGCGAAGCATCCATTGGCGCATCGGGCGGCGGACTACCGGGAAACCGCCTCGCTCGCTTTTGCCATCAATGACTTCTTCGTTGGCTAGCACTGTACCAAGCTCCGGACACCAGTTAACCGGAGCCTCGGAAACATAGGCGAGCCGATGTTCATCGAGAAATGCACGAAGTTCATCCGCCGGCTCGTTCGGATGTGAGGCTGTGCGCTTGGCTTCCAGTTCCGCGATCGGTCTGGCTGCCCTTGCCTCCGGATCGAACCAGGCTTTGTACAACTGCAAAAAGATCCACTGAGTCCAACGATAGTATTCCGGATCGGTTGTGTTAATTTCGCGTTCCCAGTCGTAACTGAATCCGATCTGCTGCAGCTGTTTTTTAAAACGACTGACATTTTGGACCGTGGCTACTGATGGGTGTTGTCCGGTGTTGATGGCAAATTGCTCGGCCGGCAACCCGAAAGCATCCCAGCCAATCGGGTGCAACACGTTAAAGCCCCGCATGCGTTTGTGTCGCGCGAGAATATCGGTGGCCGTATACCCTTCCGGGTGCCCTACGTGGAGACCTTCCCCGCTCGGGTAGGGGAACATATCCATCACGAAAAACTTAGGCTTTTCGGCATCGAACGACGGCTCTCCGGGATTCGGCACGTGAAAAGTTTGATCTTCCAGCCAGTATTGTTGCCACTTCGGTTCGAATTCCGGAAATGGATATTGTTTTCGTCGGTCACTCATTGTCTTCTGGCCCGGGCGGAGCAACTTTGGGGTGCTCTAGTCACGATGCAAACACTTTTCATTGCGACCGCGAATAGACACAAGACTCAGGAAATCGGGAAAATGTTGGGATCGAATTGGGATGTCCGCGATCTCACCTCGTTGCCGCATGCGCCGATCATCGTGGAAGACGGACAAACCTTCGAAGCCAATGCTCAAATTAAGGCTGTCACAATTTCTAGGATAGTTACTGGATTGGTGTTGGCCGACGATTCCGGTTTGCTGGTAGACGCGCTCAATGGCGCGCCTGGGGTTCGATCTGCCCGGTTTGCCGGTCCACAGGCTTCGGATAGCGATAATCGGTTCAAATTAATTAGCTTATTGCGACACTTTCCAACCGGCGCCCAATTCCAAGCCAGATTCTGGTGCGCGATGGTATTAGCGAGTCAAGGCGAATTGCTTGGTTCTTTTCGCGGAGCGGTCGAAGGCGAAGTTATCCCAGCAGAACGCGGTCATGGCGGATTTGGCTACGATGCCATGTTTATTCCGAAAGGCTATTGGCAAACGTTCGGTGAACTGCCTCCGGAGATAAAGAACAGCCTGAGCCATCGCGCCCGCGCCTTGGCCCAGGTGGTGGAATTCTTACGAAGCTAGCGCTTCGTCGCGAATAATGACAAATGACAGATTACAGATGACAAATTGCTGAAGAGGCACCTGTGTTTCTCGTTTAGCATCTCGCCGTCCACCATTGGTAGCGGCGACTGTCCGGCTAGACTCAATGCTCCGTACTTCCGGAGAGCTTGAACGGAGCGACCAATTGTGCCTAACCAGAAAGTTCAGTCGCCATTCTTCCGTGCGCGTGGTAGCGAGGTTGGACAGTCGCCATCCACCATATTCAAATTCCGATTCATGTGGCTCGTTGTTTAATAACGACTGATCTGATTCTCGATTCGCGCTTGGCTCTTTTTCACCGCTCAGAGCGATGGCTCGCTGTGGCCGACTTACACTACGGGTACGAGATCAGCCAGCGTCAACGCGGCTATTTATTGCCCTTCTGGGGTATGCAGACCACTGAGGATCGATTGCGCGAATTGGTACGGGACTACGAGCCGGCATCACTGATCTTGGTCGGAGACATTGTCCATTCTGGGGTGGTCGAAAGCGAAGCGATGCGCTTCCTGGCTGATCTCGCTCGGCTCGGTCCCGACCTCTTCCTGGTTCGCGGAAACCACGACCGTGGTTTACGCCAGCTCAACCTGCAAAACTCCATTGTAGTCGGTTCTTATCTTTTTCATCATGGTCATTTTCTCGCCGACTGTGATCCAAACACGGTTCAGATTGTCGGCCATTTTCATCCTAGCTGGATGTTTGCGGATGGCGCTGGCAATCGTCTCCGCTTACCGGCCCTCGTTCGCGTGGATAATCAAATTGTTCTTCCGGCTTTTTCCCCCTGGGCGGCAGGGGGCCGACTGACGTTACAAACTCCCGCCGAAATCTGGGTCTGCTCGAAGAGCCGCGTGTTCCGGGTGCCGGGCGAGGCCAAAACCATGACAAATGACAAATGACGGATGACAGATGGCGACTGCGTTTCCTGGTTAGGCACATCGGTCGCTCCGCTCAAGGTCTTCCGTAGTGTGGAACGTTCAGCGTAAAGGGATCCGACTTCGTCCCACGACAATAGACCCACCACTCGGCAGCTCGTCGGACTACGTCGGACAGGCAAGTCGCCGCGAACGCCAAACGCCAAACGCCAAACGCTACGCCGAGAACCCACTTGCCACCGACTCGGTTCAAATGTTGACTGGCAACCATGATCGTTGTTACCGGCGGAAGCGGGAAGGCTGGGCGGGCTTGCATCCAGGATCTGTTGGCTCACCATTACGAAGTCGCCAGTGTCGATTTGGTTCGGCCTGCTGATCCGAATTTGTCATTTAGCCGGGTTGATCTAACGGACTTCGGCCAGACCGTCGCAGCTTTATCGGGTATCGATGAGCGTGTACGCGGTGTGACTGCCGTCGTGCATCTGGCGGCCATACCAGCGCCAGGACTCGCAACGAATGCGGTTACGTTCGCAACGAATACGATCAGTACCTACAACGTGTTCGAAGCTGCACGACAGCTTGGGATAAAAAATGTGGTTTGGGCATCGAGCGAGACCGTGCTCGGCCTGCCATTCGAAACGCCGCCGCCTTATGTGCCGGTAGACGAAGAATATCCCGGCCGGCCGGAATCCGCGTACTCGCTTTCGAAATTGGTTGGCGAAGAAATGGCGAAGCAATTCTGTCGATGGGACCCTGAATTGAAAATTATCGGGCTTCGTTTTTCAAACATCATGGAGCCGGAAGATTACGCGAGATTCGCCGGCTTCCAGGATGATGCGCGCAAACGTAAGTGGAATCTCTGGGCCTACATTGACGCTCGGGATGCGGCACAAGCCGTTCGTCTAGCGCTCGAGGCGAAAATCAAAGGCGCGGAGGTGTTCATCATCGCGAATGCCGACGGCGTCATGCATCGGGACAACCAGGGGCTGCTGAAAGAAGCTTTTCCCGATGTTCCGCACAAGCGGTCATTCGGTCCAAACGACACGCTTCTCGCAATTGAGAAAGCGCGGTCGATGCTTGGCTACAAGCCTATCCATAGCTGGCGGGAATCATCCGCGAAGTTTATTTAATCGTCGGAAGCGGGCGAATAGCCCGCTTCCGACCGATCGACCTTGCTGTTTCCTGAGTCCGCATCGGCTTTTTTGGCAACTCGTTCGGAGAGCGAAAAAGCCGGCTCAGTTAGTCGTCAGAATTTTCATTTTCCTGCGGGTGAATAAACCCGAACAGGCCGTGTGCCTCGTCCACAATGCCTGCGGTGAAGTAAAGTTTGTGATCGAAAAAGAAGAGTGACCACAGACCGTTAAAGTCCAAGGGTTGATCCTTACGACGGAAGAGCGTGGCGATAAACTTTCCGGAGTGTACGTCATATGCGTTGATCTGGCCGTCGCCGAAGTTGCCAACCAGCAGGACTTCGTCGTCAAACTGACCAAAATGCTGATGCTCTGGCACCCTGGCTAAACCCCAGGGTGAGTTCAACAGACCACCAGTGGTGATCAATCGCTTGATAAAGACACCTTCAGTAGTAAAGACATCGACAAAACCGTGGCCTGGTCCGGCCACATCGTCATGCTTTACGGCGTTCTGAAGAGCAAACGTAACGTAAATATTGCCGTCGATACTGGCGAGGTCGAAAGGCGCCCAGGTAGATCCGGGAGAAGTTCCTGGGGGCACATGCGGCGGACTCGGATCTTTGAAGTTTCCTGTGATGTTGGCCGGCTTAAAATGGCTATTAAATACATCAACGGTCCCGTTATGAAAGTTTGCTGCGTAAAGGGTAGGATCGCCGTTCTGACGGACGGCCAGAGCCAATCCTTTGTAGACAGAACTCTTGGCCGGGTCAGACGACGAGTTATCGACTTTGATCACTGCGTTGGTGATCGGTTTCAAACCGCCGTTCCAAGCTGTGATACTCCCATCTTCCCCATCGAAAATAAACGCTGCTGGCTGGCCGTCCTCTGAGATTATGAATGCGTTGGGAAATGGGTTGAATACGATGCCAGTAGGTGCGGCAGTCGGTGGGGTTCCGGTATCCGCAGACGTTGGCGGGATCGTGACCACCAGAGAAACTAGCGTACCATCGGGTTGGTAGAGGGTCGAAAGACCTGATCCGTTGTCAGCAACCCAGAAAATATTTGCGTTAGTGTTAAGGGCTAAACCCCAGGAATTTACCAGATTGGGGTCAGTGCGATCGGCGACACTATCGATGTCGCTTTGCAAATTCTCCCAATCAAAGAAGTTCTTTGAGTTAGCCAGCGCACTGGCGCAGGGAAACATCGCCGACAGAAACTGCAGCCCGGATATTGCAAGGGCCGCGCCGAAAGAGCCGAAACGACAAGGAACGCGAATCTTTTTCATAAGTCGGGAACGCTGACAAAGAGGAGAATGCTGATCGGCGGATTGCCGTCAGGCGTCACCTCTTAGCAGGTGGACCGGCCGACCTCGGATTTATTCCCGCAAGACTTAAATCTTTCTGCAAAAAATTTCCTCCTGCATGGATAAAGGTTTCGAACTAAACCTCCAGGATGGGCAGAGATCAGACGACGGAGTTCTGGATCGATCGGGGAGGCACGTTTACCGATATCATTGCGGTTCAACCCGGCGGCCCGCTTCGGACGCTAAAACTCTTATCCGAAAATCGTGAACACTACGCCGACGCCGCCGTAGAAGGGATCCGCCGTCTCCTCGGGTTGCATACAGACGACCCAATACCAACGGAATCGATCCGATCGGTGAAAATGGGAACAACGGTTGCGACCAATGCGCTGCTGGAACGGAAGGGTGAGCCGACCGTTCTGGTCGTAAACCAGAATTTACCAGATGTTCTTCGGATCGGCACCCAACAGCGCCCTCGTTTGTTCGATCTGGAGATTAAGCTGCCTACGTCAGTTTATGAGCGAATAATTGAAGTTTCCGGCCGGTTTTCGGTGGAAGGGATCGAGTTGGAGCCGCTGGATGAGCAGCCAACCGAGAATGTTTTGCGGGAAGCTTTTGCCGCTGGTTTTCGCGCGGTAGCCGTCGCGCTCATACATAGTTTCCGATTTCCTCAGCATGAATTACGCGTTGCTGATATTGCTCGCAGAATCGGGTTCTCCCAGGTCTCGCTCAGCCATGAAGTAAGCCAATTGATTAAGCTCGTTCCCCGTGGTGAGACGACTTTGGTCGACGCGTACCTCTCGCCAGTGCTGCACGGCTACGTTGATCGCCTTCACCAGGCATTGCCACACGTGCCGATCTTTTTCATGCAATCGAACGGTGGTTTAGCGAGCGCTGCCCAGTTTCGCGGAAAAGACGCCATTCTCTCTGGGCCGGCGGGTGGAATGGTTGGGGCCGTCAGAGCCGCTGAACCGGCCGGTTCTCAAAAAATCGTGGGATTTGATATGGGAGGCACATCGACCGACGTGACTCATTTCGCTGGGCAATACGAGCGCCGTTTCGAGTCAGAGATTGCCGGTGTACGCCTTCGAGTTCCAATGCTGCATATTCATACCGTTGCCGCCGGAGGCGGCTCGATCTGCCGATTTGCCGGCGACCGGTTTCAAGTAGGTCCAGAAAGTGCCGGAGCGGATCCCGGGCCGGCCTGCTACCGAAAATGCGGCCCGCTCACAGTCACGGACTGCAATTTGTCTCTGGGACGAATTCAGCCGCGATTCTTTCCGGCGATCTTTGGGTCAACCGGTGATCAGCCACTCGATCGGCTGGCAGCGGAATCGCGGTTAAATGAAGTAGCCGAGGTGACGGACCGGTCGCGCGAGCAGGTGGCTGAAGGTTTCTTGCGGATCGCGGTAGAAAGCATGGCCAACGCCATCAAAGAGATTTCGGTCGCTCGTGGTTACGACCTCAGCGATCACACGCTGGTCAGCTTTGGTGGGGCTGGAGGTCAACATGCCTGCGCCATCGCCGATGCGTTGTCGATAAGCCAAATATTGATCCATCCGCTGGCCGGACTGCTTTCCGCCTACGGGATTGGTACTGCCGATTTGCGTTTCCTGCGCGAGAGCTCGATCGAAGCAGATCTGGATCCGAACGGCTTCCGGTTCGCTCGAAAACGGCTCGATGAGTTGGAAAAAGAGGCCAGGGCGGGGATCGAAAAACAGGGTGCCACTCCGGACCAAGTTAGTCGGCGGATCCACGTGCGTTATCAAGGCACCGACACCGCACTAATGTTGGATGATTCTCCGTTAGAACAGCTAACCGGCGCCTTCGCTACTGCGCATCAGAACGTTTTCGGTTTCACGACGCAGGATCGAGCACTGGCGATCGAGGCCGTTTCAGTCGAGGCCATCAGCCGAGGCGCTGCCGTCTCTTTTGACGGCTCACCGGTTTCAGTATCCGAGCTGCCGGCTGACGAAGTTTCGGTATTCCTTTCCGGTGAATGGAGAAGCACACCAGTTTGGAAGCGAGATGAAATGCCTTCCGGTACAAAACTGGAAGGACCCGCTTTGATCGTAGAACCGCACGCCACGACCGTGCTCGAGGTTGGTTGGCGTGCGGAAATCACTCGGGAACGGAATCTCGTCCTTACCAGGGTGCTTCCGCGATCAACGCGGATCGAGGTCGGGACGAAGGCCGACCCGGTTCAGCTTGAGCTTTTTCACAATCTGTTTTTCTCAGTCGCCGAACAGATGGGCGCAGTCATTCGCAACACCGCTTATTCCGTCAACATTAAAGAAAGGCTCGACTATTCCTGTGCGCTGTTTGATGCGGACGGCCAGCTCGTCGCCAATGCGCCGCATATGCCAGTTCATCTCGGTTCGATGGGAACTGCGGTCCGATCGATCATAGAACGAAGAAAAAATGATATCCGCAGAGGCGATAGCTTTGCGCTGAACGACCCATTTCGCGGCGGTACTCATCTTCCGGATATTACGGTGATTTCGCCCGTGTTTGGCATCGGAGATCGGCCGCTTTTCTGGGTAGCCAGTCGCGGTCATCACGCTGACGTTGGTGGTTTGACTCCAGGCTCGATGCCGCCCACCAGCCAAACGATCGACGAGGAGGGGATCCTGATCGATGACTTGCTTTTGGTGCGATCGGGCCAATTGCGGGAAAAAGAGTTGGCCGAAAAATTTACGACCGGCCCTTTTCCGGTTCGCAACCTGGCGCAGAACCTTGGCGATATTCACGCTCAACTCGCCGCCAATCAAAAAGGGATCACCCTCATGCTTGAAATCGTGGAGCGTTATGGAAGTGAGGTCGTGCGTGCCTACATGGACTACATCCGGCAGAACGCGGCTGAACAAGTACGCCGGACTATTGATCGTCTAACACCGGGAACATTTCTTCTGCCGATGGATTGCGGTGCTCAGATTCAGGTGGCGATTACGGTCGATCGTGAAACGCGTTCGGCTCGAATCGATTTCACCGGCACATCGGCTCAAGTAGCAAACAACTTCAATGCGCCGTCCGCGATCGTTCGCGCCGCTGTGTTGTACGTCTTTCGCACACTGGTTCGCGAGCCAATTCCGCTTAACGATGGATGTTTGGAGCCGATCGACATAAAAATTCCGGCCGGTTCGATGCTCGACCCAAGGCCGCCGGCGGCAGTGGTAGCCGGGAACGTCGAAACGTCTCAAGCGGTGGTGAACGCGTTGTATGGCGCGCTTGGGGTGCTTGCTGCCGCCCAAGGAACCATGAACAATCTGACCTGCGGTAACGGCCGGTTTCAGTACTACGAAACGATTTGTGGCGGCGCCGGAGCAGGCCACGGATTTCACGGCGCATCTGCGGTTCATACGCACATGACCAATTCCCGAATGACTGATCCCGAAATCCTCGAACTGCGATACCCGGTCATTGTCTCAGAGTTTCGAATTCGCGCCGGTTCGGGCGGCCAAGGGCGGTGGAACGGAGGGGATGGGGTGATTCGACGAATTACTTTTCGCGAAGCGATGACGGTGGCGATTTTGGCTGGTAGCCGCCGGATTGCGCCCTTTGGTTTGAGCGGAGGGGGAGCTGGAGCGACGGGAAAGACTTATATCGACCGGGTCGAGGGCCGCCGGGACATTCTCGATAGTTGTGCGACTGCGGAAGTTCAGTCGGGCGATTCCATTGTGGTGGAGACGCCTGGGGGAGGCGGGTACGGGGGTCGGAGCAGCTAGATTGAAGGCGCCGCGCGGCCCCCGACGGTCCGCATTTACCCAACGCGGTAGGGCGAAAACCTCGGCGCTTTAGGTAGCTGCACTCATTCGTTCTGCACGGCGTTTTCGGCAATGCCGGGCGTTCCCGGCGCTATTCCGCCGACGTTATTCCTTTGTGTCTTGCCTGCTTCGTGTGAGCTTCTCTGGAAGTGAGGCTTTTAATCACGTCGGATCTACATCTGGTTCCCCAGTGGCGCGAAGTTGTACTTTCGCGGTTGCGACAATGGGTCAGAACTCACCGGCCGGACGGTTTAGTTATCGCCGGCGACCTGGCGGTCGCACCGGAGGCAGCAGATTCGTTCAGACATTTGCGTCATATTTTTGCAGATGGACCGATCGCGCTTACGCTCGGGAATCATGACTTCTGGTTGGGGCCGAGCAAAGGATGCCGTTCCTTGGCCGAAGTGATCGATCGCCATTGGACGCCGGCGGCCGATCAATTTGCTATCTGTCTTTTGGATTTGGAGAATCTTCTCCTAGGCGAGATCACCTTGGTCGGCGGCTATGGCCACTACGATCTCGGGTTTCGCTATCCCAATCTTCGCTACGATGGCGCGCTGGTGACGACTGAACATTACCTGGCCGGAAAACCACCGACTTCGACCCCGTTGCGTTGGCGAGATTTTTTCCGTATGCCGCGCGATCTGGATCCTGTGTCGGTGGCTCAAGAACAGGTCCGCGGTCTTGCCGCCAGGCTGGGAACGGTTACAGAGAAACGCGCACTCGTCGTCCTACACACTCCGCCATTTGCAGGGTTGCTCGGTATCCCCGATATTTCGACGGCTAATTTAGAGGCGCCGAGCGTGTATACCTTTTTTCGAGCTTACCTTGGAAACGAGCGGATGGGGGCATTGCTCCGACAAGAGAAAGAGAGAATTGCCGGAGTCGTCTGCGGTCATACGCATCGCGAAGTGACCCCGATCGATCTAGGCGACTTTTTTGGATTAAATATCGGATCTGACTATGGAGAACCCCAGGCCTACTTATATGAGACAAAGACGAGCCGGCTAACCAAGATTTCCGGCCCAAACGGCTCTTGACGTCATCCCCCTCCAAAGTCATCTTGCCGGCTCTCGGAGGGGATATGGAGAAGATTCGTAATATCGCGATCATCGCACACGTCGACCACGGGAAGACGACGTTAGTTGATCAGTTGCTTAGGCAGTCCGGCACGTTTCGCACCAACCAGAAGGTGGAAGAACGCGTGATGGACTCGATGGATCTCGAGCGCGAAAAGGGGATCACCATCAAGGCAAAAAATGCGGCGTTCAGATATCGGGGCTACCACGTCAACATCGTGGATACGCCGGGTCACGCCGATTTTGGGGGAGAGGTAGAGCGGATTATGAAAATGGTGGACGGGGTGCTCCTGGTGGTGGACTCGCACGATGGGCCGCAAGCGCAGACTAAATTTGTCCTGCGCAAGGCGCTGGAAAACCACACCCGTCCGATCGTCGTCATTAACAAAATCGACCGGGAGAATGCGCGTCCGCATAAGGTGTTGGACATGGTGTTTGATCTCTTTGTTGAGCTGAACGCGACGGACGAACAGCTTGATTTTCCGGTTATTTACACCAGCGCGAAAGAGGGATATGCGGTGCGCGAGATTCACGAGACGAACGACAATATGGAGCCTCTATTCGAGGCGATTATTAAGCATATTCCGCCGCCGCCAAAATCTGAGCAGTCTTACTTTCAGTTTCTTGTCTCGAATCTAGACTATAGCGATTATCTCGGTCGACTGGCCTTCGGTCGCATCGTGAGCGGCCGTGTCTCGGTGGGGGATTCCGTCGTTTTGATTCACCTCGATGGGCGTCGTGAACGCACCAATGTCACTGCGCTTTTTGGACATGAAGGTCTGGAACGCACGGAGATTAAGCACGCCGGAGCGGGTGACATTATCGGGCTAGCGGGATTTGAAGAGGTGGCGATCGGAGAGACAATTACCGATAATGAGGATCGGCCGGCACTTGAATTTGTTCACATCGATCCGCCTACCATCCAGATCCGCCTACCATCCAGATGAATTTTGTGGTCAACGATTCACCGTTGGCTGGTCGGGACGGAAAATTTCTGACCGCTCGCCATATTAAGGAGCGGTTAGTGCGGGAAACACGTACGAATGTTTCCCTAGGGTTCACTGAGACCGATCTAGCCGGCGTTTTCACCGTGAGCGCCCGCGGGGAAATGCAAATCGCTATCCTGGTGGAACAGATGCGAAGAGAAGGGTTTGAGGTCCTGGTGTCGCGGCCGGAGGTCATCTTCAAAAAAGATGAGGGCGCCGAACTGCTGGAGCCATTTGAAACACTCTATGTGGATGTTCCAAACGAAAATTTAGGAGACATTTTACAGTCGCTGGCCGGTCGTAGAGCCGACATCGTGAGCATGGATCATCAAACCAATAGCGTTTTGGTCGAGGCGGTGATCCCGACCCGTGGGTTGATTGGGTTTGAGAGCGACTTGGTCAATCTGACTCGCGGGCTTGGTTCAATGAGTCACCTCTTCAAGGAATACGGACCGCACAAAGGTGAAATCTCAAGTCGCGGCAATGGGGTGCTGGTAGCAATGGAGGGCGGTGTTTCCACCTCTTACGCGCTCAACAACGTTCAAGAGCGAGGCCGCCTATTCCTCGGGCCCCAAGAGGAGGTATACGAGGGGATGATCGTCGGTGAAAACTCCCGGCCGGACGATCTGACGGTGAACCCATGCAAGACTAAGCACCTCACTAACATGCGAAGCCAAGGAGACGGTAAAGGAGTCCAACTTGCCCCGCCTCTCAAAATGAGCCTGGAACGCGCCCTGGAATACATTGCTTCGGACGAATACGTCGAGGCAACCCCCAAAAACCTACGGCTGCGCAAAAAGATTCTGGACTCAACGGCGCGAAAGCGAGCGTCGGCCAAGCTGGCGACGGCTTGACAAAAGACTCCTGATAGGTTTTGGTAGCCTATCGCAAAGTGATTCGCTAACCGGCGGTTCTACAGACTTCCTGTCTTCTCTCGGTCGCGAGCGGCTCATTGCATAACTTTTAACTTTCCGTCCTCAATCTATTTTTCGAACCCGAATTATGGCGGGTCATAGTAAGTGGTCCAAGGTAAAGCGCTTCAAGGGCGCTATAGACGCGAAGCGTGGCAAATTATTTAGCCGGTTCTCCAAGGAGATCATGGTCGCCGCTCGGATGGGCGGAGGAGACATGGATTTGAATCCTCGCTTGCGTTCGGCAGTCCTGGGGGCGCGGGCGCAGAACATGCCCAATGACACCATTGAGCGTGCGATAAAAAAAGGAACCGGTGAAATTGCGGGAGGAATCGTCGAAGAGCTGATTTATGAGGGGTACGGTCCAAGCGGAGTTGCTTTGATCGTAGAAGCGGCCACTGACAATAAGAACCGAACGGCCGCGGACATTCGAAGGATTTTCAGCAAAAATAATGGACACCTGGCGGCGACGGGAGCCGTCTCTTATCTATTTAAGAGAAAAGGACAAATAACGGTTCCTCGAACTGCACTAGAAGAAGATCGGTTGCTGGAGATTGCCTTGGAAGCAGGCGCCGAAGACTTGGTCGTCGATGAAGAGTCCTATCTGGTGACAACACCGCACGATCAACTCTATCAGGCGGGCGAAGCAATACGGCATGCGGGGATCCCGATTGAGCTACAGAAGCTAACCTTTATCCCCGAGAACCTGGTACCGGTTCAGGACTCTTCCCTGGCGGACCAAGTGTTGCGGCTTTGTGATGAACTAGAAGACAACGAAGATGTTCAAAATGTGCAGGGCAATTTCGATATTGCAGAAGAAACATTGGCGAAGCTCGCTCACTAATCGATCCAGGGCACTATTGCGTTAGAAGAAAGAAGATTTTGGAGGAAGTTATGCCAGAAGGAAACGAACAGCCTGCTTTGTTGGGCGATGAGAGCGAAAAGAAGCCGAAACGGACTCGGTCCGCGCCCGGTTCCAGTGCAAAGCGGACGTCAGCCCGAAAGGGTGGCGGAAGGAAACCAACTAAATCAAATGATGAGCAAGTTGGCGAACCATCGCAAGGTCAGCTACTGGAAACGGCAAATCGACCTTCCGATCAAAGAAACTCCGAACGAACGGCGGTGGATGGTTTGGTTCGACATGATACGGGTCATTCCGTGGCCGAAGACCAGGGCAGTCAGTCACAAGAAAGGCCGGTCGCCAACCATCGGACAAACGTGGCTTCGGAGGTGAATGAGATCCAGGAGTTGGCTCCGGCCGAAAACGGCAGACATCGCCCCCACAGTGAAATAACCGTCGAACAACCGAAGCCTGAGCCGGTTTATGGCGAAGGGTTGATTGAGGTGTCGGGCAAAGGCTTTGGCTTTCTGCGCGATCCGAAACGCAACTATGTTCAATCGCCGCAGGATATTTTTGTTACTCCGGAGGTAGTGCGAAAGCATGCCCTTCGCGATGGTCTCTGGATCAAGGGAGAGATTCGGCGTGGCAGTCGTGGACCGCAGCTGTTCAAACTGACTGAGATCAACGGGGAGGACCCGGAGCGCTACCGAAACTTACCGGTATTTGAGGAACTCACCTCGATCAATCCAACGGAACGCATTCGACTCGAGACCGTTCCCGATCGGTACACGACGCGAGTGATGGATCTCATGACACCGATCGGGAAGGGACAGCGCGGATTGATTGTTGCGCCGCCGCGGACAGGTAAGACCACTTTATTGCAGCACATCGCTGATGCGGTGGTCCGAAATCACCCGGAGACCAGCTTGATCATTCTGCTAGTGGATGAACGACCGGAAGAAGTGACCGAAATTCGCCGGACTGTGCCAAAAGCTGATATCATGGCAAGCTCGAATGACAGCGATATCAAGAGCCATACTCGCATTGCGCAGCTCGCCATCGAACGCGCCAAGCGGTTGGTAGAAGCTAACCGCGACGTTTTTGTGTTAATGGATTCGTTAACCCGAGTGGGCCGCGCGTTTAATAATGCGAGCGCCGGCAGCGGTCGTACCATGAGTGGCGGCATGGACTCGCGAGCGATGGAGATTCCTCGAAAGCTTTTCGCCGCTGCCAGAAATACCGAAGAAGCGGGCTCGTTGACCATCATGGCTACCGCCCTGATCGAGACCGGCTCGAAAATGGACGAATTGATCTTTCAGGAGTTCAAGGGCACGGGGAACATGGAAATGGTTTTGGATCGTCAGATCAGTGATCAGCGGACCTACCCATCAGTCGACATTTTCAAATCAGGAACTCGACGCGAAGAGTTGTTGTTGCCCCAAAGAGATCTCGAGAAGATCAATACGATTCGACGGGGTTTAGCTGGGCATCGCCCGACCGAAGCGATTGAGCGGCTCCTCTCATTTCTCCGCAAGTTCCCGACCAACGCGCAGATGCTGCGCGAAATTCCCGGCTAACGGTAGGGATGCGCTCCCGCGCGTCCGTCTTTCCGGATGGTTTCGATGTAAGCTTCCCTCACCGTGAAAACTCAGCAGTCGGATCACGAAGCCAAAACTATCGAGGTCGAAGTCGGGGCAGGCAGCCGCCGATACCGATTCAGTTATTATCAGACGTCAGCGCGATACCGCCCTAACTAAAGGCAGTTGGCCGCAATATTTGGCTCACACGCCCCAAGTCTCGCTGTCGCTCAATAGCGTGCCGCCGTCGCTGCGCTTTGGCGCGCCCTTGCGGTGCATTTGGGGAAAACCATAGAGGTAGCCGCGACGTAGGCTTGGCGAAGTCGTGTTTCGCCCTACCCCGCCGGATGGTTTCGATGTAAGCTTCCCTCACCGTGAAAACTCAGCAGTCGGATCACGAAGCCAAAACTATCGAGGTCGAAGTCTTGCCGCCCGAGAAAAA
>WNFJ01739971.1_pt1 | contig 14884 bp, 16 predicted proteins | sample 5400461 | NCBI WGS metagenome assembly WNFJ01 (sample SAMN13153349, study PRJNA577476) | soil metagenome | isolation source: 115 cm saprolite on Douglas fir-dominated hillslope | place: USA:California | collected 2013-09-17 | reverse complement strand
TTGCCATGGCTGCTGAAGTGAAGCTCGAGCTGATCATTGAAGCCCTCGAAATGGCCGACGATTCGGTCTCGTCCTATCTGGACGTAGAAACAGGCGAAGTGCGTTCGATCACGGAAGAGGAGTTCGATCTAGCAGAGGATCCACAGACAGTCATCGAGGAATTGCCAGACTGGCAATGTGAGGTGGTCAAACTCGCGCGGAGCATACAGGAACAGGAGGGCAAGCGATACCTCGCGCTACCTGACAAGTTCGACGTCCACGAGTGGGCCATCATGGATCGCTTCTCCGAAACACTGAAAGACGCACGGTTGCGGAATGATTTCCATGATGGCATTCGCGGTGCGGGCGCATTCCGCCTATTCAAACGCCTACTTACGGAATACAACTTGTGGGACGCTTGGAATCGGTTTAAGCAAGTCGAACTTCGGCAGATGGCCATCCAATGGTGCGAAGAGAACGGCATTACCTTCCGTCAGCTTTAACGGAGATGGAAGAGCATCGATACACGTCCGGTGAGCTAGATACACCCGCATGAGCTGACCGCACAGTCTCAGCAGAGGGAACTTGAGGCACTTCTCCGGTAACCCGACGAACCAGGACTTTACCAATCCAGTGCTATATCGAGCCTACGGAGGGCACACAACCTTGGCCGATTCTAACTCGTGGTCCTCGCTGCCGCAGCGTTGGTTACATGTTCAGTTGCCGGGATATCGTGAGTTGCCCGAACACCACACATATGAAGGGTCTCGGCTAGAGGAACTCCCGCCGATTCCCATTGGGCTGGATGACGATTGTGAGTGGCTGATGAGACATGGGACGGCATATCCTCGCGGAGGATTGAACCGATACGAACGCGACGTTCAACCACCCAACGTAGAAAAATTGGCACTCGCCGCACACGTTGAGCTGCCGAGGAGTTTCCGGCTCTTCATGATTTCTGCGGAGCTGCAGTCGCGAGTGCGTTCTTGCACAGATTGCTATCTCGACCCGGGCGAACGCATTGTTGAGACGATTGGTTCGATTCGGGGTCATCTTGTCCATTTTCTTTCGGATTCTCAGTCATGTGCTCATTGGTACCTGCAGGTCCTTCCCAGTGGCGATACGGGCGTTCTGGAATCGCCAGACCTTTACTGCTATCAGATAGAACATTCAGATTGGATTGAGAATCCATCTTGCCGACTTGAGCGCGTTGACCTAACCGGGTTGGATTTTGCGTATTGCGCACCGTCTTTCTCTGAGTTTCTTTACCGCTTTTGGATTGAAAACGAAATCTGGTTCGCCTTGGAAGACGAAGCTAGCCGACGCCCGCTTAACGCTCTGGAACTGAACTACGTGAGCCACTACACAGCCAAGAAATCGCAATTGGATGGTCACAAGTCCTGAGAAACGCGCAAACCGTACATATGAAGTACTAGAACGGGACGTATCCGATGTTGTATTTTTAGAGTTGGCCGATTCGGTCAACACTGCGGCCATTTCCATGAAGTCGGGAAGTGACGGTAAGCGATTTGAGCACTCAGCGTAGTACCATGAAGGACGAATGCTTCGTCTGGACTTGCTGCAACACGGCGGGCGATCTTAGGAGCACCCGAATTTGGATCCAGGCTCCGCGCAACGCAGCAAAACGAATCCTAACTATCCCTAACCGAATCAATTCGATGACTTCTCGTGTGTGCTGACTGTGTTTCCCTTTTTTTTGCGTGAATTTGGGTCCGTTGATGGAAGTTTGATGGAAGTCAGAACCCTCGTGTCCGTTCGCAACCCTTTCCATGAATAGGCCGTCAGAAGGTCGCAACATACGTACTCTAATAGCACCAAGGACTGCTCATTGGCAAGGTCATCGCCGAATACGACAACGACGCGGCTGCGACGCCGCCCTCACGCGAATACATATGTCCGCCGACGCACACCTCGCCAAGATGAGGAAGGCCTTTCACCATGGTAGCCGTGAAACTGAGGACGCGTTGCTCTCAGCGATTTCTTACCGGAGGAGTCCAAAGTGGGGACCCCGTCAACTGCATTCGCCCCTTAAGCCGAGGTGATCTCAACTACGGTTCTGCGGTCTCTCTCCCGCTCGTCTGACGTACCTCAGTGCCGGTCTGACCGTTCTCCACAGGAGACAATCCGGTCTCGGTTTTGTCGCCCTCATCTGCGACGAAGGAGCCGTTGCGCTCCCTTCCCATCTCGCCGAACATGCCCGACGAGCTGAAGCTGCCCTTGGCTGAAAAAGTGCCGTCATTGTAAGCCACAGAAAACGTTCCCGAGTTCGTGGCCATCCACATCTCGCCTGCCCAAGCGAAGGGACTGAGAGGATCGTGGGATGTCGGCGCAACCTGGCGAGCTCGGCCTTCACAGCGGGAAGAATCAAAACCGTACGATACAAGTTTGGAAGAATATCGGCTGCTTGGATGAGTACGAGGTAGTTCAGGGGAGTTGTGTCAGCTACGGTCGCTTGCATCTACAAGCCGAGTTGCCGGTGTGTCTCGCGATCCTGCTCAGTGTCTTCCAGCATGTATTCCAATGCGACGCCATGGCTCTTCAAAAAGGCATCGACTTCCATCCGGGTCTCGTAACCCAGCAACTAGCGCAGTCGGGCAGCCTAAATCTTGCGCTCGCGGTACGCTGCTAGACTATAGACTAGGGCCAGGGCTTCGAAGGCCGTATAGGAACAGGAGTAAATTGAAGGTGATCGCAATCAAACCGGCTTGCCAGTGTGAAAACATTCCGAATAAGGGCGTGTAGACAGCGAGATCGTCGGAGCAGTTTGCGAACGTGATGGTCGCAACACTCCACGCCGATTCCGGCTGGGCTCGGGAGTCCTCGTCGGTTGAAGATAGGAATTGCCTGATGCCGAGGTGAGCTGCAAAGCACCGGGATAGTCCCGGCACGAATTCAGAATTTGTTCCACAAAAACTGGTTGTACACCTCGTGGTGATACTGGACTTCCGGTACTTTGACGACTGTTCCGAGAGCCCGCGGGCAGCGGTCGGCAGCGGCGCGCTTCAGGTCGGCATAGCGAGCCTTGACGTCGGCCCCGAAGAGTGTGGTGGTCCAGTCAGCCTTCTCGAAATTTTCCAGCGCTGTGTAGATATTGTCCGGGAGGTAGCGCTCGGCCGAGCGCAGATTCTTGATTTTCGCGGTCTCGCCGTCGAGTCCCGTCTTGAAAATGGAATACATGACCATGTACGGGTTTGCGTCGGGAGCAACGGCGCGCACTTCCGTGCGCATGCTCTTCTCGTTGCCGATGGGGATGCGTACCATGGCACCGCGGTTGACCGCCGAAGCATTGAGCTGGTTGGGCGCCTCGAAGTGCGGGTCGAGCCGGCGGTACGCATTGACACTGGAATTGATCAGCAAACAGATATCGTTGCCATGGCTAAGAATGCGATCTACAAACTCCCAACCGAATTTGCTGAGTTTCTCCTCGCCCTTGGGATCCCAGAAGAGGTTTTTGCCGTCTTTGCTGATCGAAACGTTGGTGTGCATGCCGTTGCCATTGACGCCAACCACGGGCTTCGGCAGGAAGCAAGCGGTGAACCCCATGTTGGTGGCCACCTGGCGGCAAATCAGCTTGTAAAGCTGAATCTGGTCAGCAGCGGCGACGACTTCGCCGTAGCCATAGTTGATTTCGAATTGCGAGGGTGCGACTTCCGGGTGATCTTTCTCGTTCTGGAAGCCCATGGCCCGCTGGACTTCCGCGGTGGTATCAATAAACGTACGGAGCGGGTCGCCGGGGAGGGAGTGGTAGTAACCGCCCGTGTTCACGTATTCAAATCCGCCGTTTGAGTGATAGTGCCGTTCCGCATCCGCACCGTTGAAAAGGAATCCTTCGATTTCATTGGCGGCGTTGAGCGTGTAGCCCTTCTTCTCGTAAAGGTTGTCGGCAAAACCCTTCAACACTCCGCGAATGTCGGCGGCGTAAGGCGAACCGTCCTTGTCAATCACATGGCCGAAGACGAGAACCTTGCCGGAGCCGAGGACATCCGCGGGCGCCCAGTAGAACGCGCCCCAATCCATCGCCAGCCGCAGGTCGCTTTCGCGCTGCGCCGTGAACCCGCGGATCGAGGAGCCATCGAACGTCAAATTGTCCCAGCTCTTGATCAAGAACTTCTTATCATAGTCAAGCATGTGCAGGCGGCCTTCGAGGTCGCTGAACAGCACGGTCACGGCCTTGATGCGCTTTTCATCCGTCAAATACTTGATGCGTTCTTCCTGAATCTTGTGCGCGGCGACGCGGTTCAGGCGTTGCTCTTTGGCTTTCAGATTCAACTGCTCCAGCTCGTCATAGGAAAGAGCTAGAAAATTACGTAGTTCGTTCGGCATGAATCTCCTCGAGACAAGGATTTAGGGCAACTTCGGGATGATACTTGCAGCGAACAATGCCTATTCATCGGGGGCGTCAGGATATCGCACTGGTCTGAAGAAAATCAAATCGAAAAATTGCGCCGACAAAACAAAAAAAACAAATAACGAGCCGGGGCACGACGTGGGCTGCTCGGAGTAGCTCATGCCCGCACCTTTGCGCGAGGAGCATGGAATGTGCTCAGATTTAAGTGCTGGGTTTTCCGGCCGCGAAGTTTGACCGCGCTCCTCCAGCCACCAGCGCCGCATTGCTACCATCGCCCAAATAGCCTCCACCAGTCCGAACGGCCAAGCCCCTTAAAGGAAACCGCAAAGAGATCCGGGCAAGCATGCCCAGGGCGAACGCCAGGATGAACCATGTGTTTCGATTGTCGAGCGCAGAGCACACGGGCATGGCGGTCACGGCGAATAATCCAAAAAGGGTGAGGGAACTCATGCTACCTCTTCCATCTAAGACCTGATAGTTCTTGCCACCGCTGGTCAATCCCCGGCTGGGGCCATAGGAGAACCAAGACCAGCGTAAGGCGCGACAAAGAACACCGCCATCGCCCGCAGGAAAGGAAGTGATCACGTCGCAACTGCAACCGTCGGGGATTATCCCTGCGTAAATTCGTCAATATTGGTGACAAAATCCGGATAGGCGCTGGCGCCCAATTCGTGCAAATCCATCCCGTGGTGCTCGCCTTCCGGAGCAGCCCGCTGCGGATAGAAGCGATTCAAGAGCCAGTTCAGGCCATACGTTAATGGGAATACAAAACCGATCAGCGTCGCCACGCCCACGACTTGCGCGAGCGACTGACTCGCCCAAGTGGCATCCGTTCCGGGAGCAACACCGGGGGACAAAGTTGCGGCGCTTGCCGGAAAATGAGCGAAGAGGCCGAGCGATAGTAAACCCCAGATTCCGCCAACCGCATGCACGGAAATTGAGCCTCCGGGATCATCTGCGGCAAGAGGATTCTCGAACCAATCTACCGCGAAAGTGACCAGGGCGCCGGCGATTGAGCCAGTTACGGTTGCAGCCAACGGAGTGACTAAAGCGCAACTCGCACTGCCAGCCACCAGTCCTCCCACCCATCCATTAGCGCAAATGGATGCGTCTGGCTTGCCGAAGCGTGAGCGGGTAATCCACGCGGCGATCAGAACCGCTGCCGCCGCTGCCAGCGTGGTGTTGACAGCCACAAGCACGATGCGCCCTGGCTCGATCTTCGCAAAGAGAATGGCGCCTGCCGAATTCAATCCCAGCCACCCGAGCCAAGCAAGCGAGCAGGCGAACAGCGCCAAAACCGCACTATGACCGGGTACGGCCATGGGTACACCGTCATGTCCGTATTTTCCCCTGCGGGGGCCGAGGATCCAGGCGACAGCCAAGGCCGTAAGTCCGCCTACCGCTTGAATGGTTCCGGAGCCGCCAATATCCACGAAGCCGCGTCCCAAACCATAGTTGACCCCGAGCTGGGCAAGCCAACCGCCGCCCCAGACCCAGTGTGCAAAGAGAGGATAAGTCCACCCGGCGAGCAGGGCCGTGGAGAGACAGAGGGGACCAAGCCTCCACCGACCCGTGCCACTTCCGAGGGGAATGACCGCCGCCAGTGCAACGCTGAACACTTGCAGGCACGCTACAAGAGAGGATGGTGAGCCGTTCCACGCAAGCCCACGAAAGAAAAAATTTACCAGCCACGAGGAAGGAGTGTGCGGGGTGATCGGGGTAGCCTTGCCAAGCGAATCCACAAGCAAAATAGACGAGTGCCGCGATGCTGACGGCGCAAAGGGAGGCAACCATCGAATGAGCGGCGCTGTGAGAGCGTCCCAAACCGGAATGAATCAGGGAAAGGCCCGCGCCTGCGAGAGGGACAAGCAGAATGCAAAGGATGCAAAGAGACATCGCCGTTTCGGACAGTGCGGGCGTGGCCAAAAGGGGTCACCACCCTTCCTGCGGATGAGCGGCATGGGAACGGGCGACGAGCGCGAAGCCCAGTATCTCCACCCCAAGTCCTGCGGCAACGAATATGACTCGGGGCAACGCCGACGGAAGGAGCGCCAGTGCCGTTAAGACAATGGCCCATCCTGCCAGCAGCAAGAAAAAACCAGCAAGCTTCATGAAGAAGACCTCAGATCCGATAAGCCTCAGCGTTGCAATCCGCTTGGTCCGCGGCCCCATGTCTGAAGAAATCGGCGCTGGCTAGCAAATACAAGATCAGGAAAATCTCGAGCCTGCCCGGGCACAAATCCGGAAGCAATGCTAGAGCGCTCGAGGTATTTCTGTCCAATCAGTTTTTTCGATAATTCATAACATATTTATGGCGAAGCATCCAATTTCTTTATTCCGGCGATTCAAAAATCCGTCTTTACTTGGGACCATACTCTGGGCATGCTACCGCCTCATTCGGACCCCCGGGGACATTCAAATTCATTCGCGACAAGGAGAGTGGCGTGGCCGAAAACATCGAAGTCAAGATGCAGGCGACCCTTGGACTAACCGGACTGACAATGAACGCGATGGCGCTTATTGCACCGGGGGCCTTTCTTTGGCTTACTTTTGCTATCCAGGGCGCGGAGGGCAACACAGCTCCGTCGATGTGGCTCGGTATCTTCGTGGCTCTGTTGCTATGCATCGCCACCGCCATCTGTTATGCGGAAATGGCGAAACTGTATCCTGGAACCGGCAGTTCGTATTATTTCGCGGAGCAGTCCTTCCTGAACCATGATAAGGCCTGGAAGTATGCGCGGCTCGCCAAATTTATCGTCGGTTGGGGCTCCCACCTCTATTATTGGATCTATCCAGGCGTGATGGTGGCGGTCATGGGAGTCCTTTGCGGCTATCTGGCGGGAACCCTCTGGCCGAATTTCATGAGCGCGTCGAATCCAGGCATGCCGTTTATGATGATTATCGCCATCGTATTCTCGTTTGCGGTGTCGTACATCTCCTACCGCGGGGTAAGCGGGTCAACCGCGGTGAACATCGCCATTAACATGATTCAGATCAGTGCGCTGCTAGTTTTCTCCGTGATAGCGCTGGGCTACCGGATGAACCATCCTGCCGGGAGCGTCGCGTTCCAGTTTGATTCCACGTCGGGCGAGGCTTTCCCGTATGAGTTCGCTACGACGACGGCCGTCGTCGACGGGAAGACCACGGATACCATCGTGCGCGACGCCAGCGGTATCCCTCAGCCCAAGCTGGATGCGTCCGGGAAGCCGGTGCCATTCCACATTGACTACCCGGCAACCGACTCCAGCGGCGCGTTCGTGTCGCATCCAACTGCTGGTTCCGTTGTCGGCGTCCATAAGTGGGGCTGGGTCTTTGTACAGGCCACGGTCGCTATCTTGATTTTGGTGGGATTTGAATCGGTAACGGCTATGGGCGGGGAAGCAAAAAACCCGAAACGGGACGTGCCCATTGCGGTCATTACCTCGTTGTTGGTTCAGGGGGCCTTCTGCTATCTAATTGAGTATTTTGCCGCAAGCTACTTCTTAAATAATGGATACCCCATGGCAACCGCGTCAGCCTCGTCTGCGCCCATCGGCGACATGATGGTCGTGGTCGGCAACACACTCTTCGGTCAGGGGCACGGTCGCACATTCATGCTGATCGAGGCGTTTACCGTGTTCTTGGCCATTATCGGCACCACACTCTCTTGCATCAACACCGGCGCGCGTGTGACCTACGCAATGGGCAAAGACGACGAGGCGCCGGAACACTTCGGCATGTTGCACTCGAAAAACCTCACTCCGCACCGCGCCATCTGGACGCTCGCAACCATTTCGGCGGCGATTGGTTGCATCGGGGTACTGGCGGTATTCGGCGGCGCGGCCGCTCCCCAAGACGCAGCGATTCAGGCCCTGCCGCATGGCTTCTGGTCCAGCTTCGGATACTCGACGCATGACAAGATGGCGGCGCTGCCCAATTCGCTGCTTACCGTTACACTGGCTTCCAACTTCGGCACGTTCCTGCTGTACGCGCTGAGCTGCGTGATTTGTATGGTTGCGTATCATGGGCATCCGAAGTTCAGCGCCGTGCGTCACCTCTTCATTCCTGTTTTCGGATTGCTCGCCAACTTGGCTTGTATGGTCTTTTACCTCGTCGGGCCATTCATGGGGTACGGCGGCATAAAGGAACCGTGGCTGGCCTTGGGGATCGCGATAGTCTGGGCCATCTATGGTGGGATTTACTTTATCCGTTCCAGCAAGGCGAAGGGACGGACAACATTTATCAAGAGCCGGTCGTCGGTAGCGTCTTCGTCGTAGCTCTGGATCGGCTGAGACCTATAAGTTCCGGAAGACGGGCGGGCACGCCATGGCCCGTCTTTTTACGCGAGGAGCGGGATGCACGTACCTGGCCTTTCTCAACCGAGTGTTGGTCCCGTTGCCAGGCGTCCTCCGACGACACCGAGCCCCATGCTGGATGTGGAATTCGCGCAGCTTACCGATTGCGGGAGAGTCCGCAACCACAATGAAGATTGTCTTGGGTACGTAGTCCCTGCGACGCCGGAGCAGGCCCGCCAGCACGGTTGGCTGTTCGCTTTGGCGGACGGAGTCGGCGGCCAGCAACAGGGTGAAGTCGCTTCGCGTGCGGCCGTGGAGAGACTCCTCGCAGGCTTCCGCGAAGCCGCCGTGGGAGAATCTCCGCTGGACCTATTGCCGCGCCTGGTTCAGGCGGCGAATACGCGCGTGCACGAAGCAGCTGCAACTTCCGGTCCAGGCGGCGCCGGAATGGCTACTACAGTAGTAGCCTGCGTTTTCCGGTTCGATCGCGTAGCGGTGGCGCACGTCGGCGACTCGCGATGTTACCTGATCCGCCATGGACACGCGCGAGCGCTCACTCGCGACCACACCTTCGCCAGCGAGCAAGTTCGCTTGGGACTGCTGTCCGCGCGGGAGGCCGGGGAGGCCTCTACACGCCATGTGCTGAGCCGTTCCCTGGGCGGTGAACTGTTTGTTGCCGCGGAAACCAGCGAACATATATTGCTGGCCGGCGACGCGCTGCTTCTTTGCTCGGATGGCTTGCACGGGTCCGTCGAGGCGTCGGAGATGGCCGCCGTGGTCAGTCCTCAGACAGACCTAAAAGCCGCAGCGCAAAGACTTGTGTCTCTTGCCAACGAGAGAGACGGCGGGGATAATATCAGTGTCCAGGTTATCCGAATTCGAAGCGTCGAACGTGTGGGCATGTACCGTGGACGCCCATACCGGCTTCGGTAACTTCGGAGTGCTTGCTGGCCCGCGCTCCCGATGACGTCACTCCATCCCGGCTATCAACTCGACCATTACCGGATTGAAAGCCTCGTTGCTCGCAGCGGTATGGCCTCCATTTTCCGCGCCACGGATCTTCGCACAGGCCTTCCGGTAGCCATTAAGATCCCGCATCCGGAAATGGAAGCCGACCCGTTGTTTTTTGACCGCTTCCAACGTGAAGCCGAAATCGGGCGGAAATTGAATCACCCCGGCGTGATCAAGGTTCTGCCGGATGATGGGCAAAGCCGGGTGTACATGGCGATGGAATGGGTGGACGGGCGGCTTTTGCGTCAGGTTCTCAACGGGCGCGGGAAACATTCGCCAGAGATGGCCATTCGAATCACATTGGGAATCCTGCGGGCACTGGACTACATCCACTCCCACGGAGTGGTGCACCGCGATCTAAAGCCCGAAAATATCATGGTGGACGATCAGGATCGCGTCAAACTGATCGATTTCGGCATCGCCGGTAACGTCGGCGCGCGGCGGCTCACATTTTCAAAGCTCACGCAGGCCATGGGAACACCTGACTACATTTCGCCGGAGCAGGTCCAGTCCAAGCGGGGGGATGCCCGCAGCGATCTCTACGCAGTGGGAGTGATGCTCTACGAGATGCTGACCGGCAAAGTGCCCTTTACCGGGGCCAATCCCTTCGTCATCATGAACGACCGTTTGCTGAATAATCCCATTCCGCCGCGCGAAATCGACCCTGAAATATCTCTCCAGTTGCAAGAGATCATCTACCGGGCGCTGGAGCGCGACCCCAAAAACCGCTACCCCAACGCACATCAATTTATTTTGGATCTCGAGCACCCGGATCAGGTGGGGGTAGCAGAACGCCCGGAATTGCGGGATTGGAGAAATCGGCGCTCACCTTGGCCGAGACGCATCTTGTTTTACGTCATGCTGGCGCTGATTCCAATTCTCGTGCTCGGCTTGCTGCTATTGGTGGCCCGCCAAAAGTAGGGCATTCCCCTTCCCCAGGTCGCTCTTATTACTTTCCATCAGGAGGGCTCGCGGAGGCGCCGCGGGTCATCTCTGCTCCGCAGCATCTCCGGCGAACGTACGGGCTTTGGGTTCTCGTCGAACCGCTCTACCGCTTGGGCCCAAAGAATGCCAGAACTCCCAACGACAGTGTGTCTTGGTTCTTGTAGGTTCCGAAGCCGGTACTGCCGCTCACTACAGAACCGCGCTGGAAGAATGGCTGGTTCGACCAGTCGCGCCGGTACTCCAGCCGGGCCAGCAGACCCTCAATCATTTTGTATTCACCCGTGAGCGTGAACTCTTTAAGGTCCTGCGCCAGTCCGGTGGCGAATCCATCACGGTCTTTAAACCATTCTACTCGCGGGGTGAACCCCCACTTCGGCGTGGCCTGAACGTGCAATGCTCCCGCGATTCCGTACCACTTACTGGCAAATGATGCGGCACCTATTCCACTTCGGTTCTGACCGTAGTCGAAGTTGATGTAGGCGTTTACCTTGCTGTTGGGTGTCAGGAGAAGGTTTGTATCAAAGAGGTGGCGCCAGCCGGTATTCGTATTGGGGTTCTCGGGCCCGCCGTAGTAGTTGTTGCTCCAGGCGAATTTCTTGGTCGTAAAAGTGCCGGTAAGCCCCACGGTCTTGCCGCTATTGTTGTCCTCGACATTGTTCCACCCGTTGACAAGTTGCACGCCGCCGGTGAAGTATTTACCGACCGGGAACGATGTGCGCACACCGAAGTGATAGTAGGGAATGGCAAAGGCAAAAAGAAGCGAGCGGGAATAGTTCCAATTGCTGTTGGTCTCGATGACTTCAGCACCCGCGCTTGTGACGAATTGTCCGAAGTCCACCTCGAAGCCCTTAGCCTTCGCAGGCTTTAAGCTGAGATAAGCCTGTTCGATGTTCCGAAGGAAGCTCGGCGCCGTGCTTGGTTCGTTCGCATGGATGATCTCGAATGCGCGGCCGAATCCAAGATCCACTTGAAATCCGACCGGATCGGGCGAATGAGCTAGAGTCAGCTTGGCCATGTTCAGGCTGAACTGATTGGCCTTCACATCGAAGTTATACAACTGGTTGAGCTGCGAAGACGGATGGTTGAAATTGAAGCTGTAATAACCGTCCACCAAACCGGTGAAATCGATCGGCCCCACAGACCATGTCGGAGGCGTCGGCTCCGGCGCCGGCGTTGCCGCGGGCGCTTGAGCTGGCGGCGTTGCCGGGGCAGCTTCCTGAGCAGCCGGAGCGCTGGTGGCCCCCGCTTGGCCCGGAGGGGCCGATGTGGAAGCGTTGCGCGCCTCAAGGTCGGCGAGACGCTTTTCCAGTTGTTCGATACGATCCAGAAGGATACGTTCGCGCAGGTCATCCATCGTCCTGACTACTTGCGTACCCCCGGTACCTTGTTGGTTGGTATTTGTCTGCTGTCCGAAAGCAGGTAACGCCAGCATCAAACCAATCAAGACGCTGGAATAACCCTTCGAGGAAACGCGCACTTTAATATCCTCCTTGAGTCTTGCCTTGATTCCGTTTAGCCCCGCGACTTTGGTCTAATAAAAAGAAGAGGACAATACTCGTCGCTTGGGGGCCGACTGTAGCGTTGACTTATTGGAAAGGCCAACAGAAAATTTATATTGAGTGGATGCAAAATTTTTGTCGGCGTGCTGGGCCTCCCGTGCATTACTGTTGCATCGCCCGTTCCGCCAGCGCTTGTGGTGTTCTTGTGCCATCCTAAGGGGAATCCAGTTCTTCCACCGAAGGAGGAAACGCATGAAGAAGCTCGAAGCCATTATTCAGCCGTCGCGATTCGAATCCGTGAAGGACGCGCTGCTTGAGATCGGCGTCGGAGGAATGGCGGTGACGGAAGTGCGGGGGCACGGGCGTCAGAACGGCGGTCTACCGAGCGCGGGAGTACACCGTGGATCTTCTGCCAAAGGTCAAGCTGGAAACGGTGCTGCCGGATGCCTTGGCGGATCGCGCGGTAGAAACAATATTGAAAGCGGCCAAGACTGGGCAGATTGGTGACGGTAAGATATTCGTGTCGACTGTTCAGGAAGCCATTCGGATTCGCAACGGGGAGCGCGGCGAAAACGTGCTTTAGCCTTTAACTCTTGGCGGCGGTCAACGTGACGAGCGCTGCCCTCCCTGGTACCAACGAAGATCCCCTGCTACGCTAGCTACTTTCCGTCGCAAAATAGCTCGCTCTGAATGAGCTGTTCGTTTGTAGAGACCCGTCTGCTTCTGCCTGCCTGTTTTGATTTCTGCCACTCAACCCGTTTGCGTTCCGAGCCGCGATAGGACCTCAGGCCCGTTGCAGGGCCAAGCAGCGGCCGATCTGGATAACGTTGTCCGCGATCACCCCGAGGCCGATCCAGCGCTGCATACCTTCGAACCCTCGATAGCGGCAGCGATTCAATCCGTGGCGCCGCTTCAACACGCTAATGCGGCCTTCGCATCCGGTCCGCCAGCGCTGTCCGGCCCGGAACCAAAGCGTTCTCTGCAGTTTTCTCCGCTCGCTGCTTTTGCTGTTGCGACTCGGCACCGCGACTCGCGCCACTCCCATTCCCTGGATGGTCCTCTCATTCTTTAGACTGTAGAACCCTGCGTCGGAAGCGACCATTCGTGGTGCGCGCCCGAACCGACGCTGGTGTTGTTCGACCGCGGGAATCGCTAGTTGGGAATCCTCGGGACGTTCGGCGAACACTTCATAATGCGTGATGATCTGGTTCTCAGCCTCTTGCACTTTAACCAGTTTCCCGAACTCGTTTGGCTTGCTAGCCTTCCCCTTGCGAATGATTTCGGTGTGCGGCTCGAAAAGGCTCGCGATCTTGTGCGGATACTGAGTAATTCCTTGAAATACTCGCGCCCTGGTTTGCCGCACCACTTGTCGCACACGTCCGGCCACCGTTTCCAAGATTTCCCGTAATCGTTTCAGCCGCGCTTGTCGACGCCGAGGAAGATGCTGCATTTCTTCCAACACTCCTTCCGCTTGATGCACAATTTTTCGCGTCAAACTCACCAGTTCCCGGTAGTATGAGGTGAGTCAGCGGAAGCGAAAACGAGTGGAACAATAGTTCGGCTGGATGAAGATGATCGGGATGCTAAAGAAAGTGAAGTTGCGAGGGATCGACAAGGTGGGGTGGTTGTTTACCTTCACCGGCGCTGCTTACAACCTCTGCCGATTGCGAAACCTGATGGCCAGAACATGAAGCGGAGTTTTGACTTCGGCCGCACAGTAAATAGAGCAACCTGATCGCCACTTAACTTCTGCGCGACCGCCTTGGCAAGGTGGAACAAGGACTACCAGTCGCGGAAATGAAGAAGTTGAAGTATGAGGACATCCGCAGGACCCTCATCCTGGATTACAGGACGCGCGGTGTCAAAATGCTGGAAGAAGACAAAGATGGCAATCCCCACGTTTGGGGTTTTGAACATCTCGACGCGTTCCTCAAGAACCGCCCAGTCAGGACGATCACCACGAACTTGCTTTACGAGTTTATTGAAAAGCGTCAGAACGATGGGGCGAAGAACGCGACGATAAACCGGAATCTCAGCCTGTTGCGAAGAATGATGAGCTTGGCGCGGAGAGAGGGCAAATTGGCACAGGCTCCCTATTTTCCGATGCTAAAGGAGGGCAACGTCCGCAAGGGTTTTTTGACTCCGCCGCAATTCGTCAAGTTACGGGACACCATGCCCGAACACTTGCGTCCGTTGGTGACGTTCCTGTATTTTACCGGCTGCAGAATAGGGGCCGCGCTAGCCATCACGTGGTCCCAGATAGAGTTTGAAAAGGGAAGATTCCAGCTTCGGATCGAAGGGAACCAAACCAAGAATGAGGAGCCGATTCTGCTGCCCCTGCCGCTTGAGCTGAATGAAATTCTCAAGAAATTGCCGCGCAAGGGAAAGGTGTTTGATGCAAGAAACTTGCGCAAGTCTTTTCAAGCTGCATACGTTAATGTAGGATTGGGAGTGGAGACGGGGCCCAAAGTTTGGCAGTACAAGGGCCTGCTTCTTCACGACTTTCGCCGCAGTGGCGTCAGGAATCTGATCCGATCCGGGGTTCCACGGAGAATCGCCATGAAGATTTCCGGGCATCTGACCGAGTCTACGTTTGAAAGGTACAACATTGTGGACTCGGCGGATTTGCACGAGGCAATGGCGAAGGTCGAGAAGTACTTTGATGGCAATTTGATGGCAGTCGAGGATAATCAGCAACAGGGAAGTCGGCAAGTCGCTTCTTTTCAGTCAAAGCCGAGGTAGCTCAGTGGTAGAGCAGCCGATTCGTAATCGGCAGGTCGCGAGTTCAACTCTCGCCCTCGGCTCCA
>WNFJ01138738.1_pt1 | contig 14885 bp, 11 predicted proteins | sample 5400461 | NCBI WGS metagenome assembly WNFJ01 (sample SAMN13153349, study PRJNA577476) | soil metagenome | isolation source: 115 cm saprolite on Douglas fir-dominated hillslope | place: USA:California | collected 2013-09-17 | reverse complement strand
AAGCGGCACTGACGATAACTCGCTGAAGAACGTTCTCGCCGCGCAGGCAGAGGGCATCAGCACCAGGGCGCTGGTGAACCGCAACGCCAGTGCGTTCTCCGCGCTCCGCGAACACCTGTCGCTCAGCTTCGACGACTTCATCCGCACCAGCAGCGACCCGCGGCACCGGCCGGGCGTCGAACGGCTCTGGCGCGCTTGCGGGGCCAGCGGTGACTTGTACCGCAAGGGCTACCAGGGGCTCTACTGCGTCGGCTGCGAGCAGTTCTACGCCGGCGCCGAACTGGCCGACGGCAACTGCCCGGATCATGGCACGCCGCCCCAGCTCGTCAGCGAGGAGAACTGGTTCTTCCGGCTATCCCGCTATACCGGTCAGCTGCACGACCTGATCAGCTCTGGCAAGCTCCGGATCGAGCCGGCCAGCCGTCGCAACGAGGTGCTCGGCTTCATCGCCGGCGGCCTGGAGGACTTCAGCGCGTCCCGGTCTGTCACCAGGGCCCGCGGCTGGGGCATCGGCGTGCCCGGTGACCCCAGCCAGGTGATCTACGTCTGGTGGGACGCGCTGGGCAACTACATCACGTCCCTCAACTATGGGGCGCAGAACGACGGGGCCAGCGGCTCCCGCGGAGCCGACTATCGCCGCTGGTGGACCGGCGCTGACCGCCGAGTCCACGTCGTCGGCAAGGGCGTGCTCCGCTTCCACGCGGTCTACTGGCCCGCGATCCTGCTGTCGGCCGGCGAACCGCTGCCGACCGAGATCTTCGTCCATGACTATCTGACCATCGATGGCAGGAAGATCAGCAAGTCAGCCCCGGGCCGCGCGCTGGAAGCCAGCGATCCGGTCACCCTCGCGGACAGGTTCGGCCCCGACGCAGTGCGCTGGTGGCTGCTGCGTGAGGTACCGAGGGTCGGCGACACCGACTTCACCGTGCACAAGCTCATCACCAGGGCCAACGAGGACCTGGCCAACGGACTCGGCAATCTCGTCAACCGTGTCGTCTCGCTGGCGCATTCCTATCGGAACGGGGCCATCACTGTGTGCGGCCGCCCGCAGGGTACTAGCCGCTGGCTGGCCGCCGCGGCGGACGGCCCGGGCAGCGCGGCGGTCGCGGGCTCAGCCTGGCTGGACTGGCCAGCCGACTCGGCGGCCCTGCGGGCCGCCATTGAGCGAGCCCCGGGCGCGGTCCGGGAGGCGCTGGCCAGATTCGACTTCCGGGCCGGGGTGGCTGCCGTGTGGGAGATCGTCGAGCAGGCGAACCGCTACGTTGAGTCGGCGCAGCCGTGGCAGCTGGCAAAAGCCGAGAGGGCTGGCGAGCTAGCTGCGGGCGAACGGCTCGATCAGGTGCTCGGTGCTCTGATCGCGGCCTGTCAGGTGCTGGCCGCGGAGATCTGGCCGTTCCTTCCGGATCTGGCCGCCAAGGTCGCCGTGGCGTGCAATGGCTTCGGCGGTACCCTGCCACCACCGCGTCCGGTGTTCCCGCGGATCGAGCCGGTGGTGGAAGAGGTGGCGTAGTGCTGATCTGGGTGCCGACGCAGCCGGTCGGGGAGGCCCTGGCTGGCCTGGACGGCGCGCAGGTCGAAGTGGTCGCGCCGGACGGTTCTGCGCTGCCGCAGTCCGCTGCCGAGGTCGAGTTCTACGTGCCGCCGTTCTTTCCGGCGGCTGAGGCCGTCGCGGCAATGGCACAGATGCCGCGCCTCCGGGTCGTGCAGACGCTGACAGCTGGATTCGACCGGGTCCGGCCGCATGTGCCAGACGGCGCCGTGCTGTGCAACGCCCGCGGCGTGCACGATGCGAGCACCGCCGAATGGGTGCTCGCCGCCGTGCTTGCGTCAGTCCGGCAGTTCCCGTACTTCGCCAGCGAGCAGGCAGCCGGGAGGTGGAGCTACCGGTTCACCAATTGCCTGGCGGGACGAACGGTGCTGATCGTCGGGCCGGCTTCGAGGTTGAGGTTCGCCGGGTCGCCAGATCAGCCCGGGACGGCGTGAGCCCGGCGAGCGAGATGCCCGACCTGCTGCCTGGCGCGGACGTCGTGATCTTGCTGGCGCCGGTCACTGCCGAGACTGTCGGCATGGCCGACGCAGCGTTCCTGGCCAGGATGAAGGACGGCGCGCTGCTGGTGAACGCGGCCCGCGGAGCGCTGGTGGCCACCGATGACCTGGTAGCCGAGCTGAGCTCGGGCCGGATCTCGGCCGCGCTCGATGTCACGGAGCCGGAGCCGCTGCCGCCGGACCATCCGCTGTGGCAATTGCCTAATGTCCTGATCACTCCGCACGTCGCCGCCTCCACACCAGTGTCGGTGGCGGCGTCCCTGAGCTTCGTCCGGGAGCAAGCGGAGCGGTACTTGGCCGGGAAGCCACTGGCCAACGTGATCACCGGTGACTACTGACTACATCTGCCTTTAGTACCGCGAAACTCGCTAGCGCCCGAGCCGTCGCACACCGCCACGAAGTTGTCGCCAGGTGTAGGCCAGTCCTCAATCGAAGCGTGACCTGCGCACCGTAAAGTGCAGTGGCATCACCAAAGTTGCGAGACTCACGCGTTCGACCCGGCGAGACCGTTGTTCGCCAGCGTCGATAGCGCATAGCTGATGGCACCATCTGCGAGTCGTGTGCTGCTGTCCTCAACGACGAGCTGCGGGCATGACCACCCTGGGTACACGGCTTTGGTGCTCGCTTGACTCGCTTCAGCTCATTCAGTCTTCTTCACAGCAGGCGACGTAGCCGTTAGGAGGTCTGGTGCACGCACGCCATGTGCAATCGCTCGCATCAGGCTGCCGGCGATGAGCCCGTCCTCGCCAGGCTGGACGGTAATCGGCGCCATCCTCACGATCGCCGCGCTGGCCCAACTGCTCCGCAGCGCCCGTCGGGGCGAATCGGCAAGCCGCTGGCTCGCCGTCGCCGCAGCAGCGTTCGGCGCCGCGTTCCTGGCTCAGGGCGCCGGAGCCGGCGCGATCACTCCGGCGGTCATTCAGCTGACGCTGAGCGACCTGCTGGCGCTACTCGGGCTGCCAGCGCTGGTTTTTGCGTTCTTCCGGCTTGCCGCGCCGGATGACCATCGGGCTGGGGCAGCCGAGCAAGCCGAGCCTCGCCGCCACATCGGCACCGGGCGGATCCTGGACGGGAGCCTGGTGGTGCTCTCGGTGTTCTGCGTGAGCTGGATCACGGTGCTCCGGCCCGCCTATGCCGCGGCTGAGGTCGGCGCCGGCACGTTCATCGTCGACCTGATCCACCCGGCTGCGGACGTGATAGCCGTGGGCGGCACACTGGGCCTGGCTGTGCTGGCTGGCCGCCGAGCTCTGGTCCCCTACCTCGCGCTGTGTGCCGCCGCCTGCGGCGACCTGCTCGCCGTCCATGCGCGGGTGAGTGGCATCCATCCAGGGGTCCTGGCGCAGATGGCATGGCTGACTGCTATCTGCCTGCTGGGCCTCAGCACGTTGTTGCCCGCGCAAACCGCGGCACCGTACCCGGGCGACGCGCCGGGGCGTGCTGACTCGCCGGTGGCGACAGTTGTCGCGCTCGGCAGCGCTGGCCTGGCGGCCCTCGTTACCCTCATATTCGCGCTTCTGACCTGGGGGCATAGCGGGCCGGTCCCACTCCTCGCGGGAGCCGCCCTGATGCTGGCCCTGGTGGCAAGGGTCGCCGGGCTGCTGCGGCAGACCGCGGTGACGTCGGCGATGGCCGCGCAGACCGGCAGCCAGTTCCGCCAGCTAGCCGACCGCACGAGCGACGTGGTGCTGCTCTGCGATGCGGACGGCCAGGTCAGCTATGCGAGCAAGGCAGTCGCGCATTATGGCTACACTCCCGACCGCCTGGCCGGAGCGACAGTGACCGAGCTGGTGCACCCTGACGACCTGCCGCTCGTGCTGCAGGCCGCGCTGCAGGTGCGCGCCAGCCGGTCCGCCCCGGCCGGGAACCTGGCCTGTCGGGTGCGGTCATCCGATGGCACCTGGCGGCACGTGCAGGCCACGCTGTCCCGCTACTCGCAGCCTGGGCGCCCGGACTTGCTGCTGGTCACCGCCAGGGACGTCAGCGATCAGGTCGCGCTGCGACGCCAGGTAACCCACCTGACCTTCCACGACGGGCTGACGGGCCTGCCTAATCGCTCGTACCTTGAGGAACGGGCCAAGGACGTGCTGGCCAGGCACCGCGAGGCTGCCGAGCCGCCAGACCAGACCGGCGCGATCTTCGTGGACCTGGACGGGTTCACCGCCATCAACGATTCGGTCGGGCACGGAGCCGGTGACCTGGTGCTCGCCCAGGCCGGGCGCCGGCTGCGCGACCTGGTCCCGGCCCATGACACCGTGGCGCGGTGGGGTGGCGATGAGTTCGCGGTGCTGATTGACGGCGCGGCCAGCCCCCAGGAGATCGTCGATGTCGCCGAGCGGCTAGCGGGCGCGATCGCTGCCGAGCCATTCCAAGTAGCCGGCCGGGACATCTCGATCACTGCCAGCGTCGGGGTGGCGTTCGCCGACCCGGAGGTCGCCGATCACCTGCTCCGCAATGCTGACCTGGCCATGTCGCGGGCCAAGATTTCCGGCGGCGGCCGGGTAGAGGTTTTCGCCGCGCACATGCACGCGGACGTGATCAGGCGGCTTGAACTTGCCACCGACCTGCGCGAAGCGATCGAGGAGGGCAACCTCGGCATCGAGTACCAGCCGGTCGTGGAGCTGTCGACCGCACGCGTTGCGAGCGTCGAGGCACTGGTCCGCTGGACGCGCGGCGGCGAGGTCATCGAGCCAGCCGAGTTCCTGGGCATCGCCGAGGATTCAGGCTTGATCGTGCCGCTTGGTCAGTGGGTGCTGGAAAAAGCGTGCGGGCAGGTCGCGCAGTGGCGCGCGGCTGGCTGGCAAGTCGGGCTGTCGGTCAACTTCTCACTCCGCCAGGTGAGTACTGCCGGGTTTGCGGACTCGGTACGGGCCACGCTGGACGACGCTGGCCTGTCGGGATCCGCGCTGACGCTCGAAGTGACGGAGCGGGTGCTGATCGAGATCGAGAACCCGATCATGGATGGCCTGGCCAGGCTCCGTCAGCTCGGCGTGCGGCTGGCTATCGACGACTTCGGCACCGGCTACGCGTCGCTCGCCTACCTACGGCAGCTTCCGGTGGACATCATCAAGATCGACCCGTCGTTCGTTGCCGGGCTGGGTTTCGACGGCACGCTGGCCATGCTGACCCGGACCATCGTGCAGGTCGGCCATGATCTCGGCATCGAGATCGTGGCCGAGGGCATCGAGCGGCCCGAGCAGCTTGAACTGCTGCGGGCGATGGGCTGCGGCCTCGGCCAGGGGTTCCTGGTCGCGCGCCCGATGGCAGCGGCGGACGTGGCATCACTGGCGCCCGATTCGATCGCGTCGCTGCGCGCGGGTCTCGACGGCGAAGCTGCGGTCCTGCAGAGCGAACTGTCCGGCCGAAGCCGGCCAAATGAGGACGAAGCAGCCCCTGCTGCCGCCACGTAACTATCCGGTCCGGCAGTGGAACGATGCGCCCGGCGGACTCTTCACGGATGCGCTCGCGCGGAATTTCGCCATAACGCCGGCCGATACACTGGGGTTTCCCCCGACACTGACTATCCCGGAGGGCAGCTGTGCCTGCACCCGTCGTTCTCGTAGCCGAAGAGCTGTCCCCGGCGGGGCTCGCCCTCCTGGAGGCCTGTTTTGAGGTCCGCTATACCGACGGTGCCGACAGGAGCCAGCTTCTTCCGGCCCTCGCCGACGTCGACGCCGTGATCGTGCGCAGCGCCACGCAGGTCGACGCCGAGGCCATCGCCCACGGACCGCGGCTGCGCGTGGTCGCGCGCGCCGGAGTCGGCCTGGACAACGTCGACGTGGAAGCGGCCACCAAGGCCGGAGTCATGGTCGTGAACGCGCCTGCCTCGAACATCGTCAGCGCCGCCGAGCACGCCGTCGCGCTGCTGCTGGCGCTCGCCCGCAATGTGCCGCAAGCCATGGCCGCACTGAAGAACGGCCAGTGGAAGCGGTCGGCCTACACCGGCGTCGAGCTTCAGGACAAGGTCGTCGGCATCCTGGGCCTTGGCCGCATCGGCGTCCTGGTCGCCGAGCGGCTCGCTGCGTTCGGCATGACGGTGATCGCGTACGACCCGTACGCGCCGCCGGCCCGGTCGACTCAGCTCGGCGTGCGCATGACAGGCCTGGATGAGCTGCTGGCCGAAGCCGACTTCATCAGCGTTCATTTGCCGAAGAACGCCGAGACCGTCGGGCTGATCGGGGATCGTGAGCTGCGCGTCGTCAAGCCCGAGGTCCGGATCATCAACGCCGCCCGGGGCGGGATTGTCGACGAAGCGGCGCTGGCCCGCGCGCTTGCCGACGGCAGGGTCGCTGGCGCCGCGCTGGACGTGTACGCGAAAGAGCCGTGCACCGACAGCCCGCTGTTCGGCCTCGACAACGTCGTCGTGACGCCGCACCTGGGTGCAAGCACGGCGGAAGCGCAGGAGAAGGCGGGCATCCAGGTTGCCCGGTCGGTGCGGCTGGCCCTGGACGGCGAGTTCGTCGCAGACGCGGTGAATGTCCAGGGCGGTGCGGTGGCCGAGGAACTCCGGCCGTGGCTCCCGCTCGTCGAGAAGCTCGGCCGGATCTTCTCCGCGCTAGCAGGCGGGGCAACCGCCGCCATCGCGATCGAGGCCAAAGGCGAGATCGCGAGCTTTGACGTCAGCGTGCTGGAACTGGCGGCCATGAAAGGGCTGGTCGGGGAGGTGACCGAGGAGCCGGTCACCTACGTGAACGCGCCGCTGGTGGCCAAGGAACGCGGCGTCGAGGTGAGCATCGGCACCGATGAAGTAAGCCAGGACTGGCGCAACCTGCTGACCTTGCGCGGCACCGCACCCGACGGCCAGCTTGTCTCCGTCAGCGGCACACTCACTGGTCTTCGGCAGGCTGAACGGATCGTCGAGGTCAACGGCCTGGATGCGGAGATCGCGCCGGCCGAGCACATGATGGTGCTTGGCTATTCAGACCGGCCGGGCGTAGTCGGAACCGTCGGCCGGATCCTTGGCAGCCGCCAGGTCAACATCGCGGGCATGCAAGTGTGCCGCCACGCCCAGGGCGGCGACGCGCTGATCTTGCTGACCGTCGACTCCGCGGTCCCGGCTGACGCGGTGGCCGAGATCGCGCACGAGATCGGGGCGGGGCTCGCCAGGGTCGTGGACCTGGACCAGGACCTGATCTCCTGAGCTGCGGCATCTTGCCACGCGCCGCTAACCGCCCAGTAAGGTACTTCCGTGACAGCACACAGCGTCCGGCTCGCAGTAATCGGTGGCGACGGCATCGGTCCCGAGGTGGTGGCCGAGGCAATCAAGGTGCTGCGCGCTGTCAGCACGCTGGCAATCGAGCCCACCAGCTATGACCTGGGGGCTGAGCGCTGGACGCGGACCGGCGAGGTCCTGCCCGAGTCGGTGCTCGCCGAGATCGCCGGCCACGACGCGATCCTGATCGGGGCCGTCGGCGATCCGAGCGTGCCGAGCAGCATCCTGGAACGCGGCCTGGTCCTGCGCTTGCGGTTCGAGTTTGACCAGTACGTGAACCTGCGCCCGGTCCGGCTCTACCCCGGGGTTGCCTCTCCGCTGGTCGGCGTCCGTTCCGAGTCGGTGGACATGCTGGTTGTCCGGGAAGGCACCGAGGGTCCGTACATTGACGCCGGCGGGATCATGCGCAAAGGCACGCCTGCCGAAGTAGCGACGCAGGAGAGCATCAACACGGCGTTCGGCGTTGGCCGGGTAGCCAGGTACGCTCTGCACCGGGCGGCAAACCGCCCCCGGCGGCGGCTGACACTGGTGCATAAAACGAATGTGCTCGCCTATGCCGGCGACCTGTGGCGGCGTACCGTCACCGAGGCAGCCGCCGACTTTCCGAGCGTCGCCACGGAGTACTGCCACATGGATGCGGCCGCGGTCTACTTCCTGACTCAGCCCGAGCGCTTCGACGTGATCGTCACCGACAACATGTTCGGCGACATCCTTACCTCGATCGGCGCCGCGGTGTCGGGCGGGCTCGGACTTGCCGCCAGCGCCCACATCAACCCGGAGCGGACCGCGCCGAGCATGTTCGAGCCGGTACACGGCAGCGCGCCGGACATCGCCGGCATGCAAAAGGCGGATCCGACTGCCGCCATCTTGTCTGCCGCGATGCTGTGCGAGCACCTCGGCTTCGTCGAGGAAGCGGCCCAGATCGAGCAGGCGGTGTCAGACGACCTGCTGGAACGCCAAGGTGCCTGGTCACCGCGGGCTACCGTCGAGATCGGCGACGACATTGCAGAGCGGGTGGCGGGCTAGCGTTGTTCTGGTTGGGGCCCGGCAATGGCGCCGGCCCGGACCAAGGAGGACCCCGATGGCTGCTGGTGCTGATAGTCAGTTCAAGATCCGTCTGTCACGCGACCGGGTACCCGATGAGCGACGTGCCGAGCTGCTAGCGGAGCCGGGGTTCGGCCAGGTGTTCACCGATCACATGGTGACGATGTCCTGGAGCGCAGAGCGCGGCTGGTACGACGGCGAGCTCCGGCCGTACGGCCCGATCAGCATGGACCCGGCCACACAGGTCTTCCACTACGCCCAGGAGATCTTCGAAGGGCTGAAGGCCTACCGGCAAGCTGCTGGGCCGATCGTGGCCTTCCGGCCCGGTGCTAACGCGTCACGATTCAACCGATCGGCCGTCCGCATGGCTATGCCAGAGCTACCCGAGGAGGCTTTCATCGGGGCGATCGAGCTACTGGTGAGCCAGGACCGGGACTGGGTGCCATCGAAGCCCGAGCACAGCCTTTACCTTCGGCCGTTCATGATCGCGACGCACGTGGGCCTCGGCGTGAGCAGGCCGTCACCGTCCTACCTGTTCGCCGTGATTGCGTCCCCGGCCGGCGGGTACTTCGGCGGCGGAGTCCGGCCGCTATCGGTCTGGCTGGCGGAGGAGTACACCAGGGCCGCTCCCGGCGGCACGGGCGCGGCGAAGACCGGCGGCAATTACGCGGCTGGCTTTGCCGCGCAGCTACAGGCGCTGGACCACGGCTGCGATCAGGTGGTCTGGCTGGACGCCGCGCAGCACCGCTGGGTCGAGGAAATGGGCGGCATGAACCTCTTCTTCGTCTACGGCTCTGGCGCCAATGCGCGGCTCCTCACCCCGGGGCTGACCGGCACGTTGCTACCCGGCATCACCCGCGACTCGGTGCTCACGCTGGCGCCCGACCTCGGCATCCCAGCGGCGGAAGGATCGATATCGGTCGACGAGTGGCGCACAGGCTGCGAGTCAGGCGAGATCACCGAGGTCTTCGCCTGTGGTACGGCGGCCGTCATCACCCCGGTTGGCACTGTCAGGGGATCGTCGGGCGGCTGGACCATCGGCGGCGGGCGGCCAGGCCCCGTTACTATGAAGCTCCGCGACCAGCTGCTGGGGCTGCAGTTCGGGCTGTCGCCGGACCCCTACGGCTGGGTTCACAAGATCTGCTGAGCTTCTGGCAGCCGCAAATGCTGAGCCATACCCACCGTCACGGCGCGGCCGTAGCATGCCGTTATGCAACCTGACGATGAAGCGCGCCTCGCCCGGCTGGAACGTCAGGTTAGCTACTTGCTCGAGCATCTGGGCCTCAACGCGGACATCGCCGCTGACGGGGGTGCCGGCTTCGGCTATGCCGCCATGCCCGTGCCAGGTCCGCCCGGGCCACTGTCTGGCATGACGATCCCGCCGCAGCTCGCGGCGGCATTGCAGGGTGGCAAGATGATCGAGGCGATCAAGATCTGCCGCGGCATGACCGGCATGGGCCTGAAAGAGGCAAAGGCGGCTGTCGAGGCAATGGCCCGCGACATGGGAGTTCGCTACTGACGACGTCCGCGGGCGGTCACTCCGGGCGGGTTGGCGTACTTCAGGCCGGTCCCTGTGTTGAGCACGACCACTTCGTCCCGCTCAGACAGCCAGCCGGATTCGCGTAGCTGTGCCGCGGCAGCGATGCCTGCAGCTCCCTCCGGGCAGATCCAGGTGCCCTCAGCCCGCGCGAGCCGGGCCTGAGCGGCCAGCAGGTCGGCGTCGGTCACGGCGATCGCGGTGCCGCCGGTAGCGCGCAGTGCGGTCAGCACCAGGGCACCACCGAGCGGCGCGGGCACCGTCAGGCCGAACGCGACGGTCGCAGCGTCTGGCCATGGCGCTGTCATGGCCGCGCCGGCCTCGAACGCATCGACCACCGGAGCGCAGCCTGCCGCTTGCACCGCGACCAGCCGCGGCAGGTCCGGTCCGAGCCAGCCGATGGCGGCAAGTTCGGCTAGCGCCTTCCAGATGCCGATCAAGGCAACGCCGCCGCCGACCGGGCAGATGACGACGTCCGGGATCCGCCAGCCCAGCTGCTCAACGATCTCGAAGCCGATCGTCTTCTTGCCCTCCAGCCGGTACGGCTCGCGGAACGTCGAGGCGTCCTGCCAGCCGGGGCGCCCCGTGAGGAAGGCCGACGCCACGATCGCCGCGTCGCCGATCAAGCCCGGTACGACCGTAACCTCCGCCCCGGCTGCGAGGCACTCGGTCCTGGTGATGTCCGGGGCCCCTGCCGGCATCGCGATGAAGCATGGCAGGGCGGCCCGGGCGCAATAGGCCGACCAGGCAGCGCCGGCGTTGCCGTTCGTGGCCATCGCTACTCCGGCCGCGCCGAGCTCTGCTGCGCGAGACACGCCAACCGAAGCACCCCGAGCTTTGAACGTGCCTGTGGGCAGCGGGCTCTCGTCCTTCATGAGCAAGCCGGGCATGCCCAGCGCCCGGCCCATCCGAGGCAGGCCCAGCAACGGAGTCAGGCCTTCGCCAAAGCTCACGACACGGTCCTGCGCGCCGACAGGCAGGAGCTCGTGATACCGCCACAGGCTCGGCGGTCGCTTGGCCACGACGGCGGGCGTCACGAGGCTTGCCGCCATCTCCAGGTCGTACCGCGCCAGCAGCGGGGACCCGCAGGTGCAGGTGCCGGCCGACTGTGCCGCATCGAACCGAACCTGGCACTGCGAGCAGTCAAGATGACTGAGCGCCGAAAAAGTCCTCGTCATGCGGCCATCCTCGCGGCAGAGGGCCGGGCCGCCAAGGCACCGGCGGCCGCCCGGTAGCCTCGTCATATCGATTCCCTGGCTGCCGGGGACGCCCCCGGGGCCACCACCGGCTGCGGCCCCGCTGAACTTTATAGTTCGTCGCCGAGCCCGGACAGATCTCGGTGGCTGCGCCGCGCGCGCATCTCCGTGGTGGCCTACTTCGCCATTCTGGGCGTCGCCAACGGCGTCTGGCTTGCCCGGATTCCAGCCATTAAGCAGCATCTGCATCTCTCCGACGGGCTGCTGGGAGTGGCGTTGCTCGCCGCACCCGCTGGCATGGTGGTAGCAGTGCCGCTGGCGGGCCGGATCGTGCACAGGATTGGCAGCCGCATCCCCGTCCTAGCCGGCAGCGTCGTAGCGCTCGTTCCGGTCGCTATGGGACTTGCCGGGAACGTGGCCGCGCTGATGGCCGGCCTGTTCGCATTCGGGTTCGCGGGCGGGGTACTCGACGTGGGCATGAATTCGCAGGCTGTGCATGTCGAGCGTGGCGCCGGCCGGCCGCTCATGAGTTCCTTCCATGCCTGCTTCAGCTTCGGCGGCCTGGCGGGCGCGTTGCTGGGGGCGGCGTTCGCCTGGGCCAGCGTCGGCCCGGCGATGACGTTCGCCGTTGTCGGGATCGGTCTGGCGGCGATCGCAGTGCTGGCTAGCCGCTGGCTGGTTGCCGATCGGCCCACGGCCCGGCGCCAGACAACCGTCAGCCACGCTGACCGGCGCACACCACGGATGACGACGCTGCTGCTGACGCTTGCCCTGCTCGCGATTTGCTCGCTGCTGGGCGAGGGCGCAGCGGAAGGCTGGAGCGCTGTCTACCTGCGAGACAACCTGCACACGGCGGCGGCGTTCGCCGCGCTCGGCTTCGCGGGGTTTTCAGTGGCGATGGCGTTCGGCCGGTTGTCCGGAGACCGGCTGGCTGCGCGGTTCGGCCCGGCCGCCGTGGTTCGCTGTTGCGGCCTGCTGGCCGCAGCAGGCCTGGCCGTCGCATTGCTCAGTGGCAGCCCGGTCGGCGCCATCGCTGGCTTCACCATGTTCGGTGCCGGGCTGTCCTGCACCTTCCCGCTGATGCTGTCGGCCGCTGGGAACGCCAATCCGCAGCGGCCGGCGCATGGCATCGCGCGAGTAGCCGGATTCGGTTACATCGGGATGCTGGGCGGGCCGGTGCTTATCGGTGCGCTGGCCGGCCACCTGGGCCTTGCCACGGCACTGGCTGTGCCGGTGGCGCTTGCACTGGTGGTCGCGGCTGGCGCTGGCGCAGTCCGCGCGCCTGCTGGCTCCTGACCGGCCAGGGACGGCGCGCAGTGCGGCGAGCCCCCGCAACAGCAAGCCCAGGCCGAACTCGAAGTCGGCCTCGGCGTCGATCTCTCCGAGCTCCGCGGCTAGTCCCGTGACGTGCGGGAAGTCAGCGGCACTGAGCCGCGGCGGACGTCTTTCGGCGTCGTCATGATCGGCTAGTCCGGGCGCTACGCCGACCTCTCGCACCACCGATCCCGCGATGTAGGCGGCAAGTACGCGGACGATCCGGACTGCATCCGTCCCGCCGAATCCGGCCGCCTGCAACGTGGCGAGCGCGGTCTCCACAGGTCGGAGCGTGGTCACCGAGACGGGCGGCCGGCTGGCGACGATCATGGCAGAGCGCGGGTACGTGCTGGCAACCTGCCGGCAGGCCCTGACTTGCGCCCGGATCTGTTCGTCCCAATCGGTCCCCTGCGCGGTCCCGGACTGGACTCGGGACATGATCTCTTCGGCCACGGCGTCCAGCAGGGCTGCCTTGGACGGAAAGAGGCTGTAAAGGGGCATCAGGCCACAGCCGAGCGCGGTCGCCAGTCGTCGCATGGCGACAGGCTCGGCGCCGTTAGCCTCGATGAGCTCGATCGCTGCGGCGACGATGCGCTTGCGGGTTAGCGGCACGGGATCAACGTAAGCCGTCGGTCTGACATCGTGAGCCGCAGAACCCGCGGGTTCTGGTGTCCGGGGACACGGTGGCGATGCCATCGGCTGGGGAATGCGAAGATGGGCAGCGTTCTGCAGGGCCCTGATGAGGAAGGACGATCCGATGGACGACAAGGACATCCTGGGGCGCATCGACGAACTCATAAGCACAGAGCACGAGCTTCGGGACAAGCTGGCGGCCGGCCAGCTCTCGAGCGACCAGGAGCACCAGCAGCTGCGGACCGTCGAAGAGCAACTCGACCAGTGCTGGGATCTGCTGCGGCAGCGGCGTGCCCGGCGTGAGTTCGGGGGGGATCCGGGAGGCTCGGAACCGCGGCCCGTTACCGAGGTCGAGGGTTATCTGCAGTAGCCAATCGCCCGCCGCCGGCGGGCAGTTCCAAGAGAGGTTGCCGGGAGCAAAGCATGCGGGTGGGGAGATTCGCTGTCGGCGATCAGGTCCGTTACGGCGTGGTGATCAGTGGTGATCTGGCCACGGCGAACGGGCATCCGGCGGATCCGGTTGCCGCGGATCCGGGCGTGGCGCCTGGCGAGGCGGAACGGCCCGTGGATGATCTGGGGGTCGCAGAGATCGCCGGCCACCCGTTCGGGCCGAGCGCCGCGGACGTCAAGCTCACCGGGGCGCGTTACCCGCTGGCCGACGTCCGGCTGCTGGCGCCGGTGCTGCCGAGCAAGATCGTCGCGATCGGCCGGAACTACGAAGAGCATGCTAGGGAGACCGGCTCAGAACCGCCGGCCGAGCCGCTCATCTTCCTCAAGCCATCGACGGCGGTCATCGGCCCGGGCGATGCCATCGTGCGGCCGGTCCGGTTGTCCCATCGCGTTGACTACGAGGGCGAACTAGCAGTGGTCTTCGGCCGGCTGTGCCGCGACGTCCCGATGGCACGTGTGCCGGAAGTTATCTTCGGTTATACCTGTGCCAACGACGTGACGGCCCGCGACCTTCAGGCGAGCGACGGCCAGTGGGCCCGGGCCAAGGGATTCGACACCTTCTGCCCGCTGGGGCCGTGGATCGAGACAGCCCTGGATCCGGCCGACATCCGGCTGACCACGGCGGTCAACGGCGCCGTCAAGCAGGATGCGCGGACCTCGTTGTTGATCCACGACATTGCCGCGCTGGTGACGTACGTCACGGCGGTGATGACCATGCTGCCCGGCGATGTGCTGCTCACCGGGACACCGGCCGGGATCGGGCCACTGCAGGCTGGCGACAGCGTCTCGGTGTCCATCGAGGGCATTGGCGCCCTCACAAACCGGGTAGTTGACGCCAGCTGAACTGCACGCCGCGTATCTCCGGAAATAGCCCCAATCGGCGCTGTGACGATGCCATCCGGCCAGGAGTCGATCAGCCTCTTGACTGCCTCCGCGTGCTTGGCGGATCGCTTTGGCCGGGGCTTCCGGCTTCGGCTACACTGCACTGGCGCGCCGGGATGATCCGAAGGTGCGCTCCCATGGGGTATGGGGTAATTGGCAGCCCGACGGGTTCTGGCCCCGTTAGTCTAGGTTCGAGTCCTGGTACCCCAGCGATGTGACGCGCAGCTCGCAGAGACCGGCAGGCAGTCGGGCCTGGTTTGGCGCCGCCCGGCATGGTGCGCTAACCTGATGGCCGCCTGGCCCCGTCGTCTAGCGGCCCAGGACGCCGCCCTCTCAAGGCGGTAGCGCCGGTTCAAATCCGGTCGGGGCTACTGAAGTAGTAGCAGGTCAAGGGCCTGATCACCGGAAGGTCGATTGGGTTCTTGATCATTTGTAGGGCAAAATGTGGGCGCGACCGGCCATCACGAGGTGGCGCTGGCCATCACGGATCGGGCGTCCTAGGCATCCAAGTCCGGGAAGGACGGAGCCAGGTTTGAACTCCGCCGGCCGGAGTCGGCTAATCCTCTCGGCTCAG
>WNFJ01071050.1_pt2 | contig 14887 bp, 9 predicted proteins | sample 5400461 | NCBI WGS metagenome assembly WNFJ01 (sample SAMN13153349, study PRJNA577476) | soil metagenome | isolation source: 115 cm saprolite on Douglas fir-dominated hillslope | place: USA:California | collected 2013-09-17 | reverse complement strand
GCGTCAAAACGCACGCGCTCGATCTCAAAGCCGGAATCGGCCGCAGCCCCGCTCGAATATTGAAACACCGCCGGGATGAAGGCGTAGTTGCCGGCCGGAAAATCGTGCGTCATCTCTTGCTTCCCCCGGACGGCCCTATTCGAGCTGCAAGCGGACGCCCTTGGCGCCGTTGAGCAGTCGTCTCAGATGGAAGCCCGCCAGCGCATCGTCGGCATGCAGCCCGACCAGCGCGGCAAAGGCCGGCATCGCCGCTGCGTCCCCGGCTTCCAGTTTGGCAAAGGCTTGGGAATATTGCGTCGTCGCCGGTCCCTTAAATGCCGCTTCCGGCAACGGCTCGTAGGCCCGGAGCGGCTCGCTGCGCCCGCGCAGCATGAGATCGCCGACCGGCCGTCCCTTGAAATTCCCAGAGCCCGCCGCGACGGTGGCGCTGATGCAAATGCGCGTGCCGAGAAACTTGTTGGCGCCCTCGAGCCGCGCTGCGATGTTGATGGTGTCGCCATAGGCGGTGTAATCGAAGAAACGGTTGCCGCCGAAGTTCCCCACCATCGCAGGACCGGCGTGAACGCCGATGCGGGTAATCCCGAAATTCACGCCCTTTGACTTCCAGCGCTCGCGAAAGTTTTGGGACCAGGCATCGAGATCGTGCGCGCAGGCGACGGCGCGCGCCGCATAGTCCGGCTGATCGCCGGGGGCATTGAAGAGAATCTGGATTCCGTCGCCGATGACTTTCGCAACCGTACCTTCATGTGCGAAAACCACTTCCGTCATACCGCCCACATATTCGTTGAGCAGCGGGCCGAACACTTCAGGTGCCGCGGTTTCCACCAGCGACGTGAAACTGGTGATGTCGGTGAAGATAACCGCGACCTCACGCCAATGCACCGTCATGCCGTCGGCCTCGCCATCACAGGCGAGGCGACTTGCGATCTGCGGCGAAAAATACCGCGACAGCGAGGCGTGAGCGCGCTCGGCTTCGGCCTGGCGGCGGCGTGCCTCGCGCATCATCTCGACATGGCGGATGGTCTTGTCGATGGTCATTTCGAGATCGCCGAAATCGATCGGCTTCGTCAAAAAATCGAACGCGCCGCGGTTCATCGCGATGCGGATGTTGCTCATGTCGCCATAGGCGGAGACGATGATGGTCGATTTCTTGTCCTCGGCCTCCTGCAGCTTCTGCAGCAATGACAGGCCGTCCATCCGTGGCATGTTGATGTCGGACACCACCATGTCGACGTGCGGATGATCCTCGATCGACTGCAGCGCCTCGATGCCGTCATGGGCGAACATGAATTGCACCACCCCGTCGCGAATCTGCCTGCGAAATTTCTGCAGGACCAGAGCCTCGAGATCGGGCTCATCATCGACAACGAGGATAGTTGCGGTCATGCGGCTTGCTCGAGCCTGCTATCGATCTCATGGCGCAGCAGCGCGAAATCGATCGGCTTGGTCAAAAGGCCCACCGCTCCGCGTTCGATCGCCTTGCGGCGGGTTTCGGCATCGCCATAGGCGGTGATCATGATGACGGGAACCTTAGGCCGCTCCGCGCGCACCTTCGGCAGCATTTCGAGCCCGCTCATGCCGGGCATGTTGATATCCGACAGAATCAAAATCAGCGACGGATCAGCAATAGTCGCAGCGCAAGCCAATGCCGCTGACGCCGATGGAGCGAACTCCATCAGGAAGCGCCCGGAGCGCAGGTCGCGCCGGAATTGCTGACGGAACAGAGCCTCAACGTCGGGCTCGTCATCGACCACGAGTATGTAATCGCTCAATTTTTGCCTCCAGCCTGTGCTTGTGCCGCCCCCGTCCGCGGCAGCGTAATAATGAATTCGGTAAATGCGCCCGGCTTGGTATCGACGTCGATCTTGCCGCCATGTTGTTTCACCACGATGTCGTGGCTCATCGACAGGCCAAGTCCGGTGCCCTCGCCGGCCGGTTTGGTGGTGAAAAAGGGATTGAACATCTTCTCCTTTACTTCCAGCGGGATTCCGGTGCCGTTGTCGCGAATCCGGATTTCGACCTTGTTACCGAGGCTTTTTGTGGACGCGCTCAGCGTCGGCTCGAAACCGTCCCCGCCCGCTTCCTTGCGCTTGGTGGCGGCGTAAAAGCCGTTTGAGATCAGGTTGAGGAACACCCGGGTGATTTCCTGCGGATAGAGGTCGATCATGCCGGCATCGGGATCGAGGTCGCGCTGCAGCGTGATATTGAACCCGGATTTCTCCGCACGCGCGCCGTGATAGGCGAGATTGAGGCTTTCCTCCACGATCGCGTTGATATCGACGGGCCGGTGCTCGCCCGAGCCTTCGCGCGAATGCAGCAGCATATTCTTCACGATCGAATCGGCGCGCTTGCCGTGCTGCACCACCTTTTCGAGATTGCCTTTCAGCATATGGGTCAGCTCATCGATCTCCTCCCGCGCCTTGTCGTCGAGATCGGCCGACTTGAGCGCCTCGTTCAGTTCGTCGATCAATTCCGTCGACAGCGCCGAGAAATTGTTGACGAAATTGAGCGGATTTTTGATTTCATGCGCGATGCCGGCGGTGAGCTGGCCGAGCGAAGCGAGCTTTTCGGTTTGCACCAGGCGATCCTGCGCGGTGCGCAAATCGTCGAGCGACTGCGACAATTCCCGGGTTCGCTCCTGAACCTGGGAGAACAAGCGTGCATTCTCGATGGCGATCACGGCCTGGTCGGCAAAGGTCTGCACGAGTTCGATCTGTCGAGATGTAAACGGACCGGGTTCCGGCCTCGCCAGCGAGAGCACGCCTTCAACGGCGCCATCGCGCATCAACGGCACCGCGAGAGCTGCGCGATAGCCGCCGAGTTCCGGCCCGGCGCCGAAATTGTAATCGGGATCGGTTAGCACATCCGGCAGGTGCGCTACCTTGCCGTCCATAAAGACGCGGCCGGTAAAAGTCTCGCGGCTTCTCCGGATCGGATGATCGTTGAGAAATTCGATCAGCGCAGGGGGACAGCCCGACTCCGCCTGATGCCGCAGTACATCCCCGTCGCGCAGGAAGATCACGCCGAACGACGCGCCGCATAGCGACTTCGCCGATTCCGCAAGCGTCGTGAGCACCGATTTCAGGTCGAATGCCGAGCGGCTGATGACTTTCAGCACGTCGGCGGTCGCAGTCTGTTGCTGCAGCGACTCGGTCAGGTCGTCGGTGCGTTCGCGCAATTCCTTGAGCAGGCGCGTGTTCTCGATGGCGATCACCGCCTGCTTTGTGAAATTCTCGACCAGCGCGATTTGCTTGTCTGTGAACGGGCGCACCTCCTGTCGGAAGATTGTGATCGCACCGATTAATTCGTCTTCCTTCAACATCGGTACGACCATAAGGGTCCGGGCCCCAGCGATGTCCACCATCCCGACCACGTTGGGAACGCCAGCAAGGTAAGCCGGGCTCTCCCTCAAGTCATACACTTGGGCGAACCGGTGCGTCTTGACGACGGCCTCAAGCGTGGTGCCGGGATACGGGCGGATCGGCGTCCGCCGCCGGAAAGCCGCGAACGCAGGCGGAATGTTGTAATCCGCAGCGATATTGAATTTCTCGCCATCCCAGAGATTCATCGTGCCAAACGACGCTCCGCAGACCCGCGTGGCATTCTCGAGCATCTTCCGGAACACCGGCTCCAGTTCGCCCGGAGAAGAGCTGATGACCTGCAACACTTCCGATGTCGCGGTCTGCTGCTCCAGCGACTCCGTCAAATCATCCGTGCGCTGACGCAATTCCTTGAGCAGCCGCGTGTTTTCGATGGCGATGACGGCTTGCTTCGTGAAATTTTCGACCAATGCGATCTGCTTGTCGGTGAACGGCCGAACCTCCTGGCGATAGATCGTAATTGTGCCGATCAGCTCGTTTTCCTTTAACATCGGCACAACGACGATGGTGCGAGCACCGGCGACATCGGCCATCTCGACAGCGCCGGGGGCACCGGCAAGGTAGGCTGGCGCCTTTCGCAAGTCATCAATATGCGCAACCTGATGGGTACTGACGACGGCGGCGAGACCGCTTTGCGGATGAGGACGCACCGGCATGCGCGCCCGCAAAGCCGCGAACGCAGGCGGGACGTTATAGCTCGAGGCTATAGTGAAACTTTCCCCGTCCCAAAGATTCATCACGCCGAAGTTCGCACCGCAGACACGCGTGGCGTTCTCGAGCATCTTCTGGAACACCGGCTCCAGTTCACCCGGAGACGAACTGATGACCTGCAACACCTCCGAGGTCGCGGTCTGCTGTTCCAGCGACTCGGTCAACTCTGCGGTCCGCTGCTCAACCTTGTTCTCCAGGTCGGCGTAGGATTCCTGCAGCCGCGCGCCCATGTCGTTGAACTGATCGGCGAGACCCTCGAGTTCGTCGCCGGTCTTGATCGAGATGCGCTGGGCGAAATCGCCGGTGCCGATACGCTCGGCGCCAGTGCGCAACGCCTGGATCGGCCCGACCATGCGCCGCGCCAAAAATATCCCCGCGAGCACCGCGAACATCGATGCACCCAGCAGCACGATGGCCAGGCGCTGCAATGCTGCGTAAAGCGATGCATAGGCTTCCTTGACCGGAAGCTCGACGAACATGACCCAGCCCAGCGGCGCGATCGGCGCGGATGCCGTCAGCACCTCCTGCCCCTGGATATTCATCGCGCCCTGCAAGGAATCGGGGCCGGAATTCGTGGTCCCTATCCGCGGCGGCGCCGGTGCCGGCGGTGGCGGCGTTGCCCGCGCCCCAGGCGCAGCCTGCGCCGCAAGCGCTGCCTGCTCTGCCAAGGCAGCCTGCACCTGTACAAGTTTCGACATATCGGTGTTGCGCAGCACCAGACTGATGTCGGGGTGCGCGATCAGCCGCCCCTGCGCGCCGACAACGTAGGCGTGGCCGCGTTCGCCGACCTTGATTTGCGACACCACGTCCCAGATCAGCTTGAGGTTGACCTCGGCGATGCTGACGCCGGCATCCTTGCGGGTGCCGGCCAGCGACAGCGTCATGTAAGGCTCGGATTCGCGGCGGAAATATACCGGCCCGTAATAGACCTTGTGCGCGACAGCTTCGGTGAATTTCGCATCCTTGGAGAGGTCGAGGCCTGAGTCCACGACGTCCATGGCAAGCCGCGATACCCTTAAGCGCTCTTTGCCGGTCGAATCGACCTGCGCCAGTTCGGTGATGGCCGGCACCTGCCGCAACAGCCGCAGCGCATCGAATCGGCGCTGCTCGATCGAGCCCGCCGACCATGGCAACTGGGTGGTCCAGCCGAGCTGGCTTTCGATTTCCTTGATGAACTGGCCGATTTTCGCCGCCGCCGCCTCGGCCTGCTCGTGTTGAATGCGGATCAGGGAGGCCTTGTGCTCGCGATAATAGAAGAAAACCTCGAAGATCCCGTTGGATAGCAGGGCAACAGCGACCACCGCGACAAACAGGGCGACATATTTGATGAACAGCCGGCTGCGGATCTTTGTCCCGGACGACCCCTCCGCCGGCGCCGCGCCGGCCACGGGCGATGCCGCCAGCGTTCGGCCCTGGGGCGTGTCGGGATGGAGGGAAATGGTCATCCCGCCCAATTTAGCAAGAAGCCAGGGGCTTGTCTCTTGCCGCAGTGCGGGAGGATTATTCGATCACCTCGTCGGCAAGCGCGAGCAGGGTTGGCGGAATTTCGATCCCCAGCGCTTTCGCGGTCTTGAGATTGATCACTAGCTCGAACTTGGTCGGCTGCTGGACCGGGAGGTCTGCGGGCTTGGCGCCCTTCAAGATACGATCGGCATAAGCCGCCGCTCGGCGGTGCAGGTCCGCCACGTCGACCCCATACGCCACCAGGCCGCCATCGACGGCCCCAAACCGCCACGGAAACATCGTCGGTACGCGGTTGACCGCGGCCTGCGCGATGATCTCCGGGCGATGCACGGCCGTAAAGACATCCAGCATGACGATCAGGCCACCGCCTGGCTCGCGTCCAAGCCCGGTAATGGCACGCTCGATTTCATCATCGCTGTGGACGGGCAACGGAAGCACTAGGGCTTCCAAAGCCGGCGCCGAGGCGGAAACCGAGTTCAGGAAGAAACCTCCGCCGCCGGGCGCGGTATCCGGATTGAAGATGACGCCGACGCGCGTCGATCCGGGCGCGATCTTTTTGAGCAGTTCGATCCACTTGCCGCCCATCGTGGCTTCGAAATTCGTAAAACCGGTGATGTTGCCGCCGGGCCGCGCCAGATCGGCGACGAATCCGTTGCTCACGGGATCGGCCACCGAGATAAAGACGATCGGAACTGTCTTGGTCAGATCCGCCAGCGCCTTCAGCGTCGGCGTCGTCTCGCAAACAATCAAGTCCGGATTCAGATCGACCAGCTCCTTGGCGTAGCTGCGGACCCGATCGATCTCGCCGACGGCAAAGCGATGGGTGATCGCAACGTTGCGGCCATCCTTCCAGCCAAGCTGCTCGAACGCCTCCCTGAACGCTTTCATGCGCGCCTGGGTATCGGGATCGCCTTGCGCATATCCCATTAGCATGCCGACATGTCTGACGCGATCCTGTTGCGCGCGCGCCACGCCGGAGGCCGCAACCGCGGCGCCGCCGAGCAGCGTGATGAACTCACGCCGCTTCATTCGATCACCTCGTCGGCAAGCGCGAGCAGGGTTGGCGGAATTTCGAGACCGATGCTCCTGGCGGTCTTCAGATTGAGCACGAACGGGTAACGGGTCGGCTGCTCGAACGGCAAATCGGCAGGCTTGGCGCCCTTGAAGATGCGGTCGACCAATGCCGCCGCGCGTTCAAACGATTCCGTCAAATCCGGTCCATATGACATCAAGCCGCCGTCGCGAACCAGAAAGTCGTATTCATAAATCGCCGGCAATCTCTTGGCGGCGGCAAATTCGAATACCCGTTTGCGATTTAGGCTCGTGAGGGAGTCGGAGACCATCAGAATGGCGTCCGGCAGATCGCTGTTCATGACCGAGAAAGCTTCGTTGAAATCGTCCGGTTCGCGGACGCCGAGCGCCTGAACCGTGATTCCGATCGCTTGCGCGACCTTCGCCGATGCCTCGTAGCGCAGCGACATACCGAGGTCATCCTTGTTCCAGAGCATCGCCACCTTTTGAAGCTTTGGCGACATCTCCTTCAACAGCGACAGACGCTTGGTGGTGAGGGTCGTCGCCACATCCGAAATGCCGGTGATGTTGCCTCCCGGATGCGCCAGACTGTCGATCAGCCTGGTTTCAACGGGATCGCCAAGACCGTTGGCGCCTACCGTCGGAATGCCTGTCGATTTCGCAGCCAGTGCTGCCGGATAGCCGATGACGATGATGGCATCGACGTCGCGCGCCTTCAATTCCCCGAGCAATAACGGGAGTTTTGCGACATCGCCCATCGCGCCGCGGGCATCGAGGGTCAGGTTTTGACCGAGGGTGTAACCGTGCTCAGCCAACACATTGAGCACGATCTTTCCGAACGGACTTGTGTTGGTCACGGGCAACCCCGGATGCAGTGTCCCGAGATGATAAATCCGGCCCGGGGTCTGAGCCAACGTCGCCCGAGGGCCGACCAGCGCGGCTCCGCCAAGAACTGCCAAGAACTCGCGTCGCTTCATCGCGGCATCCTGTTTTTGGACGCCCTGCCATGGGCGCCGGTCGCGATAGGATATCACGAGACAGCGCCAAAGCGACAACGGCGGTCATCGCCGCTGTCGCACAAGGAACTTAAGCCATGGGTCAGGTCGGCTTGAGCGCATTCGAGCCCAGATCGAACTCCGCGATCTCTTTGGCGCGCTTGGACTCAGCGCCGGCCCGGTGATCGGTGGCGATCGCCACATAGACCGCGGGCAGCACGAACAGCGTGAACAGCGTGCCGATCGACATGCCCGCGACGACGACAAGTCCGATCGAGAACCGGCTCGCCGCGCCCGCCCCCGTCGCGGTCAGAAGCGGCAGCAACCCGGTGACCATCGCCGCGGTCGTCATCAGGATCGGGCGAAGCCGGACCCGCGCCGCCATCTCGATCGCGGAGCGCCGGTCGAGACCTTCATTGAGCTGCAACTCGTTTGCGAACTCGACCATCAGGATGCCGTGCTTGCTGATCAGGCCGACCAGCGTGAGCAATCCAACCTGGGTATAGATGTTCATGGTGGCGGCGCCGAAGAACAGCGGAAGCAATGCCCCGACGATCGCCATTGGAACGCTGATCATGATGACCAGCGGGTCGCGCAGGCTCTCGAACTGCGCCGCCAGCACCAGGAAGATGATGATCAGCGCAAAGCCGAAGGTAATCGCGAGCTGATTTCCTTCCTGCACATATTGCCGCGAATCCGCCAGATAATCGTGGCTGAAACCGGCCGGAAGTTTCTTGGCCTCGCCCTCGAGGAAATCGACCGCCTGCCCAACCGTCACGCCGGGCATCGGCACCGCCTGGAAGGTCGCGGAGTTCAACTGGTTGTAGTGGGTCAGTGCGTTGGGGTCGGTGCCGGTCTCGACCGAGACGACGGTCGACAGCGGCACCTGCTGGCCCGTCGCCGTCGGCACATAATATCCGCCGAGCAATTCGGGCGACAGCCGTTTGTCGCGCGGCACCTGCGGAATGACCTGATACGATCGGCCCTCGAGGTTAAACCGGTTGACATAGTTTCCGCCGAGCAGCGTGGCGAGCGTATTGCCGATGCTCGCCATGGTAATGCCGAGATCGCTCGCTTTCGAGCGGTCGATCTTGACCCGCACGATCGGCTGGTTGAAATCGAGATCGCTGTCCGAGACAATGAACAGCCCGCTCTTGCGCGCGGCGTCCTTCAGTTTCAGCATTTGGTCATAGACCGCCTGAAAGCCGCTGGTCGAATTGATCACCATCTGGACCGGCAATCCTCCGGGCCCGCCGGGCAGCGGCGGCAGGTTGAACGCAAACGCGTTGACGCCTTCGATCTTGCTGAGTTCTCCCTGTACCAGCGGCTTCAGCTTGATCGACGAGCGCTTACGTTCGTCCCACGGCTTGAGCAGCATGCCTGCGATCCCGTTTTGCGCGCCGTTGATGCCGTTCAGGGCGAAACGAAGATCCGTCTCCGGGAAACTCCCGAATGCTTTGTCGAGCTTCTCACCGTAAAAGTCCAAATAATCGATGTTGGCGTATTTCGGCGCCTTGGTCACGGCGAACACGATGCCCTGGTCTTCTTCGGGCGCCAGTTCCTTCGCGGTGTGCATGTAAAGGAAACCGACGAGTCCGAGGATGGTCAAGGCGAACAACCCCGTGATCGGACGGTAGTCGAGCGAACGATCAAGTTGCCGGCCATACCAGCGCGTCATCGAACCGAAAACCCTGTTGACGATCCTTGCAAATCGTCCTTCTTCCGCGCTCTTGAGGAAAACCGAGCACATCATCGGCGAAAGCGTCAGCGCAATCACACCCGACACGATCACCGAGCCGGCCAGCGTGAATGCGAATTCGCGAAACAGCGAACCGGTGAGGCCGCCGAGGAAGCCGATCGGCGCGTACACCGCGGCCAGCGTGATGGTCATGGAAATGACAGGGCCGACGATCTCGCGCGCGCCCTGCATCGCGGCCTGCACCGGCGGCTTGCCTTCCTCCAGATGGCGGTGGATGTTCTCTACCACCACGATGGCGTCGTCGACGACGAGACCGATCGCCAGCACCATCGCCAGCAGCGTCAGCAGGTTGAAACTGAATCCCGCCACCAGCATCAGGCTGCAGACGCCGATCAACGACAGCGGAATGGTGACCACCGGGATGATCACCGAACGGAACGACGCGAGGAACAGGAAGATCACCACGACGACGATGAGGACCGCCTGGCCCAGGGTTTTCTCGACCTCGTTGATCGAGGATTGAATGAATCTGGTCGAATCGTAGGCCACCTTCATTTTCATCGACGGCGGCAGATTGCGTTCCAGTTCGGGAAACAGCGCGCGGACGCCTTTGACCAGCGTCAGCGGGTTGCCCTGTGGCGTCGCCTGTACGCCGATGAAGATCGCGTGCTCGCCATTGAAGGCGACGCTGGCATCGGTACTCTGCGCCGCGAGTTCGACGGTCGCGATATCCTCCATCCGGACAAAGCCGCCGTCCTTGGATTTGATGATCATGCGCTTGAACTGATCGAGGTTCTTCAGGTCGGTGTTGGTCGTCACGTTGGAGACGACGAAATAGCCCTTGGCCTGTCCCGCCGCGGCCTGAAAGTTGTTCGCCCTGATCGCGGCGGAGACGTCGTCGGGCGAAACGTTGCGGCCGGCCATGCGCACCGGATCGAGCCACAGCCGCATCGCGAAAGTCTGACCGCCCAGAATATCGGCGGAAGCGACGCCATCGACCGTCGATAGCACCGGTTGAACCACCCGCGTCAGATAGTCCGAGATCGCCGATCCCGACAGCACCTCGCTGGAGAAGCCGAGATACATCACCGCCGTGGTCTGCCCGGTGGTCTTGGTTACCACCGGATCGTTGGATTCCTTTGGAATCAGATATTTGACCGAGTTCACCTTGGCGAGAACTTCGGTCAACGCCTGGTTGGGATCGAAATTCAGCTTGATGTAAACCTGGATGGTGCTGGCGCCTTGCACCGAAGACGACGTCATATAGTCGACGCCCTCGGCGGACGCGACGGCCTGCTCGATCGGCGTCGTGATGAATCCCTGAATCAGATCGGCCGACGCACCAGGATAAACCGTGGTGACGTTGACGACCGTGTTCGACAGTTTGGGATACTGCCGGATCGGCAGACTGGTCGCTGCCCTGAAGCCGATCAGGAGAATCAGCAGACTGACGACCACCGACAACACCGGTCGCTTGATGAAAATATCGGTCCAGACCATCGCGATGCGCTCCGATCGGCAGATCATGACCCGATTAAAATCGGATCATGATCTCCCTTCTTTGTTTGAGCATGACCTCTTCGGAAAACCGGCTTCCACTTTTTCGGATCATGCTTAGTAACGCGGCGCACTGGCCGGAATCGGCGGAGGCGTGTCGGCTGAGATGGTCACTGCCGCTCCCGATTGCAGCTTGAGCTGACCGACGGCGACCACGCGGTCGCCTGGCTTCAGCCCGCTGAGGATTTCGGCTCGTCCGTTGACCCGGTTGCCGGTCCGCACGAAGGTGCGTACGGCGCTCAGACTGGTCTTGCCGTCATCCTCTTTCTTCTCGGTGATGAGAAAAACCGAGTCGCCGTAAAGCGTATAATCGACCGCTGTCTCGGGAACGGTGATGACCGGCGGCTTGTCCGGCAGCACTACTGTCGTGGTGGCGAACATGCCCGGCTTGAGGATGTGCTCGGGATTGGCGATGGTTGCCTGAACGCGGATGTTGCGCGTGTCAGTAGAGATCTGGGGTTCGATCGCGGTGATCTCTCCCTCAAAGGTGCGGCCAGGATAGGCGTCGACCAAAACGCGCACGGTGTGTCCAACCTTAAGGTTTCCGCTGTCTTTTTCCGTCACGGTGAAATTGGCGTACAGTTCCGACAAATCGGTCAAGGACACGATCTGCGTGCCCGCGGTGAGGAACTGGCCGACCTCAACATGGCGCACGCCAAGCTCGCCGTCGAACGGCGCGCGCACCAGCTTCTGCGAAATGATCGCCTGGGTCTTGGCGATGCCGGCGTTGGCCTGGTCATACGCCGACTGGGCCTGGTCGACGGTGGCCTGCGAGCCGAACTGACGCGAGGCAAGCTGCCTGGCGCGCTCCAGCGACAGCTGCGCCATCGTCGCCTGCGCCTTGAAGCTCGCGAGATCGCCCCGCTCGGGGCCGTCGAACAATTGCACCAGCGGACTGCCTGCCTGCACGCTGGAGCCGGCGGTGAACATGATATCGGTGATGCGACCGCTGACATCCGAGGTGACATTCACCTGATGCACGGCGGCGAGATCACCGACCGCGGTCAGCAAGTTGGGTATCACTTCGCTCTTCGCCTCGGCAATGCTCACCGAGGCCGGCGGCGGCTTGTTGTTGGCGAAGAACTGCGTGATCATCTTGGTGCGGAACGCGTTAAAGCCAACGAGTCCGCCCACCAGCACCGCAAGCAGCAGCCCGACGATGACGAACCAGCGCGTCATCCGAACCGGACGCGCGAGCGGTTTTTCGGTAACCACCCTGCCCGAGATATGGCCTTTGGTCACAATGTTCATCTCATGCCCCTTCTGCGGTTGCCGGCTGCCCTGGATCCGGCGACAACTCGCGATCCAGATGGGAGGCAACAGCGGTTTCGTTTAATCCAATTCCGCGGAGAATGAATTCGCAAACCTGCCGTTCCAGATCGGCGCCGTTGCCATAGGACAGACACGGAACGGTTGGCAGCCGCGCCAGCGCCGCCATCAGTAGGGTGTGATGCGCAAACCAGAACAAGTTAAGCGGCTCGCTTCCAATCCGCGTTGCGTCCCCTGCCGCCACTGCCCGCTCCAGCGATGCGGCAAACATGGGTCTGACCAGATTGCCGACCTTTTCGTAAATCAGCCGCGCGAATTCTCCGTCGTCGAGCTGGCTGGTGATCATCAGCCTGAGACGCTGGGCTTCCTGCTGATCGGGAACATCCGAAGCGTGCAGGAAGTGCTGGACCATTCGGCGGATCAGCACGATAAGCGTTTCCGTCGACGGCTCGAGCTCCAGCAACTCATGCATTGCCGGATCCGCTTCGCACTCTTCCGCGAGGATTTCCGCATACAGCGCCGATTTGGTCGGAAAGTGCTTGAACAGCAAACCTTCCGAAATCGCCGCCGCCGCCGCCACGCTCTTGGTCGTGGTCCCCGCGAAGCCGTGGCGGGCAAAGCACCGCTTGGCGGCGCTCAATATCAATTGCCGCCGCAAGTCACTGGTCATGCGCAGTGTGCTCATGGCTCGTGAGTAAGCACTCACCTTACCAAATGTCAATGATTTTGCTGCGACGCACCACAAATCATTCGGGTCCAGGCATGATTCGGAAAAAGTGGGAACCGGTTTTTCCCTCCGGGCAAACGCGAAGCGTTTGCCCGGAGATCACGCTCAAACAAAGAGATCTAGATCGGCGCAAACCCCAGACTGCCGCGGATGCGGGTCAGGATGAAGCTGCCGTCGCGGCTGGAGAGCACACGCTCCAAATTAGCGCTGTCGATCTTGATATTGGCAAAGCGCGGCCCGCTCGAGACGTCCTGCATGCCGGGCGCAAAGGCTTCGACATCAGCCATGGTCGCGATCGCGCGGCTATCAGCAATCCCGCAAGCCCGGGCGACGCCGACAAGGTCGACCGTACCAGCCGTGTGGCTCGCCTGTCCGCCAGTCTCGCCATAGACCTCGTTATCCAGCACCACGATGCTGAGATTTTTGGGCTTTTGCAGGCCGACGGTCGCGAGACTTCCCATTCCCATCAGCATGTCGCCATCGCCCGTTATCACCACCACGGGCAGCTTCGGCTGCGCCAGCGCGATACCGAGTCCGATCATGACGGCGCCGCCCATCGCGCCCCACAGATAGAGATTGCGGTCATGATCGCCGGCGGCGGCAATGTCGTAGGTCGAGGCGCCCAACCCGCCGACCACGATTGTCTCCTTGCGCCCCGCCAACAGGCTCGCGACGACGCTGCGCCGATCCAGAAGGTTTGCCTTGCTCATTTGGTGAAAACCTTGGCGCCGATCAGACGCTGCGACAGCAGGACGGCGGTCGGCGTGCAGGCATTGTAAGCCTGCCCGGCCGCGGCCTCGACCACCTCGCGCACTTCATCCGGCGATGAAGCCCGCAGCACCTTGATTCCGGATAATTCAAACACGCCCGCCGTGCTCGAGCCCATCGGCACCTGCCACGGATTGAATTCGCCCCATTCGCCGCGCATCGTCACCAGCGTCAGGAAGGGAAAGCGGAAAATCTGGGTCAGCGACAGCATGTTCACGCAATTGCCGACCCCGCTCGACTGCATCAAGAGCACGCCGCGCTGGCCGCCGGCCCAGGCGCCGGCCAGCAGCGCCACGCCTTCTTCCTCCGTCGTTAGCGGCACCGCGCGCATCGAGGGCGCGCCCAGTACGCGTTCGATCAGTTGCGAATGCCCGGCGTCGGGCACATAAGGCACCTGGCGGACGTCGAAGCGCTGCAAAATCGCAAAAATATCCTCCGGCCAGGAGGCAACAGTTTCCGAAGTGTGATCGGCGCGGGCGTGCATTTTCGTTTCCGGTCGGGTGGCCAAAACTGTATTCCGGGCGGGACTGTAGACGGCGCCGCGCTTTCGGAAAGAGCAAAAACGGCATATCGGTCTGCACCAAAGGGTATGGCAGCATGAATGCGATCGCGCGAGAGCTCGCGGCGAGTTTCGACCTCGAGAAACTGACGGGCGAATTCTATGCCGACCCCTACCCGACCTATCGTGCACTGCGGGAACATGAGCCGGTCAAGCGATTGCCCAACGGCTCCTACTTTCTGACGCGCTATGACGACCTGGTCAGTGCCTACAAGAACACAAAGCTTTTCTCATCCGACAAGAAAAAGGAGTTTTTTCCGAAATACGGGGAGTCGCTGCTCTACGAGCACCACACCACCAGTCTCGTCTTTCTCGTCTTCAACGACCCGCCCGCGCATAGCCGCGTGCGGCGGCTGATCATGGGCGCACTGTCGCCGCGCGCCATCGCGGAGATGGAGCCCGACTTGATCGCGCTGGTGGATCGGCTGCTCGAGACCATCGCCGCCAAAGGCAGTTTCGAGCTGATCGGCGATTTTGCATCGGCTATCCCGGTTCAGGTGATCGGCAATCTGCTCGACGTGCCCCGCGACGAGCGGGAACCCTTGCGCGACTGGTCCTTGGCGATCTTAGGGGCGCTGGAGCCCGTGATATCAGCGGAAGTGTTTGCACGCGGCAACAAGGCGGTGAAGGATTTTCTCAGCTATCTGGAAATCCTGGTCGAACGCCGGCGGGGCAAACCCGGCAATCCCGAACGCGACGTGCTGACCCGCCTCATTCAGGGCGAGG
>WNFJ01440211.1_pt2 | contig 14888 bp, 12 predicted proteins | sample 5400461 | NCBI WGS metagenome assembly WNFJ01 (sample SAMN13153349, study PRJNA577476) | soil metagenome | isolation source: 115 cm saprolite on Douglas fir-dominated hillslope | place: USA:California | collected 2013-09-17 | reverse complement strand
CGGCGTTCGCGGTCGAGGAGGATCCAAATCATGTCCTTGATGTGAACAAAGCCGAGGATATGGTCCGGGGTTCCACGATAGACGGGAATTCGCGAACGCTGGGTTGTCGCGAAAACTCGCATCACTTCATCCAGGCTGGATTCCACCGGCAACATGTGTATGTCCGGCCGCGGGACCATGATTTCGCGCACCTGGATTTGGGCAAGTTCCATGGCGCTGAGAATGAACTTTTCTTCGCCGGGAGCAATCAGGCCGCGCTCGCGAGCTTGCTGGATTTGGATTTGCAGTTCTTCCATCGAATGAGCGACGCCGTGAACCTGCGCTGAGGTAACTCCCAAAGCTCTGACGATCGCCCCGGAAATCCGGTCGAGCAGATGGATAGCCCAATGAAAAGTGTTGAGGAACCATTGGAAAGGCCTCGCGACCAACAATGCCACGCGCTCGGCGCGAGCCAGGCTGAGGGTCTTGGGAACCAATTCTCCGATGACGACATGCAGCGCGCTCAAGAGGGCGAACGCGCAGCCTAAAGCAATGGCATGGGCGAAGAGCGCGGTATGCGCTCCGAAACTGGCGGGCCAGACCGTCTGAAATAGCTTCGCAAGCGTAGCTTCGCCAAGCGCGCCGATAGCCAGGCTGGTGAGAGTGATTCCAAGCTGCACGCCGGAAACAACACGATGCAAATCACCGAGGAGGGCCTCCACGACGCGAGCGCGGGCATTGCCTTTTGCAACCAGCTGCCGGATGCGCGACAAGCGCACGGCAACAAGCGAAAACTCCGTCGCGGCAAAAAAACCATTCAACGCGACCAACGCCAGAACGCCGATCAGGCGCACGGCAAGCATAGTTGAATTCTAGCCCCCAGCCGCATTGTAGCAGCACTCCCGCGGGACGAAGGCAACCGTTCTGTGCGCGCCGCGCGTCGTACCTAGTGTGGATCGAATAAGCGCCGAATTGTTGTGTCTCGCCGCGAGAACAAAGGAATACCTTTCGTGAGATATTGACATGACGCCTTGGACGTTTTTAGGATATTGTTTCGTAGTCGAACACCACGAAGAGCGTTTCGGCTAATTTGGGTAGCACCAAGACGAAAAACCTGACTTTCAAAAAGAAAAATCTATGATCAGCGTGAAGGATCTCTCCAAGAGGTATGCTCGCAACACGGCCGTCGACCACATCTCGTTTGAGGTCGAGAAGGGGCAGATCGTCGGTTTTCTGGGACCGAACGGCGCGGGCAAGACGACCACCATGCGCGTGTTGACGTGTTTTTTGCCGCCCACCTCGGGCACGGCGACAGTCGCGGGATTTGATGTCCTGGAAGCGCCGATGGAGGTCAAAAGACGCATCGGCTATCTCCCCGAGGCGCCACCGCTTTATCTGGAGATGCGGACCGCGGAATATCTGACGTTTGTTGGCCGGCTGAAAGGACTCTCCGGAGTTGATCTGGAGCAACGCGTCGATGCAGTTTGTGACCGGTGCGCGGTCGGAGACGTAAAGAACAAGTTGCTCGGAAAACTATCAAAAGGCTACCGCCAAAGAGTCGGCCTGGCTCAAGCAATTATTCATAATCCTGACGTGCTCATCCTCGATGAGCCGACTGCCGGGCTCGACCCCAAACAGATCAACGAGACACGCGACCTGATCAAAAGTCTCGCCGGCGACCACACGATTATCCTGAGCACGCACATCTTGCCGGAAGTCGAGCAAACCTGCGAGCGCGTCATCATCATCAACAAGGGCAAGCTGGTGGCCACGGACTCCGTGAACAATTTGCAGAGCCGGGCACGCGGGGCGGAATTAGTACTGGTCGAAGTTGCTGGACGAAACGGCGCGTTGGATTCCGCCAAGGTTCGGGAGCGCCTCGAAAAGGTCGCTGGTGTGGGCCGGGTGGTATTCAAAGAAAAGAAGCAAATTGGCGCCACATTCGAGGTGGAAAGCCTCAAAGACAAATTCGTGCGCGGAGATTTGGCTCGCGCTGTCGTGGAAGCGGGCTGGGACCTCAATGAGTTGCGTACCTCCGCGGTGAGCCTGGAGGAAATCTTCCTGCAGCTCACGGGAGACCAGTCCTCCGCAACATCAGCTGGGGAAGCCTCACCGTCAAAGGAAATGCCGCAATGAAAAACGTCTGGGTAATTTGCCGCAAGGAGCTGCGCAGTTATTTCGCCTCTCCAATCGCCTATGCGGTAATGGCTTTGTTCGCGCTCATTTTCGGGCTAGTCTTTTTTTCGGCCACGCGAGAATTCGTAAATATCGGGTTTCGCTCCCAGATGATGGGAGGGGCGCCCCCGATGAGCGTCAATGAGTACATCATCCGCCCGCTCCTCGGATTTGCTGGAACAGTGTCCTTGTTTCTGATCCCTTTGATCAGCATGCGGCTCATCGCGGAAGAAAAGCGCAACGGCACCATCGAGCTGCTTCTGACGTCTCCGATTCAGGATCTCAGCATCATTCTTGGCAAGTGGCTTGGAGCAATGCTTCTTTATATCTGCGTCCTGGGGATGTCCCTTATCAACATCGCCTTCCTGTTTGCTTGGGGAAAACCGGATTGGAAGCCCGTGCTGGTCGCATATCTCGGCCTCATTTTGCAAGGCGGCTGCCTGCTGGCTATCGGCACGCTAATCTCCGCAATGACGAGCAACCAGATTGTGGCCGGCGGCGCGGGTTTTTTTGTCAGTCTGTTTCTTTACATGCTGAGTTTTTTCACGGAGTTCGATAGCACCACGGCTTCGAGAGTTCTGAATTACGTCTCCATCGTTCCCCACATGGAAAACTTCAGCAAAGGCGTCCTCGATCTAAAAGACACAGTCTTCTATGGGTCCTTCATTTTCCTCGCTTTGTTCCTGACGCTCCGCCAGATGGAATCGCTGCGGTGGAGGTCCTAGCATGGCTCCCGCATGGCTCAAGGCAAGGCAGACTCAATACACGGCTTACGCGGCTGTTTACGTCCTCGTGGTGCTCGCGGTTCTCGCTGCCGGCAATTTTCTCGCAAATCGCTACGACAAGTCTTACGACTCCACTGCGAACAAACAGTTCAGCTTGTCGGACCAGACCATTAAAGTCGTCAAGGGCCTGAATCGCGATGTCCAATTCAATTACTTCGGGCCGCAAAACGAATTCCGCGTGGCTCGCGATACGCTGGACCGGTATTCCAGTTTGTCTCCCAAATTGCACGTCGCCTATATCGATCCAGAACGAAAGCCGCAAGTGGCAAAAGCCGCTGGGTTTCGATCGGACTCCACGGTGATCGTGGATAGCGGCACACGACGCGAAGGCGCTAAAAGCCTTAGCGAGGAGGAACTGACCGGCGCTCTCATCCGCTCACTCAAGTCTGACGAACGAACCGTCTGCGTCCTCTCAGCAGCCGGGGAACATTCGATCGACGACTCCGACGGAAGCGGGTATTCCCTCTTCAAGCAGCTCCTCGAGCGCGACAATTACAAGGTTCGCACCGAGACCCTTCGGCCAGCGGCGGCGGGCGCGGATAAACCGCTCGCTCTCGGCCAGACACCCGCAACCTCCTCTTTGGAAGTTCCGAAGAGTTGCAGTGTGTTGGTCATTGCTGGCCCGAAAAATGACTATCCCATTCCGATCGTCAACGCATTAAAGACGTATGTGGAAGGCGGGGGCCGCGCTCTTTTCATGCTAGATACACCGCTGCGGCTCGGCGAGTCCAATCCGCCGAGCGAAAATGAAGACGTTCTCAAACTCCTCGCCAGCTGGGGTGTGACGGCAAACAAAGACTTGGCCCTCGATCTCAGTGGCGTGGGCCAGATTTTCCGTCTCGGCCCTGAAGTTCCGCTCATTCTGGGCTACGAATCGCATCCCATCACGCAACCGCTTACGCGTGTTCCCACCGCTTATCCCCTTTCCCGCTCGCTGGAGACACAATCCGCCGGCAAAGCAACGCTCTCAAAACTGGTTGACACGACGGAAGCCAGTGTCGCCACGACTTCCATCAGCGCTCGCGGCGCCGTCGATCCAACAAAAGGAAAAAAAGGTCCGCTGACCCTGGCAGTCGCCGGCACTCTCAGTGGTTCGCCGCAAGGACGCTTTGTGATCCTCGGCACCTCGCTCGCGGCGCAAAACGGTATTGTAGGATCGCGCTCGCTCGGCAACCGCGATTTGATGGTCAACATTGTGAACTGGCTCTCCTCGGATGAGGATCTGATCTCCATCCGCCCGAAATCTCCCGAAGATCGCCCGCTCAACATGACCAGCCGCCGGTTGAATGCCACATTCTGGCTCAGTGTCGTCGTTTTCCCGCTCTCTGTGATTGGATTCGGCGTGATTACCTGGTGGAGGCGGCGATAGCCCATGAAGTCCAAGGGTCTCTTGACCGCCAGCTTTCTCTTGCTCGTGCTCAGCGCGGTCATCTGGTGGTCCAACAGGAAAGCAGCCACGGCCGACAAAGCACCAGTCGAGACCTCCACGGTTAAACTGCTGAACTTGCCGGAAGACCAAATCCGCAATGTTGAAATAAGAAAGCGCTCGGGCGAAACGATAAACCTGCAACGCGACGGTTCCCTATGGCAGATCACGGCGCCTAAACCTTTTCGCGCCGATCCGGATGTGGTCTCCAGTATGCTTTCGACTCTTTCCTCTCTCAGTTCCGATCGCACCGTTGAAGAAAAGGCTACGGGAATGGACCAATATGGTTTGAATCAGCCGGTGATCGAATTGAGTGTCGCGGATAAGAACAAGAAGACCACCCGGCTCCTCATCGGCGACGACACGCCCGCAGGCACAGCTGTCTATGCCGCCATCGCGGGCGATCCGCGGGTCTTTGCCCTGTCGAGTTACAAGAAAAACAGCTTCGATAAGACACCAAACGACCTTCGGGACAAACGTCTGCTGACCTTTGAATCGGACAAGGTTTCCGGCATTGAATTGACGGCCAAGAAGCAAACAATCGCTTTTGGCCGCAGCAAAGACCAGTGGCAAATCGTGAGGCCCAAACCATTGCGCGCGGACGGTTCTCAAGTTGAAGAGCTGTTGCGGACCTTGAGAGATGCAAAGATGGATTTGAGCGGAAGCGAGGACGACAAGAAAGTGTCAGCCGCTTTCGGGTCGGGCACCCTCTTCGCGACGGCAAAAGTAACGGACGTCTCCGGCGCTCAGGAATTGCAGGTTCGAAAGAACAAAGACGATTACTATGGCAAATCGAGCGTTGTCCCAGGTGTGTTCAAACTGTCGAGTGGAACGGGTACAGGGCTGGACAAGGACTTGGACGATTTTCGAAACAAGAAGCTCTTCGATTTCGGTTTCGCCGATCCGGAAAAAGTCGAAATTCACGATGGAGCCAAGAGCTATTTCCTAACGCACAGCGGCGGCGATTGGTGGTCCAATGGCACAAAAATGGACGCGGGTACAGTATCGGCGCTCATTGACAAAATCCGTGATCTTTCCGCAGTCAAGTTCCCCGAAGCTGGCTTCGCTTCGCCACTGATCGACCTGACCGTAACGTCCGATGGCGGGAAGCGCGTTGAAAAAGTGCTCCTTTCGAAAAATGGCGACAATTATGAAGCGAAAAGAGAAAATGAACCTGCTCTTTATGAGCTAAACGCGTCTTCTGTCTCCGAATTGCAAAAGTCAGCCGCAGGCCTGAAGCCTGCCCCTGCTCCGGCACCCAAGAAAAAATAGCTCTGATATCGGTCAAAGCAGCGTTTTCCGCCACCGGAATAACTTCTTAATACCACGGCGCCTTTCGCATGAGTCATCGACTCGGTTGCGCGCGCGAAGCGCCTCCACTAAACTCAAATCTTGCCTAAATCGCGCGGGAGCAAACTTGCGAATCATCCTTCGGGCCTTCTACTGGGTTTTCACGATCTTGGTAATCTTAACGGCCGCCTTAACCTGGTGGTTCATCTACCGCCCCTTGCCGCAGACCGATGGAAGCATCACTTTGTCCGGCCTCCAACACGAATGCACTGTCGAACGTGACCAGTGGGGCGTACCCCACATTCGCGCTTCGTCCGTGGAAGATCTCGCCGAAGCCCAGGGCTACGTCATGGCCCAGGACCGACTCTGGCAGATGGATTTGCTCCGCCGCGTCGCCCGTGGTCAACTCTCTGAAATCCTGGGACCCAGAACGCTTTCCATCGACAAAGAGTTTCGAACCTACGGCTTCGCCCGCGCGGCCGAGCGCGACCTCTCGCTACTGGACGCAGAATCTCGCAACCTGATGGAAGCCTACGCCCACGGCGTCAATCAATTCATCGCCCAACACAAGAAGAATCTCCCTCTGGAATTTTCGCTCCTTGGCTACGAACCTGAACCCTGGCAACCCGCTGATACGCTGGCAATTTCCGCTTACATGTATCGAACTTTAGCAGACACCTGGCAAAGAGAACTGAATCGCGCCAAAGTCACGGAACACCTTGGACCGGATCGCGCAAAAGATCTCTTCTCGGAGGAGGCCGCGATGGATCACTTCGTCGTCGGCGATCCGAAGGTTATTGATGATGGTTCGCAGCGTTCCGCGGCGGACGGCGACGATGAAGACGATGATGACGATCTACAGCCGGATACCGTGCTGAAAGCAAGCGGCGGTAATTCCCAAGACTTTACGGCGCCCGAAAGCGATCCGGATCTGACTTCCGCGCTGGCGCGATCCATTCAAGGGTTCCTGGCAGAATCTCGCTCCGAGATTCGCCAGGGTCTTGGCAGCAACAACTGGGTTGTCAGTGGCGCCCACACTGCCACCGGCAAGCCTTTGCTCGCCAACGATACTCACCTCGAACTTACCATTCCTTCAATCTGGTATGAACTGCATCTCACTGCCCCAGGCTGGAACGTCAAGGGCTTCACCCTGCCGGGCGCGCCGATGGTCATCATAGGCCACAATGATCGTATCGCCTGGGGCTTCACCAACAATGGCGCCGACGTTCAGGATCTCTACCTCGAGACGTTCAATCCCGCTTCGCCTGATGAGTATCGTGTAAACGGCACGTGGGCAAAGGCCCAAATCATCGACGAGATCATCCACATCAAAGGCCAGCCGGACGAGCATCTGAAAGTCACTATCACGCGCCACGGCCCGATTGTTCATCGCGACGGTGATAAAGCCTACGCTATGCGCTGGACTGCAACGGAACCCGGCGGGCTCGCTAATACTTACGACCACCTCGGCAAAGCCCGCAACTGGAAAGAATTTCGCGATCTGATGAAACGCGTTTGGGGTCCGGCCCAGAACGCTGTTTACGCCGACGTCGAAGGCAACATCGGATACGTGATGGCCGCGCGTGTTCCGATTCGAAGGAAGGGCCACGGCGAAGTCCCCGTTCCCGGAGACACCGACGACTACGAATGGACCGGCTATATCTCGTTTGACCAGCTCCCTCAAGCGCTCAACCCGGAAACCGGATTGATTGTCACCGCCAATGCTCGTGTGGTGGGGCCGAATTACAAACCGTATCTTACGGACCGCTGGGAAGAGCCGTATCGCGCAGCACGTATTTACGATCTACTGCACGACCGCCACGATTTGCGCCCCGAGGATATGCTGAAAGTGCAGACCGACACGTACAGTTATCCCCACGCATTTCTTGCCGATCAATTATCAGCCGCCGCGAAAACAATAAAACCGAAAGACACGCGCGCTCAAAAGCTTATCGAAGGCCTGAAAGATTGGAACGGAATCGCTGACGCGGATTCCCCGGAAGTCTCTTTTCTTCACGCCGTGCGTCAAGCGGCCCTTAACCTCCTCCTCGAGCCAATTCTTGGAGATGACACAAGGTCGTACCAGTGGAGGAGCACCACGTTCCTGCAAAGAATCCTAACGGATCGGCCCGCGAAGTGGCTGCCCCATGCCTATAAGAACTATGACGAATTGCTTGTCGCCGCCGCCGATGTCGCGGTGATTAGATTGGCCGAACAGAGCAAGAGTGACCGTGTCGAGGATTGGGCGTGGAAGCGTTTCAACTCCCTGGACATGTTCCATCCAATTGGTCACGAAGGACTCTTGAAACGCTTCCTCAGTATCACCGACAAACCTCAATCCGGAACGCAGTATAGCGTTCGTGCGGCTATGAAGACTCACGGTCCCGCGATGCGCTTTGTCGGCAATCCCGGAAACTGGGATGAATCCATTCTGCTCATCACTGCCGGCCAATCCGGACAGTTGGGCAGCAGCCATTACTCCGACCAGTTTTCCTATTGGTATGAGGGCAAGCCCATTTTCGCACCGTTCAGCGATGCAGCCGAAGCGAAGGCGCGCAAGCACACGCTGACTCTAAAGCCAGGATCCTGATCTCCTGCGACGCCCATGCCTGAACTCCCCGAAGTGGAAGCTGTCGTTCGCACTCTTCGTCCTCTCGTCCAGGGCCGGCGAATCCGCTGCGTTCACGTCTTTCACCCCATCGCCGTAAAACCTCAAGCCGCATCACATGTTGCTTGCTATTCCCAGGGCCGTCGCATCCGCACCGTCGATCGCAAGGGTAAATATGTTCTTCTCATCCTGGACCGCGGCTTGCTCACCATGCACTTTAAGCTTGATGGCCAACTCCTCTGGTTCTCGAATGGCAAAGAATTACTACAGCGTGCCAACCAAGGCGAGACCGGCGTGCACGTCGATGTTGCCTTCGAACTGGACAAAGGTGTCCTTGGTTTCGTCGATCGCCGTCACTTCGGCCGCGTTCACTACTGGGAATCCGTCGATGATTGCCCCGGGCTGAAGGTTTTGGGGATCGACGCCCTCTCGACCGATTTCACCTTGAATCGTCTTACTCAATTGCACGCCCCTTCGAAGCGTCCCCTGAAAGACTTTTTGCTGGACCAATCGCGCATCGCGGGTATTGGCAATATGTATTCCTGCGAATCGCTCTGGCACGCCCGCCTTAACCCACGCCGCCGCGCCAACACCTTGCAACCGCAGGAAGCTCGCCGCTTGCACAAAGCAATTGTGTCCGTTCTCACGCGTGCCTTAGAATGCTGTTTGCATCCGGCGCCCAACTTTCGCGATCCCGAGTGGTGGTTCCAGGGATTGGAGAGTATTCTTCGCGTGTACGACCGCGAAGGGAAACCTTGCCGCCGCTGCGAGGAACCGATTCGGCGGATTGCGCAGGGCAGCCGGTCAACTTACTACTGCGGGCATTGCCAGAAATGAGCGTTTCCATGTGTAAAGGACACGGGCCGATCGCGTGAATTTACCTGCTCCTAAGAAACCCGAACTCTCGAAAAAGCCCGATTTTGAGCGCTCGCTGGCACGCCTTGAGGAAGTCGTTCGCCGCCTGGAAAGCCCGCAGCTCTCTTTGGACGACGCGATGAAACTGTTCGAAGAGGGCGTCGCACTCTCCCGCGAGTGCCAGAAGCAATTGGAGGAGGCGGAAGGTCGAGTGGAAATCCTCCTGAAGAAAGCGGATGGCAAGCTTGCGGCCGAGCCCTTCGATCCCGAGCGGGAGAGCGAATCGTGACCAGCTTCCGCCGCCTGCTGCCCGCCAATTCCTTTTAGCGATGAAACTTCCCCCATTTTTCGAGGAGGACCGTCTCACCGTCGATGCTGCTCTTGAGCGGCTCCTTCCGTTGGCGACCGCGCAGCCCACTTCCATCCATACAGCCATGCGTTACAGCGTCTTTGCCGGTGGAAAACGAATTCGCCCCATCCTGTGTCTCGAGACGGCGCGAGTTTTCGCCAGCGATGTCACCCCCGCGCTCCATCCTGCCTGCGCCATCGAATTCATCCACACCTACTCCTTGATTCACGATGACTTGCCGGCCCTCGACAACGATGACCTCCGCCGCGGCAAACCCACGTGCCACAAGAAATTCGGCGAAGCCATCGCCATCCTCGCGGGTGACGCTCTTCTGACGCTTGCCTTCGAAACCATCGGTGGGACGGCGGCCGCGGCGGAGCGCCGCTGCGCCATCCTCACAGAAGTTGCATCCGCTGCCGGCACGATCAATGGGATGGTTGGCGGTCAGGTCGCGGATGTCGAAGCCGAAGGCAAGCCCGTTGATCCGCAGATGCTCGAGTACATCCACCGCTCGAAAACCGCGGCTCTCATCCGAGCTTCGATCACCGCCGGAGCCTTGTGCGCAGGGGCTGGTTCCGAAGATGTCGCCCGCCTTCGCCGATTCGGCGAAACCATTGGCTGGGCTTTTCAAGTCACGGATGACATTCTTGATGTCGAGGAATCCTCCGCTGCGCTCGGAAAGACGGCGGGCAAAGACATGGCGCAGCAAAAGGCAACCTATCCGGCAGTCTACGGCTTGGAGCGCTCTCATCAGATTGCCAATGACCTTGCCACCAAGGCCATCGCCGAGCTCGCTCCCTACGCGGATCGCGCCGCACGGCTCCACGAGATTGCCGAATTCCTCGTCCTTCGCCGCGCTTGATCACCCGAACGCCTCATGAAACCAAAAGCAGTCCGCAAACGCCTCGATCTTCTTCTCGTCGAGCGGGGCTGCGCCGGCTCTCCTCAAAAAGCCATAGCCATGATTCTCGCCGGGGAAGTTTTCGTGGACGGCCGACGAGCGGAAAAGGCCGGCATAGCTATCGCCCAAGACGCGCGCATCGAAATTATTAGCCGTGTGCAGAAGTTCGTCAGCCGTGGCGGACTAAAGCTGGAAGGAGCGCTCGAAGACTTTGCGATTGACCCAACGGGCTCTGTCTGCCTGGACATCGGCTCATCGAACGGAGGCTTTACCGATTGTCTGCTCCAGCACGGCGCCGAGCGCGTCTACTCCGTGGACGTAAACGTGGAACAGCTTGACTGGAAGTTGCGGCAAAATCCTCGCGTCATTCCCATCGAGCGGAACGCCCGCGAACTTCGCGCCTCGGAGCTGCCCGAAAGCGTCGACCTCGTAGTGATAGATGTCTCTTTCATCTCGGTTCGCAAAGTAATTGCTCCCGCAGTTGCCGTAGCAAAACCCGGGGCCACTTTTCTCATCCTCATAAAACCTCAATTCGAATTGCGTCGCGAGGAGATTGCGCGCGGCGGCATCGTGGAGGGCGGGAAGCTTCACGATCAGGCCATTCTGTCTGTGCGCAAACATATCGAATCCATTGGCCTCCAATGCCTCCGAGTCCACCCCAGCCGTGTACTGGGCGCCGAAGGTAACCAGGAGTATTTTCTCCACGCACTCAGAAAATCCCTGGAGTAGAATCGCTACGCACATGCGCCCCGGACAATCCTTTCAAACCATCGGCGTCATTTCTCGTCCTCGCCGTTCGAATCTTGTCGTTGTTGTTCCGCCGTTGTTGAAATGGCTCGCTGCCCGCGGCATACAAACTCTCATCGACGAAGAGACGGCCAACTGCTTGCCCGGCGGCTCTAAGGGTCAGACCCGCCAGAGCGTGGCGGACGCCTCGCAACTTCTCCTCGTGCTTGGGGGCGACGGCACGATGCTGGCCGCCGCGCGTCTCGCCGCCCCTCGTGGCATTCCCATCCTACCTATCAACATGGGGAGCCTCGGCTTCCTGACCAGCTTCACTTTGGAAGAGCTGCACCCGGCCCTCGACGACACGCTGGAGGGCCGCTTTTCTCTTAACGAACGCATCATGATTAGCGTGGAGCTCGAGCGCGCCGGCAAAGTTATCGATACTCAGCGCGTGTTGAACGAAGTCGTCATTAATAAAGGCGCGCTTGCCCGCATGATTGAGCTTCAGCTCGCGGTTGATGGCGAATTTGTCTGCCGCTATCGCGCCGACGGCCTCATCGTAGCGACTCCAACTGGTTCGACGGCCTATTCCCTTTCCGCCGGTGGGCCCATCGTGCATCCTGCCGTGGAATCTTTCGTTATCACTCCCATCTGTCCGCACACCCTGAGTGATCGCCCTCTGGTAATCCGAGACTCCTCCTGCGTTGTGCTGAAGCTCTCTGGCGACACCGAGTCTGTTTTTCTTACGCTCGATGGGCAGCGCGGCATCCCATTACAGCCCACGGACCTCGTCCGCGCCACCCGGGCGAAAGAAATGCTGAAGCTCATTCAGCCGCCGAAGAAATCATATTTCGAGATTTTGCGTAGCAAGTTGAAATGGGGCGAAGCGTAGGCTTTTGGAGTGCGGGAGCTTGCTCCCGCTTTTCTGTCTGTGACTACCGAGCTATCTGCCGTTGATAACGACTGCTCGTTTGAACGCTGATCCAATTATCCAAGAACATCTGTGCGTAGCAAATCGTCCTGAGTTTCCCGCCGGCGAATCAGCCGAAAACGTTTGCCCTCCACCAAGACTTCCGCAGGACGCCGCCGCGCATTGTAATTAGACGCCTGCGACATTCCATACGCCCCCGCAACCCAGATCGCGAGCAGATCGCCCGCCTTCACTTCACCGAGCGGCCAATCTCGCAAAAAACAATCACCGGTTTCGCAAACCGGCCCAACAACATCGATTCGCTTGCGCCGCGCATCATTTTCCTTTCCTTCCCGCGTAATTTTCGTAATGGGATGAATCGCCCCGTAGAGTGCTGGCCGCATCAGGTCGTTCATCGCCGCGTCCACCACCACAAACGTCTTGCCCCGATTCGTTTTCGTGTACACGACGCGCGTCAAGAGCACGCCCGCTGCCGCAATGATCGACCGCCCCGGCTCCAGCAAGAGGTGCACCCCAAGCTTGCGCACCATCCGCGAAACCAGCTGCGCGTACTCTGTTCGCGAAGATGGCTTCTCGTCGGAATAGCGCACTCCCAAGCCGCCTCCCACGTCCAAGTAGTGCAAATCAATTCGCTCATGCCGCAGCTCTCCAACAAATCCCCTCAGTCGCTTGAGCGCCCGCCGAAATGGAACCAACGTCGTAATCTGCGAGCCAATGTGCGCGCTGATCCCCTGCCACCGAATCCACTTTGAATCACGATGCGCAAGATAAAGCCGTTTCGCCTCCGCCCAATCCAACCCAAATTTATGGTCGTGTCGCCCGGTCGCAATGTGCGGATGCCCGCCGGCTTGCACATCGGGATTCACACGAATCGCCGCCGCAGGTGGCTTCCCTCCCCGCCCCGCGACTCGTGCCGCCTCCTCGATCAAGATTTCCAGCTCCGCATCAGATTCAGCATTGAACAATAAAATCCCCGTGCGTTCGCTTCGCTTATACGATCGATAGTTCAGCGCCTCGCGAATTTCATACCGGTCCTTGCCAACTCCAGAGAAAACGATGCGATCTCCGCGCACGCCGATGTGCTGCAAGTGGTGCAACTCACCGCCGGACACAATGTCAAAACCGCTTCCCATCTCCGCAAGATGCTTCAGGATGGACAGATTTCCGTTGGACTTCACCGCAAAACACAGCGTATGTGGCAGCGCGCCAAGTCCTTTATGCAGTTCCTGATAAGCATCATCAACCGCAGCGCGGCTGTAAACGTAAGTAGGCGTGCCAAACTTCCGCGCGACTGACTCCAGCACCACCTCCTCGCACACCACTTCTTCGCCGCCCGCATTCCAAGCCCCACTCTTCTTCCACGCGAAATGCGGCGTGAAAGTAGCCGGGTCTGCGTATTTAGTTTTCCGTGAAGTCAACCCAACTGAATGGCTCATCGCACTTTTGCGACCACCAGTGTCCGATCGTCGGCAAGCGGCGCGCCCTGTGTGAACCAATCCACTTCGCGCAGGACTACATCCGCAATTTCCGTCGCGGATGCTTCATGGTGCTGTTCGATCAGTTTCATAATTCGCGTCGCGCCGAAGAACTGGTTTTCGCTGTTCATGGTCTCCGCGATTCCATCAGAATGAAATACCAGAATATTTCCCGGCTCGAGCGTCACGCCCCATTCGTCATAGTTCACGTCTTCAAAAATGCCCAGTGGAAAGCCCGTCAACTCGATCTTTCCGCAGCGCCCGTCTTTATAGAGCAGCGGCTGCGATTGCCCGGCGTTTGCCACGCGCAGCTTCTGCCGCCCTTTTTGCCATGTCGCGAAGCACGCTGTCATGAATCGCCCTTCGATGCGCCGCTCGCCCACCAATTGGTTCATTTGCTTCAGCATTTCCGCAGGCTGCAGTTTTTGCGGCGCCAGGCTGCGCATAATTCCGATCGCCACCGCCCCATAGAGCGCCGCCGCGGTTCCTTTGCCGCTCACGTCTCCTAGTGCAATCCCCAGTTGCTGTGGTCCATAGCGCAAAAACTCGTAGAGGTCACCGCAGACTTCCCGTGCCGAAATGTACCGCGCGGCCATTTCCAATCCGTAGTCTTCCGTGGGAACCGGCCGCAGCAGCGCGCCTTGAATTCTTTTCGCCGCCTGCAAATCCCGCTCCATCCGGGCTTCGTCCCGCGCCAATTGCTCGTAGAGCCGGGCATTTTCCAGCGAAACCGCCAGGTTCGCCGCCAGAATCGAAAGCGTCTGCACATGATCCTCGGTAAAATAATTCAATTGCGGGCTTTCCAAATCCAGCACGCCAATGATTTTCCCTTTGTGCAGCATGGGAATTGCCAGTTCCGACCGCGTCTCCGGGTTCACCATCACATACCGCGGATCAACCGTCACGTCCGGCACGAGTACCGCTTCCTTCAGCGTTGCCGCCGCGCCAACGATCCCCTCATTCGAAGTCGCTCGCAGCTTTCCCTGCACGTGACGGCCGTGCTTTACGTCCAAGCGGTGCCGAAAAACCTTTTGCTCTTCGTCATAGAGCATGATGCTCAAGATCTGATAATCAATCACTCGCTTGGTTTGTTCGGCCGCGCGGCGCAGTAGTTCCTCCACCTCCAGAATCGCGCCGGTTTCGCGTCCGACTTCGCTTAACAACAAAAGCGTGTCCGCCTGCGCTCGCACCTTCTGGAACAGCCGTGCGTTCTCAATCGCCACGGCCAGCCGGCTGGCCAGCAGCGTCAGAATATTTTGCTGGTCGCGCGTAAAGTAATCGAGGTGCCGGCTCTGAATATCCAGCACGCCGACGCACTTCCCTTGCAGCATCAGCGGCACAGCCAGTTCGGAACGCACACTGTCTATCGCGTTGATATACCGCGGATC
>WNFJ01267716.1_pt3 | contig 14899 bp, 18 predicted proteins | sample 5400461 | NCBI WGS metagenome assembly WNFJ01 (sample SAMN13153349, study PRJNA577476) | soil metagenome | isolation source: 115 cm saprolite on Douglas fir-dominated hillslope | place: USA:California | collected 2013-09-17 | reverse complement strand
CGAACAAAGCGAGATGTAAGGGTGGCTAGACAAATCTGGCGAACAATCGGCGGGGGATTCTTTGGAGTGCTCCCGCTGTTGATAGGTTGGAAATTCAATATTTCAGGCGTGTCTTTATTTCAGGCGTGTCTTTGACCGGGCCACCGGCCTATGTAGCCGCCGCTGCTATCGGTGTATCCGTGGCACTAGTCGCCCGCTTTTCTATCCGGCGTGGCGTGCGCGACTGATTCATGCATGCGGGAGAGCCCAGCGCATCTTTCGGGCGCAAGCTGCCAGCCCCCTAACTAAAACCCTCCGGCGCTGAAGTTAAGCGGCTGCACCACGTCGTAGGCCGCCTTCGTGAGCGGCACGGCGTAGTTGACGCCAAGCGCGCCGAACGGCGAGTCCCAGACCAGGCCCACGCCGACCGACGAGCGCACGATGTTGGAATTGGCGATCTGCAGCGATTGCGCGGAGCCTGGAAATGTCGTCGGCCCGCCGTAGTTAAAGACGCTGCCGGCGTCGACAAAGGCGGTCGCCTTCAGTCCGTATTCCTGCGGCACGCCGGGGATCGCACTCTGCAATTCCAGGGTGCTTGCCCAGTACATGGTGCCGCCGACGTTATCCATGGTCGTGCCGGGGGTGAGATCGCGCGGGCCGAACCCGTTCGGCGCAAAGCCCCGCACCATCGTCGGGCCGCCGAAGAAGCTGTTGATCAGCGGCACCTGCTGGCCGCCCCAGCCGGTGATGTAGCCGCCCTGGGCGCGCACTAGGCTGACCACGTCATCGTTGATCGCGTGGTAGTAGCGCAGGTCCTCGGTGGTGCGCAGGAATTTCACGTCGCCGCCAAGGCCAGCCAGATCCTGCGTCAGTTGCGATTTGATTCCGTCGGTCGGGCTTTTGTTGTTGTCCAGCGTATTGTACGTGACGGTGTCGCCGATGGAGGAGACCCATTGCGGACCGGCAAGTGCGGCCTGCTGGATCGGCAGCGACGGCGCCGTCGCCAATGACGCCGGATTGAGCGTCACGCTCTGGTTATATAAGGAGTAACGGTACTGCACGCCGATCTGCTCGGTCAACGGCGTGCCGAACTGCATGGTCGCGCCATAGACGTCGCTGCCGTAGGACTGATAGGGGCTCGCATCGTTCTGCCTGCCGTAAAGCTCGATGCCTGCCGAGACGCGGGTGCCGAGGAAATAGGGCTCGGAGGCCGACAGATCGATCCCGCGCGCGTACTGGCCGTAGCTCGCGGACGCACTGACGGCTTTACCGGTACCCAGGAAATTGCGGTCGCCCACCTTGACCTCGGCGAGAAGGCCATCGGTCGTCGAGTAACCCCCGGAAATCGTGAAATCGCCGGTCGACTGCTCCGCAACTTCGACATCGAGCACGACACGATCCGCCACCGAACCCGGCTTGGTCGTAATCTTGACGGTCTTGAAATAGTTCAAATTCTTCAACCGCCGTTCGGCGCGATCGATCAGCATCTTGTTGTAAGCGTCACCTTCGGCAATATCGAATTCGCGCCGGATTACATAGCCGCGGGTGCGGGTGTTACCGTGGATCTCAATGCGCTCGACATAGGTCCGCGGTCCCTGATCGATCGTGAAGGCGACGTCGATGCGCTGCGCGGCTGCATCGCGGGTAATGCGGGGGAGAGCCTGTGCGAAGGGATAGCCGAGTTTTGCCAGCTCGATCGCAAGAACCTCTGTGGTCTTGTCCAGCGCGTTGCCGTCGAATACGGCGCCAGGTCGCGCTACGAGCAGTCGGCGAAGCTTTTCAGGATCCAGTCCCGGCACATTGCAGACGATATTGGTGTCGCCGAAATGATAAAGCGGTCCTTCATCGATCGAAAACGTCAGCGTAAATCCGTGGATCTCGGGATCGTATTCGGCCTTGGCGGAAGTAACACTGGCGTCGGCATAGCCCTTGCTGCGATAGTATAGCCGCAGCTGCTCCCGGTCCTGCGCGACGCGGTCGGGATCGTAGACGTCGCCGCCGATCAGAAAGCTCAGCACGTTGGTCGCGGAAGTCTTGATCACGGCGGCGAGTTGCCGCTTGCCAAAAACCCGATTGCCAACGAAGTTGATCTGCCGCACCGTGGTCTTGCCGCCCTCTGTCACCACGTAGACGAGGTCGACCCGGTCGTTGCCGCGGCTGATGATCTGCGGCACGACGCCGACATCGTCGCGCCCGGCATGCCGGTAGGCTTCCATGATGCGGCCGACGTCGGCCTGCACCACGGCGCGCTGCAGCGTGCCGCGCGGCTTGGCCTCGACGACGGCTGTAAGCTCTTTGTCTTGTATTTTCTTGTTGCCTTCGAACGCGACACGGTCGAGCACCGGTGCCTCGGTCAGATGCACGACAAGCCGCTCGCCGGCGCGGTCGATCGTAACATTGTCGAACAGGCCGGTTGCCAGCAGTGCCTTGAGCGCCGCATCGCGCGCGGCGTCGTCGAACCGGCCGTCGGGGGCCGCGTGGAAATATGAGCGCACCGTGTCGGCGTCGACGCGGCGATTGCCCTGCACGGCGATGGCGCCGCGCACTTGCGCGTCGGCGCCGCGCGCTTGCGCTGCGGCTTCAACCGCAACGGCCGGAGCGGAAACCAGCCCGAGCATGGCGACCAGCAGCGCGCCTGCGGCTCTCGACCGGACGCACCGCCGGCCCGGCGCCATGCATTGCCTCGTCCCGTCCCGCCTGTCTCCCACTTCACGGGTTGCAATCAAATTGCCCGCGGGGGCGAAAGAATGTCGGGGATAAGGTTAGTTGCGGGCCGAGGGCCGTTTCATCTGCCATAATTTCGACGCCGCGCCGAACCGCGCGTTCCAAGAATCGTCGCATAGCTGCTCAAAATGCTGGCTAGCTGTGAGGGTGGAAAACGTTCGCGCTGCGACCGTCGCACGCGAGAGCGCTTCCTAGGAGCATCACATGCGCTACGCAACACTCGTCATCACTATGCTTTTGCTGGTCCAGCCCGCAGATGCAGCGGTCACGCCGGAGATCGATCCGCGTGCTTCGCTCAACGTGGTCCAGCAGTGGATCTACAATTACCGGGCCAAGCCCGACTACGCCCATGTCCCCGCCGCGGTGCGCGTGCTGTTCCATGCGCAAAGCTTCAAGGAGCCGGAGAATTCCGGCATCTATCTCGGCTTCATCGCCGGCGCGATCGGGTCGAACCCTGCCAACGCCGAGCAGCTCGTCACCAGTTTCTTTCCGGTGCCGCCGGAAGACGAATGGGTGATCGTCCGCGCGATTGCCTATTCCGGGTTGCCCGACTGGAGGAATTTGCTGCGCCGGATCGCCCCGAAGATGCCGGGGCGCAAGGTGATGATCGACAGCTACCTCGCAGGCACGCTGCCGGTCCTGACCGACATCCCGCTGGAAGAAGCAAAGCCCGGCATGCTCGACAAGTTGCGCGGCGTGTTCACGCGCAATCCTTTTGCCAAGGACGACAAGAAGCTGAACATGACGCCCACCTTCGCCAGCAATCAGGACCTGCTGGATATATTGTGGGGATATTATTTCGCGACCGGCTCTCACATTCCGATCCAGCGCATCATGCAGATGCTGCCCTGGACCAAAAGCCGTGACACCATCGACAAGCTGACCGTGGGCAGCATGGCCCGCTACACCCTGGCGAGCTACGCGGTCCGCGATGCAGGATTGCGCGAGTATCTCCGCAGCGAGCTGGCGCGGCAGCCTGCAGCGATCAGGGCTCCGCTCGACGAGGTGATCCAGGCCGCCGACACGGTGCAGCTCGGCGCGGTCCGCAAGGATGCGCTCGCCGCCGTGGAAGAGCTCAAGACCAAGGGCTCGGATAGCAGGCGCAATCTCGACTTCTGGGGCCAGGTCGGCGTCGGCGCGGTCGCACTCGGCTGTGTCTCGGCGGCGGCGCTTGGCCAGGTCGCGGTCGGCATCCCCTGCGTGATCGGCGGCTCCGCGTCGCAGGGACTCCTGTCATTCTGGGAAAAGCAGCAGTGATCCAGTGATCGGAGTTTACGCAGATCGCGTAAACTCCGGCGATGCCGGCACCCCACGAGCTTAACAGACGGGCGGTAAGAAAAGCGTCGATGGCCAGGGCAAGCCCGGCCATCACCTCGCGTTCAGGCGATACTCTCGGCAGTCGCGGTTCTATTGATTCTCGACCGGCTTCCTTGCGCCTCTCGAAGCATGGTGCTTCGGCTGATAGGCATAGGCGCTGCTGCTAGCGCTGCCGCCCTCCGGGAATGGATTCTCGAAACAATTGCCGCCGCGGCCGGATGACATCGTCCGGCACTGCTCCAGACTGGTATAGCCGCAGCCCCGCATTCCGGAAGTCACGTCGGTACGGCAATAGTCAATCGGGCTCGCCGCCACGGGCGTCGCCATCGCGACGAACGCCATCGCGAACAATGCCGTGGCGGGCGCGGCTGTCATTTTCAAAAGCTGTTTCATCTTCTTCTTCTCTCTGTTTCTCTCTGTTGATTTCAGAGCTGATTTTCAGCCCGCAGCCGAAATGGGATACCGGGGATCGCCGCGCCATCGACATAAAAGAAGAGTGAAGGAAACCGTCTGGTGCTTCACAGAAGATCGATTTGCACCGCGTCGTGACGATGCCGCGCCTTCATTCAATTTGATGCATGGCCGTCATACGGCCGTCATATAATGATCGGCCTTGCTTGAAGCCTTTCGCGCTAAAGGCATGCGTACCGGCATCGCCGAAAGGTTAAAGCAGTCTGCGCAAGGCAGACTGCTATCGTATCGCGAGTTCAGCCGCGAACAATGTGGCCTTATATTATTGATTCTCAACTGGCTTCTTCGCGCGAAGTATCACGCTTTTTGGAAGCGGGTGCTTCGGTTGATAGGCGTAGGCGCTGCTGGTGTCGTTCAGGAATGGATCGCGGTAACAAGTGCCGCCACGGCCGGAGGACATCGCCGACATCGCCCGGCACTGCTCCAGGCTGGTATAGCCGCAGCCCCGCATTCCGGAAGTCACGTCGGTACGGCAATAGTCAACCGGGCTCGCCGCCGCGGGCGTTGCCATCGCGACAAACGCCAGTGCGAAAAACGCCGTGGCAGGCGCGGCGGTCATCTTCAAAAGCTGTTTCATCTTGTTCTCCCTGTGTTGGCTTTAGCCCCGAAGTCGACACATGGGATGGCGATTACGCCCGCGCCATCGAGTCGAAAAAATAGCAATGGCATTCTCTCCCGCGTTCGAGAAAAGATTGAAAACCACCGCAACTCGACCGTATTGAAGTATGATCATCATTCAAAAAGGCGGCACCGGGCAGTGCGAGCACAAGGATTCTTGAACAGCCGGCTGGCGGCCGAAATCTCCCGAAAAGCGGATGGCAGGTATGCCCGCATTGCGTGCCAAAGCGAACATCAGTTGCCCGGCCTGTTTCGCCGGATTTTATCGAGCTATCGCGAGCTTCGCCGCCCGCGCGACGGAGTTGCGGGCAAGCGGGCCTTGTGGGCTCGCAGAAATAGACCTTAAAGTCGCATCACGCGACGCTGACGTATCGGTGATCGCCGAACGATTTCAGGGGGGATAGACTGATCATGACTGCCAGACCGCAATTACCGGATCGCCCGCCGCGAGCGAAGGGCGTGCCGACCGCACTCGACGGTCTCTTGGTCGTGGATTTCACCCGCGTCGTCGCCGGTCCTGCTTGCACGCAAACGCTCGCCGATTTTGGCGCCGAAGTCATCAAGATTGAGAATCCGGATGGCGGCGATGATACGCGGAGCTACGAACACGCCGATCTCGCCGGCGAAAGTGCTGCTTTTGTCAGTTTGAATCGCAACAAGCGCGGCATCGCTCTTGATTTCACCAAGCCTGCGGCGCGCGATATCGCGCGCGAATTGATCGCGCGGGCAGATGTGGTGGTGGAAAACTTCTCCGCCGGCGTGATGAAGCGATTTGGCCTCGACTATGCTTCAGTTGCGCGAACCAATCCCCGATTGGTCTATTGCTCGATCTCGGCCTACGGCCGCCAAGGGCCGTTTGCAGCGCGCCCGGGCTTCGATCCGATCACGCAGGCCGAAAGCGGGTTCATGTCGTTGAACGGTTTTCCTGACGGGCCGCCGGTGCGGACCGGAACGCCTGTGATCGACATGGCGACCGGAATGTCGGCCTGCAACGCGATTCTGCTGGCGCTGTTCGCCCGCGATCGGCTCGGCCGCGGCCAGCATGTCGAGGTGGCGCTGTTCGACATCGCGCTATCGCTGACCGGATTTTACGGCATGACCTATTTGATGACGGGTGCGAATCAGAGCCGTTTCGGGAATTCGCCGAACGGGTCTCCCTCCGTCGGCGTCTACGAAGCGTCGGACGCGCCGTTTTATATCGCCTGCGCCAATGACCGGCTGTATCGCCGCCTCGTCATCGAAGTGCTCGGTCGGCCTGATCTCGCCAGCGGCCCTGAATTCGCCGACCGGCGTTCACGATCGGCCAACAAGGAGAAACTGCGCGCGATCCTCGGCGGGATTTTTGCTCAAGACAGCCGCGAGAATTGGGTGACGAAGATGAAGGCTGTCAACATCCCCGTCGGCTATCTTCGTACCGTCGAGGAGGCTTTCAATTCGGGGGAGGTGCGTGAACGCCATCGCGTCAGCCAGATCCCGCATCCCGCCGCGGGCTCGGTTCCCAACATCGAACAGCCGATCCGTCTCGAACTGACGCCGGTCGCCGACCCCGTCGCCGCGCCGCTGCTGGGCGAGCATACAAAGGAAGTTTTGCGCAAGACGCTTGGCTATGACGAGGGCCGCATCGCAGCGCTTGCCGAGGCGGGGGCTTTTGGAACGACAGGAAGCAACACCTGAGGTCGTAATGGACTTATCAGTTCGCGCCGGTTCGGCTAAGGTGGCGAGACAAGTGATGAGGACACCATGACCTGGATCTCCTTTCTTGTCATACCGGTAGCCCTCTATGTCATCGTTTCACTTCGCGTGTTGAAGCAATATGAGCGCGGGGTGGTGTTTCTTCTCGGCAGATTTGCAGGTGTCCGCGGACCGGGGTTGACGTTAATCTTCGTTCCGATCCAACAGATGGTGCGCGTGTCCTTGCGCACGGTCACCATGCAAATCCCTCGCAAAAGATCATTACAAAAGACAATGTTTCGATCGATATCGCGGCGGTCGCTTACTATCATATTACCGACCCGAAAAAAGCTGTTATCGCGATCGAGAACGTCTACAACGCGATCAACCAGATCAGCCAGACCACCGTGCGCAATGTGGTCGGACGGTTCAGCCTCGATCAACTGCTGTCGGACACCGCGAGCATCAATGATCAGATCAAGAACAGCACACCGAGCCCTGGGGCACCCAGGTAACCGCGGTTGAGATCAAGGACATCACGCTGCCTGAGAACATGCAGCGGGCGATGGCGAAGGAAGCCGAGGCCGAGCGCGAGCGTCGCGCCAAGATCGTCGCCGCCGAAGGTGAATACCAGGCGGCGGTAAAGTTCGGCCAGGCGGCCGACATCATCACGAAACATCCCGTGGCGCTTCAGCTTCGCACCCTGCAAACAATGGCGGAAATCTCGATTGAGAAAAATTCCACCATCATCTTCCCCGCACAGTTCATGACGACGGTGCAGGAGGCCGTCGCGCTGTTGTCAGAGGATTCGGCCTCGAAATAGCTTGCACCAGATGCAGAAGCAGTCTTTCAGGCGAGCAACGTCGGCAGACGTCAGAACCGTTCGTGAAATCACGCGGGCCGCCTGCACAAAGTGGTTCCGGTCATAGGCGGGAATCCGGGGGTCTCATCTTCCCAACATTAAACAAAACATTAATGGCGGAGCGTAAGTCGCGACACCACATCTCCCAAATCGAAATTTAGGAGAAACCAAATGAAATTCGCATTGTTAGGCGCCGCGGCCCTCGCGGCAACAGCGCTGGTAGGCCCTTCGAACGCGCAGCACGTGATCTCCGACCCGGGCTATTGCGCGCAGTTCTACCCGAATGCCAATTGCCAGAACACGGGACCGAACAATCCCTATACCGGCGACTACCAGGCGCGGACTTTGGGAAACCATTACGCATCTATGGATATGGGGCATCGGCGGTGGCATCACACGCACCGTGATCGCCATGAGCATTGATCATCCCTGCGGGTGATGCGACAAAAGTAAAGGGCCCCGCATCGCGCCGGGGCCCGCAGGTGTAGAAGGGGCACACCTTCACGTGAAAAATGCGTTATTTCCCGCGACCGTTGCCGGCGTCGTTGGCGCTTTGGTCGGACGGGTTGGGTGCAACGCCCTTGTTGGTGTAGACCTTCGTTGCGGAACCGGTCGTCATGCCAGGGTTCATGTTGGGCTTGGTGGCGTCCGGTCCGACGTTGCCTTCGCTTGACGCGCCGGGAGACGGCTGCGTCTGCGCCGATGCGATCGCCGTCGCTCCGAACAGTGCAGCGATCACAAGGCTGAGATAGCAAGCTTGGATCGCATGGCAAGCTCCTTCTTTTATTTATAGGTGATGCGAAAGTGAGAATTTGCGACGCGGATTTGAAGAATTCTTGCGTGAACCGCATGCAGCAGGTGGCGAGGTGGTTCACATGAAGAAATCAGTCGTACTGTAGCCAAGTCTCGTCCGGCTAACATTACAAAAGCATAATTGGCGGAATGTAAGTCCCGGCACCACATTTTCTAAATCGAAAACTTTAGGAGAAACGAAATGAAATTCGCATTGCTAGGCGCCGCGGCTCTCGCTGCATCAGCTCTGGTGAGCCCCTTGAAGGCGCAGCAAGTGATCTCTGACCCCGGTTATTGCGCGCAGTTCTATCCGAACGCCAATTGCCAGAACTTGGGGCCGGGCAATCCCTATACCGACGGGGGATATTGGCGAAACAATAACGCGTATATGGGACATGAGCGGTCGCATCACGCGCACTATCACCATTGTTGTTGGTGCGGGCCTTCGTTGCGGAACCGGTTGCAGTGCCAGGCTTCATGTTGGACTTGGTGGCGTCGGGTCCGACGTTGCCTTCGGGATCACACGGCAATCTTCTTCCTTCATTTCAGGTGATGCGCCAGTGAGAACCTGCGACGCTGATTTGGGTGCCGGGCGGTTACCGCCTTCGGCTGATAGCTTGCGCCTGTTCTGATCGCAAACCGCTATCTCCCCTCGGATCAAGTCCGAGGGCATGCTTTTGCTGAATGCGCGTTAGGTGTCGAAGGGGTACATCCGCCGTTCAACGGAAAACGTGCACTACTTGCTGCCGCTGTTCTTGCCGGCATTAATGTCGGAGCCGGAACCAGCGTTGCCCTGGCCGGACGGATTGCGCAAATCGCCCTTTCTGGAGCCAGAACTCATTCCGGTTGTCGTACCGGACTTCATCTTGCTGTGCTTCATCTTGCCAGATTTCATTTTGGTACCGGTGGCGCCCGGTCCGACGTTGCCTTCGCTCGACGCGCCGGGAGCCGGCTGGATCTGTGCCGATGCGATAGTGGTCGCCCCGAACAGTGCGGCGACCACGAGGGTCGAGATAGCAAGCTTGGATCGCATGGGAATCTCCTGCTGGATTGATGATGCGGGAGACAGAACTTGCGACGCGGATTTGGGTTCCGAACCGAGCGCTCACTTTTAGCGTGGACCCGGTGGGCCCACCCTGGGATAGCGATGGAACCCGGCGGCTGAGGATCGCATTAACGGGCATGAGAAGAGCGCGAGAAAGTTCAAGCCGTTCGGCTAAGAAAACAAGGTCTGATCGCGATGCCCAGAGAAAACGATCTGGAAGGTATGCAAGATCAAGGCGGCAAACACGGCGGCCAGAAGGGCATGCCAAAGCCTGAGCCCAGACCTGCAACAAGATCTAAACCAAGGCCCGGCCGTGCTCCCGATCAAGGCATCGTGCGTGACGAGCGGGGACAGGAGCAGCCGCGCGACAAAGAGCGCGCACAGCAAGTCAGCCGAACAGATACGGTCCGACGATGAATTGTCGCGAAACCGCGCATTCGGTGGTTCGGAACGTGCCTGTTACCCGATCTTGCTGAAGGAGATGCCAAGGTCGGTGCGTTCGGGTTACACCTGCTCTTGGTGAACCTCAGTGCCGGACTCGTCGACGACACTGATTGAAAGGGCGGGATCTATGAGCCGGGGATCGTGGTGAAGCATCCCTGCAAGCTCGTTGCTATGCTCAATCGCACCTGCGGCTGTAGGAAACTCTATTCCCGTTCTGTCCCTGGTTGGAATGCCATCCTTCATATCGAAATAATAGGTTCGCATCACGATCCTCGTTTGGCGGCGAGTGTTGTCGAAAAGGGGGAACAGATGCCCCGAGAAGGAGCAAGCTCAAGAGCATGCGCCACCCAACGTCCAGGGAAGCCGCACCGGAATGACACCCGCAAGCGGCGTCGAGGCGCTGCGCGTGGAAGCCGCGCGGCGGTTGCTGGAAAGCAAGGAAATCGGCTGTGTGGTCGAAGTGGCGCAGCGGGCAGGATTCGGCGATGACGAACGCATGCGGCGGGCCTTCATGCGGCACCTCGGGATATCTCTTCGGAATACAAGAGGCGCTTTGCAGGTTGAACGGCAATCTCCTCACGGCATCGCAGCCGCTGGCAGGCACAGGATGAGGTAAAAAAGCGCGGCGGCTTGCCGCTCGTAGCGACTGTTAGACGCTGAGCGGGCCGATAAATACCGGCGTCGGTCAAGACAAACACCGCACAGACGCCGTTCCGGAAATGTGGTAACTCTCAATTCGAATTGGAGGATGGCGACCATGAATGAACCGAAACTGGAAGTCCCAGCCGAATTGCGCGATTTGGCCGAAAAAACCATCGATCAGGCGGAAAAGGCGTTTGGGTTGTTTTTTGATGCTGCAAGCAAATCGATGGCGTCGATTCCGAGCCCGGGTACGGAGATTTCCAAGCAGGCGCTATCGTTCACCGAACAGAACATGAAGGCTGCGTTCGATCATGCGCGAAAATTAGTTCACGCAACCGATCTTCAGCAAGCAATGCAAATTCAATCGGAGTTTTTGAAGAGTCAGTTTACGAATGCCGGCGAACATATGAGACAGATCACCGGCGGGGTCATGTCTGCTGCGAAAGACGCGTCGAAAGGCAAATTTTGATGCACATGCCCTGATCGTTAGATATGCGGGGATGAATAATTCTTGCCCATAAGATAGTCTTGCACGGATTTACGTCGTGGATTTCAATTGCAGAGCAGGTCCTTGACGGGCCACCGGGTGATACCACTCGCCGTCTGTCATCTTTTCTGCTGATCCCTGTCGGCCATAGCCGGCAGGGATTTGCATATGTCGATCTACACCGGCTGCAAAAAACTCTCTTCGCAGACGCACGGGATGCACCGGTAGGTCACCAAGTCGAAGTTCTGGCCTTGCGGCTCAATCGAGGCCAGCCTCATCCGCTCACCGCATTTGATGCAGGGCATCTCAATGGTGGTTTGAAAGCGCGTGCAGGTCGGCGTCGGCCGGGGTATTTGCAGCATCGTATCCTCGAATTCCAAAGAGGAACGCAACGCTACCCACTCGGACCAAGGGTCCACTCTCCATTATGTCCGATTCCCGACACAATTGGAACGAGCCTTCGACAAGTCCATGCACAAATGTTGAGCCTTCCGAGATACTACCCGATCCCGGGCGCTGGCCTGTTTCGACCCTCGGAGACCTAATTTGAAATTGGCAGCGGGCTGCGTTTTGGCCCTGTCGTATCAGGACGGGCTTCTTCTCGGAGGAGGTTATAGCGCGTTGAGCTGGCTCGCCGCACCGGAGCCGGTGAAGGTTATGGCAAAGGCGAAGCCAAAGCCGCCACCTCGTTACGAAGCAAGCTCCGAAGCAACGTCTTTCGAAACGAGTTCGCTGGCTATCAACGATAGCGATCACGTTGCGTCTGGTTTAAACGATCCACCGTCGTCGTCCCAGTCCGAAGCGAGTGTAGCGGCGAGCGAGCAAGGCGCCCAGGCGCAGTCATCTGGACCGTCGCAGGCTCAACAAAGTCGGGCCGCCGACGCTGAGGTTTCTCCGGCCGAAGCCGAAGTCAGGCAGCCGGCTCTAGCTGTGCCGCCGGTTTCTGCAAACAACGCACAACCCGCTGCGTCCGCGGCTCCAGCTACGGCCGCAAGGCCGGTGAAGCGGCCACATCCCCGGCAAGCCGGTAGCCGTTCCGAAAAATCCGAGCTCACACTGATGATCCTGCGCACGATCGAATTTCCCGATGGCCGGCGCGTGACCAAGCTCCTGCCTTATCGCAACGGCGAGCGCGCTCTGGCTTTTCAGCCGGACGAATAGCTCTGCGCCCGGTATCTGCTGAGGCACAAGGCGGCTCCGGTGTCCGCTGTTGCGCATTGGGTTATGGCGCGGAAGAGCTGTTCGCTGAACGTTGAGCCCTTGGCATTGTTAGCTTCCCAACGGGAGCCGAGCCGGAACTGTTCGATCCGGAGTTTGCCTAACGAGCTTTGTGCAACACGGCCTGGAGCAGGGCACGGGCGAAGAAATCCCTCGCGACCGCATCCAGTGCGGCCGAGATCAATTCGTCGGATTCGAGCACGCGCCCCCTGTTTTCGGCCTCAAGCCGCTCGGCTTCCTGAATATATTCGATTGCAAGTTCGCGCAGACGGCGGAACTCAGCATCGTCGGGAATTGGATAAATTGTCGCCAGCAAATCTCTGGCGCGCGCGCGAGCGCGGTCGCTTCTCATGCCCGCCATGAGCGCCTCCTCAGGTTGGCTGAATTTCCTGAAGTGCTGAGCAGCCGCGTTATTCGAACCGGTCAGCAACCAAATAGCCGAACATAGCACTATCTGAGTTAAGCATTTTGAGCTGTGTCCGGTTCCGGACAAAAGCCATTATTTTTGAGATTGAACCGGTTCCGCTGGGGCCGCTTCGAGCTCGCGGAGGAGTTGGAGCTCGTACGCGAGCCGCTTCGCTCAAATCAAATAGCCAAGCCACTCATCCCAAGGATTCCGCCAGGAGTGTAAGGCGGAAAATCGGTTTCCCGGCTTCGTCCGTGACTTCTATTTGCCATTCGGGATTTGCGTCGATGTCGTGCGCGAAACTGCGGGCGAGATCGGAAAAGATGGCAGCGGCTTCTTTCTGCGCGGCCTGGTTGTCGGGAAGGTCTGAGGTCATCTCCTGCTGGATATCTTTGCCTCGGGTAACCCTGAACGAATAACGCTGCATCGCGGCCCGCTGTTCTTGCCGGATAATAGACAAGCCCCCGGACAAGAAAATGTTCCGCGATGATTCTTATCGAAGGACTCCGTACGAGGCGGATTCCAAACGCCATACCGGCCGTTTCGGATGCGGAGACAAGGGAGCGGCATGGCCGAACCGACGCAAGATCACAGCTGATCGCCGCCTTTGTCGCGGCAAGCTGCATGCGGAGAAAGGCGGCCCGAGGGCCGCCTTTCTTTTTACCGCTACTCGATCTCTTCAATTATCGTGCGTTCGCGCGGCCCAACCACATATGTTCTGTTGTCACGCTCGATATACCGATACTCGCGCAGCGTCGGAGATTCCCGATAGACCTCATCGGGGAAGGATCGGATCTCCACGGAATCCGGCAAACGCTGCCCGACCCGGACGCGCGTAGAGGCGGCACTGCCGGTGGTGCGCTGTTCTATCCGGGAAGAACGAGCATGCTTGCGAATGACCTCGCGATCCCTGTCGGAGAAGGTTGTCCTGTGCGATGCCGGGGCGGCCGCGGTCGATCGGCCCGCGCGCGGCAGCACGTCGACAATTTTATAGCTCGACGGATCGACGATTACGATGTCGTCGCGGACAACGAAGAAATTATAGCCGCGGTATTGTGGCATGACCTCGACAACGTCGGCCGGAAGAGGCTGGAAACGCACGTCCCTCGGAACCACCGTGCCGACTGACAATGAGAAGTGGACATTGTTTATTGGCGCCACGTTCAGCCTTGCAATCGATTCACTGACGCGAGTGCGCTGGCTCTCATTGAGATTGGCCGAGACGTTGACATTGGACGAGGGTGATTGCGCAGTGTTCGTCTGGTTGTTCGACGGTTGAGCCGCTGTATTGGTAGATGGCTGAGCGCCCGCATTGGTATTGGCGTTGGTGCCGGTGGGCGACGCCTGCGACTGATTGTTTGCCGGCGGAGCCGTATTAGTCTGCGCCTGCGTGGGTGAGTTCGACGGTTGGCCGGATTGAGCCTGCGAGGGAGCCGTCGCTGCGTTGTTATCCGACCGACCCTGCGATGGCGGGGAAGCCTGATTTGACTGGGCCTGCGAGCGCGACGAATCATTATTGCCCATCGCGTTCGGGGCCGATTGGCTGGTCGTGGTCGCCGATTTCGGTGTTCCGGAAGGCGTCGATTGGGCGTTCTGGGCAGATGGCGTCGAACTCGGCGAAGACGCAGTCGACGACGACGCCGCTGGCACCGACGAATTTGAATTGGTCTGACTTTGAGCGGCGGGGGGTGGGTTGGATCTCGGTTGCTCGCTCGGTGATTGGGCGAATGCGCCGGTGCCGAGCATCAAGCCGATAGCAGTAGTGATCAACAAACGTTCCTTCATGGTCCTCTCCTTGGGGTTGGTCTTAAAAACCGAAAAATAACTCCCCCATGGCGCGCCCTGTTCCGATCGGTTGCACCAATCACGCCATTTGTTGGCAGCGGAACCTGTCGTCCCGTCAGCTTGCACCGTTTACCTTCTGAAATCTCGGGAACGAAAAAGAGCGGCAGGGCTTTTAAGCCAGAGGGCAGTATTTATACGAACCAGGAGGAACCTATGAGGAAACTCGCGATCACGCTGTTGGCGGGCGCCGGAGCGCTGTTTGTCGGCAGCGCAAATGCCTCTGACATCTATACCAGCAGTGAATACACAAACTCGGATCTCCTGCAGCCAGTCCGGATGGTCTGCAATGAGGACGGACGTTGCTATCGCACCCGCGGCGGTAGCCGCGTGATTATCCAAGATTCCTACAATTATGCGCCGCGCGAGCGATACATCGAG
>WNFJ01140848.1_pt1 | contig 14899 bp, 23 predicted proteins | sample 5400461 | NCBI WGS metagenome assembly WNFJ01 (sample SAMN13153349, study PRJNA577476) | soil metagenome | isolation source: 115 cm saprolite on Douglas fir-dominated hillslope | place: USA:California | collected 2013-09-17 | reverse complement strand
CGCCGCTTCCCGCTGATCGTCGAGGCATTGGCCCGCCTGCGCTCGCGCTCCTGCATCATCGATGGCGAAGCTGTCGCCTGCGATGACAACGGCGTGGCCTCGTTCCATCTCATCCGTCACCAGCGCGCTAACGAAAGCATCTTCCTCTACGCCTTCGACCTCATCGAAGTGAACGGCGACGATCTGCGCCGTGACCCGCTCCAGGTCCGTAAGGCCACGCTCGCATCCATCCTGGCCAAGGCGAGCCCCGGCATCCGGCTCAACGAGCATATCGAAGGCGACGGTCCGACCGTCTTTGCCCATGCTTGCAAGATGGGCCTCGAAGGCATCGTGTCGAAGCGGAAGGATTCGACTTACCGGTCGGGGCGTTCGCCTGATTGGCTCAAAATGAAGAACCCGGATGCACCAGCCGTGACGCGGGAGGCCGAAGAAGACTGGAGTAAGTGACAGCGGTCACATTCCACATTCGGCCCCATATCCGGCCCAAATGCGCCACGGTTCCCGGCATGATCCTTTTACCGCCCACCATGGGGATCGAGGGGGCGTGAATGCGAACAATCTGGTTATGGCTTGGTGTCGCCCTCGCTTCGTGGGCGCTGCGCGATCTCGGCGAGGCCCTGTTGTGGGCAATTTATCTCCGCGCTAACCGGCACCGTCGTGCCGCTAGCGCTTATGGCCGCGCTCTTGAGCATGCGGAGGGCGTCATCATGCACAAGCACCTTTGGATAGGACTGCTCCTTGGAGTTATCGCCTACGGGGCATCTTGCGCGTCAGTACAATCTCAGCCCTCACCGGGAAACGCTCAGAAGGCCGCCCGCATCGCACTTGTTCAAGAATTCGTTCGTGAGTTGGAAGTCCTCTACCGCTTGCAAGAAACTGCAAAAAAGGAATTTGCCGAGGATAGTTCGGGGTCTGGAAAACTAATGACGGCCATAAGGATTGGCTCTCGCACGCTCTTCGAAATGAACGAGAGCATCTACCGGTTAAACATCATTAAGGTCGATGGTAGGTGGGCTGAGTTCAGAGACATGCTTATGATCGGCGTTATGATGGACCAGTGCCTGGCCACATCTGGTGGCGCGGGCATCCACTACGCCGCACACATACCCTGGTGTTCAAGCCGCAAGGCGACTTGACCGATGGCGAGTACAACCTTTGGCATGGTTTTGCGATCAAGCCGAAGAAGGGCCGCAAGTTGATGCAGCCGCTGCTGCACCACACCAAGGAGATCATCTGCCGGAACGACGACGCCAAGTTCGACTATCTCATCCGATGGCTTGCGTCCGCAGTTCAGCATCCAGAACAGCCTGCCGAAACCGTTGTCGTCCTCAAGTCAACCAAGCACGGCACAGGCAAGACCACGCTTGGCCGGGTCATGCTCGACATCTTTGGCCCGCGTCACAGCGCCGAGGTCGGCGACAAGCAGCAGGTTGTCGGCCGCTTCTCTGCATCTGGGACTGGGACACCAAGCTCTGCCGAAATACGGCGCGCCAAGTCCTCGCCCGTAGGTATGGAGTAGGCCCATGGGCGCGGCCCGAGTTCGCCGCCGGGACCGCTCACCGTCTTGCGAACCCGCTTCCCGAACAGCTTCGTGAGCTGCTTGCCGAACATGATCGGATTGTCGGCGTGCAGTTTGTGATCCTGGCAGAAGCGGACGTATGCCTTGCGAAGTACTTCAACCTCGATCCGCTGTCCGAGTGTCCACTTGTCCATGCCACTATGTCCGACGATGTGGTCATCATCGACGCACGCCTGCAACCATTGCAGTTCGGAGTTGGCACTCTCCTGCTGCGCCTCGATGGCCTCGGCGGTCTTGAGCAACTCGCGCGGATGCCACGACCCCAGCGGATAGTTGAGCAGGTAGTTAAGGAACTGCGCCGTGCCGCCCTCGGCCAAGTCGCGGTAGATGCGGCCGAACCATGCCTTGTCGCCAATGCGGTCCTCGGCAACATCGAGGATGAGGTAGCGCCGATCAGAACTATGATTGCTCGTCAGCATCAAGTGTAAATGGTTAGGCACCTGCCGCACCGATGAGAACTTGCGCTCCACTTGCAGACTTGCGCCGGTTATTAGGGCTTTCAGCTTGTCCACCGTCGCATAGTCCTTCGCGAACAAAATCTCCTCGCATAACAGGAAAGACATCGAACCTAGCCAGTCGTTGACCCCATAGACCCCTACCCCCCCCTGCAAGGGTATTAATAGGGTAGGTATCTGAGACATCTGAGACAGAGGCGCTCTAAGGCTCTAAAAGTGCCGATGTAATGGGGACTTCTTAGCTGTCCCAGATGTGTCCCAGATGCCCCCCGCTGTCCCACCTCCATATGGGACAGCGGCCCTTCCGCCCTGGTACCGCCTGTCTCAAACAGGTAAGAACCTACCTCGTCATGCGGAGGGCATCATGATGCACAAGCAGCTTTGGATAGGACTGCTCCTTGGAGTTATCGTCTACGGGGCATCTTGCGCGTCAGTACAATCGGAGCCCTTACCGGCAAATGCTCAGAAGACGGCCCGCATTGCACTTGTTCAAGAGTTCGTTCGTGAGTTGGAGGTCCTCTACCGCCTGCAAGAAACTACAAAGAAGGAGTTTGCGGAGGACAAGTCGGGGACTGGAGGACTAGTGACGGGCATAAGGAATGGCACTCGCGCGCTTTACGAAATGAACGAGAGCATCAACCGGCTAAGCAGGATCAATGTCGATGCTACGTGGGCCGAGTTCAGGGACTTACTTAAAGAAGCTCACCAAGAGCGGATTGGAGTACTGCAAGAGATAAACCAGATGTCCAAAACGCTCCTGGAGGGACCAAAACCGGGCGTCAATTACGGCAAGCTGACCGCACGCGCGCCGGAACTCACGGCCAAGATGGAACAGATAGACAAGACCATCTTCACCATGGCGCAAGCCATGTTCTTTGCCCTTGTCGATGATGCTCGCGTCGGAGCCGATGGTAATTTGCACCATCTACTACTGACGAAGAAAGAAAGGACCAGCATGGTCCAGCTAATTGACAAGATATTTGGTCCAACAACTTTGGAAGACAAGAACTCGACCCATATCGTCGCTGCGGCCTGGGCCATCAAGTATGGATTGACACGGCCCCATTACAAAGCTGCCGATGAACTATAGAGGCTGCGGTCCGCTGGTCGGGCGCTCGATTGCGCGCCCATGCGTCGGGATGAAGCTCGACCTCGGTCTTGGGTTTTGCCATGGCTAACCCCGATTACTTCGCGAAATTTGGCCAGTTCATTCACTGGTACGCGAATGTCGAACGCATGGTCCATTACGTTTTCCGTCACTTCAGTGGATTACCACAAGAGGCGGCCCGAACTATCGACGGCGGGATGAACCTATCTGCCCTTATCAGCCTCATTCGACGCATAGTCATAGCTCGCAAAGTGGCCGACGCCGAACGCAACGAACTAGAGTTCCTGTTCGACCATCTCGGCCACATCACCAAACTCCGCGATTATCTTATTCATCGTGGCGGAGACAGTTTCGGAGAGCATATAATTTCAACTAACTATCATATCGCCCGATCAGAAGTCGACTTTGAGTATATAGAACTCAATTTGAGCGACATCCAAGATGCGGCCCTGGATTGCGGGCAAATGTACATGCGGTTTGATTTGTTGATGGAACCGGACGCCGCCTGGTTCAAGGAACCCGGCGCTCGCGAGTGGCTAATGCGGCCATGGCGCTACAAACCTCGCCAACCAAAAAAACCAAAGGCGCGCGGAGCGGCTCAAGGACGCGAGCCTTAGGGCTGCTCGCTGCCTATCCGCCGATTACCCTGGCAAGCTCCAGCACCAGCAGCCAGAACATCAACTCCCAGAACCAGCCCCGCTTGATGAACAGTGTGATCATTGCTGGGGCTCCTCACTGCACCGGGATGGGCTGGAACAGGTACGCCATGATGAGCGCCGCGATGGCCAGGAACAGCAGCAACGCGGCGACAAGTACGATTAGACTTCGAACATCCATTGACGTGTTACTCCACGTTGATGATAGGAGGGGCTCCGACGTTGGTCCGCCGGGGCTCCTCCGCACTTATTCCACGATAGTCCGCAACAAGGTCGCCAACCGCTCCAGGGCGTCCCTCTTCTCCTCAATCCAGTTGTGGTGTCCGTAGCGCCCAGCCATACCGGGCGTGCTGTGGTTGAGCACGCGGTCCACGATGTGTGGGAGAACGCCCGCTTCCTCCATGAGGGTCTGGGCAGTGTGGCGTAGGCATCCACAAATGCCTTGCAGCCGAGAAACACGGAGTTAGCGCTCGTATCGTCAGTTGGTTGTTGGGATGCGGCCTCACTCGCCGACATAATTAGCGCAGCCCATACCACCGCTCGCACAATCTGGCGTGCAATGGTCTGTATCAGGACAGCGGTCATGGTCAACCTTCCGGTATATCTGTAATCACTAAGTGCCCGTTGATTATTTGAAGCTCCAAATTCTCGGTCCATTCACCCTCAATACCTGATTGACCTTTACAATGTGCCTGCACTAGATAAACATCTGGTGCAGTCTTCTCGATTTTTTCGAATTCACAATAGCCCCTTCCTGGTCCACTATAGCCCGTTGACCAAAAATAAACGGTACTGCCGCCACACTCTGGAGGGGTGATACTAAGGAACTCCTGAGTCTCGGTTTCCTTATCCGGTTCAGAGCACCAGCGACCAACCATCGGCAACTCGAAGCGCGTTTGAGGATCAGTTGGGCCAATGTCGCAACCCTCAGGGCCTTCCGGTCGCGCCTGCGTGGCCTATTTAACAACATGGCCGTCCATCCACTCGATAGCGCGTTTGAACGAGTAGATCGGGCAGACGAACACTTTCGTGAGCTTAAGCGAAGAGTTGCGATCTGGAATAATGCGCAATACCACACCGCTGCGTGGCAATTCAATCCGCAAGACCCTAGCAAAATCATAGTAGGAGTGAGCAAAGTCATCCCCATGCCTCTCCGGATTGGCACTCTGGTTGGGGAGACTTGCTACAATCTCCGGACTTCCCTCGATTATCTTATCTTCGAACTCGCGCGGCTCGACTCTGGCCACTCCCAAGACGGTACGCAGTTTCCTATCGAAGACGCGCCGAAGGGCTTCGCGTGGCGGCAAAAGGGCGGATGGCTTAAGGGTCTCAATAACGCTCATATCGCAGCAATCGAGGCGCTGTCCCCGTGTTGAGCGGGCCTACATTTCCGGTGGTGCCAACTTCCCAACCAGAACTCTTTACACCGGCGACATTCAAGCTGACGCCAGCAGACTGGTTGTCACGATTAACAACTACGGAAAAACGCCTGCATTTATTGGAACGGTCGCGGTTGCTACATGTGATAAGCTGGAACCGAAGTTCAGTGGTCCGTGGCAACGGCAGGAATGGAAAGGATATGTGCTTCCTGCGCCAACACACAACCTTCTTTCCGATGTCGATTGCAATTATGAGAAGGACAAGATCATTTTTGGGCGAATTTGGTATCGTGATATTTTCATGAAATGTCATTCCTGCGGATTTGCTTTGTACATGCGTGAAGGTTTGCCAGCCGTCCCAGGACATGACGCTTACTGGGAGGATCGCGACGAACCTGATCTCGGTCCAGCAGCGCCGTAATAGCCATTGCTTTGCTCAATAAAGCAGTTAAAACTGCCCCTTTGTTTTTGGAGGGCTATCATGCCAAGGGTAAATCTGTCAGGGATGAACGTCGAAGGACTTATGAACCTGCGAAGGCAAGTTGACGAAAGGCTGCTTGAGCATCGTGCCGAAATACAAAAGCTACTAGAAAGGATGGGCGGGGCGATTGCTCACATCACCGGACCTCGTGGCCGGGCAAGCTCGTTGAGAGGCAGGAAGGTCCCGCCGAAATATCGTAGTCCATCGGGTGAAACTTGGGCCGGGCGCGGGGCCAGACCAACTTGGCTTGTTGAGGCATTAAAGCGAGGAAAGAAGATAGAACATTTTCTGATTGATAAGTCGGCTCGCAAGGTCAAAAGGCGTCGCAGGGCCAAGCGTTGAGCGGTGCGGCCAGTCGCGGGCATAGACAGCGACCAGGCCCGCCCTGGCGGGGCTTAAGCAAAGTGATTTCTAGCACGAAGGGCCTGGAGTAATGAGCCGACCGATTCTGGCGCCGTTCCTGACATTCCACAAAGAAGCTGTCATCATCGGCCGCCTGCTGGCGGGCTACACAACCCTCGAAGTGGGACTGATGCACTGCGTACAGGTCGTGCGCGATGACTTCGATGCGGTACTCAAGGCGATGTTCCGGCCATGGGGCGAAACATCTCGTATCGATATCGCTGACGCGCTCGGACGGCACTTTTACCACGACCGAGGTCTCGGAACTGAGTTCGAGATGGGGGTGGGCGCCGTCCGGCATTGCCTGAAAATTCGGAACCAATACGCTCATTGCGTCTGGTACGACGATAAATCGGGCAAGCTCGCATTCGTGAATTTAGATGAAATCGCGAGAGACAATACTCGATTGAAGGATCTCGGCAGCTTAACGGTACTGCACGTCGACGTACCGCTCCTGATGACCCAGGAGCAGTATTTCGTCTACGCAGACGAAATTCTTGCGTGGACGAACTATGAGGGAAGGCTCAAGGGTGGAAAAATAAAGAGCAACCCGCTCCAGAAACCGCCGCCACCAAAGCCGCCCGACTTGAGTATTCCGTAGGGCCGCCATTACACACCTTCAGTGTTTCAGTCATGTCGCTGTCCGAACTTCCCGACCAGCCGATCCACCAAGCTCGGCTCAGCCGCTGGGGGCGTCGGTGCGGCGCGACTGTAGTGGTCGCGCACGATGTCCCTGACAACGTCAGTCGGGACGGCACGAACGCAATACCCTCGCCCGGTGTGGGGCACTCAATCTGCAAGGTTCCGACAAGCTCACGCCCTTGGGCCGGTGCGTCGGCAATTGTGAAGGGATAAGCGCTCGCCACCAACTGCCTGTAAAATTCAGCCTTGTCATATAGGGCCTGATCGTCCGGGCTACCTAAGACGGCAATGTCCGCCATCGGATCGGCGAACAAGCATTCCGCCCACACCACCCGGCCGCGCTTCAATGGGCCAAGAAGGCGCTGCCGCTCCTCCAAATACATCGCGGGATGAGGCGGCGGAAAGTGCGGCAAGCAGTGGGCGGCGGTGATGACAATTAGCTCCTCGTGGCCTTGGTAATTCTGACATCTAACCACGAAGCCGCGGCCGTCGCCGACGCGCACGACGCCATGGATCAATCGGTTCGCGTCGATCATTGTCGTCGTTCCTCTTGTTGTGCGCGGGTGCCGCCCTCGTGCAGCTTCAGGAGCATCCCGACTATGCGTGCAAGAATCTTCAGGTGCGGTGTGCATAGCTCTGAAATACCGGCGACAACCAACCCCGCCTCCATCACGCGGTCGAGTTCAACATACCCGTCACCCAAAACAACTACGTCGTCGTCATCCTCTTCTTGCGGTTTCAGCTTGTGCGCGGCCTTGGAGGCGGCGGATAGCGATTCCTGCATCGCGTCAAGTGCGGATTCAAGCTTCGTCTCTTCAGCTGTATCAGTCTCCTGTTGCGCGGAATCGCCGCCGCGCTCGGTTAGTCGTCTTGGGGAACAAGCAGTTGGAAGTTGAGGCCGTCTTTCCCAACCAGCATTAGAAGATTGTCGAGGCCGCTGTCGGCTACGCGGACGGCCGTCTGAAAATCGGGCGACGCAATATAGTGAACCGCGTGGTGGGGCCGACCTTTCCTGTCGGCCATGAGGAGATAGACATCATCGCCATCGATGTCGCCTGCAAACAGCCCGGAGAACTGCTCCTTCAGCACGATCATGAGGAGTTCGGGGATAGGTCGATTGGTCATCGTTTGCTTGCTCCTGTTGTTGCGCGCGGCGCCGCCGCGCTCGGCCCCCCACCTGGATTAGGCGTTGCCTTCCGGCTTGCGATCAACCAACCGGATGGCGGGGCGCGGCTTTGATTGTGCCTCCGGACGACATGCCGAATCGATTGTGTTGAGTAAGTGGTGCAGGAGCATCGGCGCTTGTGAGCCGGTGGCCCAAAAGAAGTCCTCGGGGAAGTCCTCGGCATAGGCATCAATGGTACGCGCAAGAGCTTCGCGCTTCGCAGGGTCGGCCGCTTTGATGACGGCCTCAATAGCGTCAAGCAATTGGTAGATACTGGTGATGTCATCGTCCATGGCGTTCTCACTCCTTGGCTCGATTGGGCATGTCATCCTCCTTGGGCGTGCGCGGGTGCCGCCGCGCTCGGTCATCACTCGTCGCCGGTCACGCTGGCGACAAGTCTGCGAATGAGTGTGCGCTCGCTTTCCTCGGCGGCCTTGAGCACCTTGAATTGACGCGGGGGAAGATGCCGCTCGGTCGCGCGCTGTACGATCTCCCGCAGCCGATTGGGCTCGATTGCGTCAAGCTCGACGCTGATGTCGCCGAAGCCCTTTGCGCGGGTATCGGATGCTTTTGTCGGACGGGTCGGCAAGTCCCATGCCGCGATCTGCTCGGGCGTGACCGCAAGGCGCTCGAAGGTGATGTCGGCGTCGGGCGCCATTTCCCTAAGCGTCTCTTCGATCTTTTCTCCGGCATTGACGCCGGACGGATCGAAGTCGCCGAGATGGTAGATGTGGGCCGGAACGTCCAGGGCGTTGATGTACTCGGCAGCGGTGTGCAGAAAGGACAAGCTGGCGTACCCGCGTGCCACCATCAGCGGCACGTCGTACATGGATGTGACCGGAAGGACGACACCGGAAAGCGCGTCCTTCTCAAGCCAAATCTCGACGTAGCAATCGGCATCGGCCCAGAGGTTCTTGCGGTAAAACCGCGCCGTCTCATTGAGCGCATCCTCGACGCTGTCGAACGTGCGCGGCTTGCGCTGCCAGCGCGTGTTGTCGGCGAGCCAGTCATAGGGCAATTCCCCGGCCCGGCGCATTAGCGTGAGATCGTTCTGCACTTTAGCGTAGCTAGCTTCGACCTTCGCGACGAGACCGCGCACGGTGGCCTGGTAGAAGACCTGCCTGACCGTCATCGGCCTGCCGTCGTCAACGATGGCAAGCAGAGCCTCGCGGCGTGCTTCGACCTCGGCCTTGGTGGCGCGTACACGCTAGCCACATAAGCTCCGTTGCGTAGTAGTTGGCGCAAGGGATCGAGCGCCGCCCACTCGACCCCTTACGCGCCGATTCACTTGTCAAACAGCCTGCCGCACGCCCGCCGCGCTCCTTCGCGGTCACGCGGCCGCCTCCGCTCGTGGCGCTTCATCGCCGTGGCAGTCCCATCGCTCGTTGTGCTGGTAGCGCGAAAAGAGATCCGCATACCGGGGCGCCGGGCACAGCGATTCCACGAGATCGTAAAACTCGGTAGGCTTCTGCGAATGTCCTCGCGCTGGTGCCAGTAGGAGTGTGGTCTGGTTGGTGAGCGTGACGATTGGGTTACCGCGGACTGCCATGATGGCGTGCTCGGTCTGCCCGAGTAGGTAGTCGCCAGTGCCGAACCGGCCCTTATCCCAGGTCAGGATCGTCTTGTCCTTGAAGCCATAAGCGTCGAGGACGGTGTAGGCGTGGCGCATGAAAGCGTTTGTTGTCCACATCCACAAAATCGAATCTTCATGCATGATCGAGGCAACGGGTAAGACGCACATTTGCTCGATTGACATTGTCGGATAAGGACGCACGCCCCGCTTCGATGGGTCCTCGCTGCGGACCCCGTAAGGCCAAGGCAAGTCGATGGACGCGACGCGATACGGGCCGTTGCCCGGTAGCGGCGGCGGCTCGGAGCGGATCAACTCGGCCTGCTTCGCGATCTTCAGTCGCCGATAGACGCCGTTAACGCGGCCGGTATCGTCCATCTGTTCGAGCAGCTTGCCGAACTTTGCCGGCTCGGCTCTGGCAGCGTCACGGACGGCGCGCGCCTTCTCGATTGTCTTGCGGTCCTTGCCGATGATGTTGGCAACCTTGTCGAGGGCTCTGCCCTTCGAACTTCCGGGGAATTTCCCCGGATGTTTATCGGTACGCTCGCCCTGCCGTTCCTTCGCCCTGGCGCGCTCCAACGGCTCGATTGTGTCCGCGATGTCGGCCGCCTCGGAGGGCGTGAAGGCCTTGCGAAAAACATTCTCCGAGTACTCGCCGAGAACCACCTTTTCGAGATCGATCACGGTCACTGGGATGCTGTCACGCCCGTAATGCACAAAGGCGGCAATCCGGCGCTTGCCGGAGACCAAGTCGCCGGCTGGCGTGATCACGACCGGGTGCAGCAACGCGCCGACTTCTTCGAAGATGTTGCGAGCCAGGGCGGGGATGTCGCCCAAGTCGCGGCGGTGGCGGCAGCCGATCTTGATATCGGCAATCGGCACCATGCCGGAAACGAACTTCTTACTCATGATTTCACTTCACTCCCGGTAATAAGCATCTCACGATGGCAGGAAAACCGAAGATGGTTGTCGCGCTTCATCACGATCACCGCGTCGGCGGCCCAGCGGGCTCGCTCAGGGGATTTTCAGGCGCGTCGACTAGTGTGGTAGCGGCCTCCACATTCGGCGCGATGGGCGGCGAGACCGGAGACGACTGATAGGGCTCCCAGCGGGCCAGTCTCGGTACGCTGCCCGCCGCTTTTTCCTTCACCGTTAGGCGAGCGGCGGTACCGACGGTCGCGCGCAAGGAGTCAACCACCGACCCGGCGTGTCGCATCACGAGTCCGGCGTCGGCCGAATAACCAAGTTCAAGCAGTCGTCGCGCCGCGTCTAGGAATGGCGTTCGGGAAGATGTGACTAGCACGTCCCCGTCGCTGGCGAGCTTGGCCATGAACCGGCCCGGCGAGGACGCGATCGGCGCCACGATGATCGTGACCGTCATGTCCCACCTTTGCGTTTCTGAGAGTTAGGCTCAGCTTCGCTCAGGTCGACGGCATCCGACTGTTGTGGCTTGCGCGAGGCGGGAACTGCACTGGTTCTGTTAGGATGGCTCCTAGCCGAGATATAGAAAGGAGTATCGCAGTCGTTACTTGTAGATTGTGGAGAGTTGCTCTCGCCAGATAACGGGTCGTTACCGGGGCAAGTATCGGAACCGTCACCTGACCAAGTAACGCTTTTGGGGGTGGGAGTCTGTTTTCTTTGTCGATTGAAGAAAGCGGGAAGGCGTCGAACTTGCGCCAGCTCCGCCTTAGCAGCCTTGATCGCCGCCTTAGCGTCTGCGTCAGATTTGATGCGGGTCCAGCGATTGCTCGCGGGAGCGCCGTTGTGTTGTGGGAGCCAGGTCAGAGCAAAGGTGCTTGGCTTTCGAATATCGCCGCGCCAGGGCACCTCGCCGGTCGACGTTTTGTCGATCCATCCGAGATGGCTTGCGATCATGATGGCTTCGCGCGTCCCGTTTCGTCGCACGCCGCATTTCCCGAAGTCCTTATAGGTCACCGGCAGCAAACCGTTTTCCACGCCGCCGTGCTTCAAATGCTCAAGGGCGATGCGCAACACCACCTTCAAGGCATTTCCGGTCAGGGCACGCCATGCCGGTGATTCCAGCATCTCTGCGGTCAACCAGCACCACGAGGTGCCTTCGGGTGGTCGGTTCGCCTGGGCGAAGCGCCGGTTCAGCATCAAAGAAATCCTCGCAGGGTCACGGCCCGAAAATCGGCTCTTGCTCACCGATTCCGCACCGAAGTCGGCGAGGTGGCTCTCGCCGACACGACAATCTCCCGATCTGTCCGTGAATCTGGACAGTGCACGCCCTCGGCAGCCGCCGGACAAGCCTCATCGTGCTCGCCCTCGAATTGCTCGGGACGTAACGCACGCATGGCGCTCACGAGTTGGCTGATGCGGGCTAACGGGGCGGCTTCTGCCCTTTCAACGAAGCTCCGGACCGACGGCTCGGGAAGCTCGAGGACCAAGACTGCCATGCTCGTCACGGCGGCATCGCGATCAGCTTGCACGCGGCGCTCATCCTCCTGCCTGGCCCGCTTGGCGGCCTGACGCTCCGCCTTTTCCCGCTTGTCGGCGGCTATCTCCTCTGGGATGCGTTTGGTCGGTTTGGCGATCTCTTTGACTTTGTCGACCTGCCGCTCGGGCGGTTCGGCGGCAACCTGCAACAATTTGAACTGGTTGTCGTCGATGCCGTGTACGCGGGCGGCTGCCTTGGCGTCCTCGGTCAGTCGCCGATCTTGACGGCACGGCGAGCATGGTGACGTCGAGCTTCCTCGGTCGCGCCCGGAATCGGAAGCTCGCGGGCAACCTTGCGGACGCCGCTTTCGTGACCACGCCCGTGAGAAAGTGGGCCAACTTGGCCCAGTTTCTCTTCGGTGAGCCGGACCCACTCCCTGATGTGGTCGGCGCGCTCTAGGGCCGCGAGTTCGCACCGATCCAGATTTTCCGAAATCTCCCACAGCTTGGCCTCGCGCTCGTCGTTTCCGAGCATGATGACAGCTAAAATTTCCTGCCGGCCGAGCGCGCGGACGGCTTCCAAACGATGGAAGCCAACAACGAGAACATAAACTGTTCCATCCCGACGCACCGTGATAGGCGTTTTCAATCCGATCGCATCTATCGACTTGGCCAGGGTAGCCACCACCGCCGGGTCAAGCGCGCGTAGGCGTGGCCCAACGACAATATCGGCGATCGGAACTGTGGTCGGCGCACCGTTGCGGAGGGTGAACACAGGGGGTGTTTTGCGCATCACTCGCCCCCGCGTTGTCCCGGTTCGGCGAGCATCCTTTCCAGTGCGATCACCGGCACGCGCTTCCGCGCGCCGATTTGGATTACGGGAAGCTCGCCTCGTTTGGCTGCCTCATACGAGCCATTTCGGCCGAGGTTGAAGTACCGTCGTCCAGCCTCGGGCACGGACAACGTCTTCGCGTTGCCGTCTGTGTTCTGATTCATTGCCGATCCTCATGACTTGACCGCGAGGATCCCGCATATACGCTTGCCTTTCTCAGTCGTCATGGATAAAATAGACATCCATCACATCTATCACATGGCCAAATTCGAGATCTCTTTTGTTTGGTACCGCGACACCGCTGGCTATTCCCTCGTGGGGCCAGACCGACGGCGCTACCCGGAGGCTGAGGAAATCAAGCGATTGGATGCGAGAAAATTGTTTGAGAAGAACCGATGGACTGGATTTCCGTTCGAATATTACGAGCGGCTTGTGGCCAAGAAGAAAAAGATGGATTTCCGCCACATCGTACGACGCGGTGGAAAGCTGGAACCATATCGCCCGCTGGAAAACTTCGAAACATTGTATGCAATCTTCGCACGCACGGTGACATCTGGTGAGCGTGCGCTCGATTTTTTCACCAAGTTTGGCGCTCTCTGGGGTAAGGTTTGGCCCATTCCTGCCGAGCTTTACAAGTTCTCGGAGCCAAAAGACGGGCATCCGGTGTTCATGGTGCTCGATGCAGCGGATCGGATGCGAAACGTTTTGACCTCTTCTCGCTTGGATGCAGCGTTGCACGTCGGGACCATGAATGTAGGCCTCGCGACCAATCCTGTTACCGGCAAGTTACGCCTCGGTCTTGCACCAAGTGACTTAGAGGCGGCCCTGTGGTTGCAGCTTAGTGAGGCGCAGTACGAGGGCTCTGCCGTTCGCGAGTGCCTCCACTGCGGTATCCCCTTTAAAGCAGGGCCTGAAGCAGGCCGACGGCGGGACGCCAAGTTCTGCTCGGAAGAGCATCAAATCGCTTTTAACAGCCTCAAGCGATCAAGGGGAGGATGAAGTGGCGTCGCCCCCTAGGTCACATACGCTGACCCCCACTCGATTTCTGGAAAATTCGATACGATCTCGCCGGCCACAGGCAAAAGGTTGGTCGCGATCACCACCGCCTCACCTGAGATAGATGGAGCAATAACCATGAAGGGTCATATTCGCCAGCGCTCGCCGGGACGTTGGGCCATCGTCCTCGATCAGCGAGACCCTGAGACCGGCAAGCGCAAGCGCCGCTGGCACTCGTTTAAGGGGACGAAGCGCGAAGCACAGAGCGACTGCGCGCGCCTCGTCGCCGAGGTCAAGGCGGGCGTGTATCTCGAGCCGAGCAAGACGACGGTTGCAGCCTTCCTCGATCGGTGGCTCGATCACAAGAAGGCGCAGCTCGAGCCGCGCAGCCACGAACGCTATACCGAGCTCGCCCGCAAGAACCTCGTGCCGCTAATCGGCAGCATTCCGCTCACCAAACTGCGGCCGGCGGCAATCTCACAGGCCTACGTCAAAGCCCTTGAAAGCGGACGCCGGCCACGGTGGCCGGCAAAGGACGGCGAAACGCCCCTCGAGCTCATCCGCGGCCTGTCGCCGAGCACGGTGCGATACATGCACCGTGTGTTGCGCCAGGCGCTCCAGCAAGCGGTGCACTGGCAATTACTGCTCCGCAATCCCGCTGATGCCGTGAAACCACCGAAGCCCGATCGACGCGAGATGACGGCACTCGATGCCGATGCTACGGCCGAGCTCCTCGAGGCTGCGCGCAAAACAAATCTGTTCGTGCCGATCTTGCTTGCGGTCATGTGCGGACCGCGCCGTGGCGAGATCACCGCCTTACGCTGGCGATCGGTCGATCTCGAGTGCGGACAAATCTCCATCGTCGCCAGCACTGAGCAGACGCGCACTGCCGTTCGCGAGAAAATGCCAAAATCGGAGCGCGGCCGCCGCACCGTAGCCCTGCCCGCGATGGTGGTCGATGAGCTGCGGCAGCATCGTCTCAGGCAAGCGGAGGGCCTCCTGAGGCTCGGCGTGCGGCTAGCGGACGATCATCACGTCCTGATGCGCGCAGACGGCAAGCCATTGCAGCCTCGCAGCCTCACGCATGCGTTCGGGGCGTTCCTCAAGATGCGCGGACTGCCGCGCGTGCGATTACACGATCTGCGGCACAGCCACGCCACCCAATTGCTGGCCTCTGGCGTGCATCCCAAGATCGCCCAGGAGCGGCTCGGCCATTCCAGTGTCGCGATCACGCTCG
>WNFJ01066103.1_pt1 | contig 14900 bp, 17 predicted proteins | sample 5400461 | NCBI WGS metagenome assembly WNFJ01 (sample SAMN13153349, study PRJNA577476) | soil metagenome | isolation source: 115 cm saprolite on Douglas fir-dominated hillslope | place: USA:California | collected 2013-09-17 | reverse complement strand
CGTCAGGACCAATCTTGATGTCTACGGGGCGAAACCAGCTATCGGTTGTGGTGATGGGAAACGAAAGATCGCGAGTTTGAAACGACGATCCTTGGGGCCGGATTTCGCTCTCGATCACCTGGCCGTTCATAGGATTGACGGCAAACAGCCTTCCCAAGTAACGGGAGGGCAGGGCAGAGGCTTCGTATTTGACGAAGGTGTGACTGAATCGCGCCACATTCGGATGGCGCATGGCCGGGAAGTAGCCGAAGGCGAAGGGATTGGAGATCGGTCCATGCTTGCTGAAGCCTTTTTGGTAATAGCCGCCCTGGACGTAATGGAAGCCGCGGGTGTTGCCGCCGTTGTGGCCGCTGAAAATCCGGCCCTTCTCGTCGATCTCGACGCCGAAGGCGTTGCCGCCTCCCTCGGCAAAGATTTCGTATAGGCGCTTTTCAGGATGATAGCGCCAGATGAGCTGGCCCATGGAAGGGATCCCCTTGCTTGCGCGTCGGGCTCTGACGTTCGCCGTTACGGTGCTCCCCTGGGCGCCGTAGAGCCAGCCGTCCGGTCCCCAGCACAGGCTGTTGACAACGGAGTGAGTGTCCTCCAGGCCGAAGCCTTCGAGATGCACTTCGGGATCGCCATCGGCCATATCATTCTTGTCGCGATAGAACAGGAGATACGGCGGATTGAGGGCCCAGACGCCGCCCCGGCCACGGACTACCGCCGTCACGATGTTCAGGCCGTCCACAAAGGTCGTGTGCTTGTCGAAGACGCCGTTGCCCTTGGTATCCTCGTGAATGGTGATCTTGTCCTTGCCGCGGAAGTGCTTGGGCGGAGGCGGCGGCACCTTGTCGTAGACGATCCGCCAATAGACATCCCGGCTCTGGATTTTCAGACCCGCCGGGTTGGGATATTGCAGGTATTGCACCACCCACATGCGGCCCCGCTCGTCGAAATTGACAAACACCGGCTGGCGGACGATGGGCTCGGCAAGAACTTGCTCGATTTCCAGATCGGCGGGGACTTTGAAGCGATTGAGGGATTCGGCGGGAGACAGTCCTGTCTTGGTAATCGGCCCTGCATTCACCAGTGTGGCGATGGCCAAGATGACCAGGAATAGAAACGAAAAAAAGGTCTTCATGCTGGCCGAGAGAGTATTCCCTGAGGTCTTAGACTGATATTTTTCCAGTGCACCAGCCTTCGATGAAATCTTTCAAGGTGCGCGCAATTTCTGCCAACTCGTCCTCGATAGGGTGCCAAACCAGGACATGGGGTTCCGCAACCCGATCTTGATTTATGGAATGAGCGAACAGAATTCCGTCACATCCGGCGCTGGTGAAAAAAACCAATTGATCGAATTCCCGCTCGTACACTCCCTTTTCTCTTTCACTACGAAAAAAGAGATTCTCTTTGATTATCTCCTCAATGGGCCAAATTAGCCACAAATCATTAGACCATTCCCCTCCATCGATCGATAGCATCTCCATGACCCCATTGGTTTCCTGGAGGAGAGATTGCAAGGAGGACGGAATTCTTGTGTTGAGACTAGACTCTAACTCTTTAATCCCCGCACTCGCCGCGGGTGGAAAAAAGGTTGGTTTGCTTCTGAACCGAGGTTGATCCTTCTTATTTTCAAGGATTCTGGTGAGTAATTCACGCCAGTTCACGCAAGTATCTCCTCAATCACCTGCCCATGCACATCCGTCAGCCCGCGGTCGAGTCATGAGGTTATCGCTGTTGAAATTCATGCTATTCAATTAAGGCATCGCGGCCAAGGAAACGAAAAATGGAAAGGAAGCCCGAAGGGCGCGGGCAAATTGGTCATCGGCGGTCACCAGTTCGCATCCTTCGGCTTCTGCGAGGGCAAGATAAATGCAGTCGTAGACGGCTCGGCGGCTCGCAATGGCCACGGCCATTGCCCGGAGGAGAAGAGGCGGCGTTGGATAAATCGCGGGGGCGGTGCGAAGAATATCGTGCAGAAAGATGGCTGACTCACCGGATTTGATCCGTCCTTGGCGTTCAGCCGAGGCTAGACCGTTGGCGATTTCCGATATGATGATGTCTGGGGCGATTAGTTCGTGAATGCCGTTCTGGTATTCGTCGCGCAGGCGAATCGCCTTCCCCGAATCGGGCTCAGGCAACACCCATTTGAGGGCGACGCTGGAATCGAGGACGTATTTCATGCCTCCTCGCGGGCTTGGCGGACTAATTTAACCGCGACGTTCTGCTCGCCGAAGAGTTGCCGATTTTCCTCGCGAAGGCGGTCCATGCGTTCACAAGCTGCTTTCATTTTGTCCGGACGGCGGATGCCCTTGCTCAGATCGTCCCAGGCTTCTTGGAACTCCGCAGCAAGATTGGGCGAGATGCCGGAGTTGGTGTTGGTGGAGTTCATGTCCAAGCCTCCTTTTTGTTCAGTGTAACCACGACCGGTTACTTGCGGAAGTTCAAGTCGCTGCTCGAACGAGCGGACATCACGCCAAAATCTCCTCAATCACACGCCCATGCACATCCGTCCGCCGGCGGTTGACGCCGTTGATCTGTTGTTATCGATGTTGCGAAACGATCTGTTCCAACAGTGCGGAAGCGATTTCGCCTGCGGTGACCGGATGTGTGGGTTCTTTAGTGGCCTTGCGCGCCAGATCGTTCAGAGTTTCCCAGGTGGACGCACGCAGGCTGATCGAACCGGAAACAAGTGATTCCCGGGATTGCCCCTTGATTTGGTCTACCACGGCGGCCAACTGTTCCAAGCCAAAAGGGCCATGGTAGTTTCCGCTTGGCAACGGCACCACGCGGCTGGCGTGCAAGGCCGATTTGATTTCATCTATTGTCATCGTTCACTCCCGTCAAGCCACAATCTCCTCAATCACCTGCCCATGCACATCCGTCAGCCGCCGGTCGATGCCGTTGTGCCGGAACGTTAGTCGGCGGTGATCGATGCCGAGGAGATGCAAAACGGTGGCGTGCAGGTCGTAGCAATAGGTGGGGTGTTCGGCGGCGCGGAAGGACCATTCGTCGCTTTGGCCGTGGGTGATGCCGCCCTTGATGCCGCCGCCGGCCAGCCAGCTGGTGAAGGTGAAGGGGTTGTGATCGCGGCCGCGGCTGCCCTGGCTGCACGGCATGCGGCCAAACTCCGTCGTCCAGATGACGATGGTGTCATCCAGGAGGCCGCGGGTTTTCAGGTCCCGCAGGAGGGCCGCGGCGGGCTGGTCCATGCTGGCGCCCATGATGCCGTGACCGCGCCGCTCCAAACCTGCACGAAGCGCACGCCGCGCTCCAGGAGCCGGCGGGCGATCAGGCAATTGCGGCCAAAATCCTCCGTGATCTTTTGGTCGAGTCCATAGAGCCGGCGCGTGGCTTGGCTTTCCTGGCTGATGTTGAGCACTTCCGGAGCGCTGAGCTGGAGCCGGGCGGCCAACTCGTAACTGGCGATGCGGGCTTCCAACCGCGAATCGCCGGGGCGGGTCTCCTCGTGGCGGCGATTCATTTCTTGCAAGAGCCGCATGCCTTCCGCCTCGCTTTGCGGGGTGATATAATCATTTCGCGCGGGAAACAGGTCGAAGATCGGATTGCGGTCCGCGGCCCGGACCATGGTGCCCTGGAAGGAAGCGGGCAGGAAGCCGGCGCTCCAATTGGCTGGGCCGTTGGGAGCGAAGGCTCCCCAGCCCGTAGCTCAGCCAGGCCCCCATGCTCGGAAAGCCGGGCAGAACGAAGCCGGTGTTCTGCATGAACGTGGCCGGCCCGTGCACGTTCGAGCGCGACACCATGGCCGGCAAAAAGGCGATGTCGTCCACGCACTGGGCCAGGTGCGGAAGAAGGCTCGAAATCCATTTGCCGCACTGCCCGTATTGCCGCCAGCTCCACGGGCTTTGCATGACCGAGCCCGGATCGCTCTGGAACAGCTCGATCCTGCCGCCCGGATTGAACGGTTGACCGTGACGGCGAATCAGCTCCGGCTTGTAATCGAAGGTATCGCACTGGCTGGCCGCCCCGGACATGAAGAGCTGCACGACCCGCCTGGCCCTGGCGCGATGGTGCAAGCCGCCGTTGAGATCGGATCGGGATTGATTTGGACCATCGGCCAGCAATCCCTCCTGGCCCAGCAGGTAAGCCAGGGCGATGCCGCCCAGCCCGCCGCCGGCTTGCCAGAGGAACTCGCGGCGATCAAGTGGGAATTGGCTCATCGTTCTTTTTTCTTTCGCAGGAATTGCCCCTGGTCGGGCCGTTAAATCTGGCCCCGGTAATGGTAGTACCAAACCGTCACTTTGTCTCCCGTGGAAAGCGTCACTGTAGCTTTTCGCCGTTCATACAGTGGATTGGGGCCCGCGCAGCTTTCGTAGCGGTCAAGGGCGGCCAGGGTCGCTTCGGGATCAACCAGCTCGAAGACATCGCCCTGGACCCAGTCTTCGGGCGCCTCCGGTTCCACCATTCCCGGATAAGCGCCAAGATGAAGAAGCCGGCCTCGTGTTTTGCCTTCAGCAAAAAAGCGGGCGTGCAGGGCCAGGTAAGCCGCAATGGGATGACTGCTCCCCTTGCGCAAGGTGCCGTAGACAAACAGCAATCGACAATCCGCATCCACCATTCTCTCCGTCAAATTTGGCGAGCCGGGAGCGTTAGCGACCGGAGTTGGCCACCCATAGGCTGACATTCTCCGGTCGCTAACGCTCCCGGCTCGCCTGTTTACATTTTCGGCCGCCGCGTGTGCCAATCGGTCGCTTGCTGATACGCATGGGCGATGGCGAGCAAGCGGGCTTCGCTCCAGACTTTGCCGGTGAACTGGATGGCGGTGGGCAGGTTGTTGGGGCCGAAGCCGTTGGGGACGGAAATGGCGGGCTGACCGGCGATATTGCCCGCGGGGATGACGGATGGGCCGCCGCTCTTGCCGGGATAAGCTTTTTCGAACTCCACATCCAGGGGATAAGCGACGGTGGAGCGACTGGGGGCGACCAGAGCATCATATTTGGCATACAGCTCATCGAGGACTTTTTTCATCTTCGTGCGGAGGCGCATGGCTTGTAGGTAATCGACGGCGAGGATGGTGGCGCCGGCATAACCGCCCCAGCGGTCATTGGCGGCGCGGAGCTGGCCGGCCCGGCCGCTGTCCAGCAAATCCCGGAAAGCGCTGGCCGCATCTGCATTGATGAGCGTGCTGACCACCGGCCCGAAGGCCAGGTTCGGAAAGGGTACGTCCTCCGTAACCTGGCAGAATTTGCCCAGCACTTTGAGCGACTGCTCGAAGTTTTGCCGGACGGCGGGCTGAACGTTACGGGTGGCATCGCGGATGACGCCGACACGAAATTTTTTCTTAATTGCCGGCTCCGGATAGGTGAAGGGGCGGTCCACGGTGCTGGCATCAAGCGGATCACGGCCGGCGATGGCAGAGAGGACCAGGCCGCAATCGTCCGCCGAGCGGCCCATGGGGCCGAGCTTGTCGAGGGTCCAGGACAGGGCCATGGCGCCGTGACGGCTGACGCGGCCATAGGTCGGCCTCAGCCCGCTTACCCCGCTAAAGGCCGCGGGAGTGATGATCGATCCGGAAGTCTCCGAGCCGATCGCAAAGGCGACCAGGCCGGCGGCGGTGGCGGCTGCCGGGCCGGTCGAAGAGCCGCCCGACCAGAAATTGGTGTTCCACGGCGACCGGCCCGGCCCGGTAAAGGAAGCATCGGCGTGGTTGTAGCCGAAGCCGCCCGCCAGCTCGACCATGGCCAGCTTGGCGAGCAGGATGGCTCCGGCAGCGCGCAATTTGCGAATGACCGTGCCATCGTAATTGAATACCTGCTTGCGAAAAGGCTCGGCACCCCAGGTCGTAGGCACGCCGCGCGTGGCGAGAAGGTCCTTGACGCCGTAGGGGATGCCGTGCAAAGGTCCGCGATAACGCCCGGCGCGGATTTCCTGGTCCGCGGCTCGGGCCTCCTTCATTGCCGAATCGGGCATGAGCGTGATGAGAGCGCCGAGCTTTGGGCCCAGCTTTTCCAGACGAGCGAGATAGGCTTCGGTGAGCGCGATCGGCGGCAGCCGCCGAGCCCGAATCCGGCTGCCCAGCTCGCGGACCGGCAAATAAAGAATTTCTTCGGAGATGGATTGATCCTGGGCCATGGACATTATTCCATTCTTATTTCCCTGCTTGCGTAATGTTCCCGTGGGATTTTCCGAGCGCGAAATAAATCGAGCACGGTTCAGGGCAAATCGGCCCGGAAAACGACGGCCGGCTCGTCGCTGTTTTGCAAGGGGATGCGCCGCAAGTTTTCGGCGCTGCTCAGGTTTCCCAGCACCTTTTGCCGCACGCGCTTGAGTTGGTCCTCGCTGAGGAATTTTCCGTAGCGGGTGCGGATGATGTCCATCAAGGCGGCGGCGGCCGCGCCCCGTGGATCGCTTTCCGCCGGCTGAGCCGCTTCGAGCGATGTCAAACCCAGCGATCCCGCCGCCAAGAGGCCCACGGTCTTGTGAAACGCACGTCGATCTTTTCGCGCGGACATTTTGGCCTCCTCAAAATTAACTTGGTGCCAGGCTACCCGAAGAGTAGGTTCAGGACAAGAGGTTGCCTGGATTTCTACGCAGCTCGGCCGGCCAGGTCATTGAACCGGCGCTGGCTTCCAGGTACAGTGGAACGCATGGAAGGACAAGAAATTGTGGGTCGAAAAGGCCCTTCCGATTCCGAAAAGGCCGCCAACTTGGGGCGGGCCGTGCCCTGCCTGCCCGAGGAAGGGACGCATTTCCTTGGCTTCCAGCTGGTCAGCGAACTGGGCCGGGGACCTTTCAGCCGCGTATTCCTGGCCCGCCAGACCGACCTGGGCAACCGGGAAGTGGTCTTGAAGATTTCGGTCGATCTGTTCAACGAGTCGCAAACTCTGGCCCAGCTTCAGCACACCAACATCGTGCCGATCTACTCGGCCCATTCGGCTGGCCCATTGCAGGCTCTGTGTATGCCGTATTTTGGGCGGACAACCTTGGCCGAAGTTCTCAAGTCGCTGCAAGCGGATGCCATCCCTGAATCCGGGCAATTCCTGGGGAGCATGTTGCGCGGCACGCAAACAGAAAAAATCACCCCGGTCCAGGCCGATCAAACCGACCCGGCCGGGGACCTCCTTCCCCTCAACAAGCTCGAGAAGTTGAGCTATGTCAATGCCGTCCTGTGGATCGGTGGGCGGCTGGCGGAGGGACTGGCCCACGCCCACGAGCACGGCATCGTCCATCGGGATCTCAAGCCGGCCAACATTCTCCTGGGGGACGATGGCCAGCCCATGTTGCTCGATTTCAATCTGTCCGATGATCTCAAGCTGGGGATACCGGGCGCGGACGCCAACCTGGGTGGAACGCTGCCCTACATGGCCCCCGAACACCTGGACGCCTTTCAGGGCGGCCGGGAGCCTGTAGACGCGCGCAGCGACATTTTCTCCATGGGTGTCATACTCTATGAAATGCTGACAGCCCGATTGCCGTATCCGCTCTTGTCCGGCCCGCTTCCGGAAGTCATGCCGCGCCTGGCGGTCGAACGGGCGAGCCGGGCGCCCCGCTTGCGCCCATGGAACCGGGCCATTTCCCCCGCGGTCGAAGCGATCGTGCTCCGCTGCCTGGCCCCCAATCCCTCCCGGCGCTATCAAAGCGCCCGCGACCTTGCCGAGGACATCCACCGCCAACTGGAGAATTGTCCCCTGCGCCATGCTCCGGAGCCGTCCCTCCGGGAACGGTTGGGGAAATGGCTGCGGCGTCATCCGAGTCTGAAATCGCCGGGCAAGCGGGGCACGCTTGTCATCGTCTGCCTGGCGCTGTTCCTGGTTCCGGCGGCATGGCTGGGCTGGCAGGAATATCAGTCGGCGAGGAAAAAGGCGATCGAGGTAGCTCGCGCCGGGCCACGGGCCGCCGCCTTTGCCGCTTCTCTGGCCGGCCTGCGCGAGTTCCGCGAAAGCCTGCCCGCCGCCAAAAGACTGGAGGAGCAACTCCTGCTGGCACAATTGCATGATGGCGCGGATTTCCCCGCTTCCGTAGACCTGCAAGAAATGGCCTTGACTTGCCAGCGCCTTTTGGAATCCTACCAGGTCGTAAGCAATCCCGCCTGGCAAGACCTTCCCCAATTTCTCGATCTGCCCCTCGTGGAGGAAGACCGCCTCCGCTTGGAGATTGCCGACCTTTTATACTGGTTGGCCAACGCCTACCGCTTTCGCCTGGTTCCTCCCGGAAAAGGGCCGGAAGACCCCCTGGCCATCGCCTGGAACTTGAATCAACGCGCGGAAGCTTGCTTCCTGCCGGGTCGGGCACCGCCTGCCTTTCTGATTCAGAAGGCCAGGCTGGCCGAGCAACTGGGCACGAAGGAGGCCACGGATATTCTGGCTCGAGCGGAGAAAATGCCCTTGAAATCAGCCTGGGATCATTACGCGGCGGCCTTCGAGCTGGCCGCCGCCAGGAAAGTTGAAGATGCTATCAATCAGCTAAAAAAGAGCGTGGCCCAGGACCCGAATAACTTCTCTTCCCGGCTTCTGTTGGCGGTGTGCCAACACAATCTGGTCAGATACGGTCCCCAGGTGGGCCGGCTGGAAGAGGCGGCGGCGGCGTACACCACCTGCATCGCCCTCAAGCCCGCCTTTGCCCCCGCATACCTCCACCGCGGCCAGGTTTATCTCAGTGATCCAGAGGAAAAGTCCTGGGAGCCGGCCAGCGCCGATGCCGAGACGGTCCTGCGCCAAAGGCCCGACTGGAAGGCAGCCCGGATTTTGCGCGCTCGCGCCCTCTTCCAGCAAGCCATGGACCGCCGCGGAATAAAGCCCGCCGAGGCAATCCCCGTAACCACTCTGGAAGAAAGCAACAAAATCTTGAAGGAAGCAGTTAAGGAGCTGAGCGGGGCCCTGGCAAAACGGCCGGAGGAACCGGCGCTCTTATTTTACAGGGGAATGCTATTCCTGGCTTTGAAAGACCAGGCCACGGCCGCGACCGATTTTGCCAAGCTCATGAAGATCAAACCCGCAAGCGCCGAAGGTTGGAACTTTCGCGCCCTGGCCCGGCTGGAGGGCCTGTCGGCAAAGGCCGGATCGGAAAAAAGCAAGCTGGCCGGCGAAGCCCTGGCCGATCTGGACCAGGCCTTGAAAATCGATCCGGTTTCCTTGCGGGCGCTCATTCACAAGGCGCGAATCTTGGCTGATCTGAAAGGGCAAAACAAGGAGGCCCTGTTGACCCTCAATCAAATTATCGATTGGTATCCCGATTTTTCGCAAGCCCGCGGCGAGCGCGGCCTCATCCACGCCCGCCTCGGCGAAAGGCTCAAAGCCTACGACGATGTCATTCGCCTCCTGGAACGCAAACCTGATCCAGGCCAACATTACCAGGCGGCCCGAATTTACGCCCTGACATCCAAGTTCCACGCTGAGGACCGCCGGCACGCCCTGAAGAAGCTTTCCTTCGCCCTCCGCAATGGCTATGGTTGGGAACAGTTTCAGACCGATCCGGACCTGGAAGCGCTTCGGAATGAAGCCGAATACCAGAAGCTGGTGCAGATCGCCCCGATTCTTGCCCGGCCGGTGCCTCCGCGCATGCCGCCGCCGGAGAGGGGGCCTTGATAAAAAATTTCGCTTTGAGTTCCTTGCCGTCGAGCTCACGCCTCGATGCTCGCCAGCACAACCGGTGTTTGGCAAAAAAGTCGGGCAACCCTCCCGGGGGAAGGAGGGTTGCCCATCAACGGGGTGCGGCTGGTCAAGTCGACGGGGGAAGCAGGCGGGACAGGGGATAGGTTTGGCGGTGAGGGAGTCGGGGGAGATCTCCGGTCGCGGAACCCTCTTGGGAACAGGCTGCCTTGGGGAAGAAGGCAGGGTTCCCATCCTTGCGGAGGAAAGTATAAGCAAGCGGTGTGCCAGGATCGAACTTTTTAGCCTATCTGGGAAACACCTGGCGATTAACTCCAAATGATCCTTGCGGTTAGAAGATTATTGCCGTGATAATTTTTAAGGGGTGCGGGGTAGTTCGATCTGGGCAACCTTTTCCAAAGGGTTGGATATTACAATCGAGATTGTAAGAATGGATACAGGAACGAACCAGAGTTTCGGAGCTTGGGTACGACGAGCAATCATGGCAATCTGGTGAATCATGTGGGAAGACCGACTGGCCCGCGACCTGGAAACTGCCCTGCAAGCGATTCCCATCATCGATCCGCATTCGCACATCGATCCGCGCCGGCCGACGGCGCGCCATCTGGATGACATTCTCGGATACCACTACTACACCGAGCTGGCGCATTCGGCCGGCATGGACAAGGCGCCCTTGGGGCCAGAGATCGAGCCGCGCGAACGAGTGCGTGCCATCCTGGCTCATCTGGATCGGCTGGACAACACTACGCAAAATAGCTGGTTTGTCGAGATTGCCAGGACGTTCCTGGGTTTTCAGGGCAATCGGATAACGGCCAAGGATTGCGACAGCCTTTACGATGCCGCCGAGCGCCTCATGGCCCAGCCGGATTGGGAAGACCAGGTGCTGCGAAAAAGTAACCTGGAAAAAGTCTTCTTGACCAATGATTTTGATGATCCGCTCGATGGATTCGACACCAGCCGCTATGTGCCCTGCTTGCGAACCGATGACCTGGTTTTTCATCTGGACAAACCGGAAGTGCGGCAAAGATTGACGAAGGCGACGGGCATTGAATTGGGAGGTCCTGAAAGTGTTGGTCAAGCCATAACCTGGCTATTTCAACATTTCACCAACAAAGGCGCCAAGGCCTGTGCAGTCTCTTTGCCGCCTTATTTTTGGCCGGAAAAGCTTTCTTCTGAAGACTTTTCCCTGCATTGGACGGATTTGATGAACGGTCGCAAGGAGGCAATGTACTTTTTAACAAAAGGGGTATTCTGGCTTCTTGCCGAGCATTGCCGCACATTCAAGCTTCCCTTTAACATCATGACCGGCGTTAATCGCCGAGTTTACCGCAACGGCGTTTATCAGGGTCAGGACCTGTTTGACCAGCGGACATCGCTAATCGAGTTCGCCCAGTTGTTCAACGCTTTTCCCGAGGTGACATTTCCGATCTCGGTGCTGTCGAGCGGCCAGAACCAGGAGCTCGTCAGTTATAGCTGGATTTTCCCGAACGTGGTTACGAACGGACACTGGTGGTATTCAAACATCCCCGCCTACATCGAAGCCGATTGCCGAGCGCGCTTGCAGGCCGTTCCCAAGACCAAGCAGATCGGCTATTACAGCGACGCCTACAAGCTGGAATTTGTGCTGCCCAAATACAACATGTATCGCCGTATCCTGGCTCGGATCCTGGCCGATGATTTCGTCCGGCCCGGCATTTACACGGAAGAGCAGGCCGTTGAATTCGCCCGCCTGCTGTTGCGCGACAATGCCCGGCGGATTTTTGGGGTATAAGAGTTCTGTTTACGTTTAGCGTTCGCGTGGGATTTTACAAACGCTAAACGCAAGCACCGGCGGTAATACCAAACAATGAAAATGACAAGCGCTGAAACCATCCGGTTAGCCGTCCTGCTCAGCGGCGGGGGCACAACCTTGCAGAACTTGCTCGATCGCTGCGCGGATGGTGGGCTGCGTGGGCAAGTAGTGCAGGTGATATCCAACGTCCCGGAGGCGTTTGGCCTGGAACGCGCTCGCCGCGCGGGGATTCTTCATGCTGTTGTCACCCGTAAGGAAGCCGGCAGCGCCGAGGAATTCAGCGGCCGCATCTTCGAATTATGCCGCCAAGCCCGCGCGGAGCTGGTGTGCATGGCCGGCTTCTTGCAACTCCTGCCTATTCCTGATGATTTCCTCGGCCGGGTCATGAATATCCACCCCGCCCTCATCCCGGCGTTTTGTGGCAAGGGCTTCTATGGCCACAAGGTTCATGAAGCCGTTCTGACGTCCGGCGCCAAGGTGACCGGCTGCACCGTCCACTTTGCCGACAACCAATACGATCATGGCGCCATCATCTTACAGCGCCCCGTGCCGGTCCTTGATGACGACACGCCGGAAACCCTGGCCGCCCGCGTTTTCAAGGAGGAATGTGAGGCGTATCCGGAAGCAATTCGATTATTTGCGGAAGGCCGCTTGCGGATCGAAGGCCGGCGCGTGCGAATCGAAGGATCAGCGAAATAGGAAACGTAACCATTGAAGAAACGTTCTTGATTGCGGCACAGAAAGTCTCACGTCGCAAACTCGAGCATTCAGGTTGACTTGGACCCACATCACACAACCATGTTTTTTCCATTGGACCTGGGCCCCCCAATCTCCGATCTTGAGCAATTCGCCGCCTGGCCCCAAAATTTCTTCCACCTCTTCCAGATCCATGCCCCTTTTTATTTGCCCGAAAAACGCTCGAATTTCCGCTTCCTGTTGCGAGCGTATCCATTGCTGGAGGAACAAGCCCCCAAGGGCGGCTCCACCCAGACATACAAACAATAATATCCAGCGACGTGGTGTCATGGGATGGTTCCAGCCCGCTCCTGGAATTCTTGCAAACATCAGGTCTTTTCCGCAAGGCGGGATGAACTTGAATCCTGCTTCAGCGCCTTGTCGCCGATATCGCTTCGATAAAACGCTCCCTGAAAGTGGATTTTTTTGACCGCATCGTAAGCGTTCTGCTTGGCCTCCAGAAGCGTGTCGCCGAGTGCCGTGACCCCCAAAACGCGGCCGCCGTCGGTGACGGTCACGCCGTTCTCCATCTTGGTGCCGGCGTGGAAGACCTTGACGTTAGGGAGTTTGGCGGCGTCGGCCAGGCCGAAGATCACCCGGCCCTTCTGGTAGTTGCCGGGATAGCCCTGGCTAGCCATGACCACGCACACGGCCGGGCGGGGATCCCATTCGAGCTGGCTTTCGGCAAAGTCCGCAAGTTGATCGCCGGCGGCGGCTTCCAACAGCAGGGCCAGGTCGGTGCGCAGGCGCATCAGTATAGGCTGCGTTTCCGGATCGCCGAATCGGCAATTAAATTCCAGGACGCGCGCTCCCTGATTGGTGACCATCATGCCGGCATAAAGGATGCCGCGAAAAGGGCGCCGGCCACGCTTCAGGGCATGAACCGTCGGCACCAGAACTTGGGTGTCGATTTCCTGCAACAATTCCGGAGTGGCCAGCGGGGCGGGACAGTAGGCGCCCATGCCGCCGGTGTTGGGCCCCTCATCGTTGTCGAAGGCGCGCTTGTGGTCCTGGGTCGGAGCCAGGGGAATGATCGTTCGACCCGAAACCAGGGCCTGGATGGATAGCTCCTCGCCTTCCAGGCGTTTCTCGATGATGACCTGACGGCCGGCGCTCCTGCCGAACTCCTCGCGCACCATGATGCGCTCGATGGCCGCCAGAGCTTCCTCATTGGTGGAGCAGACCATGACGCCCTTGCCGGCCGCCAAGCCATCCGCTTTGACCACCACCGGGTACTCGCGCGTCTGAATATAGGTGCGGGCCGGCTCGGGATGATCGAAGACGCGAAATTCGGCGGTGGGCACGTCGGCATCGCGCATCAGCTTCTTGGCAAAGACCTTGCTGGCCTCCAGCTGCGCAGCCGCACGCGCGGGACCGAAGATCTTAAGGCCCGCTTGCTGAAAGAACTCGACAATGCCCATGGCCAGCGGGTCTTCCGGCCCCACCACGGTCAAGCCGATGCCTTCCTTTTTGGCGAACTTGATCAGGCCGTCGAAGTCGCTCGTGTCGATGCCTACATTGAGGCCTTCCTCCGCGGTGCCGGCATTGCCTGGAGCGCAAAAGACGCGTTCCACCCGCGGCGACTGGGCCAGCTTCCACACCAGCGCATGCTCCCGGCCGCCTTTGCCGATGACCAGTATCTTCATATCTACTAATTACGGACTCTGCGAAGCAATTCCAGAAGGTTGCGGCGATTCTGGCCGAGGTCGCCCTTGCCGACTCGATTTTCCTGGGGAAGAAGAGGTTTCACGGTTGCCGATTTATCGTTTCGCGCTCGCTCTGGTCAAGCGCGCGCGAAACGATGAATGAATCGAGGAAGGGCTGAACATCAGGCGCTTTTTCGGTGGGAGTCCGGCCCGATGTGGCCGATGACCATGGGAGATTCGTCCGCCGGAGCTTCGCCGGTTTCAATCTCCTCCAGACGCTGCAAGAGCCCCTTGTTGTTGGCGATCTGGATGGCCAATCCGGGGCGGGCGTTGGCTTCCAAAAGCATCGGGCCCTCTTCGGCATCCACGACAATATCGACGCCGACATAGCCCAAACCCACCTCACGGGAAACCTTGCGCGACATGTCCAGCACCTGTGGCCAGGAGGGGACCTGCATGCCGACGACGGAAACATGGGTGTCGGGATGAAGTGTGACCGCCCGGTTGTACAAGACGGCATGGTTGGTGATGCCGGTGTCGAGATCGACCCCGGTGCCGATGCCTCCCTGGTGAAGGTTGGCCCGGCCGTTGGAGGCGAGCGTGGGCAGCCGCAGCATGGCCATGGCCGGCTCGTTCTTGAACAGGACCACGCGGATGTCCGGTATGCCTTTGTAGCTGAGGGGCTCGAAAGCCGGGTGAATACGAATGCGCTGCTGCAAGATGGCCTGGTCGGGATGTCCGCCCAGCGAATACATGCCGGAGAGAATGCTGGACAGGTGCTGGCGTAACTCTTCAAGCGATAGGCTTTCGCCGTTGTGGCGAATGTAACGGGACCCATCGCGGCTGACGATGACCAGCACGCCGCGCCCCGCGGAGCCGTGGTTCGGCTTGACCACGAAATCGTCCAGGCCGCCCAGGGTTTTTTGCAAGTGCCGGAGCATCCACGGATAGGCAATGACCGAATACACCTTGGGCGTGGGCACGCCGATGCGGACGCAAAGATCGCGCATGACCAGTTTGTCATCGACCAGCGGAAAGAGCCTGCGCGGATTCTGATCGAGGATATAGGCGGCATTGCGGGCGTTGATGCCGAGAACCCCCAATTCGCGCAAACGCCGGGGGGCGTTGAATAACCAGAACATACATGGTCCTTTTACAGCACAGTGAAATATTTTT
>WNFJ01268462.1_pt1 | contig 14902 bp, 10 predicted proteins | sample 5400461 | NCBI WGS metagenome assembly WNFJ01 (sample SAMN13153349, study PRJNA577476) | soil metagenome | isolation source: 115 cm saprolite on Douglas fir-dominated hillslope | place: USA:California | collected 2013-09-17 | reverse complement strand
ATCGAGCCGCTCGCCGTGCGCATTTCGGATCTCGCCGGCCGGGGCCTGGTTGCCGGTGTCGCGCGCCGTCACTTCCGCTCGATGAGGGCGATCAACCGGTCGACAGCCTCGCGCACGAAGACGGCGTCCTCGGCGTGGGTGTTGCGCTCGACCACGGCCAGGGTCCGAGGCACGCGGGCCTTCAACTCCGAAAAGAAGGCGGCGTCGCTCAGCGGGTCGTTGAGGGGGCCGCCCGGCTTCGCATAGCTGCCAGTTCCGGCGAGGGGCAGCATCAGCACCGCGTTACCTCGGGTGTGCTCGAGCCGCCGGGCGATATCGCGCGCCACCTCCACAATCTCCGCGGCCTGCAGCCGGGGGACGAAGATGACCGGATTGTGGAACACGTACTTGTGATTCTTGTATTTGTCGGGGACGCTGCTCGGCGGGCTGACCAGCAGGCCGACGTGCTCCGCGCCCCCCGGGCAGAGCACCTGGGGCAGGCCCAGTTCTCCGGCCACGGTCAGGCGTTCCTTCCCGCCCGCGCGCACGCCGCCGAAGAGCTCGTCGGTGATCTCGCCCATCGCGTAGTCGAAGACCGCGCCGATGATGCCCTGGCGCATCATCAGCTCCATGGCGCGTCCTCCGGATCCCACGGCGTGGAAGACGATGACCTCGTAACCGCAGGCGGCGAATTGATCGAGCGCCAGCAGGGCGCCGCTGGTCAGGACGCCGAGGTTCGACATCCCAATGAGCGTCTGGCCACGCCGCTCCGTGGGCAGGGATACCTCGACCTGGGCCATGCCGTGCGCGGCGCCCGCTGCGTTCGCCAGTACTTTGCGCAGGAACGCGTTGAGGCCGATGATGTCCGCCACGCTGAACATCATGGTGATGTCCATGACGTCGACGTACGCCGCCGTGTTCCCCGAGGCGACCGTCGAGACCATGACTTTCGGCAGGCCATAGGGCAGCGCGCGCATCACCTCGGTGCAGACCGCGGTCCCCTGCAGACCGCCGAGGCCAATCACGCCGTGCAGGGTACCGGCTTGCACGCGGTCCTGGAGGATCCGGATGGCGCCGCCGGCCATGATGGGCTGGGCCGCCTCCCGGCTGGGGTTCCGCAGGAGCTCGCCGAGCGGCACCCCGCCGGCGCGGGCGACCTGTTCCCGCGTCACGTCCCCCGGGAGCGTCGGCGTTCCCGTCACTCCCAGATCCACCAGCAGGGCCTGGCTGCCCAGCGTCTCGAGCTGCTCGCGCACGTACTGGGCTTGCTGGCCCTTGGTATCGAAGGTGGCCATGACGCCGATGATCGTCGGCATGGGACGGGAGGCTCAGCCCCTGGTCGTGAAACGGAGGGCCGCAAAGCGCGCCGCGGTTTCCGCGACGGCCTTCTCGATCGGGATCCGTTCGGTCGACGATCCGGTCCAGAACCCGTGGCACGTGGTGTGATCGAGCATGTACTGAGCCTCCGCCGGCGTTTCCATGGCGGCTCCGTGCGCAATGAGAGTGACGTCGGACTTGAGACGGCGCAGCTTCTGGTTGACGGTCTCCGTGCGTCGGGCCGTCTCCTCGATCGTTTCACCGGCATCGAACCCGCGTAGCCCGCCCTTGGTGGTCCCCGCGTGGAAGCAGAACACGTCCGGTTGCGCCTCCGCGACAACCCGGCAGCTGTCCTCCTCGTCGAAGGCGAGGCCTATGGTCACCATGCCCATCTCCTTGGCCACCCTGAGCATGTCGATCTCGTTCTGAAGGGTGATGCCCGCCCTGGTCAGGACCTTGTAGATCTGGCTGTCCTTGTCGACGTAGCTGATCGACGGTCCGATGTTGGAGACCGAGAGAACGCCCATGCGCTTGAGATCCTCGAGAAGCAAGACCATGTCCTTCAGCGGATCATTGGCATTGATGCAGGCGCACACGAAGGAGTTGCCCTTGATGGCGGGCAGGATGTCCTCTCGCGTGTAATCGAGAGTCTGCCGGTTCGAGTCGAGGATGGGCCAGAGCATCGACATGGTGCCCATCCCGTTGGCGCGCAGCCGCGCCCCGGAGAACGTGTTGATGCAGTCGACGCCCGCGCCTTCGAGCAATTGCGCGACGAGCCCGCTGGCCGCGCTGGCGATGAACACCGGCACCCGGCGCTCGACCTTGTCGTGCAGCTTGTCGAGAATCTCCGCCCTGGAAGTTCGTCGGACGATCATTGGGGGCATCCTAGGAGGGAATGCCCTCGTTCTGCAATGGCCGTTCTTACGCGGCTCCATTCGCGCCTGACGCTACACTCAGGTTGACGGAACCTCGTGTTGCGCGTCCTGCCCCCGCTTCTCGGACTGATGACGACCCTGAGCCTGGCTCAGGCTGCGCAGGCGTCCCAACAGCCGCCGGCTGGTGAAACGACGATCCGGACCAACGTCAACCTGGTCCAGGTTGACGCCATCGTCACGGATGCCAACGACCGCCAAGTGACCGACCTCAAAGCGGGAGACTTCGAGATTCTGCAAGACGGCAAGCCGCAGGCCATCACCAATTTCTCCTACATCTCGATAAAGCCGGGCGGCACGCGCGACGTCCCGGCCGTCGTGCCAAAGGGCACGCTAGTGCCTACGCCTCGTCCTCCGGTCGCGCTCAAGCCCAACCAGGTGCGCCGGACGGTAGCACTGGTGGTGGACGATCTCGGGCTATCGTTCGCGAGCATTGCCCAGTTGCGCAGCGCGCTCAAAAAGTTCGTTGACGAACGGATTGAGCCGGGTGACCTGGTCGCCATTCTCCGCACCGGGGCCGGCATGGGCGCCTTGCAGCAGTTCACCGCCGACAAACGCATCCTCTACGCCGCCATCGACTGCGTCCGGTACAACGCCTTCGGACGCGTGGGCGTGAGTTCCTTCGCGCCATTCCGGGCGGTCGGCACTGACGTGGACACTCCGCGTGCCGACGAGGAACGCCAGACCGACTTCTCGGTCGGTACCATAGGCGCCCTGCGCTACGTGGTCGATGGGTTGCGCGAGCTGCCGGGACGCAAGTCGGTCATCATCGGCTACGATCCCGACGCCTCCGCTCTCGACGCGAAGACGGGCAAGCCGCTCTTTCATAGGGTGAAAGTGAAGGTGAAGACCGCCGGCTTGCAAGTCCGCTCGCGCCGCGCCATGTTCGGCAACTACGATACCGAAGCTCCGCGCGTCCCGCAGGGCCGCGACGCCCAACTGGCGCGTGCGCTGGCCTCGCCATTCGGCTCGGGCGCCATTCCCTTGCGCCTGACATCGCTCTTCAACAACGTCGCCATGGGTGGCAGCTTCGTGACCTCGCTCCTCCACATCGACGGCAGAGGGCTGACGTTCGTCGACGAGCCGGACGATTACCATAAGGCAGTCTTTGACGTCGTCGTCAAGACCTTCGGCGACAAGGCCAGGAGGAGAACTCGAGCAGCACGACTTACACCATGCGCCTACGGGCCGAGATGTACTACCAAGCGCTGGAAGGCGGGCTAGTCTACACAGTCAACCACCCGGTGAAGAAAGCGGGCGCGTACCAGTTACGCGTGGCGTTGCGCGACGCAACGTCGGAGAAGGTGGGTTCCGCGAGCCAGTTCATCGAGGTGCCGGACGTAAGCAAGGGCCGATTGTTGCTTTCCGGCATCGTGTTGAGGGCGGATATGCTGCCAGAATCTGCCTTGGTGGGGGAGAATCGAGCGAACGGCGCGATTCCCACCGCGGCCCTACCCGCCAAGGCCGCCGCGCAGCTGCCCGCGGAAGGGGCCCAGAAGCAGGAGATCGATCCCAAGGGCACTCCGGCGGTGCGCATCTTCAAGCCCGGCAAGACGATCATCTATGGATACCAGGTGCTGAACGCACAAGCCGGCCCCGGCCAGCGTCCCCAGCTCGAGGTGCAGACGCGCCTGTTCCGTGACGGCCAAGCCATCTATTCGGGCGAGCCGCAGATCGTAGAGATGGGCGATCAGCCCGACCCCAAGCATCTGATGGCGGGAGGCCGCATACAGTTGGGCGCCAAGATGGCCGCCGACGATTACATCCTCCAGGTCGTGGTAACCGACAATTTGGCCAAACGCGTCGCCACGCAGTCCATCGATTTCTGCGTGGAGTGAGCCGGGAGAGGACCGCCGGCACGCGCGCGGTCAAAGTCACACCCGCGCGTATTTCTTAGTTCAGTTTCTTGACCCACATGTTTCGGACCGACACCTTGGTGGTGGCCTCGATCTCGATCCCGAACATCCCTGGCTGATTGTTCGACGACGCCGGATCATCGTCGATCATCACCGCCATCAACTGGCCGTTCAGGATGTGGAGGAAGGTGCCGCCGCGCGCGATGACGGTGTACTGGTTCCAGTCGTTCATGTGGACCAGGGCGCCCAACGCTTGACGATCGGCGATGGTGCCCATCAGTCTCTTGCTCGCGGCACCAAAGCCCTCCACGACCTGACCGCGCCAGGCGAGGATCCGCATCGGCGTGTTCTCGGAATAGAACTGGCCCGTGTACACCTGGCTCGGCCAGAAATCGGCCTGCGGACCGGTCATCATCCATTGGAGGTTGACCGGACCGACGTTGGCCGTGACGTTCGCCGGGATGTTCGCGAGCCACGGCAACCCGGTCTTGCTGCGGTACTGGATGCCGCTTCCGCCATCGCCCTCGATCTTGATCTCGAACTTCAGCGTGAAGTCCTTCGCCACGAGGTCCCGATACACGATGTAGCTGTTGCCGCTCGGGTTGGCCGGCGTCGATTCCCCGACGATGGCGCCATTCTCGACGCGCCAGAACTTCGGATTGCCGTCCCACCCCTTCAGGCTCTTGCCGTCGAACAGCGGCACGTAGCCTTGATGGTCACCAAAATCCAGCGGGCTCGGCTCCGTGAAAACGAACACGCCCCCCTGGCCGGCCGCCGGCGGCTGTGTTGCGTCGGCGCCGACCTGAAGCGAGGCCCCGAGGCCGAGGCCCACGGCCAACACGATCACACGCTGTCGAAGCGACCTGTTCATGGAGTCCTCCGTGGGCGAAACGCACGCAGTATACGGCCGGCCGCCACCGAGCCCGAGCACGAACCAGTGGCTCGAAACCACGGCCGTCTCAGACTATCTTTGGGGTCGGGCGGAGGAGAACCATGACGATCATGAGACGGGCGACGTCCGGAGTCGTACTCTTCCTGATTGCCTCTGTCCTTCAATCCGCCGTTCGTCAAGAGGCTCCCGTCCCCGACAAACTCATCGTCCTCACCTTTGACGACAGCGCCAAGTCCCATGCAACCTATGTCGCGCCGCGATTGAAGAAGCTGGGCTTTGGCGGGACATTCTTCATCAGCGAGGGTTTCGACTTTCCCACGAACAAGACCGGCTACATGACCTGGGAAGAGATCGCCGGGCTGCACAAGATGGGATTCGAGATCGGCAACCACACGGCCAAGCACGCGAACGCGGCCCAGCAGACCCGGGAGGCGCTTGCCGCCGACCTGGAGTTGATCGAGCGCCGCTGCGCGGAGCACGGCCTGCCGAGGCCTGTGAGCTTCGCCTATCCGGGCAACGAGATTGGGGGCATCGTCGTCGAAGTGTTGAAGGAGAGGGGCTATCGGTTTGCTCGGCGCGGCGGAGCTCCGGAGTTTCCTTATGAGGGCGGACAGGGCATTGCCTTCGATCCCAGGAAGCACGAACCCCTCTCCATTCCATCAGCGGGAGACGCGCGCCCGGGGTGGAAGCTCGAGGACTTCGTCCGCGCGGTCTCCCAGGCTAAGGACGGAAAGATCGCCGTGCTGCAATTCCATGGCGTACCCGACCGAGAACACCCTTGGGTCAGCACGGAGCCGGAGCAGTTCGAGAAGTATCTGAGTTACCTGAAGGACAACGGGTACCGCGTGATGGCGCTGCGGGATGTGGCGAAGTACCTGAAGAATGCGAATCAAGGACAGGGCAACAATCCAGCGACGTCGGGCCGGCCCTAGGCGGTCTGCGCAACGTCGACCAGGGTCCCGCCCGCTCGGCCGCTGCGAGGAACCCAAGTCTGTCCGGACTTGGAACGCATTCGACGCCACGAGCTCGATACCGCCGCCCGCGGGACGAATGCGGCGACACGATCGAACCCGAACGGGACCGCGTCCACCCCCATGCTGTCGCGAATCGTGGTCGGTCTGACCCGGTCCAGCGGTAGGGCGGTGTCCGCCACGACGAGTGAGAGTCGCCCGCACCAGACCAGAGCCGAAGGACCAGGAAGGCTCGCCGAGGACAGTCTCGAGCCGACGTGTACCCGTCCCGCGGTGGCTGCCAGGGCGCTGGATTGCGAGAATCCATCCCTGCGCCTATCGTATGGAGGCACTGCGCCACTTCCATGGTGACCCGCTACTCGCGTGTCTTTCATGCAACCACCCGAATCTCCCTCAACGGATCGTCCCTCCCCCGCCCCTGCGCTCGCGGTCAGCATCCCCGCCATCCTGATCCTGGCCGCCCTCCCCTTCCTGCGGGTCGGGGACGGGACGAGCATACCGAAGCTCGCCCTCTTCCTCGGACGGTTCCACCCGACCCTCCTGCACCTGCCGGTCGCGTTGCTGCTCCTGGCGCTCCTGCTGGAGCTGATCCGCCTCCCCAGGCTTCGACGCGTCGTTCCCAGCTTCCCCAGCACCGTTCTCGATTCCGTTCTCTGGCTTGCGGCGCTGAGCGGCTTTGCCGCCGCCCTCGCGGGATGGCTCCTGTCCCACGAGGGGGGCTACGACGCTCTTCTGCTGGACCGGCACCTCTGGAGCGGCGTCGCCACCGGGATCGGCGCGTTCGCCAGTGTAATGGTGCGGTCCTTCGCGAAGGTGCGGCCGGACCGGGCCGTTCTGCGGGGCCTGGCCACCGCCCTGGTGGTGGGCACCTTTGGAACGATGATGGTCGCCGCTCACGCCGGTGGAAGCCTGACCCACGGCGAGGGTTACCTCACGGAGCATGCGCCGGCACCGATCCTTCTCCTGGCGGGTCTCCCCATCCCCCGCGATCGCTCCGGAGAGTCGCTCACGCCCATCGCTGAACGAGAGGCTTTCGATGGCGTGGCCCTGCGCATCTTCGAAAATCACTGCACCGCCTGCCACAACGCGGGCAAGCTCAAAGGCAACCTGAAACTCGACACGTACGAGGGAGTCCTGGCCGGCGGCCAGTCGGGCCCTGTGGTCCTCGCTGGGGATGCCGGCTCGAGCGAGCTCCTGAAGCGCGTTCACCTGCCCTTGGAAGACAAGGCGCACATGCCGCCGAAAGGGAAGACGCCGCTGACCGACGACGAGATGGCGGTGCTGGCCTGGTGGATCGAGGCCGGTGTTCCCAAGAGCGGTACCCTTAGGGCAAGGAACGCCCCCGTGGAGACCCGCGTCGCGTTCTCACGCACCCTCCCGGAAGGGGAACGGCGGGCGGTGGAAGAGCTCCAGAATCGCGAGGCCTCCGAATACGAAGCCACGCTCAAGGGCCTGCGCGCGTCGGTTCCCGGATCCCTGCGCGCGATCCTGCCCGGGGAACGTGAGCTCGAGTACACGGCGGCGATCGCCGGCACGACATTCGGGGATGCCGAGCTGCAGAAGCTCGGGTCGGTGGGGGGCGATCTCCTCTGGCTCGACCTCTCGCGCACGGGCATCACCGACGCGGGCCTGAAGGTGCTGGCGAAGATGCCGAAGCTGGAACACCTCGATCTGAGGGGGACGGCGGTCGGGGACGATGGCGTGAGGGCACTCGCTTCTCTGAGCAACCTCCAGACCCTCAGCCTCTACGGCACGGGGGTGACCGACGCGGGGTTGGAGGCGCTCCGGGGTCTCCCGTCTTTGCGACGAGTCTACGTCGGCGGCACCAAGGTGACCGGGCCGGGACGGGATGCACTGCGAAAGGCCCGCCCGCACCTGCTCATGACGCCATGAAGCTTTGCGCACCCGCCTCCCGGAGGACTATCCTTCACAGGAACTCATGAGAGCCCCCCGGTCCCTGACCCTGCTGCTCTCGCCCGTCCTGACGGTGGCCATCGTCGCGGCCGTGGCGCCGTTTGTCTCTCGGCGCCGGGCCGCAAAACCTGCCGACGTGTCCGGGACGGCCGCGGCCATCGCACTCCCCGACACCATCTCCTTCAACGAACACATCCGCCCCATCTTCGTCAACAACTGTTTCCGCTGCCACGGCTCCGACCCGGGATCGCGAAAGGCCGAGCTCCGCCTGGATCGCGAGGAGTTCGCCTTCGTCCCGCGCGCCAACGGACAGCCGGTCATCGTCAAGGGGAACCCCGGGGCCAGCGCCCTCGTGCGGCGGATCACGTCCAGCGACCCCGACGTGGTCATGCCTCCGCCCGAGACGCACAAGACCCTGGAGCCTCGCGAGAAAGCGCTTCTCGAGCGCTGGATCAAGGATGGCGCCCAGTACCAGCCGCTTTGGTCGCTCATCAAGCCCGAGCGCCCGGCGCTGCCCGACGTGCGCCAAACGGACCGCGTCCGGAACCCCATCGACCGGTTCGTGCTCGCCCGCCTGGAACAAGAGGGACTGACGCCCCAACCGGAGGCCGATCGTCACACCCTGATCCGCCGCGTCACCTTGGATCTGACCGGCCTGCCGCCCACGCCTGCAGAGGTGGAGGCCTTCGTCCGTGATGAATCCCCGAGGGCTTACGAAGCGCTGGTCGAGCGCCTGCTGGCACGTCCGAGTTACGGCGAGCACCGGGCGCGATACTGGCTCGACTCCGTGCGCTACGCCGACACCCACGGCTATCATTTCGACAACTACCGCAGCATCTGGCCCTACCGCGACTGGGTGATCAACGCCTTCAACGCCAACCAGCCCTTCGACCGGTTCACGCAGGAGCAGATTGCCGGGGACATGCTTCCGAGGCCGACGCAAGACCAGCGCATCGCCACGGGCTTCATTCGCGCGGGGATGAGCACCAACGAGGGGGGCACCATCCCCGAGGAGAACCTGGCGATCTACGCGACGGACCGCGTCGAGACCACCTCTCAGGTCTGGCTGGGGCTGACCATGGGTTGCGCACGGTGCCACGACCACAAGTTCGATCCGATCAGCACGAAGGACTTCTACAGCATGGCGGCGTTCTTCCGGAACACGACCCAGCCGGCCATGGACAAGAACGTCATGGATTCGCCCCCAATCCTGCGCATGCCCAAGGCAGAGGACAGGGAGCGCTACGCCGCCCTGCCCGGCGAGATCGACGCCGCCAAGATGGCCTACGACTCCCACGTCAAGGCCGCCGAGTCCGCCTTCGAGACCTGGCAGCAGACCCAGGGTCCCGTCGACCTTCCCACGATCGGGGATGAACGGCTCGACTTCCGCCTGGTCTCCGACCCCGCCGAGCCCACGACCCTGCGCAATGTGGTTGCTCCGGATCGAGCCTTCACCTTCACCGGAGGAACGCCCCTGGCCGTGACGTCGCCCCTGGGCCCGGCGGTCCGCCTGGCAACGGGCGTCACCGCCGAGCTGGGCGATCTGGGCGACGTCGAGTCCGATCAGCCTTTCTCGTACGGCGCCTGGGTCCAGGTCACGGACACGCTCGACGGCGCCCTCCTCGCCCGCATGGACATGGCGAATGGCAACCGCGGTTGGGACCTCTACATGAAGGGCAGCCGCGCCGGGGTACAGATCATCAGCTCCTGGAACCAAGACGCCATGCTCGTGGTGGCGGGGCCCGCCGTGAAGTCGGAAGGATGGCATCACGTCTTCGTCACCTACGACGGTTCACGGAAGGCCAAAGGCGTCAAGATCTACTACGACGGCGAGAGCCAGGAAGTCTACGAAGAGGTGGACTCGCTTCGCGGGTCCATCCGCACCAAGACGCCGCTGCGGATCAACCGGCGCAGCAGCGGTGAGGGGGCGGGAGGCGCGGCCTTCTACGACATCCGCTTCTACAGGACGGCGCTCTCTGCCCCCGAGGTGCACCTGCTTGCCCACCGCAGCGCGCTCGAAGCCGTGCTCGCCGCGAGGCCGAACGAGCGGACCAAGGAACAGTTGAAGCCCCTGCGTGACTACTACCTCGCATTCGTCGACGCCGACGCGAAGCGGCTTGGCGAGGTGCGTGATGCCCTGGTCGCCGAGTTCGAGGCCGTGAAGGCTCGATCCAAGGTGACGCTCATCGCCGAGGAGAAGAAGGGCCAGGAACCCTTCGCGCACATCTTGATACGCGGCCAGTACGACCACGAGGGAGACAAGGTCAAAGCCGCCGTCCCGGCGGCCTTGCCCCCGCTGCCCGAGGGGGCCCCCGCCAACCGACTCGGCCTGGCGCGGTGGCTGACCCATCCGGACCATCCGCTCACGGCGCGCGTCAACGTCAACCGCTTCTGGGCGCAGGTCTTCGGACAGGGCCTCGTCCCCACCGCGGGAGAGTTCGGCATCACCGGCGAGCCTCCGACGAACCCGAAGCTGCTCGACTGGCTGGCCGTGGAGTTCCGCGAGTCCGGATGGAACGTGAAGGCCCTCTTCCGGCTCATGGTCACGTCCGCTACCTATCGCCAGTCCGCGGTCGCGACTCCGGAGAAGCTCGAGAAGGACGCGGACAATCGCCTGCTCTCTCGGGGACCGCGCTTCCGGATGCACGGCGAGATGATCCGCGACCTGGCGCTTCGGGCCTCGGGGCTGCTGGCCGTGAAGCTGGGCGGACCGAGTGTCAAGCCCTACCAGCCGCCCGGCCTCTGGGAGGTCGTGGCGATGGAGGAGAGCAACACGAAGATCTACGTGCCCGATCAGGGCGAGGCCAACTATCGGCGCAGCCTCTACACCTTCTGGAAGCGCGCGGCCCCGCCGCCGGCGATGGAGACCTTCAACGCGCCGACCCGCGAGCAGTGCGCCGTCGACCGCGAGCGGACGAACACCCCGCTGCAGGCCCTCGTGACCTTGAACGACGTCCAGTTCGTCGAGGCGTCCCGGCGCCTCGCCGAGGTCGCGATCCATGCGAGCAGCAAGGACGACGGGCGCCTCGACGCCATCTCCCTGCGGGTCCTGGGCCGCCCGCTCGAGACCGCCGAGCGGAAGGCCCTGGAGCCCGTCATCCACGATCTCCGTGATCACTATGCCCGGGATTCAAAGGCCTCCAGGGCGCTCGTCGCCGTCGGCGACTCGCCCCCGGGCTCCTCGATCCCCGCCCCGGAGCTGGCGGCGTGGACCATGGTGGCGAGCCAGTTCTTCAATCTGGATGAGGCCCTGAACAAGTGACCACGAAAGACCACTCCGCGTGCTGCTCCGGCGGCGCCGACAGGACGATGAGCCGGCGCCAGCTCCTGGGTCAGGCCGGCCGGGGCATCGGCTCGATCGCCCTGGCGTCGATGCTCGGAGACTCCAGGCTCTTCGCCGAGGGCATGGCGCGAATGCCGACGCTTCCTCACTTCCGCCCGAGGGCGCGGCGCGCCATCTGGCTCTTCCCGGCCGGCGCCCCTTCGCAGATCGATACCTGGGACTACAAGCCGAAGCTCCACGAGATGTTCGGCAAGGACCTGCCGGGATCCGTCCGCGGCAATCAGCGCCTGACGACGATGACATCCACCCAGAAGAGCTTCCCCGTCGCCCCCAGCCTCTTCAAGTTCACCCAGGCCGGGCAGAGCGGGACGCGGGTGAGCGAGCTCTTTCCCTGGACCGCGAAGGTGGTGGACCAGCTCGCGGTCGTAAGGTCGCTCCACACCGAGGCGATCAACCATGAGCCGGCCACCATCGCCGTCAACACGGGGAACCAGCTCCCCGGCCGGCCTTGCCTGGGGTCGTGGCTCTCCTACGGGCTCGGGTCCCTCAACGAGAACCTCCCCACGTTCGTCGTCATGACCTCGACCTACACCAACAAGTCGAACGTGCAGGCGCTGTCCGCCCGGATGTGGAGCAGCGGCTTCCTTCCGGCCCGGCATTCCGGCGTCTCCGTGCGCGGCGCGGGTGATCCGGTGCTCTACCTGAGCGACCCCGACGGCGTCGACCGGAAGACACGCCGAAGGATGCTCGACGGAGTCCAGGCGCTGAACGAGCGGCAGGCGGAGGCCCTCCACGACCCGGAAACGGAGACGCGTATCGCGCAATACGAGATGGCGTTTCGCATGCAAGCTTCGGTGCCGGAGCTGACGGATGTCTCCGGGGAGCCGGACTCCGTCCTGGGGCTCTACGGCGCCGAAGTGCGCAAGCCGGGCACGTTCGCCGCGAACTGCCTCCTGGCGCGCCGCATGATCGAGCGCGGTGTGCGCTTCGTGCAGATCTACCACCGAGGCTGGGACTCGCACACGAACCTCCCGCACCAGCATCGACTGCAGGCCAATGACACGGATCAGGGATGCTACGGCCTTATCACGGACCTCTTGCAGCGCGGGCTCCTCGAGGACACGCTCGTCATCTGGGCCGGGGAGTTCGGGCGCACCGTCTACTCGCAGGGCGTGCTCAAGAACGACAACTACGGGCGCGACCACCATCCGCGCTGCTACTCGATATGGCTCGCCGGCGGGGGTGTCAAGGCGGGAGTGGTCTACGGCGAGACCGACGACTTCAGCTACAACATCACGAAGGACCCCGTGCACCAGCGGGACCTGCACGCCACGATCCTGAACCTCTTCGGCCTGAACCACGACGCCTTCACGTTCCGCCACCAGGGCCTCGACCAGAAGCTCGTGGGCGTCGAGGTGCCCGCCCACGTCGTGAAGGGGATCCTGGCGTAGGGCAGGTCATGTTGGCGGGCGGGTTCCGGACGAACTTCTCGTGCCTGAGCTGGCGGTCGTTCATCGCCGTGGCGGCCGCTATCTGTGCCGCGGTGCCCGGCGCGGCGCAGACCGACGCCGCGCGGCCGATCACCGTCGCGAGCTACTACTTCGGCAACTACCATCCCGGCGACGCGCGAAACGTCAAGAACAAGGGCGAGGGTTGGTCCGAGTGGGAGCTGGTCAAGGCCGCCCGGCCGCGCTTCCCCGGCCACCAGCAGCCGAAGGTGCCGCGGTGGGGCTACGGCGACGAGTCCGATCCCAGGGTCATGGCGCAGAAGATCGTCGCCGCCGCGGACCACGGCATCGAGGCCTTCATCTTCGACTGGTACTACTACGACGACGGCCCAACCACCGCCTCAAGTTCGCCCTGATGTGGGCGAACCACGATTGGCAAGAAATCCAACCCTACAAGCGCGGCACGCCGCCGAAGCTGCTGTTTCCCGGGAAGGTGACGCCCGCGACCTTCGAGAAGATCTGCGACCACGTCATCACGGACTACTTCCAGCATCCCTCGTACTGGCGCATCGATGGGCGGCCCTACTTCTCGTTCTACGACCTGACCAAGCTGCTGGAGAACTTCGGCAGCGTGGAGGCCACCCGGGCGGCGTTCGACCAGTTTCGGGCAAAAGCCCGCGCCGCCGGACTGCCGGGGTTGCACCTCAACGCCGTGGTCTGGGGCCAGCCGATCCTGCCGGGGGAGAGGGCACCGGTGGACGCTGCGAAGCTGGTGCGCGAGCTGGGCTTCGATTCCGTCACGTCCTACGTGTGGATTCATCACGTACCGCTGCCCCGGCAAGTGACGGACTACGACTTCGTACGCGACCGGTACTTCGAGTACTGGAGCGAGGCGGAGAAGAAGTTCGGCGTGCCCTATTTCCCGAACGTGACCATGGGCTGGGATTCCAGCCCACGTGCGGCACAGGAGGATGCGTTCGGCGACTTCGGCTACCCGTTTACGAACACCATCGGCGGGAACACGCCGGCAAGGTTCCGGGCCGCGCTCCAGAAAACGAAGCAGCGCCTGATGGCCCAGCCCCGCGGCCCACGGATTCTCAACATCAACTGCTGGAACGAGTGGACGGAAGGCAGCTACCTGGAGCCGGACGTGGTGAACGGGATGAAGTACCTGGAGGCGGTGGGTGACGTGTTCGGAGCGAAGCGGTAGCTGGCTTCTGGCGGGGACGGGCTGACCCGCGGGATGGGCAAACCTCGACTCGAGACTGTGCTCGGCCAGCCTTCCTGGTCGTTCGCCTCCGGTCTGGTCCGGGCGACGCTCTCGTCGTGGCGGACACCTGGCGCCAGTAACCTTCACCCTCCAATCGGGCAAGAGGGTCCAGCCCTTCGCGGTGGCGCCGTGGCAGTACGAAAGCTCCCGCACGGAATACCCGACCTCCCCGAGCGCCACGTCGAACGCGGCCTTCGATCTCGTGTACGCGATACGTACGCGTTATGGGGGTTTTTACACGGTTTGCCGTTTCTGGCGTTTCTTGATTTCGTATGCGAGGGCTCAGTACTACGCGAAAGAACGCCTCCCGCCACCTCCACCATTTGTAATCCTTTAGAATCAGCTAATTATAAGTACTGTAGCGGACGCGTGGTTACAGGAATGCTCATCATCGGACCCGGGCCGTTCTAGGCGATTCGCCGGACGAGGCGGGCCTCCAGGACCTGATCTGTCGAACGCGACTGGTTCCCAGATAGCCGCGCCGCCTTGTCCCTTGGCCGCGGCGGGATCGTCTTCTGCTGCAATATAGGTGAAGCGCAGAGAGCGCCTGCTCAGCAAAAGGGCAGGATCCCGGGCCACCAATCACTCTCGCAAGCATTCGCCCTGGTCATCACAGCGGAAGGGTATTCGTACCGGTACGCTGGCCGGCCGCAGGCACACCCGGTCGTCGCAGGCCTGATACCGTAGTTCCCCTTGCAGCACACCACTGGCCGCCAGCTCAGGTGGGGCCTCGAGCGCGACAACCAGCTCGAGGCCGGCCGAGTAAACGGACAGATCCCCGTCGGAACCGGTTAGGCGCCAGGGGCGGCCGGGCGGATAGGCCACCGCTCCCGCCCGCACGCCGTCCGCGGGCTGCAGCGCCAGCGTCAGGGGCACCAGGTATGGCTCGCTGGCTGGGTTGGCCTGCACGTGGAACCCGGGCCTGATCCTCACGGACAGGCGGGCAGTGGCCGGCCGGCCTGGGACGAGCGCCACTGACGTCGGGGGGTCTACTGTCACCACCGGCGGAGAGGCCGCCAGCAGCTCGTCCATTCGGGCCT
>WNFJ01651007.1_pt2 | contig 14904 bp, 9 predicted proteins | sample 5400461 | NCBI WGS metagenome assembly WNFJ01 (sample SAMN13153349, study PRJNA577476) | soil metagenome | isolation source: 115 cm saprolite on Douglas fir-dominated hillslope | place: USA:California | collected 2013-09-17 | reverse complement strand
GCGCAGGAAGGAACTGATAACACATAGTTGTTTGCTCTCACGGCTGAAGTTCGTTACCGTGCTCATTGATGTCCCGATGTGGCTGCAGGAAATTGCGGGGGATAGGGAAGTCGCGTCAACGATGTCTGACTCAGCAATCTTCGGAACTGCTAGCCACAGCATTCCGCGCGCCCGCGGCTGGCCCACGCCCTGGGTCTTTGGCGTGCTGATTCTGCCCTTGGGTATGTACGTAGGCTATTTCTCAACTGCTTTGCCGTTTCTACTGAGCAGGGCTGGGGTCCCAGTGGACGAGATCGCGCGTATCGGCTCACTCTTGTACCTCCCTCCCATCTTGATGTTTCTCTGGACTCCGGTCGTCGATGTCAAGCTGCGCCGCAGGACATGGCTAATACTGGGAGCGTCCGTCACCGCCCTCTGTATGTTGGTGGCTTGTCTGCTGCTTGGCCCGTCGCATTTGAGGCTGCTGACGTTTCTCTTGTTCTTCGGTGGCTGCGTGGTCGCGCTGGTGGCGGCAAGCTGCGGTGGTCTGATGGCTACGATGCTGTCCGCATCTGCTCAATCGAAAGCTGCTGGGTGGAATCAGGCGGGAAACTTTGGTGGGGGCGTTCTCGGCGCTGCGCTTGTGTTATGGCTGGTCGAGCACTTTTCCCTTTCGGCGGTCGGTTTAGCCACGGCCGCTCTGGTCTTGCTGCCTGCACTGGTTGCGTTCACCGTTCCCGAGGCTCCACCTAAACCTTCCCCCTGGTTTCGCGGGCGATTCGCCGAAATTCGAAGAGAAGCGCTGGCGGTGCTGCGGACGCCGAAGCGGCGGTGGGGAGTCCTCCTCCTAATTGCTCCCGGAAGTACGTGTGCAGCGTTTTACTTGCTTCCGGCGCTTGCCTCGTCCTACGGTGTGGGCGCGAGGGGCGTAATTTGGGCCAACGGCGTTGGCGGAGGAATCGTGCTGGGACTAGGATCGCTTTGCAGCGTGTTGGTCCCCGGCAACTGGGACCGGCGGCTCACTTACGCGGGAGCGGGCATGAGCAATGCGCTGGCTGCGATTGTCCTGCTGACGGCGTATCGGCCATCCGTATACTTCTGGGGTACCTTGCTTTACCTTCTTACTGCCGGTCTCTGTAATACCCGATACGTTGCACTCATGCTTGACGTCATTGGGCCCGAAGGCCATGACGCCAGCACGTGGTACTGCGCCCTGCTGTCGGCCGGCAACATTCCAATCGCCTCTATGATCTGGCTTGAGGGGCAAAGCTTTCACAGGTTCGGCGCACATGGACTTCTGTGGACTGATGCTGGCGCCAACCTGATTGTGTTTGCGATCGTCGCGCTGGCATTTCTAACTCGTGGCTTCGGCCTTCGGCGTGCGTCCACACCGGTGGGCTGAGTTGCAAGTAGATACACTTCCACGGTTCCGCCCAAACGGGCAACTCTGACGTAACGCCATTAGGTAAGGGTTGCCGACAATCCGGGAGTTAGTACGCACGCAAGCCTCGATGGGGCCCAACTAAGGGCAGGCCGATTCCCAACGCGACCTATTCATCCTGAGAGCTCGTTGACTTTACCGACGTGGCGCGACCAAGCAAATCGTGCGACTTTATTCGCCGGCAGTATTCCTCGAAGTTCCGGTCTGGTCCCTTCCACCGAAGTACCTCCACCGTATCAAAGACAGGCACATCCCGCCGCAGGGTTGCGAGAGTGCGAAACAACAGGGCGTCGCTCCATGCGTTGAATAGCGATTCGGACAGCAAACGGGCCTTCCGGATTGATGGATGCCATTTTCGCCAATCCTTCGGAATGTCTTCAAGGTGGGGATACTGAGATAAGGTAAGGGCCGCAGCCTTTACGCCCCATCCGGACAGACCTGGGTAGCCGTCTGCACTGTCGCCAACCACAGCAAGGTAGTCTGGAATGGATTCGGGCTTCACCCCGAACTTGGCGACAACGCCCGCTTCATCGCGCAAGATGTCGCGTCTGCGGTCCAGTTGAACGACCCGTGTGCCCACAACACACTGACTGAGATCCTTGTCCGGCGTACAAATGAGGACCTGCCTGACACGGTCATCCTTGGCTGCCTTATCGGCAGCAGAGGCGAGCGCATCATCCGCCTCATAATTGACCATTGGCCATACCACCACTCCCATTGCCTCCAGCGCTTCCTCGAGAATCGGGAACTGCGCGAGCAACTCCCGAGGCACACCTTCACTAGTCTTGTATCCGGGATACAGGTCGTTTCGAAACGACTCCACTACATGATCGGTTGCAACCCCAATGTGGGTTGCACCGCGCTCGATCATCGACAAAACGGAATTTAGGACACCACGTACTGCGCCGACTTCCTGTCCGCTCAGATCTGCGGCAGCGGGCAAGGCGAAAAAGTGCCGGAACAATTCATATGTCCCGTCAATTAAGTGCACATCCATCTGTAGCTGACCAGCTTTCTGGCAGGGATGTTACAGGATTTGACGATTGACTTGCAGAGATCATTGCCGCGTGGCGGGCTACTCTTCCGAGATCGGATTAGGGAAGAGTTGCCGACAACTTGCCCGGAACACGGTATTCGTTCCTCGGAAGCTACTGCCGCACGGACAGCAGGATTCTATACCCATTGACTTCCCACGAAGTGTCGTTAGACGCCGATTACTCCCGGATCACGGGCTACCCTTCCATAATCCGGTAAGGGAAGGGTTGCCGACAATCCACTCGGAGGTCATTCTTCAATTCAACACACGTATATTTACAGGGTACAAATGGACCGACGGATATTTTTGGAGTACCTCGGTGCGGTGGCGCTCACGCCCGTTCTGACGGGTTCACAGGAGGCGAACAGTATGTGGGGATTAATTGCAAAGATAACGCTTCTCCCTGGCAGGCGCGACGAAATGGTCGAAATCTTGAAGGAGAGCGCAGCCCGTATGCCAGGTTGTCTCAGCTACGTCGTGGCCAAAGACGCTAGTGACGAGAATACGATTTGGGTAACTGAAGTGTGGGACAGCATGGCCAGTCACGACGCGTCCCTATCCTTGCCCGCCGTGAAGAACGCGATACCCCGAGGCAAAGCGATCGTTTCGAATTTCGAGAAGATCGCCGTCACGAGCCCGGTCTGGGGAGCTGGGCTGCCAGCGGCTCATGCCCACTAATCTGCGGACGAGCGACGGGGCAATTCTGACATAACGCGTAGCGTCAAGCGAAATGGGGACCGGATGGACCGTAGTATGTGCTTGGCCTCTGCGCTCAGTGTCGTATTGCGGACATCTAGTAGAACTGAGTCTCGCGAAACGCGGTTGTGGGAAGTCGGGAACACGATTTGGAATTTGCTGCCGATTGCGGGCGGATGACATAACGCGATTAGGTAAGGGTTGCCGACGATACGCCCGGAATGAAGCAGGCGCGAATGGCAATTCTAACATGTGGCCCGTTTCTCATTCCCTGTCTGGTTTTGAGCTGGTGATAAGTGCTGCTTTTTGCTTGCGCGTGCCCGCTTAGCTGAAGTGCAAAACACCTGAAAGGAGGCAGCGCTCTCCTTTTGGCGCGCTACGGGATCACGACCAGTCTGCGGGCTTGGACGTTGCGTTCCCACGCATCCTCAATCTTGGCGAGCGGGACCCGCTCGGTCTCGATGCTCAGTTTGCCGCTCGCCGCTGCGTGGCTCATAACCTGTTGGAACGCATCGGTGAGCACATCCCAAGGCGGAATGCCTGCCGTTCCTAGGATCTTCAGCGCCGTGCTCCGCAGCACTGCGGCGGGCAGCGTGATTGTCGATCCCGCGCTTTCGCCTACCTCCACCAGTCGAGTCTGCGATCCCGCAACCGCAAATTCGGCGCCAGTAACAGCCGCCAGCAGCGCCTCCGTCGGAGGGCCCCATAGGTAGTCGATGACCACGTCGAAACCCTTTTCGCCTGCCTGGCGGCGGAAGGCTTCGATCAACTGGTGATCCGGCTTGTCAAGCCGAATCGTCGCGTCCGCGCCAAGTTCGAGGAGTGTACTCAACACGCGTTCGTTCCGTCCCGCCGCCACGACGCGTCCCGCGCCCAAGATTCTGGCGATTTGTACCGCTAGCGTGCCGGTGACCCCGGTCGCGCCAAGGATCAGCACGGCCTCGCCCGAGGCTAGCTTCGCGATGTGCTTGAGCGAAAGCCAGGCAGATACACCAGGATTGGGAATGGCCGCGGCCGTGTCGTCGTCCACACCCTCAGGGACCGAAAAGCATTGCGCTCGCCGCACCACAGTGCGCTCTGCCATCGCGCCGTACGGTCGCCGTGGCCCACCAAAGAACATCCGCGTTCCGTCCTCGAGCCGCCCCACGCCATCCGCGCCACAAACGACAGGAAATTCGCGTGGACTGGCATAGTGCTTTCCGCCCGCCAACTGCTTGTCCACTGGCTTCAGCGCAGCCGCGCGGACATGTATGAGCACCTCTCCTTCGCCCGGAGTCGGGTCTGGAAATTCTTCGAAGAGCGGGGGTTTCCCCAACGCGTGCAGCACGGCGGCATGCATCAATCTCCTCCTTCCAAAGGTTCACGTCGGTTCGCAATGCGATTGACGAAACCGAGTTGATGGTGACAAATCCTCTTCGCGGCGGCAAGTCTAATTGCGTCCAACAGATGAGCCTTGACGCGACTTTACGGCCCGCCTAACGATGTGCTCCGTCGCTGATTGTGCTTGGATAACGGGCAACCCTGAACTAATCCCAAGGTAAGAGTTGCCGCCACTCTGAAGCAGATCGCGCACAGGAACACAACAAGATGATTCACGGCACCTTGGGACGATCAGGTGAGTGCACGTAGATTTCTCCGGAGGCGGTCGGGGTCGCGATCGCAAAGGAGACCCTCAACCGCGAGGTGGGTCCTCTTCCAGACGGGAACGGCGCTCGCAAGCAATCTCCGCCCCTTTAGCGTCAACGTTATCAAACGGGCGCGACGGTCGGCCGGGTCCACCTTGATTCTGAGAAGAGCGCGGCGCTGCAAGGGCTTGAGCGCCGCCGTCAGGGTGGTGCGATCCATTGCGAGCAGCGACGCCACAGCTTCCATCCCAGGCGGATCCGGGCGGTTCAGAGACATCATGAGCGAGAATTGCCCGTTTGTGAGGCCCAGTGGACGGAATACATCATCGAAGCGCCGTGCGAGTGCCCTTGCCGCTCGCTGCACATGAAGGCACAGGCAAGAATCGCGGACCTGATGGGTAGTCTCAAGAGAAGGGTTAGAAGGGTTGGCCACCGTTGACATGGATCCATTATATTGATATCAACGTATATTGCCAAGCGGCCCAAGGAAGAAGCATGACGGTCCATCCGGTTTGTATCACAAGAAGAATCCCTTCAGGAGAAGACGATGCACCGAAAGATTCTCTGGACAATGACAGTAGCCTGTTTAGCGCTGGTTGTTGGAGCGGCCTGGCCAGCACAAGCCCAGGACGCCAAAACGGCGTATCCGCGAATGGCCCCGTTTGAGCAGTACCTGATTGCGGATCGGAATGCGGAGATAGCCATGGCGCGGACTGCTGCCCCGGAATCCATCTCCCGGGATGCCGAGGTTATGGTCCTCGGACGGTATGGTTACGAAACCGTGGTCAAAGGCAAGAACGGTTTCGTATGTATGGTGGAACGATCCTGGTCCGCGGGAATCGATGACCCGGATTTTTGGAATCCCAAGCTGCGGTCTCCGATCTGCTTCAACCCACCGGCAGCGCGATTCAATGTCCCACTTACCGTCAAGAAAACCGAGCTGGTATTGGCAGGGCGAACCAAAATTCAGATGTTCGAGGACATCAGCAGTGCTTTAGATAAGAAGGAACTGCCGGCGCTGGAATCTGGCGCGATGTGCTACATGATGTCTAAGCAAGGGTACTTGAGCGACCGTGACGGGCGCTGGCATCCCCACCTGATGTTTTTTGTTCCACTAACAGAGCCTGCAAGCTGGGGCGCAGGCTTCCCGGGTTCCCCGGTGGTTGGAACATTTACTGACACTCCGGAGCGACATACTGTCTTTCTGATTCCCGTCGCCAAGTGGTCGGACGGTACGCCTGACGAGCACTGACGTGCGATCTCGAACGAATCATGCCCCCGTGAAGTACATTGTCGAAGGCGTGGATGAAAAACTGTTCGGCGTTCCACTTTCATGAATAATGCAGGGGGACTAGTCACTTTTAGCTGGTTGTGCCCGGATCACGCGCTAACCGGAAGTTATTTCGAGCCAGAAGTCCGCTTGTAGGAAATTTGTGCTTCCGACCTTAGTTCACCGGGTGATCTTCTCGCCTGCCGTTTCCAGACAGTTTTGGTGAAGTCGATGTTCCGATGACTCCTGCTTGAGGAAGTCAAACACCCAGCGCTATTCCTCCCGCAACGCTACCATTGGATCGACCCTTGTGGTCCGCCATGCCGGGATGAGCGTAGCAGTGACTGCCACCGCGGCCAACAGCGCCGGAACTAAAACGAAGGTAATCGCATCTGTTGTGCTCACACCGAACAACATGCTGGCCATTACACGAGTCAACACGGCCGCACCAGCGAGACCACCCAAAATACCAATTGCGGCTAGTTCCATCCCCTTTCGCACCACCAACTTGATAATGTCACCGGGCAGAGCGCCCAATGCCACCAGCACACCAATATCGTGGGTGCTCTGGGTTACCAGGTATGAAAGCACGCCGTATAGACCCATGGCAGCCAACAACATCGCGAATACCGCAAATGCGCCCAGCATCGTACTCGAAAAGCGTTGGCGGGCCAGCGAATCGTAGAGACGTTCCTGCATGGTCCGAATTCCGTAAACCGCAACGGACGGATCGACCGTGTGGATTTCATGCACGATGGCAGAAGTCAGCCCGGCCGCGTCGGAGGAAGTGCGTGCGACGAGGAACATGCCAGTCGAGGGATCTTGCTCCTGCGGGAAATATGTCGCGATCTTGCCATCGGTCTCAAGCCCATATTGTTTGACGGTTCCGACTACGCCGACAATCGTAATGGGCTTCTTAGGGTCAAACCACACGTGTTTTCCGACGGCATCACCGGCAGGCCAGAAGCGCTGCGCGAATTTGTCGTCAATGATCACGACCCTCGGCATATCCGCGTTGTCATATTCGGAGAAGAATCGGCCTTTGAGCAGCGGAATCCTCATCGCTCGAAAGTAGTCCGTGCTCGCAGTGCGGAGGTCCACCTGCAACTCCTGCCCGGGGGGCGGCGCATAACCTTCCACTTTGATGCCTCCCCAACCCACTGACCCGGTCAGTGGCAGAACCGAAACCACGCCTTCTGCAGTCACGCCTGGGAGGCGGGCGATACCTCCTTCGATTTCCCGATAGAAATTGGCTGCGGCTTTGTCGTCGCGGTACTTTGGATCACTGGCGGCAATTTCCATCGTCAGCACACGGTCTGCAGTGAATCCCGGGCTAACATTCTGCAGGCGTACGAAGCTGCGAATCAGCAGCCCAGCTCCGATCAGCAGGATCAGAGAAAACGCCAGCTCGGAGACAACCAGTAAGCTGCGCAAACGGTGCCGACGCAGATGCAGCCCTCCTCAACGACGTGTTAGGATCCAGCCTTATAGCCCGCCAGACCGGTGCCGCTCCGAACAGAATGCCGGTCAGCAGCGAAACGCCGAACGTGAATGCCAGCACCGTCCAGCTTATTCCGATGTCCTCAAGTCGGGGAATATTGCCCGGATTCATTGTGTGCACTACGTAGATGCTCACCCGAGCAACCACAAGCCCCGCGGCGCCGCCGAGGATTGCCAGGAAAATGCTCTCGGTAAGTAATTGCCGTGCCAGTCGCTGCCAGCTTGCTCCCAAAGCCGTCCGGATGGCTACTTCCTTCTCACGTGCCGCCGCGCGAGTGAGAAGCAGGTTCGCGACGTTCGCGCAAGCGATGAGCAGCACCAACGCCACGGATCCCAACAGTACAAGCAGTGCCCGGCGTACGTCTCCAACCACCTGCTCCTGAAGACCTACTAAATGCATGCCGAAGCTGCTGTCACGTTTGTCCTTCTCTCGGATTCGCCTGGCAATCACGTCGACATCGGCCTGCGCCTGTTGGACGGAGGTTCCAGGTTTTAGCTTCACCACGATATTGTAGTTTTCGTCGCCTCTACTTTTCACCGCGTCAGCTCCCAACGGCAAGGGAAGAAAGACGTCCACTTTGTCCATGGGTCCTTCCGACGGCATCACTTCGGCGTTGAGCATGAACCCGCGCTGCAGTACTCCAGCTACCGTGAAGGACTTGCCATCGAGCGTGATGCTCTTGCCCACAATGTCGGGATCTGAATTGAACACACGTTTCCAGATTCGGTCGCTGAGAATAGCGACCGCCGGTTTCCCGGGCTTGTCCTCCTCCGGCAACAAGAGACGGCCAAGAAGAGCTCTTGCGCCGAGCATCTCCAGCAAACTGGATTGCGTTCGCATTCCGTCAACCAGCTCGGCCTGCTCGCGGTCAGTCAGCGCGAAAGGGCGACTCTGCGCGAGGGCCATCTGTTCGAACGAATGGTTCTCGTTTTGAATGTCAACGAACTGGCCCGGCGAAGGCCAGTCGCGGAAAATGCCAATTGCCGGTGAATGCAGCCAGACAGCGGCCAGACGTTCCGGTTGTGGATAAGGAAGCGGGCGCAGCAGCAGCGCGTCCACCACGCTAAAAATGGCTGAATTCGCACCGATTCCAATGGCCAAGGAAGCTAAAATCAGCAAAGTCAACAGCACGTTTTTTCGAAACATCCGCCAGGCGTAGCGAACGTCTTGCAGCCAAGTGCGCATGATCCCTCCCGCGTTTGAATGCACGATAATAAGACGTGCCCGGATTCCTGGCTAGAAGGATCTCGCGAGAGTTCAGTCGCCAACTAATTGTTGTTTTCCGTCAACAGTGACAGCGTCCCGCTGTCCCCTGCTCGGAACTTACTTCACCTGTAAATTGGTGTGGATTGGCTGCTTCCAAGAGGGAGGGGAGAGCGGCGCAGCTAAGACGCGCCGCTCTACGCTGCAAAGCGGTAGAATGCATCGCTTGCCGAAAGGGGAGTGCCCATGCCCCGGATTCTCTGCGCAATCCTGTTCCCCACCGTTCCCGTTCTGCTCGCCGCAAACTAGAAATGAATTGACGTGACTTTCCCGGGTCGCAGGCCATACTCTTCCCACACTTCGAGAGGTGTGCCCTTGGCGAGCCCGTCGCCCCTACACTATTCCACGCATTCAGGGGTGGGTCGTGAGCCGATTCAATTGCCACGGAATCGTCGCGTCACGATGTTTGCGCTGGCGTGCCTTATCTTCTTCACGACGTGCGGTGGAGCATTCGGTTTGGAACCGCTCATCGGGGCAGTCGGGCCGGGGCTGGCCGTCGTATTGATCATCCTTACGCCGGTCTTGCGGAGCCTGCCGACAGCATTGATGGTTGCTGAACTGGCGACGCTCATGCCGGAGGAGGGCGGCTACTATGTCTGGGTCCGCGAAACTTTCGGAGCGTTTTGGGCGGTGCAGCAGTCGTGCTGGACGATGACATGTGCCGTCGTCTGGCTGGCGATGTATCCGGTCCTGTTTGTCAGTTACCTCACCTTCTTTTTCCCCGCACTGGCGGCCTCTCCAGATTCCACACATTTCGGAATGAGCGCGCTCATTCGATGGGTAATCGCCACTCTGGTGATCGCTTCTGGATGGGACTGAATTTGTTTGGCGCTCGCGAGGTTGGCCGTTGGGCAAAGGTCGGCGCCTACATCGTGCTCGGCGCCTTCGTCCTCCTTCTACTCTTCTGGCTCAAACGCGGACCTGCGGCGGGTTCGGGCATCGGCATCATCGGCCGCGACCTTTCTGCAGGTCACAGGGGCGTATTGCTCCTGGGATTGTCTTACATCATCTTCAATTGCTCCGGCTGGGAGAACGCCTCGACTTACGCCGGCGAAGTGGACAACCCCCAGCGAAACTACCCGCGGGCACTCGCCCTCGGTTTGTTGGTTCTTGTGCTGTGCTACCTGTTTCCCGTGTTGGCAGGAATTACCGTCACGTCCGAGCCAGCCATCTGGAGTTCCGACGCCGGTTGGCCGGTCATCGCGCAGTTGATCGGCGGTCGTTTGCTGGGCAAATTACTGGCGGCTGCGGGCCTCGTATCCATGTGGGGGTTGTTCAACGCCCAACTGCTGTATGTTTCCCGCCTGCCATACGTTCTCGCCTGCGACGGCTGGCTTCCCAAATTTCTTGCGAAAGTGTCGCCGAAAGCGTCCGTCCCCAGGATGGCAATCGTTTGTTTCAGCGCGATCGGAGCGCTCTTTGCCGCGTTCTCGTTTGGAAGCCTGGCTGTCATTCAGTGCCTACTTTATTCTGGCGCCTTGACGCTTGAGTTCCTGGCGCTGCTTGTTCTCCGCGTTCGCCGTCCTCACGCGGAACGCAGCTTCCGGGTACCCGGCGGCTGGTTTGGCATGGCCTACGTATGTATGTCGCCGTTTGCGTTTGCCGCGCTCCTGCTGTTCGCGACGCTGCGAGACTGGCGGTCATTTCCGGGACAGCTTTTCGTCGTTGGTGCAATCCTGGGCATTGGCGTGGGGTTGTATTTTGTGCGGCGCAGGATTGCGGTGCCGCGCAGCGGCGGGGGCTTCCCCCAAGTGTCGAGTTCTCCACCGATCTAAAGACTACGAGAGGAACGGTCTGCGCTGCCGGGACGACTGTGAATTCAGCGGCAGTGCCAAGCGGGCGATATGATTGGGCACCGTAGCACCACACGGACTTCCCCAACCATTCTGAAGAAACACCGTCTCCGGGAATGTTCCCACGGCCTCTCACGCGCATTTTTAGATCCGACGATGAATCCCAATCCGCGTCACTCAATGGCAAGTCGAAGTCACTCAGAGTCAAGTTAAGGAATCTACGGAAGGGTAGGCTCTGGTTCGGACCTAGGTCTTCCGGCCCAGCCACATAGAAGGCCGTCCGTCGATTGCCGACTCGCGATTTGCGCGAGCCAGGCTTGGGGGGAGTTGGGAAGGCAACCATATTGATTCGGTGTGAATTTCACTTCAGGAGGTTGGAGATGGACACTTCCAAATCATTCTTGTCTATGTTTCGTCTGCTCATAGTTCTCCTGGTGCTTACTGGCTTCGCTTCATCGCAAACTTCAACGACGTCTTTGCAAGGGACGGTTACAGACCCCAGCGGGGGCGCCGTCGCCAACGCCACGGTTGTGGTGGCGAACGAAGAGTCCAAAGCAGAGCGGAGCACCATCACAGACGCCCAAGGAGAGTACCGATTTCAGGCTCTTCCTCCTGGGACTTACACTCTGACCGTTACCGCGACAGGATTTGTCCGTCATGAAGAGAAGGGCTTGCACTTGCTCGTGAATACCCCTGCCACTTCAAACCTTCAGCTCAGAATTGGGAGCGCAATGGAATCCATCTCGGTAACTTCGGAAGCTCCCGCACTGAACATGGTTGACGCGTCTTTGGGAAGTGCATTCAGTGAGACGCAAGTGAGAGATCTTCCCCTGGACGGTCGCAATGTGCCGGAATTGCTGAGCCTGCAAGCTGGGGTGGTTTTTACGGGAAATACTCTAAACACCTCACTGGCGGCATACAAGGATCAGGACACACGCAACGGATCGGTGAATGGGGCGCGAAGTGACCAGAGCAACATCACCTTAGATGGCGTGGACGTGAACGACCAGAACAGCGGATATGCGTTCACTTCCGTGCTTCCGATCACCCAAGACTCGGTTCAGGAATTCAGGGTAACCACGTCGAATTACAACGCCGAGGAAGGAACTGGCTCGGGAGCGCAGGTGGCCCTGGTTACAAGGAGTGGATCGAACGGGTGGCACGGGTCGGCGTATGAATACTTGCGTAATACCATAACCAGCGCCAACGACTACCTGACCAAGCGTGCGGAACTTTCAAGTGGCCAGCCCAACGAGCCGCTGAAACTAATCCGCAACGTCTTTGGGGGAACAGTAGGCGGGCAAATCCTTAAGAATCGGCTCTTTTTCTTCTACAACTACGAAGGAACCCGCCTGCGAGAGGAGCAAAGCGTGGTGCGGAATATTCCGACCACCTCTCTGCGCGATGGCGTAATTCTGTACCAGTGCGCACCAAATGCCAACGGAACTCCCGACACAGGCTCGTGTCCGGGTGGAAGCGTTACAGGGCTTAGTAACAAGACCTATGCCATCGCTCCTGGTTTCTTCGGGCTGTCACCTCAACAAATCACAGGCCTCGATCCGCTCCATATACCGCTTACAAGCAACTCGTACATGATCCAATATTTCAACGCAACTTACGGCAAACTTGTAACCAACGATCAGTCCGTGGGGGACGGCTACAATTATTCCGGTTACCGTTGGCGGGCGCCCTTCAACCTGAACAACAACGCCAACATTGCCCGGATCGACTTGAATATTACGGCAAAGGGCAGCCAGACGCTCTTCTGGCGCGGGGCAATGCAAAACTTGAATAACGCGCAAGCTCCGTTCCTGCCCGGCACTGCTCCTGAGCAGACCTTGGTGGATTTCAGCAAAGGAATGGCAGTCGGCTACACGGCATTGATTGGTAAGACAAAGGTGAATACTTTCCGATGGGGATTTACGCGTCAGAGCACGGGCTCCGTGGGGAACTCAATCCAGCCGTGGAACACCTTCTACACACTCGATAATAGCTTCGCCTACAGCCACAATTTCCAAATGCCAGTGAACAATTTACTGGATGATTTCTCCTGGACCAAGGGGAAGCACACGATCCAGGTCGGCGCCAGCGTCGGCGTTGCCCGCGATCCACGTGTCAGCTACCTCCATTCCTTCAGTCAGGGAAAGGGTGCAACGTTCTGGATGTATCCGGTAGGGTTCGCCAATACGGGTGGCCAGAGCCCGCTGGATCCTATCAATGGCGGCTACCCGGAGCCGTATTCCAGCAGCGCCTATGATTACCCGATGCTGGGCTTGCTAGGCATGGTCTCGCTGGTGGACGCTAACTATAACTACTACAAAGATGGGACAGTGCAACCGCAAGGTACGCCGGTAAAGCGCAAGTATGGACTCAATTGGTATGAGATCTACGGACAGGACTCCTGGCGTTTCAAACCGAATTGGACACTGAATCTTGGCCTGAGGTGGTCCATTTTCCCGCCACCTTGGGAGGTAAACGGTTTGCAAGCGTCGCCATCGTCCAACCTTGGAAAAGATTTCATCCAAAATTCTGAGAATATGCAAAACGGGCTGGGCTACGCTGATGTTCCGGTCCTCTCCTTCATCGCGGGTGGCAAGGCCAACAATGGCCCCGGCTATTACAACACGCAGTATACAAATTTCTCGCCCCGCGTCTCTGTGGCCTACTCACCGCGTGCCAATGGTGGGCTGCTAGGGGCAATCTTCGGCGCATCAGACCAGACGGTGATCCGCGGCGGGTTCAGCATGGTGTATGACCGAGCGGGAATGCAATTGGTCAACACGTTTGATGCGAACGCGCCGGCCGGTTTCTCTACCACTTTAACAAATCCCTGTTGCGTGGATGGCGCAGACGCGGTCGCCCGCGTCACGAACATCAACACGATTCCTGTCTTTAGCCAGGGTGGTAGCCAATATTTTCAGAATGCGCCTCCGGGAGGGTTCCCGCAGACTCCCCCGTCCGGTTACCCGGGAGGCCAAGCGATTACGTGGGGAATCGACCAGTCCCTGAAAACGCCTTACGCCTATGCAGTTGATTTTTCCGTCGGCCGAGAACTGTCCCGCGGGTACACGCTGCAAGTCGCGTATGTTGGCCGATTCGGACACAATCTGCTGACGCAGCGCGACCTGATGCAGCCTCTGGATCTAGTGGATCCCAAATCCAAAATCGATTACTACACGGCTGCCACAGCTATTTCAAAGCTGGCCAGCACACAAGGCCTCGCGGCAACACAACTGGCCCCAAACCAATTCGATCAGGCGCTTGGCCCAACCGCTGTGTACTGGAAGAATCTGCTCAACGCGAATGGAACAAACTCGGCTTGTGCCGCTCCACCTTGCTTTGCCGCTGGCGCGACAAGTTATGTGATGCCAGTATCTCTTCCCAAGAGCACTACTACAAATATTGCTCAGGCCGCCTATGCCCTGTATGTATCTTCCGGAGCTTATGTCGGGGACGAAGTGGTGGGGCTGGGCAATATCGATTTGTACGGCTACTTGGTGGACAATCAGGCTAATTCCTATTACTTCAATGGGAAAACCGGTGAAATGTTGAATCAGCAATTTACAACCAGTTATGGATGGAGTTCCATCGGCAACTCGAACTACAACGCTTTGCAAGCCACGCTGAAGAAGCAGTATCGGGGCGGAGTGCAGTTCGAGTTCAACTACACCTTTTCCAAATCGATCGACATCACCTCAGCAGCGGCACGGCTTGGTTTTAGCGGCACGGATAACGTCGGGGCACCGGGGAGCCGCTTGGTGAACGCGTTTGCGCCGCGCCAATTTCGCGCAGTTTCGGATTTCGACACCACGCATCAGATCAACGCGAACTGGGTTGCGGATTTGCCATTCGGGAAAGGCAAGTCTATTGGGCGCAACGCGGATAGAGCGCTTAATGCAATTATCGGAGGGTGGCAGCTCACGGGACTAATTCGCTGGACCTCCGGGTTTCCGTTCTCGGTGGACAATGGTCAATTTTGGGCCACAAACTGGGATGAACAGGGGAACGGGCAGTTGATCAGGAAACCGAAGACAGGAGTATTCAAAAATCCAGTGACCGGCACAGTAAGCGTTTTTGGTGATCCAGCGGCTGCACTGAACGATTTCGTCCATCCATATCCCGGCCAGAGCGGCACGCGCAATGCGCTCCGCGGCGATGGCTACGCGGGATGGGATATGGGCTTGAACAAGACGTGGAACATGCCGTGGGAGGGCCACACGCTGCAGTTCCGCTGGGAAGTCTTCAATGTCCCGAACCTTACGCGGTTCAACGTTATGGCGGGGCTTGGCGATGGTGCCCC
>WNFJ01174738.1_pt1 | contig 14906 bp, 11 predicted proteins | sample 5400461 | NCBI WGS metagenome assembly WNFJ01 (sample SAMN13153349, study PRJNA577476) | soil metagenome | isolation source: 115 cm saprolite on Douglas fir-dominated hillslope | place: USA:California | collected 2013-09-17 | reverse complement strand
GACCTGTCGAAAAAGATCACCGTCGATGTCCAGGGAGAAATCCTCGAGCTCAAGAACACGATCAACGTCATGGTCGACCAGCTCAACGCCTTTGCTCGCGAGGTAACCCGCGTCGCGCGCGAGGTCGGCACCGAGGGCAACCTCGGCGGCCAGGCGCAAGTGGAAGGCGTTGCCGGCGTCTGGAAGGACCTCACCGATAACGTCAACTACATGGCGGGCAACCTGACGGCCCAGGTCCGCAACATCGCCGAGGTGACGACCGCCGTCGCTCAGGGCGACCTGTCCAAGAAAATCACGGTCGACGTGCGCGGCGAGATCCTCCAGCTCAAGAACACGATCAACAGCATGGTCGATCAGCTGAACGCGTTCGCGGGCGAGGTCACCCGTGTGGCGCGTGAGGTCGGCACCGAAGGCCGCCTTGGCGGCCAGGCGAGCGTCCCCGGCGCGTCCGGGACCTGGAAGGACCTCACGCAGCAGGTCAACCAACTCGCCGCCAATCTCACGACCCAGGTGCGCAACATCGCCGATGTCACGACCGCCGTCCAGAAGGGCGACCTCTCCAAGAAGATCACCGTCGAAGTCCGGGGCGAGATCCTCGAGCTGAAAGACACGATCAACGTCATGGTCGATCAGCTCAACGCCTTCGCCTCGGAAGTCACGCGCGTGGCGCGCGAGGTCGGCACCGAGGGCCGCCTCGGTGGCCAAGCGCACGTGCCGGGCGCCTCCGGGACGTGGCGAGACCTGACCGACAACGTCAACTCAATGGCCGGCAACCTGACCGCGCAGGTTCGCAACATCGCCGACGTCACAACCGCCGTCGCCCGAGGGGATCTCTCGAAGAAGATCACCGTCGACGTCCAGGGCGAGATCCGCGAACTGAAGGACACCATCAACGTCATGGTCGACCAGCTCAATGCCTTCGCTTCGGAAGTCACCCGGGTCGCCCGCGAGGTCGGTACCGAGGGCAAGCTGGGCGGCCAGGCGCAGGTGCGGGGTGTCGTCGGCATCTGGAAAGACCTGACCGACAACGTCAACTTCATGGCCGGTAACCTCACCGCCCACGTGCGCAACATCGCCGAGGTGACGACCGCGGTCGCGAACGGCGACCTGTCGAAGAAGATCACGGTTGACGTCCGGGGCGAGATCCTCGACCTGAAGAACACCATTAACGGCATGGTCGACCAGCTCAACGCCTTCGCCTCCGAAGTCACCCGCGTGGCCCGCGAGGTCGGTACCGAGGGCCGCCTGGGCGGTCAGGCGTACGTCCTGGGCGCTTCGGGGACCTGGAAAGACCTCACCGACAACGTCAACCAGCTCGCCGCCAATCTCACCACCCAGGTCCGCAACATCGCCGACGTCACGTCCGCCGTGCAAAAGGGCGACCTCTCGAAGAAGATCACGGTTGAAGTTAAAGGCGAGATCCTCGAGCTGAAGGACACGATCAACGTCATGGTCGACCAGCTGAACGCCTTCGCCTCGGAAGTCACGCGCGTGGCGCGCGAGGTTGGTACCGAAGGCAATCTCGGCGGCCAGGCCCAGGTCAAGGGCGTCGCCGGCACCTGGAAAGACCTGACCGACAGCGTGAACCTGATGGCCGGCAACCTCACCGACCAGGTCCGTGGCATTGCCCGCGTCGTCACCGCCGTCGCGAACGGCGATCTGCGCCGCAAAGTCGTCTTCGAAGCCAAGGGCGAGATCGCGGAACTCGCCGACACCATCAACGAGATGACCGATACCCTGGCCGTCTTCGCCGCGCAGGTCACGACGGTGGCCCGGAAAGTTGGTGTCGAAGGTGAGCTCGGCGGACAGGCGAGCGTCCCAGGCGCCGCCGGCACCTGGAAGGACCTCACCGACAACGTCAATCAGCTCGCCGCCAACCTGACTGGCCAGGTCCGCGCCATTGCCGAGGTAACGACCGCGGTGACCGAGGGAGATCTCACGCGCTCGATCCGGGTGGAGGCAAGCGGTGAGGTGGCCCAACTGAGCGACAAGATCAACGAAATGATCCGCAACCTCAGAGAGACCACCCAGAAGAATATGGAACAGGACTGGCTCAAGACGAACATCGCCAAGCACACCCGGATGCTGCAGGGCCAGCGAGACCTGCGCACGGTCGCCGACCTGATCCTCACCGAGGTCGCGCCCTTGGTCTCGGCGCAGTACGGCGCCTTCTACATCGTCGAGAACCGCGACGGAGGCGATCCGGTGCTTCGAATGGCGGCCGGTTACGCGATCAGCGCGAGTGAGACGACCGGTAAGGCCTTCCGCTGGGGTGAGGGCTTGGTCGGCCAATGCGCCCGGGATGCGAGGCGGATTCTTCTGACCACGGTGCCTGCCGGGTACATCGGCATCCGCTCAGGATTGGGAGAAGCGCCACCCAACACCATCGTGGTCTTACCGGTTCTCTTCGAGGGGCGCATTAAGGCCGTGGTCGAGCTGGCCTCGGTCCAGCCATTCAGCGAGACGCATCTCGACTTCCTCGATCAGCTGACCGACGGCATTGGCGTCGTGCTGAACACGATCGAGGCCAACATGCGCACCGAAGAGCTCCTCAAGCAGTCGCAGATCCTCTTCGCCGAGGCGCAGGAGGCGAGCAAGAGCAAGAGCGCGTTCCTCAGCATGGCCGCGCACGAGCTTCGGACTCCGCTATCCGTCATCACCGGCTACCTCTCGATGTTGCAGGACGGCAGCATCCCGCCGTCGAAAGCCGCGCAACCGTTGCGCGTGCTGATGGGCAAGGCGACCGAGCTGAACAGCATCGTGGACGACCTGCTGACTGCGGCGCGCATCGAGGGCGGGACGGTGCCGACCGATGCCAAGACGCTCGATCTCCGCGAGATGGCTCGCCAGGCGATCGGACGCGCCGAGGCCCGTGCCGGCCTGCTTCGGGCGGAAATAACCTACAGCGAGCCCGATGAGCCCGTTGCGGTTACCGCCGACCGGGAGCAACTGGCCCGCATCATCGACAACCTGATCAACAACGCCCTGACCTATAGCGCGGGACGGCCGTGGGTCAAGCTTTCCGTCGTCAACGACGGCGGCCCAGCCCTGATCATCGAGGACCGCGGCGTCGGGATCGCGCGCGACAAGCAGGACAAGATTTTTGAGCGCTTTTTCCGGATCGACGATCCCGGGCTCGGCCCGCAGCCCGGCACCGGCCTCGGCCTCTTCATCAGCCGCGAGCTCGCCGAGCGGCACGGAGGCTCGCTCACTCTCGAGCTCAGCGAAGTCGGCAAGGGCAGCACCTTTGTTTTTCGCCTTCCAGCCACGAGCGGCACCCAGGCCGCCACCCTCCTCTCCCCCACCCCAGCCCTCGAGAGCGTGCCGACCCGCTAGCAACTTTTTCCCTCCCCCGCTCGCGGGGTGGGGGCAGGGTTGGGGCCGTCCGATTCGCTACCCTCATGTGACCCGCCGGGAAGCGGGCAAACATGCGCCGGGAAGCGGGCAAACATGACCTGTCCCAGCTGTCACGCCGAAAACCGACCGGGCCGCAAGTTCTGCGCTCAGTGCGGAACGCTGCTGGCGATCGCGTGTCCGGCGTGCGGCGCCCCAAACGAACCCGGCGAGCGTTTTTGCGGCGAGTGCGGCAAAGCGCTCGCTGAATCTTCTGCGCCCGATGGTGGCGCCAGGGGGAAGCTGCCGGCCATTCCGCCCCCGACCGAACGACGCCTGGTCTCCGTGCTCTTCGCCGACCTTGTCGGTTTCACCAGCCTCTCCGAGAGCCGAGATCCTGAGGATGTCCGCGATTTTCTGACCCGCTATTTCGATACCTCGCGACAGATTGTCGAGCGCTACGGCGGGACGGTTGACAAGTTCATCGGCGACGCCGTGGTTGCCGTGTGGGGCACGCCGACTGCGCACGAAGACGACGCCGAGCGCGCGGTTCGCGCCGGATTCGACCTCACCGACGCCGTCGCCGCGCTCGGGACGGAAATCCAGAATGCGCCGCTCGCCCTGCGCGCCGCCGTTGGCTCGGGCCACGCCGCGATCGTCGTCGGCGCCGCCGGACAGGGTATGGTGGCCGGCGACCTCGTCAACACCGCCTCGCGGCTGCAAGCCGCCGCCCTTCCGGGCGGGCTCCTGGTCGATGAGGGCACGTACCGCGCCGCGAGCCGGGCCATTCTGTTCGAGGCTCTCGGCGACCAGGTGCTCAAGGGCAAGGCTCTGCCGGTCCCCGCCTGGCGAGCGCTCCGCGTGGTCGCGGCGCGCCGCGGTGCCGGACGAAGCGAGCGTCTCGAAGCGCCATTCGTCGGCCGCGACGAGGAGCTTCGCCTCCTCAAGGACCTCTTTCATGCCACCGCTCGTGAGAAGCGGGCCAGGTTGATCTCGATCGTTGGCCAGGCTGGTATCGGGAAGTCGCGGCTCGCCTGGGAGTTCGAGAAATACATCGATGGCCTGGCGCAGGAGGTCTACTGGCATCACGGGCGATCGCCCTCGTACGGTGAGGGGATCACGTTCTGGTCGCTGGGCGAGATGGTCCGGCGGCGCGCCGGGATCGCCGAGTCCGACGATGCGGAAACCACTCGCCGCCAGCTGACCGCTACCCTTACCAACTACGTCCCCGATGAAGCTGAGCGGCGTTGGCTCGCCGCGCCGCTGGCCGCACTCTTGGGACTGGAGGAATCACCGGCTGGGCAGCGCGAGCAACTCTTCGCCGCCTGGCGGACGTTCTTCGAGAGGGTGGCTGATAAAGGCCCCACCGTCATGGTCTTCGAGGACTTGCAATGGGCCGACCAGGGCGTCCTCGACTTCATCGAACACGTCCTCCAATGGAGCCGCGCCTTCCCCATCCTGATCATCACGCTGGCCCGTCCGGAGTTGCGCGAACGCCGGCCCAGCTGGGGCATTGACCAGCGGAACTTCACGGCATTGCACCTCGAGCCGCTGGCCGGCGGACCGATGGCTCAGCTGTTGACCGGTCTCGTGCCCGGGCTCCCGGACTCGGTGCTCGAGCAGATCGTGACCCGTGCCGATGGCGTGCCCCTCTACGCGGTGGAAACGGTGCGCATGCTTCTCGACGAACGACAGGTCATCGCGGACGACGGCAAATACCGCCTCGCCGGAAAGCTTTCGCAACTCGCGGTGCCCGCCACGCTCCACTCGCTGATCAACGCCCGGCTCGACGGATTGCCGAGCGAGGAGCGATCACTGCTCCAGTCGGCCGCCGTCCTCGGCCACCGGTTCACCGTCTCAGGCCTCACGGCGCTGTCGTCCGAGGCGGAGGAGCGGCTGATGCCCCACCTGCAGTCATTGGTACGCAAGGAGATCCTCGCCTACGACGCCGATCCACGCTCGCCGGAGCGAGGGCAGTACGGGTTCGTGCAGAGCCTGATCCGGGAGATTGCCTATGACACCTTGCCGAAGCGGGAGCGGCGCGAGCGGCACCAGGCGGTCGCGCGCTACTTCGAAGATCTGCAGGACCCGGAATTCGCCGCAGTGGTGGCGAGTCACTACCTCGCCGCTTATCAAGCAACGTCCGAGGGGTCGGCCGCCGAGGTGCTGAAGGGCAAGGCCCGGGAGTCGCTGCGGTCGGCCGCACAGCGAGCGGCGGCCTTGCACTCGCACGACCAGGCGGTCGCCTACCTGGAGCAAGCGCTGGCCATCACGGACGACGACCGGGAGCGCGCGACGCTCTGGGAACTTGCGGCGACGTCGGCCGCAATCGCCGCGCGCTACGAGACAGCGGAAGCGTATCTCCGCAAAGCGACTGACTGGCTTCGAGATCAGGGTGATCGGGCCGGAACCGCCCGCGCCGTGGCGGAGCTAGGCCGGGTCTTGAATTCGATGGGCAATCCGGGGCCGGCGATCGCCACGCTTGAAGAAGCGCACCGCGAGCTCGAAGGTATGGAAGCCGATCCGGGGTATGCGGCGCTGATCGGCCAGCTCGCACGCGCCTACATGTTGCATGGTGAGCGCGGTAAGGCCGTCGATTGGGCTGAGACGACGCTCGCCGCCGCCGGTCCGCTCAACCTGTTACCGGTGATCGTGGACGCGCTCATCACCAAAGGGTCGGCGCTCGGTGATGCGGCCCAGCGTCACCAGGAAGGCCTCGCCGAGGTCATGGGCGCGCTCGCCATGGCGCAGGCTTACGGCCTGGCCAGTCTGGAGTTGCGGGCCCGCAACAACATCGCCGCCTGGCACATTGTCGACGACCACCGAGTGCGGCTTGCCACGGTGCGCGTCGGTCTCGAGCTGGCACGCAAGCTGGGCCAGCGCGAATGGATGAACAGCCTCGGGAGCCATGGCATGGACGCCGCGTTTCAGGTTGGAGAATGGGACTGGGCACTTGCCCTCTTCGCCGAGCTGGATCAGGACGACGTGACGCTCGAAAGCCGACCCCAGCTGGTTATGCAAGCCGCCCTGATAAACGCCTATCGCGGAAATATGACCGCCGAGAGCTCCCGGATGGCGAGGATGGAATCGATGATGGCTTCGTGGACGAATCCGCAGTGGGCCGCGCTGCTTCCAATGCTGCAGTCCCTGATCGCTCTTGTCGCCGGTGATCTGGAAGCGTCCTACCAACACGCAATGCGTAGCGTCGCAACCGCACACGGCGATCTCATGGCCACAGTGGTGGCCTACACGGCCGCCGCCCAGGCTGCCCTGTGGCTTCGAGACCGCGAGCGTGCCGGCGAAGCGGTGCGCGCCCTCGATTCGATCCCGGTGAACGGCGCCTGGTTGGACGCGATGAGGGAACAGTTCCGTGCGGGCCTGCTGGCACTCGACGGCCGCGCCGATGACGCGCTGGCCGCCTACGCACAGGCAGTACGGCGCTTCCGAGAGCTGGATTTGCAGTACTGCCTCGGAATGTGCCAGCTGGAGGCGGCAATGTTGATCGGGCCGGACCACGCCAAGGCACGCGCGGCGGCCGAGGAGGCCAAAGAGATCTTTACGGGGCTGGGCTCGCCGCCCATGTTGCAGCGCCTGAATTTGCTCCTCCAAGGAAGCCCTTCTCCCGCGCAGAAATAGAACGCTCGCCTACGAAATAAAACCCTCCCCTTTTGGGGGGGAGGGCTAGGGAGGGTGGTCAGAATCTGGTTACTCCGGCCGGCCCAGCAGACCGTCGTCGGAGACGCCAAGCAGTCGTTCTTGAAGATCGAAACAGCGGTCGATGGTGTCGCGGATCGAGCCTTCTTGTTCCGGAAGCGGTGTGACCCCCTCCGGGAGCAGTCGATTTATGGCAATCAAGATGGGGACGAGGCTGGCGGGCACCCGCCGGAGGCCCTCCAGATGCTTTTCCTCCAGCTCGGTGATGACTCGGTCAAGCTGAGCGATCGGAGAGTTCATTACCTGCGCTCGGCGGAGTTCGGCGAGCTGTAACTGCCGTCGAATGTCCCGGTTCGCCGCTGCGATCATGCCTGCACCTCCTGAAACTACATCGCTCTGGACCACGTCAGTTCATCCAGCATCCGGTGAAGCTGGGCCGCTGCCAGTTCGAGATCGGAATACCTGTACTGACCGGCCCGCTGTTCCGCCGACAGCACGGCGCAACGATGAACGCTTTGAAAGTCTCCGTAGGGGAACTTATGACGTGCCTTGGTGCCTTCAGGGGCCTGATCGTCAATAGCGAGGAACCAGGTCCCATATGCACGAATGCCGTTGGCCCGGATATAGGCATCGCGCTGGCGGGCTGTCGGCCGGTGGGCACGCCAGGCATCTCGATCGTCGAGCACCACCCTGCGGCGCTCAATCAAGGACCTCGCGTGTTGAACGGCCCGCCAGTTGACTTTTATGGTCATGACGCGAAGCCTTCATTCACATCACCGTCGCAGTAGCCATGTGTTTTACGGTGCGAGCCGCGCCATCCCGCGGGCAATCATCATTGCTGACGACAGCAATCGTGACGACGCCGTTTGGACCATCGGAACTTGAGGCCTGGGGCACGGCCGTTTCGTGCTGCTCGGCCCTTACTGCTCTATCGGCGCGTCGCCAGAGTGAGCAATTGACCCCCTGTGAGAACCGCCCGACACGTGCGCCTGCATCCCGGCGCCAGCACGCTGGCGTCTCGATTCCGCGCGAGACGAAGGCGCCGCCATCATGGCATCGGTCGTGGCCGACTTGCGGTGATCGGGGTGGTGATCGCGCTCATTCTCTTTGGGGTGTCTGCTTTTGGTGTCGGTGTGCAAGGCGCAGACCTTCCCTCGGTGCAGCAGTTGGCGATGTCCTATCTCAACCAGGACATCCTGATCTATGACCGTCACGGCACCCTGCTCGCGGACATTGGCCGGTCGGGTGATCATCGGATCGTCGTCCCGCTGACGGCAATCTCGCGCTACGCACTCGAGGCGACGATCGCGATCGAAGACCGCACCTTCTACACCAACGCCGGCGTCGATCCCTTCGGGATGATGCGGGCGGCCCTCGCCGACCTCAGTCACCAGAGCGTTCAGCAGGGAGGCAGCACAATCACGCAGCAGCTGGCAAAGGTTGCCCTGATGGGTTCACCGCAAGAGAATCGGGTGCAGCGCAAGGTTAAAGAGGCGATCCTCGCGCTGCAGTTGAACCGGTCCTACTCCAAGGACCAGATCCTGGAGTGGTACCTCAACACCGTCTACTACGGCAATCAGAGCTATGGGATCGAAGCTGCGGCACGGAGTTACTTTCATACCACGGCGAAAGCGCTGACGCTTGCCCAGGCGGCGATGCTTGTGGGTTTGCCGCAGGCTCCGACGAGATACAACCCATCGGTCAATCCGTCAGCAGCCAGACGACGTCCTTAACGCCATGGCCGAGCGGCGCGATATTACGCCGGCAATGGCCAGCGCTGCGGCCGCGGCACCGATCCCCGTCTTTCCAGCCGTCAACAGCTACGAGGCTCCCGCCTTTGTCGGCTACGTCCTCGACTGGCTTCGCGGCCATCTGCACAGCTCCCCAACTGACGCCAGGGGTTACCGCGTCACCACGAGCCTCGACCTACCCACGCAACACCGAGCGGAGGACATCATCAGGAATCAGATCGCGCAGAAGGGCGGCTATTACAACTTCCACGACGCGTCGCTCGTCAGCATGGATCCGCGGACGGGCGAAATCCTCGCGATGGTCGGTGGGAACGACCGAACGAGCTCCGGAGGGCAGATCAACATGGCGACATCACCTCGGCAGCCGGGCTCGAGCTTCAAAATCTATACGTACACCGCGGCCATCGAAAGCCGTCGTGTGAACATGGTCAGTCCCATCCTGGATGCGCCTCTCGCCTTCCCTGTCTTTGGCGGCAGTGACGGCTACGCGCCGTATATCCCGACCAACTACGACGACCGTTTCCACGGCATCATGCCGCTGAAGATGGCGATGGGCAACTCGATGAATATTCCGGCGTTGAAGGTGGAGATGCGCGTCGGCATCCCGGCCGTGCTCGACACGGCGCGCCGGATGGGGGTCCAGAGCCTGACCCAACCCGACGACAGCTATGCGATAGGCCTGACGCTCGGCAGCTACGGCGTCACGGTGGTCGACATGGCGACCGGCGCCTCCACGCTCGCAAACCTGGGGCTTCGCCATCTTCCTGCCCCGATCCTCAACGTCACCGACGGACTCGGCCGGGAGATCTACACCTATGACTCGGGGAAGAACGAGGTTCGGGCGGTCCAGCCCGACGTGGCGTTCATCATCAACACCATCATGTCCGACGACCGAAATCGATGCCTGGAGTTCGGCTGCCATGGCGACCTGACGCTGCCCGGTCGACACGTGGCGGCCAAGACCGGGACCACCCAGATCTTTCGCGACAACTGGACGGTTGGATTCACGCCGAGTCTGGCCACGGCGGTTTGGGTCGGTAACCCCGACAACCAACCGCTCAGTCACAATTCCACGGGCATCGTGGGCGCCGCACCAATCTGGAACCAGTTCATGGCCGCGTCGCTGGCGAATGTGCCCGACGAGTGGTACCAGCCGCCGGGAAACCTGCAACGGATCGGCGAGGATTATTTCCTGCCCGGGACCTTGGTCCTGCCGCCCATTCTCGCTGCGCCCTGGCCGGTTTGCCGCTTCGGTTCGTACAATCCGTACCACCTGAGGTATTCGGACCTCCTCGTCGACGGCGTTCCGTGCACGCTAGGCGGTCGACCGCCTCAGGCGCCAGGCGGGCATCGCTAACATCACGCGCGCGCCGCGACCACGTAGTCGAGCGGGCCAAGATTCATCCCGTCCATGGCAAGCTCGCCCGCCGTGCGATTCGACAAGACCACAACGGGTACCCGCTGTGTGGTCGGATGATCCCGGAGACTATGGAGAAGTCCCGAACTACTCGGCGCCATCAACGAGGCGTCAAGGAAGATGATGTCGGGCGGCTCAGCACGAAGGTTTTCGAGCGCATCGTCGGACGGGCTGGCCACGGTGACCTGGTACCCATCCAGTTCGAGTTTGAGCCGGTATCCCTCGGCGAGCGCCGGGTCGGCCTGAAGAAAGAAGACGCGGACTTCTTCTCCGGGCGCCTCGTCGGTCATTGGAATCGATGTCGTCACCATGCCTTGACGATGCGATTTTTCTGGCGCCTGAGGCAATCATCATTGGTAACGACGCCGCACCTCCCCCATTTCCCTCCCCTTCCGGGGGAGGGTAGGGTGGGGCCATCTACACGCCCAGGTAGCGCTTCTGCAGATCGCGAGCCTCGCGAAACTGCGCGGCTGGGCCTTCGTACACCATCTCCCCTCGCTCCAACACGTAGACGCGGTCCGCCACGCCGAGAGCGAGCGCCAGGTTCTGCTCCGCGATGACGATGGAGAGCTGCTGCTCCTGGCGGAGCTGATGAAGCAGGTCACCGATCTGCTGCACCAGCTGCGGGGCGAGCCCTTCCGAAGGTTCGTCCAGCAAGAGGATGGTCGGCGCCGTCAGCAGGGCGCGCCCGATCGCCAGCATCTGCTGCTCCCCGCCCGACAGCGCCGTGCCCGGCTGGCTGCTGCGCTCGGCCAGCACCGGGAAGAGCCGGTAGACCAGGCTGAGGTCGCCACCCCGCATCGCCAGCGTGAGGTTCTCGCGCACATTGAGCGTCGGGAAGATGCGCCGCCCCTGCGGGACCAGGGTGATTCCTCGGCGCGCGACTCGGTGGGCGGGAAGGCCCTGGACCTCGACGCCGTCGACGCGCACCGATCCCCGTCGCGGCGTGATCGCGCCGGCGATCGCCATCAGCGTCGAGGTCTTCCCGGCCCCATTGCGGCCGAGGAGCGCGACGGCCTCACCTTGCCCGACTCGAAGCGATGCGTTCCGAACGACGGTACTGCCGCCGTAAGCGACCGACAGGTCCTCGACAACCAGCCGAAATCTCCATCCCCCGCTCGCGGGGAAGGGTCGGGGTGGGGGCCCGTCTGGTGTTCTAGTCGGCTCGGCCAAGGTAGACCTCCTGCACTCGATGGTCGGCCCGAATCTCCGCGGGTGTCCCATCGGCGATCAACACCCCGTGGTCCAGGACGGAGATCCGCTCGGCGATCGCGAAGACCACATCGAGGTCATGCTCCACCAGCACCAGGGTCACCTGCTCGGGCAGCGAGCGCAGCCGTTCGACAGCGGCCTGCCGCTCCTCGCCGGAGAGGCCCGCCATCGGCTCGTCCAGCAACAGCAATCGGGGCTGACTGGCCAGCGCGAGCTCGATCTCCAGCGCGCGTTGTTCGCCGTGTGCCAGCGTCGAGGCACGCCGCTGCGCCAGAGCCGCCAACCCCGCGGCATCCAGGCGGGATGACACCTCCGCCGCGACGGTACGTTCCATCCGGCTCGGCCAGATGCGCCACCCCGCTTGCATCCTGGCGCGTACGGCCAAAGCGAGATTTTCGGCCATGGTCAAGTTGGGAAAAAGTGCCGAGCGTTGAAATGTTCTGGCGAGGCCCAGACGTGCCCGCCGCGAGGTGCTCAGTTGCGTCACGTCGGCGTCCGACAGGAGGACCCGCCCCGATGTCGGCCGTCGCGCACCGGTGATCACATCGAAGAGGGTGCTCTTGCCCGCCCCGTTCGGCCCGATCAGGGCGCGGCGCTCTCCACTGGGGATCTCGAGGCTGACGTCCTGGAGGGCCGCCACCGCGCCGAAGCGCACGGTGACCGACGACGTGGAAATGTTCAATCCGAGCGTCCGCGGACCAGCGCGTACAGTCCTCCCGGTAAGAAAAGCACGAACGCGATGAAGACCGCGCCGAGAAGGAGCTGCCAGTGCTCGGCCAGGCCTTTAGCCGGGAGGCTCGACAGTCCAAGCTGAAGGAGGACGACCAGCATGGCGCCGACGGCGGGGCCGACCAAGGACCGAGCTCCGCCCACGATCACGGCGATCATCGCCAACCCGGATGTTGTCCAGAAGGCGCTCGCCGGCGTCGCAGAGAAATTGAAGCTGGCGCTCAGCATTCCGGCCAGCCCGGCCAGCGCACCGGCGATCACGAACGCGGCGAGCCGATAACGAAACGTGAAGGTGCCCAGCGATTGCATGCGCCCCTCGTTCTCCCGGATCCCCTCGAGCGTGCGGCCAAAGGGAGACGCGATGATGGCCGCGAGGACGAGGTAGACCGCGACCGCCACCGCCAGCGTCAGGAAGTAGAAGTTCGCGGCCACAAACAGGTTGATATCGGGAAGGAAGGGCAATACCGGCCTCGGCACCCCGATCAGCCCGATGTCGCCGCCCAGGGTTCCCGCCAGCTGGTTGTTCGACAGCACGCTCCAGGCCATTTGCGCGAAGGCGAGGGTGAGCATCAAGAAGAAGATGCCGCGTGCCCGTAGTGCAACCGCCCCAATGACCGCCAGGCCCGCACCCGCCGCCAGCCCAATGACGAGAAGTGGCACCAGATCCGGACTTCGATGCAGCGCCCAGAGCGCGCAGCCGTAGGCGCCGGCCGCATAGAACGCCGCGTGGCCGAATGACGGCATCCCCCCGTAGCCGAGGAGAAGATCGAGCGACATCGCAAAGATCGCGAAAATCAGTGCCTGCGAGGCGACGTTGATCCAGAACCGGTTGGGCGCCCAGGCCGGCACGCTGATCAGGACCAGCAGAAAGGCCAGCAAGCCGAGCGGTCGTCGGCGAAGCGCGACTCGCCGTACCGACGTCATTGTCGGAGTCCGAGCAGGCCACGTGGGCGGATGAGCAAGACCACCGCCATGACGGCGAAGATCGATGCGGCCTCGAAGCCACCCAGAACGAGCGGGCCGATGGCGTTGGCCAGGCCGACCAGGAGCGAGCCGATGATCGCCCCCTCGATCGATCCCAACCCGCCGACGACGACCACAACGAGAACGAGGACGAGGATGCTCTCGTCCATTCCCGGATAGACACTCAGATATGGACCAACCACGACCCCTGCCAGACCCGCGAGCGCCGCACCGAACGCGAACGTCCCCGTAAAGACGCGACGCACGTCGATCCCAAGGAGGCCGAGCATCTCGCGGTCGGCGACTCCAGCGCGAAGGATCGCTCCCACCCTCGACTTGCGCCAGGCGAATACGAGCACGGCGGCGACGAGCGTCGCGAAGAGGATGACGAAGAGCTTGTAGGTGGCGAAGGGGATCCCCAGGACGTGAACCGCGCCCCCCAGGCCGGGCGGCGTCGGCAGGCTGTGCGTCTGCGGGCCGAAGCGCCAACGGATCAAGTCGACGACCACGAGGGTCAACCCAAATGTCAGCAGCACTTGCATCAGGTGACCACGCTTGTAGATCCGTCGGAAGAAGATGACTTCGACGGAGCCGCCGATGATAGCGAGCACGATGGGCGCGGCGATCAGGGCAAGCCAGAAATTATTGGTCAGACCGAGGACCGTCAGTCCGACGTAGGCGCCCAGCATGTAAAACGAGCCATGGGCAAGGTTCAACACGTCCATCAGGCCGAAGATCACGGACAGGCCTGCCGCCAGGAGGAAAATCAGCCCGCCGAAGGCGAGCCCATTCAACACCGCCGAGAGCGCGACCTCGATGGGTGTGAGCTTACACGCCCCTCCCTCCCCCGCTTGCGGGGGAGGGCAGGGTGGGGGCTAGCGACCGGGATCGGACACGCTGCCTACCGTCGACCGCACCCTGTTCACGTATCCAAGGGTCGGATCTTTGATCAACTCGCGGATGTAGATCGGGTTGATCACGTTGTTGGTCGCGGCGTCGAAGGCAAAGTCGCCGCGGGGACTCTTGAACTTGACGGCCGCGATCGCCTTGAGGAAGGCTTGCTTGTCGTCCGTCTTGCCCTTGACGGCGTTGAGCGCTTCCACGATCACCCGGGCGGTGTCGTAGCCCTGCACGGCGAAGACGTCGGCCAGTTTGCCGTACTTGCTCTTGTACGCCGACGTGAAGTCTTTGTTCTCCTTGGTGTCGAGCGTGTAGGCCCAATGCAGTCCGGTGATGGCGCCGACCGGCGACTTGTCGCCGATCGCCTGCGTCACGTCTTGCTCGACGCCGAACCCCGACCCGGTCACCTTGATGTTGGCGAAGAGGCCGACCTGGGAGGCCTGGGTGAAGAAGTTGACCGCGTCGGTACCGGAAAGAAAGAAGTAGATCGCCTCCGGCTTGGACGCACTGATCTGGCTGATGTAGGTCGAGTAGTCCTGGTTGCCGAGGGGCGGCTTGACCTCGGCCAGGATCTGGCCGGAGTAAGTCTCCTTGAACGACGCGACGGACATCGGGTGACTCGGCTGCCAGTTGCTGAAGGATGAGCGGTAGATATAGGGCGATCTCTTCGCTCGGGTCAGCACGTTCGCGCCCGCGTTCGCGATCAGGGTCGGAATGGCGTTCTGATGGAGGTAGTCGCGAGAGCCGACCGCATCCGGACTGGCGACGTAACCGGCGATCATGCTGACGTTGTCCTGTTCGACCAGCTTGCGAGTCTTGGCGAGCGCGACGTCCGGCGACGCCTCCTCGTCTTCGAAGAGCATCACGATCTTGCGGCCTGCGGCCTTGTTGCCGACCTTGTCCAGGTAGAGCTTCATGCCGTTGGTGATGCTGGCGCCCAGCTCCGC